>ERZ773203.11-NODE-11-length-108238-cov-42.003938_pt1 | contig 108238 bp, 83 predicted proteins | sample MGYA00580529_ERZ773203 | MGnify/ENA primary metagenome ERZ773203 (study PRJEB29015, sample SAMEA2738176) | human oral metagenome | biome: human oral; feature: human-associated habitat; material: saliva | place: China | collected 2177 ... | reverse complement strand
TGGTGCCACCCCTGGAGCCAATGAGGCCACCCCTGAACTGAGCACATCCGTCCGCTGCTCCTGGGACTGACCACCGACCCACAGGTGATGTCCTATAACACGACTTTTTGGCTTTCTGGTGCGGGAAGGTCGGTTTTTTAGTTGGTTGGGACCAACTATGAGGATGGACAGATCGTGTTGCTAGCAGGGTGACTTTTCGGCTTTGTCGCGCGGGAAAGTCACTTTTTTAGTTGGTCGTGTTTGCCTCGTTCCTGTCAATACTGCATTGTGCCCTGTGTGTGGATTCTGTGTGCCTGGCTTCTGGGTGCGGGGTGCCGCTTCCTGCGGCGCCCGTCGTCCGGGCAGGTCCGGTCAGGTCCTGTGGGTGGTTGCTGAACAATGTCGCACGTAATTTCCCTGTCAACCTTTGAAGAATTGAAATAGTGATGTTGTAATTCCAACGTTTCAGGGCGCAAGTGAAAACTGACCAAAGGAAATTACGTGCGACTTTTGTGTGGTGCCCGCCCTCTGGCCCCTGAGGGGTGGGAGGCTGGTGTGCGCGTGGGCCCTTTTACTGGTCGCCTTAACCCGTTCCTGCGCAGCTGGGCCCGATAGGTGGCAGTGTGGGCGGCCTGCCTGGGCTACCACCTGTGGGGTTAACCTGCGCAGTGAAGGGGCCCAAGCAGCCACCTGTCCGGCCGATGGCGCCACCCCTGGAGCCAATGAGGCCACCCCTGAACTGAGCACATTCGTCCGCCGCTCCTGGAACTGACCACCGACCCACACGTGATGTCCCATAACACGACACACCCGCGAGGCCTGAGCGCGACCGTGGGGCACACGCTCGCATTCTCGCCACCAGCAACCGTGCCCAGGATTGGCGTGTTAGAGCTGGGGAGACTCCTTCTGTGCCAGCTCCACGTAGTAGGCAATGTCGGCGCTGATCTCGTCAGCCACCGCGTTGCTCACGGCGCCCGAGGAGTCTTCCCCGGCCTCGTCAATGTAACCGTAGCGTTCCGCCAGGAAGCGCTCCCGATAAAGATGATCGGCCGTGTCTCCAATTGTTCGCATGAGGGAGGCGTTCAAATAGACGCCCACGACGACGCCCACGAGCGGCACGATCTGCGCGAGCTTCATACCTGCCAGTCGAACCCCGAGCGAGGCGAACAACGAATTGATAGTCGCCGTGATCACGTTGTTGCTCACGCCGTTCATCGGTCCGCGCTTCGTGATGCCACTCATGACCTTGTTGAGGGTACGCATCGTCGTCTCTTTTTCCACGGTCGCCTCTTCCCCGGTGCTCGTGGGATCGATCGCCTGCGACAGCACCATCGTGGCAAAGAGGTTCTCGGCGGGGTCCGTCGTGTCATAGCCGTAGTAGGCGGCCATATGGGAGACCAGTCGCGTCGCGCCTCCCAGGAACATCGTGATGTCGAGGGCGATCGCCGAGGCTGTGAGCGCGATGCCCGGCGCGGATGCGATACCCAAACCAAGGATGGCGGCCACCGCGCCGCCCGACGCGATCACGCCGCTAACAGCGCCCTCCGCACCTGCAGCACACGCGTACAAACCTCGCAGGTGAGGCTTGACCGCTCGAACCTCTTCGAGGCTCAGAGTGCGGATATCTTCGATGGTCTCGACGTTATAGCCTGCCTTGCGATAGGCCTTCAGGATTTGGCGTCGACCCACCGACGTCTCCGACGCGGACGTGGCCTTGTCGATCAGGGCCAGCGTCTTGCCCGACACCCACGACATGATGGCGCCGCAGCCGGGGACCTTGCGTGCGAACGCAACAAGTTGACGGACGGGCGTCAGGACGAACGAGCGGATGCGCCGAGAAATAACACGCGGATTCTTCGGGCTCATTTGCTCTTCTTTCCAGCCCTGAATCTCCTCCCATTCAGCCGCATCCCCAGGGCTCATGCGCGCACGCGCCTCGTCGATGCAAGGCTCCTCGTTCTCAGTGTTGTCCGTCATACTGCAACCCTACACAGTGGCGTTCTCTCCCGCGCCTCGGACAGCATGGCTCCCCTGTTATGCTTGTGTTTCGGTAATCACTCATGACCTCACGTTGGAGGAACGACCGTGAACTCGCGCTCACAGCTCATCGCACAGGTCAACGCCCTGCACGAAGAGAACGAACACCAGAAGATCATCGCGCTCATCGAACGCGAAGCGCCGGCCTCACTGGACTATGAGCTGACGGGGTTGCTGGCGCGCGCCTACATTAACTACGCGCAGCCCTACATGGATTCGTTCCAAGAACTCATCGCGCACGCGGTCGAGCTGCTGCGCGGTATCGAAGCCGAAGGCATGGCTGACCCCGTGTGGTACTACCGCATCGGTACCGCCCTGTACTGGCAGGACAAGGAAGAGAGTGCGCTGACTTACCTGGAGCAGTGCCTCGCGATGGACCCGACCAACGAGTACGCGCCTGAGATCATCGAGCAGTGCAACCGTGCGCTGGATCGCCGCCGGATCGTGCGCCCGGTGGAGCTGGCGCGCATCGTCGATTTCTTCGAAGCGAACGACTACAACTACGAGGTCAACGACAACCGCCTGCACACCGGCTTCACGCACGGCTTCTACATGTTCTCTGTCGTCAACGACGGCGCTGACCTGAGCATGTGGGGCGCCGTTCGCGAGGAGGTGTCGATGGAGCTGCGCCAGCGTCTGCTCCAGGCATGCAACGACTGGAATACGTCCGCGACGTGGCCCAAGGTCTACGTTGCCTCCCTGGACGACGGCCGCCAACGCCTGTGCGCTGAGCAGTTCGTGACCGCTCGCCTGGGCCTGACGGACTCGCAGGTGTCCATGAACATCGACCGTTTCATCACCAGCGCCGAGTCCTTCTTCAAGGATCAGATCGAGCGCATCCCCGCCCTGGGCGGCACGCAGGAGTAAACTCCCCGAACCACCCGCGCCGCCGCTTCGGTGAGCCGCGAGTGCACTGACCCAGGCCTCGTCCCCATTGACGAGGCCTGGGTTCGTTATGCGCTTAGCTGTCGCCACTCGCCCCGATCCGGCATACAATGTATGTACGAGCGGAAAGGAACACAGCATGTCTGCGCACGCAACTGCCACAAAGTCATCTCGTATCAACCTGCGTTTGACACCTGCGCAGGAGGAGAAGCTGCGCTACGTCGCGAGCACTACGCAGACGTCGCTGAGTGATTTTGTCCTCGCGTCCGCGCTGGAACGCGCGGATCAGGCGCTGGCGGACCGCACGGAGTTCGTCGCAACAGACGAGGATTTCGAGCGTCTGTTGGAGGCCCTGGACGCGCCGCTTCCGACGACAAAAATCCAAGCGCTCGCCGCCCGCCCCTCCCCCGTCGGATCGACGCTGACATGGACGGACTAGAAATCCCGGTGCTCGACGCTCCCCGCCGGTTGGCGCGCCATGACAAGCGCAGTGATTTCACGTGCGGAAACGACGAACTGGACACCTGGTTTCACCGCTATGCGTGGCAAAACCAGCGGGCCAACAACGCGGTGACCTACGTGTGCCAGCAGAGCGGGCGTATCGCCGGCTACTACGCGCTAGCGGCAGCAACGATTCGGCGCGAGTGGTCGCCGGATGACTTTGCTGCCCACCGACCCCGGTCAATCCCATGCATGCTCCTGGCCAGGCTCGCGGTCGACCGCCGAGTGCAGGGGCAGGGTGTGGGCGCGACGCTCCTGCTCGACGCGCTTCGCCGGACTTTCGCGGCATCGGACCGGTTCGGAATCGCCGCGCTGCTCATCCACTGCAAGGACGAGCACGCACGCGACTTCTACACGCATCACGTTGACGCACTGGTCTCTCCCATCGCCCCGCTGCAGCTCATCGTGCCGACGCAAACGATTGCACTCGCGTTGGGTACCGCGCACGAGTAGCTGCCTCCGTCACGCGCCGCCGCTTCGGTAAGCCGCGAGCGCGCGCTGGCCCCGGCCTCGTCGATTGGGACGAGGCCGGAGCAGCGTCAGGCGTTCACGCGCGGCACGTAGACGCTCAGACCACCGTCACTGACGACGCCCGTGAGCGTGCCGTCGTCGGCGACGCGCACGTCGGGGTGGCCTCCGATCATGCACTCCCAGTCTTCGCCCGCGTGATGGCGCCCCACGTAGAGGGTCTTCTCGGCGCCGTGGCGGTCGGACAGGATGACAGCACACCCCGTGCCGGGCACGTCCGCCCTGCCTTCGCGGGCGAAACCGACGACGTCCGGGTCGTCGAAGGCGTTGTGCTGCGGGCCGATCGCGGCGCGGAAGCGCACACCCATGAGGAGTGGGAGCTCACGCACGGCGGGCAGATCGCCGGTCTCGGGGGTCCCCAGGAGGTCTCCCCAGAAGACGCAGGGAACCCCGGCCTCGTTGAGGAGGATGAGCGCGTAGGCGGCAGCCTTGAACCAGGAGGCGACCGTGGAGGCCAGCGACTGTCCAGGCTGGGTGTCGTGGTTTTCGACGAAGGTGACGGACAGCTCCGGGATCGATGCCGTCAGCGTGCCCTCCCACAGGCGCGACAAGTCGACGTTGCCGTCAGAGACCGAGGCCTGGTGGAGGTGGAAGTGCAGGGGCACGTCAAAAAGCATCGCGTTGGGGACCTCGCGCAGGTACTGCTCAAGCTCGCGCACGTCTCCGCTCCAGTACTCGCCGACCGCGGGGAGCAGACGGCCGGTGGAGGTGCGCAGGTCTTCGAGCCAGCGCGCGTAGAAGTCCGAACCCACGTGCTTGACGGCGTCTAGGCGCAGCGCGTCCACGCCGGTCGTCTCCACGTACCAGCGGCCCCACCGGTCCAGTTCCTCGCTAACCCGCGGGTCAGTGACGTGCACGTCGCAGCCCATGAGGTAGTCGAAGTTGCCGAACTCTGTGTTGACGGACTCGTTCCAGTGCTTACCCTCGAAAAGCCACAGTCCCTCGCGCCCCGTCGCCGCGTCCCAGTCAATGCCGTGGAAGCACGTCCAGTCCCACGTGAAGTCCGAGTAGGCGCCGGCGCGTCCCGGGAACGTGAAGCGGGTCCACACCTCGATCGTCTCGGGCTCTCCAATGGCCTCATGACGGTTATGGGGGTTGATCGGGGTAGCTCGCACGGTCTCGGAGGCATCCGCGCCCATGCGGTGGTTGAGGACGATGTCGGCGCACACGGCGATCCCCGCCTCGTGCAGGGCGTCGATGGCGGCCAGGTATTCGTCCTTCGTGCCGTACTTCGTGGGCACGGACCCCTTCTGGTCGAATTCGCCCAGGTCGTACAGGTCGTAGACGCCGTAGCCGACGTCCTTGACGCCGCCATGGCCCTTGTAGGCGGGCGGCAGCCAGATGATGGTGACGCCCAGGTCGGCGATCGCTTGCGCGTGCTCGGCGAGGTAGCGCCAGTGGCTCGCATCCGCGGCCATATCCCAGGCGAAGGCCTGGAGGATCAGGGGTCCAGCCTCTTGCGTCGAGGAGAGCAGGGCAGGTGTCTTCGTGTCACTCACCCGCATATCGTGGCAGGTTTGCCCAGCTCAGGCGGCTCAGTTTTGTAAACAGTGGCGCGTTAAACACGGTGGCACGAGGCCGGGGCCCGGTTTGGTGCGCACCGCGCGGGTGTGGCCAGGACCCGACCACGGCCTCGTCAATGAGCGATCACTTGCGTCGGTTGAGGCGCCCCTTGACGCCGCCGGCGACGGCACTGGCTCCGCCGGCGATACCCGAGGCCGCGCTTTTAGCGCCGAGCATCACGACCTTCGCCTTGCCTTTCATGGTTTCCTGAACGTCCTCCGTCACAACCTGTTTGCTCTGTGCCGAGCCTGCGACGGTGAGGTGCTGCGCCCAGGCCTCGGCATCGAAGCCTGCAGGGGGAATCTGCCGCAGGTGACCCTTGAGGCGAGACGACTGCGTCTGCAACGCCGTGAAGGTCAGGCCACTCGACACAAATCCGCCGATGATGGGGAGCACCTTTGAGACACCTTTGGAGAAAGTGTTCTTCGTGATGTTGATACCGATGACGCGCAGCGAGTACTTGACGACCGGGTACCACGTGATACTCATGAGAGCCCGCTTGGTCACGTGCTTCTGGTAGGCAGTCTTGGCGGCGATTCGCGCGAAAGCCGTCAGCGACTGTGCGGCGCCGCCAACCCCCAGCATGACACCGAAAAACACCGCGAGCACGCCGATTGTCTCGTCCTCCCCCGCGTCGACGTCCGCGAGAAGGTCGCGCCAGCCGTACAGGTAGGCGAGTTTTTGCATGATCCGCAGCGCGTGCACGTAGTACTGAGTCAGGTCCGCCGGGATCGTGCCGAGCATCGCGAAGCCGCCGGGGATGCCCGCCGCGAAGGACAAGGCGGCGGACTTGTTTGTCTCGTAGGAGATAGCTTCGTCCGCGAGGAAATCGAGGACTCCCAGAGGGACGCCCGCGGCCGCGGGGCTCGATGCGAGGGCGCGATCGATCACGTCGTCAGTTGCCTTGACTTTGTCGAGCGCCTTGCGCAGGTACCTGTCACGGTCGACGCGCACTCCCGGAATCCGAACAGCCTTCGTGAGGAATTCGATCGCGCGCTGCTCCGCCTCGGAGGCCTGTTCGTTCGTGTATCCGCGCAGCTCGGCGTCCACAGCGACGTCGTTCATCTTGTCGGGCATTGTGGTCCTCCACGTCTCGGCACGCGCTGACTGCTCATGTCTTGGTGCAATCACTCTAGCGCGAATGGGCCGCTTCCTCCGTGCACGCCTGACGAGGCCGGGGCTGATTTCCGCCGTGACGCGCGCCCGGCCCCGGCCTCGGAGAACGAGGCTCTACAGTTGGTGTGTGTGGATCATCGCCGCGTGTTTGTCTGCCCTGTTCGCGGGGCTGACGTCGGTCCTCGCGAAAGCTGGGGTGGCGACGACGAGTTCCACAGTGGCGACGGCCCTACGAACGGTCGTTGTCGCGGCAGGAGCGTGGGGCATGGCCGCCCTGGTCGGATCGGCGTCGTCCCTGGGCGCTATCGACGCACGCTCGCTGCTGTTCTTAGTCCTGTCGGGCTTGGCAACCGGGGCCTCGTGGCTGTGTTACTTCGCGGCGCTGGCGCGGGGAAACGTGTCTCGGGTGGCTCCCATCGACAAGCTGTCGACGGTCTTGGCGATCGTCCTGGCGCTGGTCCTGCTGGGCGAGCCGGTGAGCGCGTGGGGGGCGGCCGGGATCGTGGCGATCACGGCGGGAACGCTCCTCATGGTCGAGCCTTCCGACCTGTCGGGCCTGCCTCGTGCGCTGCGCGGGGGTGGCAGCTGGCTAGTGTACGCGCTCGCGTCCGCTCTGTTCGCGGCGCTCACGTCAATTCTCGGAAAGGTCGGGATTTCGGGGGTCGATCCGACGCTGGGGACAGCCGTGCGCACGGTCGTTGTGCTGGCCATGGCGTGGGTGATTGTGGCATGGCAGGGGCGTATTCGCGAGGTGCGGTCGATCCCCGCGCGTGAGCTGGCCTTCATTGTCGCGTCGGGGGCGGCGACCTGCGCGTCGTGGCTGGCGTACTATCACGCGCTCAAGGACGGGCCCGCCTCGGTCGTGGTGCCCATCGATAAGTTGTCGATCCTCGTGACCGTCGCCGTGTCGGCCGTGGCGTTTCACGAGCGTTTCACGCCGCGCTACCTGCTCGGCCTCGCCCTCATGTGCGCGGGGACGGTGGCCATGGTGGTGGCGTAGGGACCCACCGCTCACACGATTCCCTAAGATTGGCGCACGCTCTGACCTGTCCATACTTGACGCAGCCGCAGGGTTACTACGCATGCAAGCAGTATGGGTCATCACTACACTGGCCATAGACGTAATGCTGCACGATGACACGGAGGCACGCATGGGCGCGGCACGCACCGTACAAATGTTCCTCATGGATGGCACCCCAACAGGTCGTATCAAGTGCTCTCTCGACAACTGGGTTGGGCGAGTGTATTTGATTCCTCGCACTGAGATCACCCAGTCGAAGGATCGCCCCGAGCTCAATCAGACCGGCATTTACCTCCTGTTTGGAACCGATTCAGACACGGGTGAAGAACTTGTCTACGTCGGACAGGCATGCGAACGCAGAAACGGCAGCGGCGTCTTGGGGCGGGTTGCCGAACATCTTGGGGAAGAAAAACTCGAGTACTTTACCCACGCGATCATCATCATTACCGCCGATGATTCCTTCGGCCCCACAGAAATCTCCTACCTAGAAAATGCCTTCTATCGACTGGCATGCGAGGCCGACCGCGTGCGAGCAGTTAACGGGAATGATCCTTCCCCGGGGAAAGTGACGGAAGAAAAACAAGCAGCACTGGACGAGTTCATTTCCTCCGCAAAGATCCTCATCGGATCCTTGGGATACCGAGTCTTCGATGCCGTCGACGAGGCGAAAGCAGCCCCCGCTCCTACTTCGCCTCACACAGCCCTAGCGCCAGAACCTACGCTCATCCTGAGCTCAAGTCTCGCCAGTGGATACGGCAGGCAAACCAGTGAAGGCTTCGTCGTACTCGCGGGAGCGAAGCTCCGCTCGGAAGTGGCCCAGTCTGCACCAGAATCAGTCCACAAGAACCGTAAGCGTTTTGCGGATCGCATCAGCAGCGACGGTATCCTCGAGCGCGATACCCTGTTTACTTCTCCCTCAGCCGCCTCAGATTTTCTCACTGGAGCTTCCACCTCCGGCAAGCTGTATTGGAAGAACGAACAGGGCCTCACGCTGCGCGAGCTGGAGCAAGCCGAGATCGAAGCCGCCACTGCTTCTTCGGTCTAACCGCCCGACCATGGCGAGGATGACACGATCTCTTACAGCACGTCAACAACACATGTCGTCACACACCATGTCACCCGCCGAGAGGACACTGGCCTCCCCGTGCTTTCGTACTCGCGCGACCCGGCCTCTTCCTCGAAGAAGACTCGGACCTCTCAGTCAAGGTCCGCCAACACGCCCACGTCACGCGCAGCCTGGCGCAGGCGCTTATCGCGCGTCCACAGCACCACACCGGGGGTTACGAGAGTACTCGCCAGAAGTGCCACATCGACAGCACTGAGGCCCCTCCCCCATAGCCGCCGCTCCTCGACGAGATGTCGCACGCCCTGATCATCGACATTGCGCACGATCATCAAGCGCTCAAGCGCTTTCAGGAAGATCGATCGATTCTTGAGATTCCCCAACGCGAGTTCAGTGATGACACTCTGATGTACGCACACCTGGTCACGCTCAAGCAGATCAACCAGAACCGGCTCAGTTTTCCGCAGATGATCGACCCAGATGTTCGTATCAACGAGGACTCTCATGCGCGCTCTCGACTCCGAGGCGCAGCCTCCGCCGCAGCATCGCTGCCACCGAGCGCAGCGAGCTGCCGACCGCTCTCAATGCGAACGAGGAGTTCTACCGCATCCCTGATCAAAGCGGATCGTTCTCTAATCCCGGTCAGCTCCTCGGCGCGCGCAAGCAGATCATCATCGAGTGTCACAGTGGTTCTCATAGCTACCTCCACATTCAGGATAGCATCGTGAGCGTCATCATTTGATTCGACTATTGATGCTCACTCACGCTCACGCCCCCTCTGACCAACAGCAAGGCCGGGCCACGCCCTCGCGCGACCCGGCCACTGCCTCGTCAGATTGAGACCTTTTAGGCGACTTCGACCATCGTGAGCGGAACGATTCCGCTCAACGTGTCCCCCAGCATATCTTCGGCACGATCGAGCTCATAGCGCATCTGCAGGTTCATCCAGAACCCCGGGGTCGTGCCAAAGTAGCGGGACAGCCGCATGGCAGTATCCGCCGTGATCCCGCGCTTCCCATGGACGATCTCATTGATACGACGGGGCGGAACATCGATAGCGACGGCAAGCTTATGCTGCGTAATTCCAAAACCCTCGATGAAGTCCTCCATGAGGACTTCACCCGGGTGAATCGGAGCAATTTTAGTGGTAGTCAACGATCTCAACCCCTTCTGGACCAGCGTCGCCCCACCTGAAGCAAATACGCCACTGATCATTGATTCGGATACTGTACTGTCCTGCTCTATCACCGCGCAGATGCTCGAGCCGGTTGCCCGGAGGAACCCGAAGATCCTCGAGACGACACGCGGCGTCAATCTGCCGCAACTTGCGCAGTGCGACGCGCACGATGCGCGCGTCGAGGGAAGGAACAGGATCCCTCGCAAACAACCGCTCAGTCTGACGATCCCCGAATGACTGGATCATGACGCAAGAATATATCGAATCTCGTTATTAACGCAAACCGTTAAGCCGTGCTGTTCTTACATTCTCACTTTTCCTCTGCCAGACGGACCACAACAACAAAGCCGGGCCGCACTCAATGCTCGACCCGGCCTTGTTAGAGCCTATTTAAAGCTAGGCTCAGACATTGAACCTGAACTCGACTACGTCGCCGTCGGCCATAACGTAGTCTTTGCCTTCCATGCGCACCTTGCCGTGGGCGCGGGCCTCAGCTACAGAGCCGTACTCCACCAAGTCGTCAAAGGAGACAATCTCAGCCTTAATGAAGCCGCGCTCAAAGTCGGTGTGGATCACGCCGGCAGCCTGTGGGGCGGTCCAGCCCTGGTGGATAGTCCAGGCGCGCGCCTCCTTGGGGCCAGCGGTCAGGTAGGTTTGCAGGCCCAAGGTCTTAAAGCCCACGCGGGCCAGCTGATCCAGACCAGACTCGGCCTGGCCATTATCGGCTAGCATCTCAGCGGCCTCAGCCGGCTCTAGCTCCACCAGTTCACTTTCAAACTGGGCGTCTAGGAAGATGGCCTCGGCAGGGGCCACCAGTTCACGCAGCTGGGCCTGCTTGGCCTCATCATGCATACCGGCGTCGTCCATGTTGAAAACGTAAATGAACGGCTTAGTGGTCATCAGCTGGAAGGTACGCAAAATGTCTGTATCCAGCCCGGCTGCCTTAGCGCCGGCAGAAAGCAGGGTGCCTTCCTCAAGCACCTTCAAAGCGTCCTTAGCGGTTTGCAGCACGGCGGCGTCGGTCTTCTTGCCGCGTACTTCCTTCTCCAGGCGCGGGATGGCCTTTTCCAGGGTCTGAATGTCAGCCAGCACCAGCTCGGTGGAAATAGTTTCGATGTCTGACGCCGGTTCAACCTTGCCGTCTACGTGAACCACGTCCGGGTCATCGAAAGCGCGGGTGACCATGCAGATCGCGTCAGCTTCACGAATGTTAGCCAGGAACTGGTTACCCAGGCCTTCACCCTCGCTAGCGCCGCGCACAATTCCAGCAATGTCAACGAAAGACACCGTAGCGGGCAAAATGCGCTCACTACCGAAAATCTGCGCCAGTTTATCCAGGCGCGCGTCGGGAAGCGGCACGATACCCACGTTAGGTTCGATGGTCGCAAAGGGGTAGTTAGCCGCCAGGACGGTTGCGCGGGTAAGCGCATTGAACAGGGTGGACTTGCCCACGTTGGGCAGTCCCACAATTCCGATAGTTAGAGCCACACGCCTAGTTTAGCGGGTTTGCGGCCCGCTTTGATTACTTGCCGGTTTCCTCAGCGTTCTTGGCGGGCTTTGCCTCATTGGCAGCCTCGGCTTCAGCAGCTGCGGCTTCCTTGTTGGTGTCCTTGGCGGGCTTGGCCTTCTTCTTGTCCAGTTCCTTCTTGAAAGCCCACACGTTGATTTCCTGACCCCGGTAGTCCAGGTGGCTTACAGCCAGCTCACGACAGCCGTTGTGGTCATAGAAACGGGCGTTCTTAGCGGTGTTAGTAACGAAAGCGTAGTTAGAGCCGCCGCTGGCCTTCACAAACTTGGCGATACCTACATCCAACATGCCGGTACCGATGCCGCGCCCCTGGTGCTCGGGGTGCACCGCAATAACTTCCAGGAACCAGTCATAGTGGGTGTTTAGTTTTACGTGCTGGTCAGCCGCGTCAGTAAGGGTAAGGAATTCTAGTAGCGGCTTTAGCGGGATGTACTTTAGTAGGCCGACACCGCCATTAAGCAGGTAAGGCAAAAAAGGCATTTCTTGCTTTTGTAGTAGCGCATAGCCACGCGGCTTACCGTCTTCGCAAGCCACCAGCACAGATTCGCGCTTAAGGAAGATTTTCACCATCATGCGGTGCAAGGCGAAATGAAAGTCGTCAAAGCTTACACCCGGTCGCAGTTCCGGCTCTGTCAGCCGAAACAGGGGGTAGTCAGAGAAGGCATCCGCACCAATGCGGGCCAAAACATCTAGATCCTGCACAGTACCCGCGCGGTATTCCAAAACGACTCCAAGATTACGATCCAGCTTTACAACAAAACGGTAACATGCATTGGTCATACCATGTTGGTAGTTTGCCGTGACTTATAGCCCACATCGCATATAAAGCTTTACTGCAGTTAGTAACGACGTCGTCGCTAAGAGCGCAAAAATGGCGACTTTCTGCGGGGTATAGACCTGGCATAGTAGGAGATTATGAGTATCGTTAACGCAATTGCTCTTTTGTTGTTGGGTATCACACTTGGTACTGCCTTGGGTTGGGCTCTGGCCACGGCCCGCACAGCCCGCCTGGCAGCTAACGGCGGGGAGGTGGCTCGTATGAGGGCCGACGCCGCCGGGGCTAGTGCCCGCGCACAGGCCCTGGAGCAGCAGTTGCGTACTGAACAGCAGCGCACTTTGGAGGCTCAGCAGCGGGCCCGCCAAGACGGGGCGGTGCTCACCGCCCTTGAGCCGGTACGTGAACAGCTGGAGCACATGGCGTTGCGGGTGGAGCAAATGGAGCTGCAACGCTCCAAACAAAACGCGATAATCGCTGAGCGTCTGCGGGCTTCAGACGCTGCCCAGGAGCGGCTGCGGGCCTCCACCGCCTCCCTGGAATCGGCGCTGCGTTCACGTTCAGCGCGCGGCATGTGGGGTGAGATGGAGCTGCGTCGAGTCTTGGAGCTGGGCGGGATGAGCGAGCACATCGACTTTGAGCTGCAAAAAAGCGTGTCCACTTTACGTAAACAAAACCGCGCTGGCTCTTTAAACGCGGCCCCCTCCCCCACTAATGGCTCTGCGCGCCCAGACGCCACGATTTTGCTGCCTGGCGGAGAATTCCTGGCCATTGACGCTAAAGCCCCTCTGGATGCCTTCCTGCGCGGCGCTGATGCGGGCGCTAAAGGCGACCAGGACGCAGCCAACTCTTACCTGGCCGATCACGCCGCTGCGGTACGTTCACACATTAATGAGCTCATCCGCCGTAACTATCCCGAGCAGCTGGGCCAGGGCCCGCAGTTCACCATCATGTTTATCCCCTCTGAGGCGGTGCTTAGCGCCGCTCTGGAGGTGGATGCCAGCCTGCTTGAATACGCCCTGGCGAACGGGGTGCTGCTAACCACCCCCATCTCGCTGTTGGCGGTGGCCCGTACGGTTGCTGATGCCTGGATGCAAAACGCTATTAACGACGACGCCCGTCAGCTGCTGGCTATCGGCTCCACCTTGTATAAGCGCCTGGGTACTGTGGCCCGCTATATGGATGATTTGGGCGCCAGCCTGCGCCGCAGCGTGCAAACCTATAACAAGACCGTAAATTCAATTGAGAAGAACCTGCTAAGCACCGCCAAGGGCCTAGAAAATCTTGGCAACACGCTCACTAGCCCCAGTCCAATTGCCAGTGAGGCCGCCCAAATCAGGAGTTTTAGCGCCCCTGAATTAACTAATCCTGATTTAGACGATTCGCATTAAACCAGCGTTAAAGCGTTAAACCAGGCCAACCCACTAAACCAGACTAAACCGCTAAACCAACGTTAACCAGCCAAACCAGGTTTTAATGCGTTAAACCAGGCTAAACAGGCGTGCAGGCCGCAGCTAAGCTGCGGCCTGCACGTTTGGTCACTATTGCGTCAGGCTAGCGCCCGCGCCTACACAACGCCGTTATGCGTCGTTTTAGCTCCTCTAGGTTGGCGTGGGCTGAGCCTACGCCAACTGGAGCTTAGTCCTGAGCCGGTAGGCGGTGAGCTACACGCTCGGGCACGCGGTCGGTGTCAGGCTGACCGATTAGGTCCTGCGGGGCCTGCTTACCACGCGAAATGTCGGCCATGGCGTGGCGGTTAACCACCTTGACGCGCTCACGGGTCTTGCCGTTAGGCAGCTCGCCAAAGTCCTCACCTAGCTGACGCTCGTAGGCGTCTAGCAGCTCCCAACCCTCCCAGGTGGTGAAGGGGATGTCGCGGCTAGAAAGCAGCGCAATCATGGCGTCGTGGCCCACGGCGTCGGTGGTGGCGTGCAGCAGTCCAGCGTTAGCGTCAGCCACCAGGTTAGTAATGGTTTCCTGGGCGTCAGACTTGGTGGAGCCAATCAAACCAATCGGGCCACGGCGAATCCAGCCGGTGGCGTACATGCCGGTCAGCGGCTTGCCGTCCTCACCCAGCACGCGGCCACCCTCGTTAGGAATCACGTGGCGCTTAGAGTCAAAAGGCATACCCTCAATCGGGCTGGAGGCGTAACCAATGGCGCGGTAAACAGCCTGTACCGGCCAGTCGGTGAACACGCCGGTGCCTTCCACCGTGCCGTCACCGGTTAGACGGGTGCGCTCAGTGCGCAGGCCCACCACGTGACCAGCGTCGTCGGTGAGCACCTCGGCGGGAGACTGGAACAGGTGAATGTGAATGCGGTGCGAGGCGGTTAGCTCCTCAGGCTCCTGCATGGCGTAGCCCTCAAGCGCCTTAACTACCTGACGCTGCTGGTTGGAGGACTTGAGCGCAGCCTCACTGCCGGCGTCGTACTCAAAGTCAGCCTCATCCACCAGCACATCCACGTCACGCTGCTTGCCTAGCTCGCGCAGCTCCAGGGGGGTGAACTTAACCTGGGCCGGGCCACGGCGACCAAAGACGTGCACATCGGTGCAGGGGTTGGTTTTAAGAATTTCGGCCACGTTCTCAGGGATTTCGGTGACCATCAGGTCCTCAGCGTGCTTAGCTAGCACGCGGGAAATGTCTAGGCCCACGTTACCCACACCCAGTACGGCTACTTCCTTAGCCTCTAGCGGCCAGGTGCGCGGGTGGTCCGGGTGACCGTCGTACCAGGAAACAAAGTCAGCGCCGCCGTAGCATTCAGGGGCGTCAGCGCCAGGAATGTTTAGGGGTGCGTCAGTGTCAGCGCCGGTGGAGAAAATAATGGCGTCATAGTGTTCGTGCAGCTCAGCTACGCTCACGTCGCGGCCAACTTCCACGTTACCGATCAAGCGAATGTCGCCGCGCTGCAAAATCTTGTATAGCGCCACAATGATCTGCTTGATACGCGGGTGGTCGGGGGCCACGCCGTAACGTACCAGCCCGTAGGGTGCAGGCAGGCGCTCGAACAGGTCAATGTTAACGTCCAAGCCTGACTTAGACAGGATGTCCGAGGCGTAGATGCCGGCCGGGCCAGCACCAATCACTGCAACGTTTAGAGCGGTCACGATTTTCCTCAAGAATAAACGGAGATTAGGAAGTAAGGGCAAGCTTTACGGTTAGCGCACTGGCAGCCCTCAGCAAGCGCTTCTAAGGCTACCCCAAGAAAACTACCCCCGCCGCTGGCGAGGGTAGTTTTGTGGTCAACGCGGCCCTTTAGTGAGCCGTTGTGCTAATTGTTAAAACACCAAAGTATTTCAGGCGGCGCGATCCACCAGTAGGTGGGCGAAGTCCTCCAGGCCTCTGCGTACCAGCTGGGCGCGGCCACGGGCGCTTTCAACTCCCTGGGCCACTTCAGCCTCGCTTAAGCCCTCAGCTTCCAGGCGGGTGCGGGTAGCTTCGACGACGGCGTCGTCCAAATCAGCCAGGGCCGCTACCGCCTCATCACACCAAGCCCCAGCCATAGCGCGGGTCTCGGCAGTAACCGGGTGGTTGCGCAGGCGCTGCACTACATCGCTAAGCACCTGCTGGCGCTGCAAGTTACCGGTAGACAGCAGCGACAAAATGGCCTGGCCGGCGCTGTCGAGCTCACCGGAAGCCAAACGCTGACGCAGCAGCAGCACCGGCATGGTGTCTACCCCTTCCAGCAGGTCAGTGCCGGGGGTTTTACCTGTGGTTTCTGAGTCGGAGCAAATATCGATGACGTCGTCGGCAAGCTGGAAAGCCACCCCGATCTTTTCACCGTAAAGCTCCACAATCTGCTGGGCTTTGGCGCCCGCGCCGGTAAGCATGGTGCCGTAAAGCCCGCACAAGGCAATCAGCGAGCCGGTCTTATCAGCTAGCACCTGAATGTAGTGATCCACTGGGTCCACGCCCTCAGGGCGCGGCAGGGTCTCATGCAGTTGGCCGGTGCATAGGCGCTCGAAAGTGCGGGCATGTGCCAGCACTGCGTCGGGCCCCAGCGCGGCCACCATCTGGGAGGCGCGCGCCACCAGAATGTCGCCGGTTAGGATCGCAGCTGAGTTACCCCACACCATCTGTGCCGACGGCGCCCCGCGACGCTTGGGGGCATCGTCCATGACGTCGTCGTGGTACAAGGTAGCGATATGGGTCAGTTCCACAGCCACGGCTGCATCATGCACCTGCTGTGAGCAGGCTGCGGCGGCGTCGCCTAACTGAGCTGTAAGCAGCACCAGCATGGGACGCAGCCGCTTACCACCAGCGGCAGCTAGGTGTGAGGTGGGCGGGTTGATGGTCTCGTCAGCGTTGGAGACTACCTCCATCAGCCGCGCCTCTACCTCATCAAGCTGAGGAACAATAATTTCCTCTAGCTCTGGAACGTCTAACTGCAATGCGCTACTCACGGAACCAGCATAACGGCTACCTGGCTAAGCCAGTGCATAACCGGCTGCGGGTATACGCCTAGGAAGATGGTGCCAACCACAGCTGCGAAGATAGCTACCAGGGCGAATCCGTCGCTAACTACAACCTCCACGCCCTGGGCGGGCTTGCGGAAGAACATGTTGGAGATAACTCGCACATAGTAGAACGCGGTGATTGCCGAGCACACCACTGCGGCCACAACCAGCCACAGGGTGTTACCCGAGGCGGCGGTGACAAACAGCTGGAACTTACCCACAAAACCGGCGGTCAGCGGGATACCAGCGAAGGACAGCAGTGCCAGGGCCATGGCGGCAGCCAGCATCGGGTTGGTCTTACCCAAACCGGCGTAGCTGGCAATCTCGTTAGCTTCAGCGCTGATGCCGTTGTGGCTGCGGCGCACCAGGCTGACCACGCCGAAGGCGGCGATGGTGGCCAGGCCGTAAACCAGCGAATACAGGGCAATCGCAGTCAGCGAAACCGGCTGGGCCCCAATAATGGCGATCAGCATGAAGCCGGCGTGAGAAATAGCCGAGTAGGCCAACATGCGCTTGATGTCTTTTTGCAGTACACCACCGACGGTACCTACCAGCATGGTGGCAATCGCAATCACCCACAGCGACCAGTACAGCACCTGGCTGGTGGCCGCCTTAGAGAACAGCGGGTACAGCCCAGCAGTAAAAGCGAAACGGCACAGGGCGAAGAAGGCAGCAGCCTTAACCCCGCTAGCCATGAAGGCGGTAACCGGGGTGGGGGCACCCTGGTATACGTCCGGGCTCCAAGAGTGGAAGGGCACTGCCGCAATCTTGAACAGCAAACCAACCACAATCAAGATCACGCCCACCGGCACCAGCAGGCCAGGCGCGCCCAGCTGAGCCCAGCGGGTCATGCCCTTAGCTAACAGGCTGTAGTCCAGCACGCCGTAAACACCGTAAATCAGCGCGGAACCAAACAGTAGGAAACCGGAGGCAAAAGCACCCAAAATGAAGTACTTCAGGGCCGCTTCCTGGCTGAGCAGGCGACGGTGGCGCGCGGTGGCGCTAAGCACGTACAGGGGCAGGGAGATAATCTCCAGCACCACAAACAGTGCCGCCAAGTTGTTTACGTTAGCAAACAGCATCATGCCGCTTAGGCTCAGCAGAGTCAGCGGGTAAACCTCGGTGGTCTGCCAACCCAAGTGCAGGGACTGAGCTTCCTCAGCGCTACCGGGACGGTCAGCGGCCTGGGCGGCAATGGCGCCGTCGCGAGCACTAGTGCGATCGGCCAGCAAGAACACACTGAGCAGGCCAATCACCAGCAAGATCAGGGAGGCTGCCTGCGAGAAGCGGTCCTCCACCAGGCCCGGGGCGATAGACCCATAAGCCACTGAACTTAAGTCAAGCTGGCCCACGTTTACCTGGTTAACTACCTCTTTGGTGGGGGTGAGGGTGTCTAGCCAACGTACCGTGGCCAGCACAATCGCCACCGCGACACCGGCCACAGCCAGTACTCGCTGAGTGGTGGGGCGCCAAGCGCGCGGCACCAGGGCCTCAACCAGCACCCCGAGGACTGCGGTTAACGCCACCGCTAGTGCGGGGGCCAAGGCAGCCCAGTTAAATTGGGCTGCGGTAGCAGCAGTTTCGTTCACTTGGCTTCCCCTCCCTGGGACAGGACTACCGAAACCTGCTCGGGCTGGCCGGTGTAGGCACTGATCAGCTCGGCTTGTTCGGCTAGCAAGTTAGTTAGCGGCGCAGTGAATAGACCCAGCGCCAGCATGGCGATCAGCAGCGGGGTGATCAGCAGCTTTTCACTCTTGTTCAGGTCACCGATACCCACGTACTTTTCCTTGGGTGCACCAGTGAATACCTTCTGGTAGGGCCACAGCGCGTACAGAGCCGCAATAACCACACCCAGCAGGGCGAACAGGCCGGCCGCCGTCGAGACTGAGAAGGTACCGGTGAGCACCAGCCACTCGGGCACAAACCCGCTCAGGCCCGGCAGGGCAATTGAAGCCAGGGCGCTAAACAGGAAGGTACCGGCAATAACCGGGCTGACACGGGCAATACCGCCCATCTCGGACAGGCGTGCGGTGCCGGTGCGACGCACCAGGAAGCCAGAGATCAGGTACAGGCCCGCGATCGACAGGCCGTGAGCCACCATGTAAACCATGGCGCCACTGGCACCAGCAATCGAGCCACCGAAGATACCCAACACCATGAAACCGAAGTGGCTTACCGAAGTGTAGGAAATCAGGCGGTACAGGTGGTCTTGCACAATGGCAGCCAAGCCGCCGTAAATGATGGCCACAATCGCCAGGCTCATCATGGTCAGCGAGACCCAGTGCATGTCGCTGGTCAGCAGCGGTACGCACATCACGATCATGCCGTAGGTACCGATCTTGTCCAGCACGCCGATCAGCAGCACGGATGTGCCCGGGGTGGCCTGCTCGGCGGTGTCAGGCAGCCAAGTGTGCAGCGGCACCATGGGGGCCTTGATGATGAACGGCACCAGCAGGCAGATGAACATGATGGTGCGTTCGCTCTGGCCTAGCTCCTTGTAGGTGGCGGCCATCTGGGTGAAGGTGAAGCCCTCGGGGTTGCCATAGGCGTGCACGCCCACGATAGACACCGCCACCAGCATGACCAGTCCCCCGGCCAGCGAGTAAAGCAGGAACTTCATAGCTGCACGACGACGCTGGGGGCCGCCGTAGTTACCGATCAGGAAGTAGACCGGGATCAGCATGGCTTCGAAAGCCAGATAGAAGACGAACAGGTCCTGGGCACTGAAAATCACCACAATGAACGATTCCAGAGCCAGTACATGTCCAGTGAAGCCACCTAGCTGCTCCTGACTTACGTCAGAGCGAGCGGCGATAAGCACCAGCGGCACCAGGGCCAGGGCTAGTACCACCATGGCCAGCGAGATGGGGCTCAGCGCCAGAGACCAGCTCACCCCGAACATGGGGATCCAGCTGGCAGACTGGGCGAACTGTAGCTTGTCGGTAGCCGAGTAGTCATAGTTGGCCAGTAGGTGACCAGCTAAACCTAGGTCTACCAGCGAGAACACCATGCCCAGGAGCTTAGCCTGGCGGCGGGTTGCAGGCACTAACCATAGTAGGAGCGCACCCAGCATGGGCACTGCCGCCGCGATGGAAAGCACCGGGAATGAAGCGTTAATTACTGACGTGTACATTTACATCTTCCCGTCAAATTTGGGCGGCGACGAGGGCGATCAACAAGGCGACAACCCCCACCAGCATGTAAGCGGCGTAGGAACGTGCATAACCGTTTTGAGCGGCAGTAACAGCCTTACCAGAACCCTTAACCGTGGCCACCAGGGCGGCAATGACGCCGTCGATGACGTAACGGTCAGAGCGGTCAGCACCATCGGCCAGGGCCTTACCCGGGCGCATGGCCACAGCCTCATTGAGGTTGTCTTGGTATAGGTCGTGACGTGCAGCTTCAACCAGAACGTTGGAAGGCTGAACCACGGTGGCTACCGGGCGACGCACATACATCACCCAAGCCAGGGCCACACCGGCCACTACCAGGATCAAGGTGGCAGCCATGATCACCGGAATAGCCAAAACCGGCTCGCCGTGCTCGTGGTGGCCAACTACCGGGGTGAGCCAGTTAGTGAAGGCGTCACCGTAGCTGAGCGCGCCACCTAGCCCCACCGAGAACACCGACAAGATGATCATGGGGACGGTCATCCAGGGGCTGGACTCGTGCGGGTGGACCGGGCCTTCCAGGTCAGCTTCAGTAGTCCAGCGGGCCTTGCCGTGGAAAATCATGAAGAACAGACGCGACATGTAGAAAGCGGTAATTCCGGCGCCAATCAGGGCAATGGAACCCAGGATCCACGGGCGCACACCTTCACCCACAAAAGCGGCCTCAATGATCTTGTCCTTGGAGAAGAAGCCGGAGAAAGGCGGCAAACCAAGGATGGCGATCCAGCCGATACCCATGGTGATCCAGGTGATCTTCATGGCGGTGCGCAGGTTACCAAAGCGACGCATGTTGACCTGGTCGCTCATGGCGTGCATGACGCTACCGGCACCCAGGAACAGCTGGGCCTTGAAGAAGCCGTGGGTGAGCAGGTGGAAGATAGCGAAGGCGTAGCCGATGGGGCCTAGGCCCGCACCCAGCATCATGTAACCAATCTGGCTCATGGTGGAGGCGGCCAGTACCTTCTTCATGTCGTCCTTGGCGCAACCCACAATGGCACCAAACAGCAGCGTGATGGCACCAATGATGGCCACGGCCAGCTGGGCGTCAGGGGCACCCTGGTAGATAGCGCCCGAGCGCACCATTAGGTACACACCGGCGGTAACCATGGTGGCCGCGTGGATCAGGGCCGACACCGGGGTGGGGCCAGCCATGGCGTCACCCAGCCAGGCCTGTAAGGGGAACTGTGCAGACTTACCACAGGCTGCCACCAGCAGGAACAGACCGATAACGGTCAGCCAGCCGGTGGATACGGCACCCGTAGTGGCGGCGGGCAGAACGGCGTCGAAGTCAACCGAGCCCACTACGCTCATCATAGCCATCATGGCGGCCAGCAGACCCATGTCACCGACACGGTTCATTACGAAGGCCTTCTTGGCGGCGACGGCGTTCTTGGCACTGGTGGCCTTGACGGCGTCGGGAGCGTCGGCGTCGGCAGTGTTCCAGAAACCAATTAGCAGGTAGGAAGCCAGACCCACGCCTTCCCAACCCACAAACAGGGCCAGGTAGCTATCACCCAGAACCAGGGTGAGCATGGCTGCCACGAACAGGTTCAGGTAGGCGAAGAAACGACGACGGTCGCGATCGTGGGACATGTAGGCCACGGAGTAAACGTGGATCAAGAAACCCACGAAGGTAACTAGCCCAACGAAGGTCAGCGACAGCGGGTCAACCCGGATCCCCAGGTCTAGCTCCCACTTGCCGGCGCTGAACCAACGCCACAGGTGGTGGTCGGTTACGCGCTGGGAAGCCGGAAGGCTTAGTAGCTTCCAGATCAGGGTTAGCCCGAAGCAGGCGTCAAAACCAGCTGCGGCCAGAGCCAGCCAGTGGCCCCACTTGTCGCTGCGGCGTCCCAGCAGCAGCAACAGGGCGGCGCTAGCGGCCGGGACGGCAATTAGCAGCCAGGCGTAGGCCAGCAAACCTGTAACGGGCACGGCTAGCACATCCTGGCTAGAGGCTTGTACTGCGAGAGGAGTAAAGTTCACCGGTTTTCCTCTCAGTGCTTGAGCAGGTCAACGTCATCAACAGATGCGCTCCTGCGGGTCTTAAAGATGGACACAATAATCGATAGCCCCACCACAACTTCAGCTGCGGCAACCACCATCACGAAGAAGGCGAAAACCTGGCCATCAAGATTGCCGTGCAAACGTGAGAAGGTAACCAGGGCGAGGTTAGCTGAGTTAAGCATCAGCTCCACTCCCATTAGTTCAATAATCACGTCGCGGCGCAGCAGCACGGTGAGCGCACCAATGCTAAAGAGCACCACGGCCAGGACTACGTAAACGCTTAGGCTCACTTTTCCTCCTTAGCAGCGTCAGCGCTAGTTTCGGCTTCAGCGGCCAGAGGCTGGCTCACCTGCGGGGCCGGGGCGCCATTCATGGCGTCCATACCGGAGTGACCGTGCACTGCGTTTTCAACCTGTGCCTCGGTTTCTACCGGGAAGGGTGCGCTGGCCTTAGGCACCAGAGCGCCAGTGTTTAGCATCTGGCCACGAATGCGCAGTACACGCGAAACCGACTCGTCAAGCAGCTTGCCGGAAGCGTCCAGCGCCGGGGCGGCGGCGCTGTTGGTGGTGGCGTAGACACCGGAGAAGGGCTTTTGACCCGGGTGCTGGCCGTGCTTGGCGTAGGCCTCAAGCTTGTCTTTAGCAACCTGTGCCTGACCGCGACGCTTGTTGGGGCTTTCGCGGTGGGTTAGGGTCAGGGCGCCTAGGGCGGCGGTGATTAGCAGCAGACCGGTTAGCTCCATAACCGTGGAGTAGTCGTTGAACAGCACCTGGGCCAGGGAGCCAATGGAGTCATCAGCAATTGCAGCTGAGAACTTGGCCGGGCCCACCAGCTGCGAACGCATTAGCGCCGTCACCAGGGTGACTACCAAGCCCAAGCCCATCAGGCTGGAGAGGAGCTTGTGTCCACTGACAGTGTCAGCAATGGACTCATCTGCGGCCACACCCACCAGCATGATCACGAATAGCACAAGCATCATGACCGCACCGGTGTAGACCACAATCTGCACCGCTCCCAGGAACGGGGCAGAGTTAGCAATGTAAAGGGTGGCCAAACAGATCATGATCATGATCATGTTTACGGCCGCGTAGACCGCACGCTTAGCGGTTAGCACGCCCAGGGCGCACACCACCGCAATAACGGCGACTACCCCAAATAGGATGCTTTCGCCCAAGCCCAGCTGCGGGGCGGGCAAAAGGGCGGTGGCTAGTGAAGTTGCCATTAGCGCACAGCCTCCTTCTGGTTTACGACTTTCACGGTGGCCAGGCTGGGGTCATCGGGACGGTTGGCACGTACCCAATCCACCTGGTTTTGGGTGGGGCCGCTGACCTCGCCACGGTAGTAGTCACTGTCTTCGCAGCCCTGCGCCATCGGGTGCGGGGCAGCTAGTGCGCCTTCAGGCAAGGGAACTAGCAGGTTTTGCTTTTCGTAGATCAGGCCTTCGCGGCCGTCGCCTACCAGCTCATCGATTTCGTGAGTCATGGTTAGTGCACGGGTAGGACAAGCCTCAATGCAAAAACCGCACAAAATGCAGCGCAGGTAGTTGATCTGGTAGACGCGCCCGTAACGCTCACCGGGAGAGTACTGCGCCTCGGGAGTGTTGGGGGCGGCCTCAACGTAGATCGCGTCAGCCGGGCAGGCCCAAGCACACAGTTCACAACCAATGCACTTTTCCAGCCCGTCGTCGTAACGGTTGAGCTGGTGACGGCCGTGGAAGCGAGGCATAACCCGGGGCTTTTCAAAGGGGTAACGCTCAGTTTCCACCGGACGGAACATGGAGGAAATAGTTACCCCATAGCCGGCCAGGGGCGAGAGCAGCTTAGCTAGCGCCGAGGGCTCATCACGCAGCCACTGGTCGTGGTTGGAGGCATCAATTTCTTTTTTACTCACTTTTCAACCTCCTTGGCAGACTTGGCGGGCACCGCGTGGCGAGTAGAGACAGGCAGCTCCTGCCCGGGCAGCGGCGGGACCGGGTAACCACCGGCGAAAGCGTCAAACTTGTCGCTTTCAGGCTCTTCCTTGTCGGACTTAGATTCAGGCCAGAAGAACAGCACCACCATGGTCACCACGCAGATCACGCTTAGACCCAGCAGCAGCTGCTGTGCGTCCATGTCGGTGAAGGCACGCAGGCCCTGCACAATAGCCACCAGCACAAACCAGGCCAGGGCCACCGGAATCAGGAACTTCCAACCAAAACGCATGAACTGGTCGTAGCGGAAACGCACCAAAGTACCACGGGTCCAAATCATGAAGAACATGCAGGCCCAGATCTTGGCCATGAACCACAGCACCGGCCACCAGCCAGAGTCAGCGCCTTCCCAAATCAGGGTTAGCGGGCCGGCGCTCCAGCCACCTAGGAACAAGGTGGTGCACACGGCGGAAACGTTGAACATGTTGATGTATTCGGCCAGGAAGAACCAGGCGAACTTCATGGAGGAGTACTCCACCATGTGTCCAGCCACCAGCTCACCTTCAGCTTCGGGAAGGTCGAAGGGCAGGCGGTTAACTTCACCAATCATGGAGATGACGTAGATCAGGAAGCTGGGCAGCAAGCCCACACACCACCACAGGTTGGTCTGTGCGGCCACAATCCCGGAGGTGGACATGGAACCTGAAACCAGGAACACGGTCACAATGGACAGGCCCATGGCCAGCTCATAGCTGATCACCTGGGCGGCGCTACGCACTGCACCAAACAGCGGGTAGGTGGAGTGGGCAGACCAACCACCTAGCACAATGCCGTACACCCCAAAGGCGGTGATAGCCAGGATGTAAAGCACCGAGACCGGGAAGTCGGTTAGCTGCAGCGGGGTGTGGTGACCGAAGAAGCTCACCGAAGGCCCAAAGGGGATCACCGCGTAAACCATGAAGGCACAGAAGGCGGCAATGGTGGGGGCCAGCAGGTAGATGAACTTTTCGGCGCCCTTAAGCCAGAAGTCTTCCTTCATGATCAGCTTGCCTGCGTCGGCAACAGCCTGGAGCAGACCTAGCGGACCGTTAACGTTAGGCCCTAGACGGGTCTGCATACGGCCCAGGCCGCGACGTTCAACCCACAGCGCCATAATCACGGACAGGATCAAAAATACCGCTAGGAATACGGCTTTGACCAGCGTAATCCACCAGGGGGTGTCAGAAAAGTCCGCAGTTACCCCGGCTGCGGTTGGCAGCGTCATAACGACGGCGTGCATTTACTTCACCTCCGAGAGATTAACGATAAGACCTTGGCCGCCGCCTAGGCTCTGACGCACGGTGGAACCGGCCGAGCATTCGGGAAGCCAAACAGTGTTGGGTGCTAGCGGTGCGATTACCGCCGGCAAAGTGATCGAGCCGGTTTCCGTGCTGACTTGCAGCTGGCTGCCGGAGTGGATGGCGTTGGCCTTGGCCAGTTCGCGGGCCACGTAGACCACCGGGCGGCGCGCGGTGGCGGCCAGGTGCTCTTCGAAGTCCTGTAGGCGCCCGCCGTCAAGCATGGGCTTGTGGGTGGCCAGGTAGGCCTGCCCGGGGGCCAGTTTGCTAGTGGCGACGGCGCTGGTGGGCTGCATGTTAGGGTGCGTTGCGCTAATGCCCAGGCCGGCTAGCTCACGGTGTAGCTCAGCTAGGTCATTTACGTGCAGGTCAGATCCCATTTCTGCAGCCAGCATGGCCAGTACCTGACGGTCAGTACGGGCGCGTGAAACGTGGGCCTGACCGAAGGGACGCACGCGGCCTTCCCAGTTAACGAAGGTGCCGTTCTTTTCCACGGGCGGGGCCACGGGGAAGACCACGTCGGCGTGCTCGCTGATTTCTGAGCGACGCACCTCTAGCTGTACCAGGAAGCCAGCTTCGCTCATGGCGGTGCGGGCCAGTCCCGGGTCGCTAAAGTCGCGCAGGTCAACGCCACCAACTACCAGGGCGTCTAGGCCCTCGGCGCTGAGCACCGAGTTAAGGATGGCCTCAGTGTCGCGGCCGGCAGCGCTGGGCAGGGCGCCCCATAGCTGCTCAACCTGGGCGCGGGCGGCGTCGTCGGCAACTAGGCGACCACCAGGCAGCAAGCCCGGCAGGGTACCAGCCTCGATACCACCGCGCTCACCGGCGCGGCGCGGCACCCAAGCCAGGCGGGCACCGGTGCGCTTAGCCAAAGCGTCGACGGCGCTGAGCAGGCCGGGCACCTCGGCAGCGCGTTCACCCACCAGGATGGTGGCACCCTCAGCGCTAAGGGCCTCGGTTAGCTCGGCGGGCAGGGCCTTAACAGCGGCAACCTCGCTACCGGGAGTGGCGCTGATGATGTTGGCACGTAGCTTTACCGAACCGGCGCTCTTAATCGGAGCCACGGTGTGCACCTTGAGGCCACGGTTGTTCACGGCCTTGTGTAGGCGCAGGAACAGCGAACCACACTCATCCTCGGGCTCTAGGGCCACCAACAGCACCGTGCCGGCGCTTTCCAGGCTGGTGTAGGTGACGCGGCCAAGGCCGCGACCAGCCACGTTAGCGGCGATGAAAGCTTCATCCTCAGCGCCGGCGGGGCGTACTCGCTGGTCGATGTCGTTGGTGTGGGCCACGGTGCGGGCAAAGCGAGACCAGGCCCAAGCGTCCTCTAGGGTCAGTCGGGCGCCTGGTAGGAAACCCACGCCACCAGCGGCAATGGCCTTAGCTAGGCCCTGCGCGGCGACGTCGAGAGCGTCGGGCCAGCTGGTGGGAACCAGGGTGCCGTCAGCTTCACGTACCAGCGGGGTGGTCAGGCGGTCCGGAGCGCTGGCCCACGGGAAGGCGAAGCGGTCCTTGTCGGTGATCCACTCTTCGTTGACCTCGGGGTCGTTGCCGGCCATGCGGCGCAGCACCACACCGCGACGCATGTCCACGCGGATGGCGGAGCCGGAGGCGTCGTGCTCGGTTACCGAGTCGGTGGAAACCAGGTCCATGGGGCGGGCCCGGAAACGGTACTTTGCGCTGGTGAGGGCACCTACGGGGCAGATCTGGATGATGTTGCCAGAGAAGTAGGAGGCGAAGGGACGTCCGCTTACATCCTGGTTGCCTACCTCAGCGCCGGCGGTTAGACCGTCTTGCACGCCGCTCTGGCCACCGGGGCCAGAGAGGGTGGGGTCGGGAATCAGGTGGTGCTCGCCGCGAATGTCCTGCGTGCCCGCGTAGTCGCCGGGTTCGTGGAAGTCCAGGGCGGTGGCGTCAAAGCGGCCAATCTGCTCACCGTACATCCCCGAGTGCTCGCCGGCGGGGTGACCGCCACCGCGTCCTTGCAGAGCGATGAAGCGGTCGCCAGCGATCTGGTCTGCGAAACGCACGCAACGCTGGCACAGGATGCAGCGGTCGCGGTCTAGCAGGATCTGGCTGGTTAGGCGCAGCGGCTTGGGGAAGGTGCGCTTAACGTCGGTGAAGCGGGTGACGGACTGGCCGCCCTGTTCCATGAGCTTAAGCGCTTGGTTCTGTAGCGGGCATTCGCCACCCTTGTCGCAGACCGGGCAGTCTAGCGGGTGGTTGATCAGCAGGAACTCCATGGTCCCGTTCTGGGCCTTGGCAGCTACCTGGCTGGTTGCCTGAGTTTCGATCTCCATGCCTTCCATGGCGGTCATGGCGCAGGAGGGCTGGGGCTTGGGCATCTTACGTACGACGCCGTCACGCCCGGGCATAGCTACTTCCACCAGGCACTGGCGGCAGTTAGCTGAGGGCTTTAGCAGCGGGTGGTCGCAAAAACGCGGGATGCGCACGCCCACCTGTTCGGCAGCGCGGATGAGCAACGTACCCTTGGGCACGGCTACCGTGGCGCCGTCGATCTTGATATTTACCAGGTCGGTCATAGAAGTCACCGTCCGCTTTCCGTGATTGCACTGGCTGCGTAGGGGAAGAGCTCGCAAGCCGGGGTGGTGTAACCAGCCTCGAACTCGGAGCGGAAACGCTTGATGCCGCTTAGCACCGGAGTGGCGGCAGCGTCACCTAGCGCACAGAAGGAGCGCCCAGCGATGTTGGAGGCAATCGACTCCAGCTTTTCCACGTCACCCGGCAGGCCCTTACCGGCCTCTAGGCGCAGCATGATTTGGCGCATCCAGTAGGTACCTTCACGGCAAGGCGTGCACTTACCGCAAGATTCGTGCTGGTAAAACTCGGTCCAGCGAGTCACTACGCGCACAACCGAAACAGTCTCATCAAATACCTGTAGGGCGCGGGTACCCAGCATAGAGCCGGCGGCACCTACAGACTCGTAGTCCAGGGGAACATCGAGCTCATCTTCAGTGAAGATGGGGGTGGAGGAACCACCGGGCACCCAGAACTTGAGCTGGTGACCGTTGCGGATACCGCCACACATGTCGATCAGCTCGCGCATGGTGATGCCGAAAGGAGCCTCAAACTGGCCGGGGTTACGCACGTGCCCAGAGACGGAGAAAATACCGTGACCCTTAGACTTTTCAGTACCCATAGCGGAGTACCAAGCGGCGCTTTCACGCAGGATGCCGGGCACCTGGGAGATGGTCTCAACGTTGTTGATAACGGTGGGACGCGCGTACAGACCGGCCACAGCCGGGAAGGGCGGCTTTAGACGCGGGTGACCACGGCGGCCTTCGAGCGAGTCCAGCAGCGCGGTTTCTTCACCACAGATGTAGGCGCCCGCGCCGGCGTGAGCAGTAATGGTTAGCGGCTGCTTGCCGTCCAGGCCAAAACCGGTGTCTAGCAGGCCAGATTCCATAGCCTCACGGGCCGCAGCCAGCAGGCGGCGGTAAACCTGGCTAACCTCACCGCGCAGATATACGAAAGCGTGGTCGCAGCCGATAGCGCGCGAAGTGATCGCTATACCCTCAATCAGGGCGTGCGGGTTACCCATAATGGTGGGGATGTCCTTGCAGGTGCCCGGCTCGGACTCGTCGGCGTTAACCACCAGGTAACGCGGCTTGCCGTCGGGGGCGGGCAGGAAGGACCACTTCAGGCCGGTGGGGAAGCCTGCACCACCACGGCCGCGCAGGCCGGAAGCCTTAACCAGCTCAACAATTTCGCTAGCCTGCATTTTCTTGGCCTTAGCTAGGCCCTCATAGCCGCCGTGACGACGGTAAACGTCCATAGTCCAGGAGCGGTCTACACCCCACATGGAGGTCAAGATGGGCGTTAGCGTCCCTGGCGCACTGTAAGCGGGCTGTGCCACTGCAGTGTCACTCACTTGGTTTCCTCCTTCGGTGCGCTCCAGCCCTTTTCCTGGGCGATTGTCTGTCCTAGCAGGCTGGGGGCACCAGCACTGATGCCCTCATCTACCAGGCCGTCTTCAAAACCAGCCAGTAGGTGCTCGTTTTGCTTGAAAGTGGGCACCTGCTTGGGGCCACGGGTGGGGCCTACCGGCTTGCCTTGACGCAGCTTGTCCACCAGGTCAATGGCCTTGGCGGGGGTCTGGTTGTCGAAAAACTCCCAGTTGACCATCACTACCGGCGCATAGTCGCAGGCCGCATTGCATTCGATGCGTTCTAGCGAAATGCTGCCGTCTTCAGTGACGCCGTCGTTACCGATGCCCAGGTGCTCGCTAACCGCGTCCCAAACCGCGTCTCCACCCATAACCGCACACAGTGCGTTGGTGCATACACCCACGTGGTACTGGCCGCCGGGGTGACGGCGGAACTGGCTGTAGAAAGTGGCTACAGCACTAACCTCAGAGGTGGTTAGATTCAGGGTTTCAGCGCAAAAACGGATGCCATCAGGCGAGACGTAACCGTCATAGCTCTGAATTAGGTGCAGCATCGGGATCAGCGCACTACGCTCATGCCCGCTGGGGTAACGCCCCATGATCTGGGCGCTTTCTTCACGTAGACGCGTCAAAGTTGCTTCGTCATAACTCATCAGCGGTCCACACCTCCTAGTACGGGGTCGATGGAAGCCAGAGTCGGAACGATGTCGGCAAGCATGCCGCCCTCTCCCATAATGGCCATGGACTGCAGGTTAGAGAAGGAAGGATCCCTAAAGTGCACGCGGTAGGGGCGAGTGCCGCCGTCGGAAACTAGGTGCACACCCAGCAGACCCTTAGCGTGTTCAACCGTCTGGTAAACCTGCCCGGCGGGCACGTGGAAACCCTGGGTGACCAGCTTGAAGTGGTGGATCAGGGACTCCATGGAGGTGCCCATAATTTCACGCACGTGCTCCAGGGACTGGCCCTGGCCGTCGGCAGCTAGGCTCATGCGGGCCGGCCAAGCGATAGCCGGGTCATCCACCATGGTGGGCTCGCCCTCTAGCTGCTCTAGGCGCTCAAGGCACTGGGAGACAATCTTGAGGGACTGGAAGCATTCATCCATACGCACGCGCATACGGTTGAAGCAGTCAGAGCGGTCGTAAACCGGCACGTCAAAGTCGTAGGTTTCATACCCGCAGTAGGGGGCGCTCTTACGCAGGTCCATCGGGTAGCCGGTGGCGCGCAGGCAGGGACCGGTTAGGCTCAGGGCCATGGCCCCAGCCAGGTCGATCTCACCAATGCCGATCATACGGCCGCGCAAAATCGGGTTACCCATGCACAGCTTTTCCAGCTCGCCCAGGTCGCGCTTGATGTTGGGCAGGGTGGAGCGGATGAACTCTACCGCGCCTGCAGGAATGTCCTGCGCCAGGCCGCCGGGGCGCACAAAGGCGTGGTTCATGCGCAGGCCGGTGATCATTTCGTAGGCGCGCAAAATGTTTTCACGTCCACGGAAGGCGATGGTCAGCAAGGTGGTACCACCCAGCTCGTTACCACCGGTTCCCACCGCGATCAGGTGGGAGGCGATGCGGTTTAGCTCCATGAGCAGCACGCGCACTACCGAGGCCTTCTCGGGCACCTGGTCGGTGATGCCCAGGGCCTTTTCCACTGCCAGGGCCCAAGCCACTTCCTGGAAGAAGGGGGCCACGTAATCCATACGGGTTACGAAGGTGGCGCCTTGGGTGAAGGTGCGGAACTCCATGTTCTTTTCGATACCCGTGTGTAGGTATCCGGTGCCTACGCGCACATCGGTGACATGTTCACCTTCCACCTCTAGCACCAGGCGCAGCACGCCGTGGGTGGAGGGGTGGACGGGACCCATGTTCAGCACGATGCGGTCATCGCGCACGCGTTCTTCTTCATCACGGGCAGCAATCTGGGCTAGTACTTCATCCCAGTCACCACCGTTAGTTTGGAACTGGGGAGCGTCAGCGGCCAGAGAGTCTAGTGCTGCACCGGTTGCGTGAATGCTCATCAGCGGTAAGACCTCCGAGTGTCAGCGGGGGGCGTGGATGCGCCCTTGTATTCGACCGGGATACCACCTAGCGGGTAATCCTTGCGTTGGGGGTGGCCTACCCAGTCATCGGGCATGGCCGTGCGGGTGAGGCCGGGGTGAGAGTCAAAAACGATGCCCATCAGGTCCCAGGTTTCACGCTCGTGCCAGTCGTTACCGGGGTAAACGCTAACTACTGAGGGCACGTGCGGGTCGGCGTCGGGAACAGCTACCTCAATGCGCAGCTGACGGCTGCCGTGGGTCAGGCTCATCAGCTGGTAGCAGGCGTGCAGTTCGCGGTCTTTGTCGCCAGGGTAGTTAACGCCCGAAACCCCAATGCACAGCTCAAAGCGCAGGTCGGGGTCGTCACGCAGGTACTGCATTACAGCCACCAGGTGCTCGCGTACCACGAAGATGGTTAGCTCGCCGTTTTCTACAACTACCTTCTCGATTACCTGGGAGGGTTCCAGCCCGCCCTTGCGTAGGTCTTCGATTAGGTCGTCGACGACGGCGTCGAACCAGCCACCGTAGGGGCGCACCGCTGCGGGGGCTAGGGTGACTACCTGGCTGAGGCCGTCAAAACCGGTGGTGTCACCGGCGTCTTTGGCCCCAAATAGGCCGTGTTCGCTGCCGATAACTTCCAGGGCTAGCTGCGGGCGTACGGCGACGCCGTCGACCTCAGCCACTGCCTCGGTTGCCTGACTTAGCTCTTCACTCATGCCAGCAGGCCTTTCTGTGCGTGGGTGGGGGTGGCGGCCAGAGCGGCAGCCTCGACGGCGCGGGCGATCTCCTCGCGGTGGCCCAGCAGCGGGCGCTTGGAGATCTGCTTGGTCAGCTCCAGCATGGCGTTGATCAGCATTTCGGGGCGTGGGGGGCAGCCGGGCAGGTAGATGTCTACCGGCACAATGTGGTCAGCGCCCTGCACTACGGCGTAGTTGTTGAACATACCGCCGGTGGAGGCACAGGCACCCATGGAGATAACCCACTTGGGTTCAGGCATCGAGTCGTAAACGTTGCGCACGATGGGGGCCATCTTGTGGCTTACACGTCCGGAAACGATCATCACGTCAGCGTGACGCGGCGAGGCGCGGAATACTTCCCAACCGAAGCGGGCCAGGTCAAAACGCGGGCCGGCGGTGGCCATCATTTCGATAGCGCAGCAGGCCAGACCCATGGTGACGGGCCACAGCGAACGTGACTGGGCTAGGCCGGCCACGGTCTCAACGCTGGTTAGCAGGAATCCGGGGTTACCGGCTTGGTTTTCTTGGCTCATACTTTTATCCCCTTATCAGTCCCAATCCAGGCCGCCACGACGCCATTCAAGGACGTAGGGAACGGTGATTAGGGCGATGAAAATAAGTGCTGCTACCAGCCCGAACAGGCCTAGCTTTGCGAAAGAGCTGGCCCAGGGGTAAAGGAACACGACCTCAATGTCGAAGATGATGAAGGTCATACCTACCAGGTAGAACTTGACTGGGAAGCGCCCGTGAGCGTTGTTGGCAGGAGTCGGATCCACACCGCACTCATAGTTACGCACCTTGGTGGAGTTGCGCCGGTTGGGGCTGATAATGGCAGACATTGCCAGACCACCAATGGCGATAAGTAGCGCAACTGCCCCCATCACCAGTAAGGAGACATAGGGATTCACGGCGAGAACACCATCCTTTTACGCACAGAGATTGACCTTTAAACTGTAGTAGCTAGGCGCCAGGGGGTGTGCACACGACGCACTTAGCCTCTAGCTTTTCCCCATATTACGCCAAAAGTTCGTTTTTACGACGGATTGTCACACCTAAGTAAAATGCTTTATTACGCGCGGTTTAGCTTGCTTAAATCTGCGCTTATAAGCTCTAAAACCTGAGATGATTAGACCATGTCACGAGCCAGCCTAAATAAGGACCCGCGCGAAGTAGCGGGCATGTTCGACACTGTCGCCCGTCGCTACGATTTAACCAATGACGTCATGAGCGGTTTCCAAGTGCGCGCTTGGCGAGCAGTTACCCGCGCCGCCGTGGGCGCCGGCCCCGGCATGAAGGTTTTGGACCTGGCTGCGGGCACGGGCACCTCCACTAACGACTATGCCCTTGCTGGTGCCCAGGTGGTGGCCTGTGACTTCTCCATTGGCATGATGCAGGAAGGCAAGCGCCGCTACCCGGACCTGCAGTTTGTGGCCGGGGATGCCACCGCTTTGCCTTTTGCCGACGACGCTTTTGACGTGGTCACTATCTCTTACGGCCTGCGCAATGTGAACGACACTTTGGCGGCTTTACACCAAATGTATCGGGTCACTAAGCCCGGGGGGCGGATTGTGATTGCGGAGTTTTCCACTCCCACCACCCCGGTGGTGCGCGAGAGCTACAAGTGGTTTTTGGGTCACGTAATGCCCCCGGCGGCCAGGGTGTTTTCTTCCAACGTCGAGTCTTATGACTATTTGGCTGAGTCGATTTTGTCTTGGCCTAACCAGGAGGCGTTGGCGCAGTTGATGCTTGCGGCTGGTTGGCGTCAGGTGGCTTATAAGAATCTCTCTGGCGGCATTGTGGCGCTGCATCAGGCGGTTAAGCCCAGCGCATGAGCGGTCAGCTGTTTTGCACCACTACCCCACTGTCGGTTAGCCCCGGCGTTAGCCTGACTGATTTTTTGTATGCGCCGACGTCGGTCAGCTGCTGGCTGCATGAGGGTTACGGCTTGGTGGGTTTGGGGCGCCTGCTCACTTTAAGCGCCCCGCCCACGCCCACAAAGCCAGTCTCAACGGCACCTAGGCGCATTGAGCAGCTGCGGCAGGCTTGGCGCCATGAGGTGGGTCAGGCCAGTTGGGTTGACCAGGTGCGTCGCCCTGGCAGTGGGCCGCTGGCGCTGGGAGCTATCACTTTTAGCGCTACTTCCCAGGCTAGTTCGGTGCTGGTAGTGCCCCAGGTTTTGGTGGGGCGCGACCGTCAGGGTTGGTGGCTGACCCGCTTTGAGCTCTCCCCTGCCCCGACGACGCCGCGCGGCGAGGTTTTTAGGGGCCAGCCCTACAGCCCTCAGCTGAGTTTTGTGCGCACCGTGGCTGAAAACGCAGCTGAAAACGCTGATTTGGCAGGCATTTTGGATTTTGTCTGCGCCTGCGCGCAGGGCTCTGCCACTTCTGCCACCAAAACTAGCCCTGCCGACGCACCGGCCCATGCAGGCGGCGCCACTAGCGAGAGCAGCCCGGACGTCGTCGCCCAAGCAAACGCGCCCGCCGTCGGACAAACAAGCCCGGCCGCCGTCGAGAGCGCCAAAACCAGCCAAAGCAGCACACTTAGCGACTCTCAGTGGACCGGGGCAGTTGAGCTCGCCACGCAGGCGCTGAAGCAAAATCGGGCCATCAAAGTGGTGCTGGCGCGCGACAGCTACCTGAGCAGCTCGCTCACGCTGGGCGCCACGCTAGAGCACCTGGCCACGCGCTTTGCCACCACCTGGACTTTTAGCGTAGACGGGATGATTGGGGCCAGCCCCGAGATGCTGTTGCAGCTGCGTGAACGGGAAGTGTTTTCGCGCGTCCTGGCGGGAACAGCCCGACGCCGAGCCAATATGGACCAAAGCGAACTAGAGCAGCTAGCTGATTGGCTACGCCGCTCGCCTAAAAACTCTCGCGAACACCAGTTGGCGGCGGCCTCAGCGGTTAAGGCGCTCACCCCCATCACTGAGCAGTTGCGCGTCAGTGAGCCTTTCGCGCTGACCCTGCCTAACGTGATTCACCTAGCCACCGATATTTACGGCCAGGTAGCCGGCGATACGGGTGCGTTAGCGCTGGTAGAAGCACTACATCCGACGGCGGCAGTATGCGGCACCCCCACAGCGGCGGCTGCGCAGCTGATCGGCGAGCTTGAAGGCATGGACCGCGAGCGCTATGCCGGGCCGGTGGGCTGGGTGGATTGGCGCGGTGAGGGCCAGTGGTGTATTGCGTTGCGTAGTGGGCAGGTTCTGGCTCCAACTGCGCAGACAGCTGGTACGCAGAGCGGCCCGGCTGGCTACCCGATGGGTAACCAGCCGGTGGGTTCGGTGCGGATTTTTGCGGGCGCAGGCATTATGCCCGATTCAGTTGCCGCCGATGAGCTGGCGGAAACTAACGCCAAAATGGCGCCTATGCGCGCCGCTTTGGGTTTGTAGCCCGAGGCCGGACGCGCGGCCCGAGCCTGGGTTTAACCCGTCGCCTGGTTTACCACCCAAGCCTGGGCGTGCGGCCCTTACTTGTCGTCGGGGCGCTCAACCAGTTTGACGGTAACTTCCATCTTGTTTGAGCCGCGCGCAACGGTGAACTTGACCTGGTCGCCGGCGCTGAACTGGCGCACGTAACCCATCAGGGCCGCCGATTCGCCTACTGCGTGACCGTCAACAGCCAAGATCACGTCGCCTTCACGCAGGCCCGCGTTGGCGGCCGGGGTGCCCGAGCCAACCTTGGTGATCTTAGCTCCGGCGCGGGTTTCGCCATTAACTGTGGCGCCGCCGTCTTCAAGCGAAACACCCAGGTAGGCGTGGGTGGCTTTACGATCCTTGATCAGCTGCTGGGCCACCTTATTGGCCAGGTCAATAGGGATGGCAAAGCCGATACCGATGTTTCCGCTACGTGCGCCGCCCGAAGAGGAGGAAGAGCTCAGGGTGGCAATGGAGGAGTTAATGCCGATAACTCGTCCCTGTGAGTCGAATAGCGGGCCACCGGAGTTACCGGGGTTAATGGCGGCGTCAACCTGGATGGCGTTGGTGTAAACGCGTTGGTTGGCTGAGGAGCTAGAGGAGTCATCACTGGACTCGCCCTTAGTGACTACCGGGCGGTCTAGGGCTGAGATGATACCGGTGGTGGCGGTGGAGGAAAGTCCCAGCGGGGCACCGATAGCCATTACGCCCTGGCCTACCTTTAGATCCTTGGAGGAGCCGATTTGGGCTACGGTCAGGTCTGAGGGGGCGTTCTTGATTTTGACTACTGCCAGGTCATTGGCGGGGTCAGTGCCGGTTAGTTCCAGCTCGTAGATACGCCCGTCTTTAAGCTGGGCGTATAGTGCGCTGGCCCCGGCTACCACGTGGTTGTTGGTGATGATGTGGCCTTGTTTGTCGATAACCACACCCGATCCACTGGCGCCGCCGTCAGAGTGCTTGGCCCGGATGTAAACCACGGAGCTGGAGACGTTTTCGGCTACTTTTTGCCAGTCAGGGGTTTGACCCTGGGTGGTTACCAGTTTTGTGTTGCCCTGGTTGTTGGCTGAAACGGTGGAGGTGGAGGTGATGGAAGGCTGAGCTTCATCTGTGGCGCCGGCATAGTACATGCCGCCGGCGGTGATACCTGAGGCCACCAGGGCGGTGGTCAGCGATAGGGCCATCACCCCGCCCCAACCCGGGGAGCTTTTCTTGTTGTCACTGTTAGAGGTGTAGTTGGCGCCATTGTTGTAGCCGCCGGGGTAGCCGCTAGCAGGAGCGGAGGGAGCTGCGGGGGCGCTAGAGGGAGCATAGGGGGCCTGGCCGTAGGGGGCGGCGCCATAGTTTCCGGCCGGCCTAGCGCCATAGTTGGGGGCGTAGGGGTTACGGGGCTGGTAGTTATCGCTCATCAATAGTTCCTAATTGCTTAGCGGTAGCTAACAATGGCTACCTTATGGACGCTAATCATAGTGACGTGGTCATTTGGTGGAGTTAGCAGCAACCCTTAAACAAGTTTGACATGCACCAGGCTACGGCCCTCAATTGTCTTAGACAATAGGGATTGCAGCCCATCGACGTCGTCAATTACGCTCACATGGGCGCCAAATGCGGCTGCTGCCTGTGCGAAATCAACTTGCTGTGCGGTAGTGAAAAAGCGTAGGAAATAATTACTTAGCTCGCTGGCGCCATATTCAAGGCCGCTAAATATTTTGCCGCCATGATCGTCTAACACGATTACTTGCAGGTCCACCTCGGTTTCTGTAACTGCCTTAACCAGGCCGGTTAAGTCGTGTGCTGCCGCTAAATCCCCAATAATTACCCGCACTGGTTGGCCACTGGCCCAGGCTAGGCCCACGGCGGTGGAGATAGTCCCGTCAATACCGGCTAATCCACGATTAGCCACTACTGGGCCGGGCATCTTTTTTAGTTGCTTACCCGCAGGTAATCGAGCATCTAGATAGCGGATGGTCATCGAAGAAGCTGCCATTAAAGTAACGCTGCTTTCTAAGCCGTCGCTGTGAAATGCTGTTGATTGGCTATGAGATTCGTATTGTGAGGTGGCCTGCCAGGTAGTTAAAGCCATTCGTGCAGCTTTAGTTACGCTGATGGCGTTTAGTTGTTGTTGGCCGGCTTGCAACCAGCGTTGTAGCCACAGCGGTGACGGAGCGTTTTTGCCGACGCCGGCGCCCGCCCCCGCATCTGCACTCGCACTGGCATCTCCACCGGCATCGGCGTCTGCGCCCGCTTCCGCACCTGCGTCTGCGCCGCCACCCGGGATATTTAGGCTGCTTAGAGCCTGTTCTAGGGTGGTTACGTAGGCGGCTTGCCCGCTCACGTCACTCCAGCGCGCCCGGTTGGTGAGCACCACCTGGTAAATATCCTCCCGCGCCAGTAGCGCACTGATGGGGCGGGTGAGGGTGGGGCGGCCGACTACCAGCAGCTGCTCGATCTCTTGAGAAAGCTGAGCGCCGTCGCCGCTAGCTGAGCCGTCGCCACCAGCTAAAAGCGCACTGTAGGCAGCCACTGTGTTGGCGTTGGTGCGCACTAGCGAGGTGGGTTCAGCCAGTAGCGGCCACCCCCAGGCGTGGGCTAGGGAGGCGGCATAGTGGGCTAACTCGGCGTCGTCGTTGTCCCCCACCACAATCACCCCACGCCGGGCGGGGTCTAAACCTAAGCGGCACCCTACCTGGCTGACTGTAACCCCATTTAGCTGCTCCTCTAGGGGCTTGCGTGCACGCAGCCAGTGGGTTTTGGGTTCCAAATGCGGCACTTGCCAGGGGGCGGCGGGGGCCAGCGGCGGGGCTAGGCGCACGTTTAGGTGCACCGGGCCGGGGTCTAGGCTTAGGCGCCCTGAGGCTGCAGCTACCGCTCGGCGTACTTGATTGGCGACGGCGTCGCTTGCGTTAGTGTCGCCCAGGTCCGCCTGGTAGCGGGTGGCGGCGCCAAAAATCCCGGTTTGCACCGTGGTTTGGCTGGCGCCAGTGTTAACCAGGGCATGGGGGCGGTCGGCACTCAAAATTATTAGCGGCACCCCGGCGGCGTCGGCCTCCACCACGGCAGGGTGCGCGTTAGCTACCGCGCTACCGGAGGTCATAACCGCCACGGCGGGGCGAGCTAGACCTTCATGCAGCCAGTCAGAGCGGGAGGCACCTAAAGCCACAAAGGCGGCGCTGCGCTCGTCAACCACCACGCGCAGCTGCAGGTAGCCGGCCTGCGCGGCGTCGGCCAGGGCGTAGGTCAGCGGAGCGTTACGTGAACCTGGGCTGATCACCACCCGTTTAACCCCGGCTTCAACTAGGGATGCCACCACGGCACGGGCCAGCAAGGTGGCAGGGTTTTCTAAGGCGGGACCGCTGGGAGCGGATGCTTCTTGGGGGGTCACAACTGGCCTAACTAGTTGGGTCTCTAGCGCGCCAAGGCGCCAGATGTGGTTTTAAGTTTAGCTAGCTAGCAGGACGCTCAGACGCACCAGGCGCTGGCACCAGCGCTCGCGTAGAGGCTCGCTAGCGGGCGGGATACGCTCAACGGACACCGGCTGTCCAAGCAGCAAATGCCCATTTACCGGCCTAAAGGGCGCCTCAATCACGTCTTCTTGCAGCAGCGAGCCGGTGGCCAGGCCGCAAGCATAGGGCAGCTCATCTAGAGTTCCAGCTAGGCGCAGACCGGCGTAAATCCCCACCGAAGTGTCTAGGGCTGAAGAAACCACCGCCGGCATTTCTAAACGCTTATAGATTTCATAAGCAGCGCTTATACCACCTAGTGGGGCCACTTTTAGTACGGCCACATCCGCCGCCTCTAACTGCCGTACCGCCATAGGGTTGGCATCTAGACGCAAGGATTCATCGGCGGCGATTGGCACCTGGAGTTTGCGGCGTAAAATCGCCAGATCAGCGGTGGAGCGGCAAGGCTGCTCAGCGTATTCGAGCCCGCCGGCGGCGCGGTCATATAGGGGTAGTAGCTTTAGGGCCTGATCCAAATCCCAAGCGGCATTTACATCAATGCGCAAAGCCGCCCCTGACCCCATGGCGCCGCGCACCGCTTCTAGGCGCTGTAGATCCTCGCTTAAACAATCGGGCTTGTCGGCCACCTTCACCTTGGCGGTGTGTATGCCTGCGCCCACTGCCGCGAGCGCGCGTGCCTCAGCTTCCCCAGGCCCCAGGGCGGCGATAGTGGTGTTAACCGGAATTTGGTGGCGTTTAGGCTCGGGGACGCCTTGGTCAGCTAGCGGTTTCGTGGCTTGGCTCAGGGCGCTGGCCAGCCATTTAGCGCTGTGGCTATCAGGGTGGTTCCAAAATGGGGCGCACTCTGCCCACCCGTCGGGGCCATGCACTAGGACGCCGTCGCGCACGGTGATACCGCGAAAGCGCACCCGCATGGCGATTGAGAAAACCTCTACCCGGTCAATGCTTTCCCACAGCGCAGCGGCTGGCGGGGGGCATTGCTTACGGATTGTTTCAAGCATGGCCCTCATTATTCCTTAGCGACGACGCCGCCCTGCCAGCCCCGTACGTCACCGCCTCCTCGCGCACCGGGGTGGGCGACATAACGCCGTCGCCATTAACGAGCCCCTAAACGCAACCAAGACCGCCTTAAAGACGGTCTTGGCAACTAAATCTGATTGCAGCTAGCTATCAGCGGTAGGGCTGCTCCAAGGGAACTTCCGGGTCGGGCTGGCGGGTGATGCGGTTACGCAGGTCGCGGCGCACAATTTCAATCGACCACAGCCATACTACGTGACCTAGGGCTTCAGAGAAGTGCTCGGACCAGGTCTGGCCGCCCTCAACCCACGGGAAGGGGCTGGGCACCCAACCCAGCAGCGGCATGAACACCACGTGCGCACCGATCCACACCAGTAGACCAAAGGCAGCGCCCTGCCACAGCTTGATCTTGGGGAAGTACTCGGCGGCAATGCAGTACAGCAGCGCAAACACAATGGCGAAGCTGATCAGCTAAAAGCACCGAAACGTACGCATAGATAAGTTTAAACTGACACCAGGTTAGGCTGCCATGACCTTAGGTACAGGCGGTTAACAAAGGCCTGTTCAGAGCCGGTTTTAGAAATAGTACGGGAAGGATGACCAGTCCGCCGGGCGTTTGTTGACGAAAGAATCACGCCCTTCCACAGCCTCATCGGTCATGTAGGCCAGGCGCGTAGCTTCACCGGCAAAGACCTGCTGACCGGCCAAACCATCGTCGGCCAGGTTGAAAGCAAACTTAAGCATACGGATGGCCTGGGGAGATTTGGTGGCCACAATCTCGCCGTATTCAATGGCTTTATTTTCCAGCTCGGCATGGTCTACCACCTCGTTGACCACCCCCCAACGCTCGGCGGTTTCCGCGTCATAGGTGCGCGCCAGGAAGAAAATTTCGCGGGCACGTTTATCGCCCACCTGGCGTGCCAGTAGGGCCGAGCCGTAGCCGGCGTCGAAAGAACCCACATTGGCGTCGGTTTGCTTAAAAAGCGCGTGCTGACGTGAAGCAATCGACAGGTCACACACCACGTTTAGGCTGTGACCACCGCCTGCCGCCCACCCGGGCACGGCCGCAATAACCACTTTAGGCATGGTGCGAATTAGGCGCTGAACTTCCAAAATATGCAGCCTACCGGCGCGGGCGGCGTCGATACGTTCACGCCTGGTGGTAGTGGAGGCCAGCTGCCCGCTGGGGTCTGGCGCTGCTATAGGTTCTGGTGCTCCCTGCGGCCCACTTTCTGCGGTTTTTTCTGCCGACGACGCCGGCTCTGGGGCCTGGGTGGGCTCAACTTCGTAGCGGTATCCGTCGCGACCACGGATACGCTGATCGCCGCCAGAACAAAAAGCCCAGCCGCCGTCGCGCGCCGAGGGGCCGTTACCGGTGAGAATAACCGTACCCACATCCCCACTCATGCGGGCATGGTCAAGGGTGCGGTAAAGCTCGTCCACAGTGTGGGGGCGAAAAGCGTTACGCAGCTCAGGGCGGTTAATGGCCACGCGCACAATCGGCTTATCAGTGCAGTTACCGTTTTCGTCGCGGCTAACTGCCCGGTGGTAGGTGACGTCAGTTAAATCCTCAAAACCAGCGATGTCACGCCACTTAGTGGGATCAAAAATTTCAGAAACCTGCTTGGGAAGTGGGTATTGGGCGCTCATGGCCACAGTTTAACTGTGCCCTAGACCGCCAGTAGAGCTAAGCCCAGGCTCAGGCCGTAAACCAGCTCGTAAATACCAGCCATTTTCAGGGCGCCAATTAGCTGACGCCCCTTAGCTTTAGCCGCTACTGGGCGCCAAGCCAGCAGGGCCAGCTGCCCCCACAGCACAATCGCCACCACAGATACGGCAGCCAACACACCCAGGGAGCCACCCGGCTCACCCCCACCCCACAGGGTGGCCAGGCCCAAGGCCAAAGGCACAAACAGCATCACCTGGTAGAGGCGACTAGCACGCTCATAACCCAAACGCACCGCCAAAGTGCGTTTGCCGTGGGCCGGGTCGGTTTCAATATCGCGCAGGTTGTTAACCATCAGCAGCGAGCAGGCAATCAAACCCACCCCCACAGCGGTCAGCCAACCCCACCAAGGCACCGCATGAGCCTGCGTGTAGGTAGTGCCGGCAGTAGCCACCAGCCCGAAAAACACGAACACAAACACTTCACCCAAACCCAAGTAGCCATAGGGTTTAGCGCCGCCCGTGTAGAACCAAGCCGCCGCCACAGCCGCCACGCCCACCGCAATCAGCCACCAGGTGCCACTCAAAGCCACCAAGGCCAGCCCAAACAGGGCCCCGGCGCCAAAGCAACCAAAGGCGGCGCGCTTAACCTTAACCGGCTCCACCAGCCCCGAGGCAGTCAAGCGGGCCGGACCAGTACGTTCGTCGTCGGTGCCACGAATGCCGTCAGAGTAGTCATTAGCCAGGTTGCAGCCAATCTGCAAAGCCAACGCCACCAGGGCCGCCAGCAAGGCAGCCACGGCGTCGAACCTACCCAAAGCACCAGCCACGCCAGAGCCTGCCAGCACCGGCGCCAAAGCAGCCGGCAACGTACGCAGACGCACCACCTCAGCCCATTTAGCGGCCTCAAGGCGACTAGCGGCAGACTTAGCTACAGGCTCCGGGGCGGGATCCGGCTCCGACTCAGCCACCACCTTAGTTAAATCTTCAGGCACAGGCTGAGCCACAGAGCGGCGCATAGCCAAAGGACGACGTGGACGACGTGGAGCTACTTCATTCACAAGCCAAACCTATCTCGCCTAGGGCTACAGGCGCGGGCACCTCTCAGGCGCCCAGGTCACAGGTGATAGAGAAACCAGTAGACAGATCCGTGATAGTCACCTGCACCGTAGAGGCAGACGAAACCACGTAACGCTCCTCAATCAGCGGGCCGTTATCAATACGCTCCACCGCAACCTTGCTCAGGTCAGCTCCCCGATCCTCCTGTAGCTGGCGAGTGAAGGGGAACAGCACCGTGCCAGCCGGGGAAACCTCACCCACAGGCACACCATAAGCATCAGTCTCGGTGTACTCCACAAACCGGAAATGACCCACATTGTGAGCAGCCTGGTAGGTACGCACCAAGCTCACATCCCCGCTAGGAGCCAGCGACAAGTCAGCACCCAGCAGCGGGTCGAAGCTAACCTCCTGGCCGCCACGCATCTCACGGAACACGCCCACACCACGCGAAAGCTTGTCATACAGGGCGTAACCAGAATCAGGGTCAGCCGCAATAGCCAAACCAATAGCGGTAGAGGCAGCCGTGTAGCTAGAACGGTGCACACGGTAGCCATAACGCTGCTTAAGGGCGCGCGTAATAGCCGGCAGGTGGGCGGCGCCACCAACCACATACAGACCCGCAGTCTCAGTGGTGAGCGCAAACTTACCGCGCGCATTGACCTGCACCAGCGGCTCCATAGCCGCGAAAGTACGCTCAATCAGCGCGTCAACAGCCTCATAGAAAGCCTTAACTGGCACGCTCACGCTCTTACCCAGAGCCTCAACCGCCACCGAACGCGAGTTGGGGTTCAAAGACTCCTTAGCGATACGGCATTCGTGCAGCAGCAGGTTCAACTCACGCGAGCTTAGCTGCTCGCGCTCGCGGCCCAGCTTGGCCAAAACCAGGTCAGCTAGGGCAGAGTCAAAGTCGTCACCACCGAGCTGGTTGTGACCATAAGAATCAATCACCTCGTGGCGCTTACCCTCGCAAGAAACCAGGGAGGCGTCAAAAGTGCCACCACCGAGGTCATAAACCAGTACGCGGGTGCGCTTGGAGTTAATGGTGGAGGCGTAACGCTGGGTGTATTCAAAACCGGCAGCACTGGGCTCATTAATCATGGACAGCACCTGCCAGCCGCCACGTTCAAAAGCCTCAATAGTCATTAGGCGCTGACCGCTAAAAGCGTGGGCAGGAATACCAATTACCGCCTCCAGCGGTTCATTTTCACGCAGCGGGCTGATAGTGGAGGACTCACGCACCTGCTGGGCTACATAAGCCAAAAAGCCGCTAACTAGCTCCACAATGGGGTAGCTGCGCTCCCCCAGGCTCACCTGGGTGTTGGGGGTGACGTCAACATCAGACAGTAGGCGTTTAATTGAACGCAGGAAATCGCCGCCAGTCAGGGCCACGGCTTCAGCTTCAAAACCGTAGACAAGTTTGGCTCCATCCCAGGCCACTAAGGACGGAATGTAATCGATCCAGTCGCCTGCTTCATTGCCAAAACTGACAACTGGGTAGTTGCCACGGTCCGCATAAGCGACGGTAGTGTGGGTGGTTCCAAAATCGACGCCGAATCTCATGTGCCAAGCCTATGGCAGTGCAAAGATTATAACCAATAGACGACACGCAAATGAGACGCAATATTGCCAGGTAGACATGGTTTAATACACCTTCTTATAAAAACCAGCAGGTGGAGATTGAATCTAACGATGCATTCAATCTCCACCTGCTTAGTGTTCAGGTCTAGAGTTCAACGCGTTTGACCGCGCTCTAAACCTGTTAGGTGTGTTTTAGGTGCGTGCTTAGGCGCGCGCCAGTGACTGCTTAGCCTTAGCCACCACGTTATCCACGGTGAAACCAAAGTACTCAAACAGCTCGGCGGGCGTAGCCGACTCGCCGTACTCATCAATGGCAATGATCTCGCCAGCGTCGCCAACCCATTCACGCCAGCCCATAGAGGAGGCAGCCTCCATGGCCACGCGGGCCTTTACCTGGCTGGGCAGCACCGACTCGCGATACTCGGCATCCTGCGCGTGGAACCATTCCCAGCAGGGCACAGACACCACGCGGGTGGGGATACCTTCAGCTTCTAGAGCCTGGCGTGCCTCAACTGCCAAAGCCACTTCACTACCGGTAGCTAGCAGCAGCACCTGCGGCTTGGAGTTGCTAGCCTCAACCAGGGTGTAGGCACCGCGCAAAGTACCCTCAGCGGGAGCGAAGCCGCCCTCAGTGCGGTCAAAGACCGGCAGGTTTTGACGCGACAGCACCAAGCCGGTGGGGCCATCAAGGTGTGCCAGGGCACCGAGCCAAGCCTGCGCAGCCTCGTTGGCGTCAGCGGGGCGAACCACGCTTAGGCCAGGGATAACTCGCAGCGAAGCGATGTGCTCAATGGGCTGGTGGGTGGGGCCATCCTCACCCACGCCGATAGAGTCGTGACTCCACACAAAGACGGTGGGCAGCTTCTGCAAAGCAGCCAGGCGTACAGCCGGGCGCATGTAGTCAGAAAATACTAGGAAGGTACCGCCGTAGGCGCGGGTCAGCCCCGACTGCACAATACCGTTGAGCATGTTACCCATAGCGTGCTCGCGCACCCCGAAGTGGATAATGCGCCCGTAGGGGCCATTTTCCTCAGGGTTTAGTGAACCTTCGGGTAGGAACTCGCTGGCACCAGCAATGTTGGTCATGTTGGAGCCGCCCAGGTCAGCAGAGCCGCCCCACAGTTCAGGCAGTGTGGAGGCGATAGCCGACAGGGTCTTGCCGCTGGCTGCGCGGGTGGACAGGCTAGAGCCCGCTTCGAAAACCGGCAGGACGTCGTCGAGCTCAGCCGGCAGCAGACCGGCGCGTACTCGCTCTAGCAGCTCCAGGGCCTGCGGGTTAGCCTGCCCCCAAGCCTCAAAGCGCTTTTCCCAAGCGGCGTGCAGCTCAGCGCCGCGCTGGCCAGCCTGGGCACGGGTGTGTTCCAGCACCTGCTCCGGCAGAGCAAAACGCTCGTTGGGGTCTAGGCCAAGGTTCTGCTTGAGACCAGCTACCTCGCTCTCACCCAGCTTGGCGCCGTGGGAGGAGGCACTGCCCTGCTTGGTGGGGCACGGCCAGGCAATGATGGTGCTCAGGCGGATCAGTGAGGGACGCTTGGTTTCTGCGCGGGCAGCTTCTAGCGCCTCGTGCAGGGCTTTTACGTCCTCGTAGTAGCCGCCGTCGCTACCAGCATTGCGCCAGTCCACGTGCGCAGTGTGCCAGCCCTGAGCGGCAAAACGGGCCTCAACATCGTCGCGGAAAGCCAGGGCGGCGTCACCTTCAATGGTGATGGCGTTGTCGTCCCAGATAACGATTAGGTTGCCCAGCTCCTGGGTGCCAGCAAAGGAGGCGGCCTCAATGGTTACGCCTTCTTGCATACAGCCGTCACCGGCAATCACGTAGATGTTGTGGTCAAAAATTGACTCACCGGCAGGGGTGGCGGCGTCGTAGAGGCCATGCTCGCGGCGGGCAGCCGCAGCCATACCCACCCCAGCGGCAAAACCGGAACCTAGCGGACCAGTGGTAGCCTCCACACCCGGGGTGTGACCATATTCGGGGTGTGCAGGGGTGCGCGAGCCACGCTCACGCAGCTGCTCCAGATCGCTAACCTCCAGCCCGTAGCCAGCTAGCACCAGCTGCACGTACTGCATCACCGAGGCGTGCCCGGCACTGAGGATAAAACGGTCGCGTCCGAGCCAAGTGGGGCAAGCCGGGTCTACTCGCATCTCCTTTTGGTAGAGCAGGTAGGCCGCCGCCGTCAGGGAGATTGCAGCGCCCGGGTGTCCGGAGCCAACCTTCTCCACGGCGTCTGCCGCCAGTGCCTTGCCAAACGCCACTGCACGCTCATCTAGCTCATTCCAGCTAAACGATTTAGTCATTCAAAAGTGCCTTTCTTATTATCCTGGCAAGCTACGGGCTTTATAGCACCCTATAAGCTTACTCTGGTTTAGTTCTTGGCGTTGGCGTTGAGGTGGTCAACCGTGGAGTGGATTTGCTCGCGTAGCGCCGGGTAACGCTCCATGTAGGTTTGGAAGTAGAACTGGTATTCCTCGTGGGCCTCGGGGTTGGGCTCAATGGTTTCGGTTACGTGCACCATGTTCGCGGCGGCGTCCTCGATTGAGGAGTAGAACTCGCTACCTACCGCAGCCAGCATGCAAGAGCCCAGCACGACGGCGTCGCCCACTTCGGTCAGGGTGATGGGCACCCCGGTCACGTCCGCGTGCATCTGCATCCACTGACGCGACTTGGTTGCCCCACCGCAGGCCACCAGCTCCTTGGTTTCGATGCCGGCTTGGCGCAACTTGAGTAGGTTGTGGGCGACGTCGTAGCACACGCCCTCCTCAATGGCCCGGTACAGGTGGGCGGCAGTGTGTCCCAGGGACAGACCAGAGAAGATACCGCGCGCCTTGGAGTCGGTGTAGGGGGTGCGGTTGCCCTGGAAGTATTCGTTGACGATTAGGCCATCGCAACCAATGGGCAGCTCATCAGCCTTACGGTCCCACAGGTAGTAGGGGCTCATGCCGGTAGCTTCAGCCTCGGCGGCAACGGCCCCGCCAAAGTTTTCCTTGAACCACTTGAGCACCGAACCGGAGGAGGAAATACCGCCTTCAACGGTGTACTGGCCCCGAATAACGCCGTCGGTGTAGGAGCCGAAGAAGCCTTCACCATAACCGGCCACCGCGCTTTGACCGGTGATTACGTGGGAAGAGCCGGTGATCAGGGCTAGCTTGCCGGGGCTGACCACACCCAAACCAATCTGGCCGGCCCAGGCGTCGGGCAGACCCTGAGCTACCGGCGTGCCCGGCACTAGACCCAAGTCGCGGGCAGCGACGGTGGACAGCTCGCCCACTAGTACACCCAGGTCGTTTACGGTTTCAGGGAGCTTGTCAAAGACGTCGCCGGCACCCACGTGGGCGTAGAAGTCTTCCGGCCAGCCGCCGTGGTCACGGTTGTAGTACATGCGCAGGGCGGCGGAGTTGATGTTGACTGACCAGGTGCCGGTCAGGCGGTAGGTGAGCCAGTCGGGGGCGTCAACTAGGCGGTAGGCGGCGTCGTAAATGTCGCGTTCGTTTTCACGCAGCCAGGCGGCCTTGAAGGGGTACCATTCGGCGGTTGCCGGCATGGTGCCACCGCCGTTGTATAGGCGCGCCCAGGAGTCTGAGGTCAGCGCCCGCTCTGCCTGCTCAGTGGCGCGCACATCCATCCACATGATGGCGTTGCGTAGGGCGTTACCGTTTTTATCCATGGGCACCACGGTCATGGTGGTGGCGTCATAGGAGATACCACCAATGGACTGGGGCGGAATGTAGGCGTTGTCCATGGCTTTGCGGGTGGAGGCCATTAGTGCGTTCCACCAGTCGTCGGGCGACTGCTCAGCCCAGCCCGGACGCGGGTAGTGAGTCTTATAGGGGGTAGCTGCGAATGAAATCGGGTGGCCTTCTAGGTCAAAAATAGCCACGCGACATGATTCGGTGCCGAAATCAATACCCATTACAAATGGGCCGTTAATGTTTACAAATGCCATCATTTGCTCCCTTGCGTTTAGTAATTGCACTGATGAAAATGCAATTGTTTGTGGGACTACCGTGTCCCTGGTTAATAGTCAGCCCGGTGACTTAGCTATTTAGCAAGGAAGCCACCGGGCTTTATGAACCGGCGCGGTTAAGCGCTAGTCGTCTTCACTCCAGCCTAGCTGGGGCCAGTACTGTAGCGGGATAAGTTTGTCGATGCGATCGAGTATGTAGCGTGGGCGCTGATTTTCTGCACGCGCACGTACATCATCAAGTGTGGCCTCACCGGTGAGGGTCATGGCGCTGGCCATGCCGGTGTCTAGAGCCATTTGGATGTCGGTTTGTAGGCGGTCACCAACCATTACGCAGTTGGCTGGGTCCACATCTAGACCCGCTAGTGAGGCGGTGAGCATCACCGGGTTGGGTTTGCCCAGGTTGGCTACGCATTTGGTGCCGGTGCAGGCCTCAATGGCGGCGATGATCGAGGCCGCATCCGGCTGGCCGTGTCCGCCCGGGAAGGGGCAAAAACGGTCTGGGTTGGTGGCAATCAGAATGGCCCGCTTGTAAAACCAGATAGCGTCAAAGGCGATCTGTAGCTTGCGGTATTCGAAGGTGCGGTCGTAGGAGGCGATAACCACATCGATTTCACTGGGGTCTTCGCTGATCCTAAAACCGGCTTCAGTCAGGGCTCGCTTAAGTGGCTCTTCACTGATCGGATAGACGACGGCGTCGGGGTGGTTAGCTTGCAGCCAACGTACCGTGGTGACCACCGTGTTGACGATTTCTTCAACCGGCGTCGGTAGCCCCAGTCGCGCCAACTTTTGCGCATATTCAGCCGGGTCTTTGGTGGGATTGTTGGATAGGTAGCGCACGGGAATATTGCGTTCGTGCAGCTGCTCGATCATCCGCTTGGCACCGGGTAGGAGGTGGTCTCCTAGGTAGATGGTGCCATCCATGTCAAAGATGTAGGCGGCGTAAAAGTCCGTGGGGGTTTTAACGACGTCGTCCATGGCGGTTTAAACCTTAGGCTCCAGCGATCTGGGCCGCCGCCATGAAGATGGTGGTGGTGGTCCAAATAGCGATGGCCGGGGGGTCAAAGTGGGTGTTACCACGGTCGTAGAACAGGCGGGCAGCAACTTCACCGATAACAGCACCGGTTAGACCACCCAGGGCACCGAGCACCAGGTAAATCAGGCCTACGCCGTGACCTGGGTTGAGACCCAGCACCGGGATGAACTGGGTTACGGCCAGACCACCGGTGATGGTCATGTGGTGGGTTACGGGCACATTGTGACCCAGGTTTAGGATCAAGATGCACAGGGCTGAGATAGCGAAACCGAATACCTGAGCGTTCTTAGCTTCAGCCAGAACCGGGAAGTGGTGGCTGAGTACCAGGGCGGCACCACCGAAAGCCATACCCCACATGACACCCAGGGTGATGAACTGTGAGGGCTTTTCCTGCCATTCGAGCCAACGAGCGCCTTCGCGGGGCTTGAAGCCCTGTAGGGCCGGCTTGGAACCGAAGATAGAGTCACCAAACATCAGGCGAACCACAATGGCGGAGATAAACACGGTGAAGGCAACCGAGTCGGTGTGGTGGCCGAACCACGGGATCAACAGTACTAGCTTCTGCAAAACAGCACCGAATACACCAAAGGCGGAACCAACCAGCCATACATCCGGCTTACCTAGGCCACTAAGTGGGGTAACAATGTCTTTACCGTCTTCAATATAGCCGCGCTTAGCTGCATATGCTGAGGCTGCCACGCCACCAGCAAAACATACGTGAGGGCCAAAGACGGGACCAAAGGCAATGTAGTCTAGGGCGTAGCTGTCCTTGGTGGCCACCATGTAGCCTAGGCCAAATAGGGCCGATACTCCGGTGAATACGAATGCGTAGTTACCACCGATGCAGGCACCGATAAAGCCACCTGCGATAGCGGCGATAATCCAGTACACAGAGATACCGGCGACCGCGAGGTCGAGATCCATTTAATCTGCGCTCCTTATTGCAATTTCTGGGAGGTAGGTTACTTCGAGTGTGAAGTGCGGGTCATTCCCGGTTTAGACTGTAGTCGTTCAGGGCCGCAACTTTGGGGGCCGAGTGGGACGTTTCGTCAAATACGTATCCCAGCCACTCTTTAACCAAACGGCGAGCCAGTTCAATTCCAATTACGCGCTGGCCCAGGGTTAGCACCTGTGCGTTGTTGGAAAGCACTAAACGCTCAACAGAGAATGAATCGTGAGCCACTGAAGCACGGATTCCCGGCACGGTGTTGGCGGCCATCGCCATCCCCATACCAGTACCGCACACGATCAAACCGCGATCGCCTTCACCGGCAGCAATTTTGCGGGCAACTGCCACCCCGATGTGCGGGTAATCAATGTCTTGTCCCGCATCAACACCTACGTCTATTACTTCGTCAACACGCGGATCTGCTTGCAGATCTGCTTTTAGACGTTCTTTGTATTCATATCCGGCAATGTCAGCGCCGACAACTACTTTGAATCCCATATTTACAACCTCCTTGTCGCATACCACAGGTATAGCTAGTAGTAATAATTGCGGTTACTGCTTTGTATACAGCATCCAAAGGCTTACTTAGCCCCTGACACAGTTTGCCTTGTTATCCCCTCTAAAAGCCAGTCAAATTGGGATATTGGGCACATCTGTGCAGTATCGGCCACAGCCTTAGCGATATTTCTTAATGCCTAGGCATCACGATTCGGCTTGGCCCGCGCGCCAGTAGCCCATGAAGGACACTTGGCGCCTGTCTACGCCCCATTGGCGCACTAAAGCCCTCCGAATAGCGGCTACCTGGCTGCGTTCGCCGGCCACCCAAAAGTAGGGGGCTTGCGCTAGGGATTGGTTTTGGCCAAGGTCAGCTTGGGTTTCGGTGGTGGTTTCCCACAGTATGTCGGTATCGACGTCGAGCTTGGGTAAGTCTTGTCCCCCGACGCCGCCTAGCGCGCTAACTTCAGCCAGCCAGTCTTGCCATACCTGGGCTGCGGCGCGGGCTGCCTGCTCTACCCAGCCCTGGCTTACGGCACTTACCTGCAATTGGTCCAGCCCTACCCCGGCCTGTTTAAGGTAGTCACTCCAAGCTGGCGGGCCACTGAGCACCACGGTGAAGTGGCGCTCTGTTTTCTGCTGGGCTTCGTAGTGCAGGCAGGCGTTAATTGCGGGCAGAGCAGTGGCGTCGCCTAATAGCACTACTTGTTTGGCCGCCCCGGGCCGGTATTCCAGTCCACTGCCGCGCTGGTCCAAAGTAGAGGGCAGGCGCTTACCGGATGCGTCATAACCGCGCCAGGGGGCCAACATTACGCAACTAGCGCCGGCTTTAGCTTGCCGCGCCCAGTTCACGCCCGGCCCCTCATGCTCTGCTGGCATCCCAGTGACACCAGGTTCAACGCCACCAATTAGGATGTCGATAGCGACCCGGCTGAGCCTGCCGGCCTGGTCGTGGCGCTGGCAGGCCACCGTATAAGTGCGCATATAGCCGCGCTGGTTCACCGGCAGATCTAGCCATTGGTGGTACCAGCCGCCATCTAACTGGCCCAGAGCCAGGCCGGCGTCGTCGCTAGCTGCCCCCACAATCAGTTTGATGCGGGTATCACGCAACCCACCGAGGCCGCCGTCGTCGACTAAATGCAGCTGAGGGCCGCTTAACCAAATACGGGCGTATCCAGGCAGGGGGTTTTCAACCTGCACAACTTTTAGTGCCAGCGCCCCGTAACTCACTTCTGTCCCCTCAGCGAGCGCACCGGCACCACTAGGGGCGTGCCCGAGACCGGGTCAGGCACTACCCGCGCCTCTAGCTCAAAAGCGGCCGCCAGGTTTTGGGTGGTAACCACTTGCGCGGGCTCGCCGGCCGCCAGGATTTGCCCCGCGCGCATAAACACCAGGTAGTCGGCGTAGCGGGCGGCTAGGGCTAGCTCGTGTAGCACCACCACAATGGTGGTTTGGTGGCGTCGGTTTAGCTCACGCAGCAGATCCAGCACCTCGATTTGGTGAGTTAGATCCAGGTAGGTGGTGGGTTCATCCAGCAGCAGCACGCCGGTGCGCTGGGCCAGCACCATGGCGATCCACACGCGTTGACGCTGTCCACCGGAGAGGGAATCTACCTGGCGGTGGGCTAGCTCGGTGGTGTGGGTGTCGGCCAGGGCTTGGGTAAGCGCCTGCTCGTCCTCGCGCGACCAGCTGCGTAGCAGGGAGCGGTGCGGGTAGCGTCCGCGCGCCACTAGTTCGCGTACGGTTAGTCCAGCTGGGGCTTGGGGCCCTTGGGGTAGTAGGCCTAGTTCTTTGGCGACGGCGCGGGCGGGGCGTGAGGCGATGTCGGCCCCGTTGAGGATCACTTGGCCTTGGGTGGGTTTAAGTAGCCTGGCTAGGCCGCGCAGCAGGGTGGATTTACCGCAGCCATTAGGCCCAGCCAGCACAGTTAGCTGGGCAGGTGGAGGGGTAAGGCTGACGCCTTTAACGATTGGCTGACCGCCGTAGCCTAGCTGCACCCCCTGGGCGCTTAGCTGGCCCTGGTTGGCAGAAAGCTGGCCCTTGGCGGCCGCGCCCGGCTGGGGCTGACTTGCCGCGCCCTGCTGGCCCGGCTGGTCAGCGCTTAGCTGTCCCTGGCTGGTAGCCTCCTGCTGGCCCTGGGAGGACGTGCCCGGCTGCTCAGCGCCTGCCTGCGAGCCGGGGGCCGGTGATTTATTCGTCATCTGTTAATTTCCTTTACGCAACAGCACGCTTAGCAGCACCGGCGCCCCCAAAGCGCCGGTTATCAGCCCCACCGGGTAAGGGCCGGAAGGCAAAATTTGCCCCACCGCATCAGCTAGCAACACAATCACCACGCCGGTAAGCGCACTCAAGCTCAGACTCCAGCGGCCAGTTAGCCGCAGTGCCAAGGGGCCGGCCACAAAAGATACAAAAGCAATCGGCCCGGCAGCCGCCGTCGCACTAGCAATCAGCGCCACCACCAAGGCCACAATGATCATGGTGTCGCGCACCGGGCGGGCCCCTAAACCTGCGGCCAGATCGTCACCTACCTCCAGCACCTCCAAATTACGACGGCGCAGCGCCACCAGGGGCACTAGCACCGCCATCAGTGCGGCTAGCAGGCTTACTCGCTGCCAGGTGGCTGAGGCTAGTGAACCAGACAGCCACACCATGGCTTCACGCACCTGGTAGGTGTTAGCAAAGGTGGTGACCATGATGATCAGGGAGTTGACGGCGGCCCCTACCCCCACCCCGATCAGCACAAAACGGCCAGAAATACCGCCGCGCCCACCGGCCAGGAAACCCACAATGGCCACAATGGCAATAGCGCCCACGAAGGCCGCGCCAGACACTGGCAGGCCACGCAGCCCAAAAATCACCATCGCTACCATGGCGCACAGTGAGGCACCCGCACTTACCCCCAGCACGTCGGGGCTAGCTAGGGGGTTACGCATAAGCCGTTGCAGCAGTGAGCCGCCCAGCCCAAAACACACCCCTACCAGCACGCCTAGCACTATGCGGGCAGCGCGAAACTCCCACACAATTAAGGCGGCAGTGGAATCGGGGTCAGTTACGGCTAGCCACAAATCCCCAAAACCTAGTTGGGGGTTTACTAGCAGCAGGGAGATAAGCGCGCCGCCTACCGCCAGGGCCAGCAAAATTGCGGCCACGCTTACGTTCTTGAGGCGGACTTTCACAGTGACACCACCTGCCGGCGTCGCACTAGCGCTACCAGCACCGGCACCCCAATTAGGGCCACCAGCACCCCGGCGGGCACCTCCGCCGGCGGCCAAATTAGGCGCCCCACCGTGTCGGCGGCGATCACCAGTATAGGGCCAGCTAGCAGGCTAGAGCCCAGTACCCAGCCCATTGCCGGCCCGCCCACGCCCCGCAGTAGGTGGGGCGCAATAATGCCCACAAAGCCTAGCGGACCAGCCAAGGCGGTAGCTCCCGCGCAGCAACACACAGCCCCGAGTGCCCCCAGGGAGCGGGCCCGCAGCAGGTTAATACCCAGGCCGGTGGCGACGTCGTCGCCCATAGAGAGCCCATCTAAGGCGCGATTTTGCAGCAAAAGCAGGCAAATCCCGACCCCTACCAGGCAGGCAGCCGGCCAAATCAGCTCCCAGCTGCGGCCACTAACCACGCCCAGGGTCCAGCGCCGGAAAGAATCCATGTCTTGGCCGCGTGTGAGGATAAACAGCTGAGTCACGCTGGCTACGCCCGCGCTGGTGGCCGCACCCGCCAGTACCAGTGTGATGGGGTCGGCCCCCGAGGAGGCGGTGATAGTCACGCCCCACACCAGCGCCGCCGCGATAACCGCCCCCACCATGGCGCTAAAAAGGTATGAGGCGGGCGTGGCGTAACCAATTAGCACTGTAAAAACCACCACGGCCAGGGCCGCCCCGGCGTTAACCCCAATTAACCCCGGGTCGGCCAGCGGGTTGCGGGTGATGGCCTGCATAGCAGCGCCGGCGCAAGCCAGCCCTGAGCCGGCCACTAAAGCCACTGCGGTGCGGGCCAGACGCGCCTCAAGTACGGCGGCGTCGATAGCTTTTACCGGCTGATCATCAATCCAGGCGCTAACCACCTGCCAGCTAATTGCGCGGGCCCCAAACATGAAGGAAGCCGCGCAGGCCAGGGCCAGGGTAATAACTAGCGCCGCCGCAATAAGTAGGCGTTTTTTAGCTAGCGTCAAGGCTACTTCTCAAGGACTTTAGCTACGCGTGGCACGTAGGACTTGAGCGCATAGGTGGCGCTGAGCGCACTGAAAGCCGAGATGCTCATGGCGTCAGTCTTGTTGTAATCCAAGATGGCGCTGCCGTTGGCGATGGCCGGGATCTTGCTTAGCAGTGGGTCAGCCTTGATGGCGGCGGCAGCCTTTTCATCATCAACCCAGGAGTGGAAGACGTCAGCCACCAACTTGTCGGCCTGCTCAGCGGAGTAGTCGGCGTAGAAGGTTTGGCTCTTGGCGTCAATGGCGGCCACCACCGGGGCTTGCACTAGGCCTAGGGCCTGGAAGAAACGTGAGCGGTTGTCGCCGTGCATGTACAGGGAGATGGAGTGGTCTGCGCTGCCGATAGCGCCAGTGATGAAGGTGGCGCCCTTGAACTTGGGGTGCTGCTTAGCTACCTGCGCAAACTGGGCGTTGACGGCGTCTACTACTTCCTTGGCCTTGGCGCTGCGGCCTAGCGCTTGACCCACCATGGTGGTTACTTCATTCCAGGGGGTGGTCCAGGCTCCGCCAGTCTTGGAGTAGGCGATGGTGGGGGCGATTTTGCTGAGCTGGTCGTATTCTTCTTTGCTGATGCCGCTAAGTGCCGCCACGATCAGATCCGGCTTGTAACCGGCGATTTCCTGGATGGGCAGGGAGTCGGTGGAGGTGAACTGCTTGGGGTAGTTGGCACTGCCGGGGGCGGCGCCGAGTTTGGTTAGTGCCTCGTCTTTCCAGGGCAGGGACTTGTATTTGTTGCCGCCCCAGGTGTTTGCAGGCATGGCTACAGGCACTACCCCTAAGGCAATAATGGCTTCTTCGTTGCCTGAGGAGATGGACACTACCCGCTTGGGCTCAGCTTTGATGGTGGTGGTGCCGTAGACGTGGGCTACGTTTACCGGGAATTTGTCTGTGGCCTTGCTGGCGGCTCTGGCCTGACTGCCGGCAGTTTTGGTACCGCAGGCGCTTAGCCCTGCCCCAATAGCGACGACGGCGCTGGCACCCAGCAGGTGGCGACGGGAAAGCATCATTTTTACCCCTTTTTAAACGGTTTTACCCCTAAGAGTGTGGCCTAGTGCGCTTAGAGTAGCAAGGTTAGGTTTATCTCAGTTAATTTGGGGCTTTGGGAACTTGCAAATTACGTCGCTAGCGCCGTGGTATAGGCGCGTTAGAGTGAGGCCGTGGCAAAAAAGGAAAGCTATCGCTGTAGTGAATGTGGCTGGCTCAGTGCGAAATGGCAGGGGCAGTGCCGCCAGTGCCAGGCTTGGGGCACCCTGGTAGAGGTTGGTGCCAGTGCTGGCCTAGCCAAAACCGCTGTGCGCACCCCCATTCAGGCCGCTCAGCCCATTTCTCAGGTCAGTGCCGAGTCAGCCCAGGCCCGTCCCAGTGGGGTTGGTGAGCTTGACCGGGTGTTGGGAGGGGGGATCGTGCCCGGGGCCGTGATTTTGCTGGCTGGCGAGCCCGGCGTCGGTAAATCCACCCTGCTGCTTACCGTAGCCGCCAACGCAGCCAGGCAAGCTAAGCTAACTGGCGCCGGCAGCGTCCTATATATAACCGGCGAGGAGTCTGCCTCCCAGGTGCGTCTGCGCGCGGCGCGCATTGATGCTTTAGATGACAACCTGCTGCTAGCTGCGGAAACTGAGCTAGGGGCGGTGCTTGGCCAGGTTGAGCAGGCTAATCCAGCGCTACTGATAGTGGACTCGGTGCAAACCATTGCCTCAGCTGATGTTGAAGGCTCAGCTGGTGGTACCAGCCAGGTGCGGGCAGTGGCGGCGTCAATCATTGCCCTAGCTAAAGAACGCAATATTCCGGTGTTGTTGGTAGGGCACGTAACTAAGGACGGCGGCATTGCTGGCCCGCGTGTACTTGAGCACCTGGTGGATGTGGTGTGCCAGTTTGAAGGTGAGCGCCACGCCCGTTTGCGTCTGCTGCGGGCGGTTAAAAACCGCTATGGACCTACCGATGAGGTGGGCTGCTTTGAACTGGGTGAACGCGGCATTGTAGAGCTGGCTGATCCGTCTGGACTGTTTTTGTCTCAGGCCCGCTCTGAGGTTCCTGGCACCTGCGCCACCGTCACTTTGGAGGGGCGCCGGCCTATGGCTATTGAGATTCAGGCTTTGGTGGCTTCTACCCATGCCGGCTCACCGCGCCGCACCACCTCAGGCCTGGATTATTCGCGCACTGCCATGGCTTTAGCGGTATTACAGGCCCGCATGAAGGTGGATACTTCCTCTAGCGATGTTTACGTTTCTACCGTAGGCGGGGCTAAAGCTATTGAACCAGCCGCTGACCTGGCCTTAGCTATTGCAGTGGTGTCAGCGGCGCGTAATTTACCCACTCCCCCAGGCCTGGTGGCTTTTGGTGAAGTGGGCTTAACCGGAGAGCTGCGCGCCACGGTGGGGGTGCAGCGGCGTTTAGCTGAAGCTGCCAGGCTTGGTTTTGACCGCGCAATTGTGCCTTTGGCTGGCTCTGCTGAGCTGCGGCCCATTAAAGGCATGAAAGTACTGCCAGTAGCCCACTTGGCCCAGGCGGTAGGCGCCGCGCTAACGCCCGCAAATCAGTAGCGACGCACGGCCTTCTTACCGGTAATTGCACCGATAATTAGGAACAGTACGCCAGCCATCAGCCCCACCACCAGGGCAATACCTGCGGGGATAAAGATAATCGCAAAGAATGTGGCCACTGAGCCATCTTTAACATGGCTGATCCCCACCTGGGCCACGGCGCTGGTGTCACAGTTTACGGTGGCATTAGTGGTGGCGGAGGGAAACACGTGACCAACAATCACCGTGTCATCCTCTTCCAGGCGGTACTTGGAGTTTTCCAGCTTCACTTCTAGCTGGGAGCCGTCAGCGGTGGTCACGCTACAAACTGGCTTAGCCACCTGGTCAGCCTGTACCCCATCAGCTAGGCGCGCCCACAGCACGTTTTTACTGTCCGTAAAAGTCTCGGTGAACGGACCAGAGTTGTCATGCCAGGTAATCACCCGGTTCTGGCTAGCTTCTTTACTGAGCGTAAACAGGTTGTAGCCAGACCAAATTCCTGCCGCTAAGCCAAGCGCGGCGATCACAAAAGAAATAATCGCCAAAACTTTAAAGACGCCGTTCATCCATCTACCTACTTAACGATAAAAACTTGCTGGCCGATGAGCTCTTTGCCATCCAGGTTTAAACGCAGCACGTATGTGCCCGCCTGGGAGGGGCCAGCTGAAGAACAGTCAGCCTTATAACGCTGCCCACTCCAGCTAACTGAAGTGGTGAAAGAGTCAGGGGTAGGGTTAGCCGATACATAAGCTGATTCCCCCGCAGCCTTAGCTGTCAGCGGCGCCAGCAGCATTTTGCGGCTACTTGGTTCAACCTTGCAGGTGGCGGCGTCGTAGACAGTGTCTGTGCCGGAGGTTACCCGCATTTGCAGATGCTCAGAGCCCACATCAAATATGCAGGGAATATTGGCTTTATTAGCCACCTTCAAGCTGACAGTTAAAGCCTGGCCGCGCGCCACTTGAGCTGGCAAAGTAACCGTGACATCCAGATTCTTAGTGTCGCAAGCCAGCGGGGTGGGCATACCACTACCCTGGTTTTGGCGCGCCGCCTGCAAGTTTTGCACGCGCACAGTCTCAGTTACGTAGTTAAAGCCCCACACCACCAGCACCACTGTGAGCACTACCAAAAATACGTTGCGTCCCAGGCGCATTAAGGAGGCTTTAAGCGCCGGATCCATTGGCTGGCGCGGCGGCTTCTTGGGACGAGTGACGGGGGGACGACGCCGCTCGGGCGCCTGTGATTGCGGGCGCGAGGGACGCGCACCAGGCGCATTAACGCGGCGTTTACCGGGGGCGCCTTGCGCCTGTTTACGCGGATTTTGCTGCTGCCCACCAGCCCTAGCGCGCCGGGCAGTGCTAGCGGCGCCAGTGCGTGAAGCAGCACCTTGCCCACCGCGTCCCTGACTAGTGCGGGGTTGGCTAGCGCGGCCCTGAGAACTACGCGCCTGGCCAGAGTGGCCTTGGCTAGTGTGGCGCTGAGAGTTACGCGACTGAGCGGCGCGCTGAGCATTGCCCCCTTGGCCTGTGCTAGCAGTCGGCCGCCCCTGAGTGCGTCCCTGAGCATTACTAGCTTGCCCGCTACGGCCCTGTCCGCTATGTCCCTGACCTGGGCGAGCTTGAGCGCTACTACCCTGAGAGCTACGCGCTTGACCCGCGTTTTGGCCGCCTCGACTAGTGCCGCGCTGAGCACCTCGCGCCGAAGCATTAGAACCCCTTTGCGCAGAGCCCTTTTGCCCAGTTGCTTTTTGCCCAGCAGCCTTCTGGCTAGTTCCCTTTGCGCCAGGGCGTCCCGGAGTATTTCTCGACGCCGCCGACCCCTGCCCTGCCCCAGAGGCTGGGTGAGCCTTACGCGCTTGGGCGGAGCTAGCCTGCGAACGCTCGCCAGAGCGTGCTGCACGCAGCTCATTAGTGCGGGCTTTAGCGCCACGCACCTGCTGCCCATGAGAGCTAGCGCGAGCTGAGCCAGTTGTCCGTCCTCCTGTGGCGCGTGCATCACCAACGCCCTTACCGGCGCCACTAGGGCTACGCGGGGCGGCGTCGTCGCTATCAGGTAGATCTTGAACCAGCCTTAACGGCGGGAAAGGTGACTTACGCCTACCGCGAGTACGGTTACTGCTGTCGTCGTCACCTCTGGCCATACCTAAGACTCTACCGGCTTATGGCTACCTAGCCCAATGCCCATGCGGTTACGTCCCGCTAAAGCCAATACCGCCTGGGCCGCAGCCACATCCAAAACCACGTCAGTAGCCACTCTAGCCCGCAAAGCCGCCAAAATTGCCGGAGCCTTAGCAGCCGAAGAAGCCACCATCACACGGGTCTTAATACGGCTTAACTGCGCCGGAGTAGGCCCAGAAGCACGCGCATTTAGTGAAATATCACGGTAAGAGCCATCGGCACGCAAGAACACCGTGCACACATCAGCCACTACGCCCTCAGCATCCAGCGCCCGGCGGTCTTCCTCATTTAGGTAGCCACCTGCGTAAACCTGGCTAGGCACCGGGCTACGCAACGAGCCAACCCCAAACACAGCCAAGTCAACGCGTTCTTGAATAGTTAGCACGCGCTGCACTGAACGCTCACGCCACATAGCCTCACGGGTAGAGGCATAGTCAAACAGTGCCGGTACTGGGAAATGCACTGTACGGCCTCGGAAAGCAGCAGCGAACTGGCTCAAAATCGCATCCGCATAGGGCAAACCGGTTTGCGAAGAGTTAGCGGCGCCATTTAGCTGCACCACCAACACCCGCTGCAACTCGCGCGGAGGTAGCGACTGAGCAATCTCTGCCACCGTGTTACCCCAGGCCACACCCATGATGGTGCCGTTTTCTACCTTCTGACTGATCATCTCAGCGGCCACCGCAGACACCTGAGAGAGACGGTTAATCTCCGTGGCGCCTTCACGCACCGGCACTACCCGAGCGCGCACTTTAAAGGCCTTGTACATCTGGGAAGCCAACGCGTCAGGGCGACTGGGTTCATTCAAGCTAATACGCACCAGGCCCGCATCGCGAGCGTGGGCCAACAGACGTGACACCGTTGAACGCGATACCCCCAGGTGACGAGCAACGCCGTCCATAGTTTCAGACTGTAGGTAATACATCATTGCGGCCTGGAAGGCCATGTCATCGCGTTCAACCATCTAAGCTGCCTTCTTCGGTTTAGTGAGGTTCCGACCAAGCTAGCGCCCCGTCGGACTATGCATGGAAATTCTTGAACAATTGTATCGCGCATTACACCAGCCCTTGATCCCTTTTACCGCTTTCGGGGGAAATCAGGTCCCGGAGTCTAACTGGGAGGTTAGGTTAGGTCCAAGCATTAAAGTGTTGGACTTAGAGGTCCGACAGCGCCAGGGTTTACCAAGCCAAACTAATCGCCTTGGGGAGCCTTTGCGCGTCACAACGAAGTGGAAGGGATTAAGTATGACTGAGAAGAAATATGTAATTGCCATTGACCAGGGCACTACTTCCTCCCGGGCAATCTTGTTCGATCACGACGGCTCTATCGTGGCCATGAACCAGCTAGAGCACACCAACTACACCCCCAAGCCCGGCTGGGTTGAGCACGACCCGGAAGAAATCTGGGCCAACGTGCGCTCCGTAGTGGGTGGAGTGCTAGCTGAGGCTGAAACCAACCGCCACGAGGTAGCCGCCATCGGTATCACCAACCAGCGTGAAACCGCCGTGGTGTGGGACAAGACCACCGGTAAGCCGATCTACAACGCCATCGTCTGGCAGGACACCCGCACCCAGAAGATCTGTGACCGCCTAGCCGCCGACAGTGAGCTAGGCACCGACCGCTACAAGGACAAGGTGGGTCTGCCCCTAGCCACCTACTTCTCCGGCCCCAAGATCGCCTGGATTTTGGAAAACGTCCCCGGCGCCCGCGAAAAGGCTGAGGCCGGTGACCTACTCTTTGGTAACACCGACTCCTGGGTTCTGTGGAACATCACCGGCGGCGTCGACGGCGGTGTACACGCCACTGACGTCACCAACGCCTCGCGCACCATGCTGATGAACCTGGACACCCTGTCCTGGAACGAGGAAATTGCCGCTGACATGGGTATCCCCATGTCCATGCTGCCTGAAATCAAGCCCTCGGCGAGCATCTTCGGTTACGGGCGCAAGAACGGCCTGCTAGTTGACACCCCCATCGCCGGTATTCTCGGCGACCAGCAAGCCGCCACCTTCGGTCAGGCCTGCTTCAACAAGGGCCAGGCTAAGAACACCTACGGCACCGGCTGCTTCATGCTCATGAACACCGGTACCACCCCGGTCCTCTCCAAGAACGGCCTGCTGACCACCGTGTGCTACCAGATCGGCGACCAGCCGGCGGTATACGCCCTGGAAGGTTCCATTGCCGTGGCCGGCTCGCTGGTGCAGTGGCTGCGTGACAACCTGGGTCTGATCGCCAACTCTCGCGACATTGAAGAGCTAGCTGCCTCGGTTGAGGACAATGGTGGCGCCTACTTCGTGCCCGCCTTCTCCGGTCTGTTTGCCCCCTACTGGCGTCCCGACGCCCGTGGCGCCCTGGTGGGTCTAACCCGCTACGTCAACAAGGCCCACATTGCGCGCGCCGTCGAGGAATCCACCGCCTACCAGACCCTGGACGTGCTGCAGGCCATGAACGCCGACTCTGGCGTGCCGCTAACCGAAATCAAGGTTGACGGCGGCATGACCAACGACCGCCTGCTAATGCAGTTCCAGGCTGACGTAGCCGGCGTGCCCGTGGTTCGCCCCAAGGTTATTGAGACCACCGCTCTGGGCGCCGCCTACGCAGCCGGTATCGCCGTCGGCTTCTGGTCCGGCACGCAGGACGTGGTGGACAACTGGGCTGAGGGTGCCCGCTGGGAGCCCGCCATGGAGCAGGAGCACCGCGAGCGCCTGTACCGCCTGTGGAAGAAGGCCGTCTCCAAGACCTTGGACTGGGTCGACGCCGACGTCGATGCTGAGGTTGAGTGATTAAGGCTTAGTCGCATAGCCGGGCTTAGCCGCATATAAGCCGGCTAGCTAGGACTTTCTAACCGTCACCCCCTACGGTTGGGAACCAATACATAAGGGTGGGTCTGTAATGGACCCACCCTTATGGCTTTTATTTAGCTGGTTTTATGGCCATATAAAGGCACTATTACCCGGATTAGCTGGGCATATTTTGGGGGGTCTGTTAGCTCACTGCACGCACGTTCACGACTGTTGGCAGGCTCACTTACATGAACCAAACTGTTACCTGTTTGAACAGTTCCTTAGTTTTGGAGGATAGAGATGTCCGCAAACACTTCTTTGCCATCTAGCGCTCTCAACGCCGAAAAGCGCCAGGCGGCACTTGATGCAATGACTGACGCCGAGGGCCTAGACATCCTAGTTGTCGGTGGTGGCGTCACCGGTGCAGGTATCGCAGTTGATGCCGCTAGCCGTGGGCTGCGCACCGGTATCGTGGAAATGGGTGACTGGGCGGCAGGTACTTCCTCTTGGTCTTCCAAGCTAGTGCACGGTGGTCTGCGTTACCTCTACCAGCTTGACTTCCCCCTGGTGGCTGAGGCTCTGGCAGAGCGTGGCCGCCTACTCACTGAGACTGCCCCGCACCTAGTTAAGGCTCAGCCTTTCCTATGGCCGCTAAAGCACGAGGTTGAGCGCGCCTACTCGGCTGTGGGTGTGGGCATGTATGACGCCCTGGCCTTGCTGGGTGCGCGTGGTAAGGCCACTGTACCGGTGCAGCACCACCTGACCGCTAAGGGCACCAAGCGTCTAGCTCCCTCGCTAGACACCTCTGGCCTGGCTGGTGCTATCAAGTTCTATGACGCCCGCGTGGATGACTCGCGCCTGGTTATTACCCTGGTGCGTACCGCCGTCGAGAATGGCGCCCTGGCTGCTAGCCGCACCAAGGTGGTGGAGTACCTCAAGAACGACCACGGCCGCGTTATTGGTGCCCGCGTGGAGGACCTTGAGGCTAGCGCCAAGACCGGTAAGAAGGTTGTGCGTGACATCTACTCGCGTCGCGTTATCAACGCCACCGGTGTGTGGACTGAGCAGACTCAGGAGCTAGCCGGCGTCACCAATGGTTTGAAGGTGCTGGCCAGTAAGGGTATCCACATTGTGGTTCCCAAGGAAGCTATTGAGGCTGAGACCGGTATCTTCCTGCGCACTGAGAAGTCCGTACTGTTCATCATCCCGTGGCCGCGCTACTGGGTTATTGGCACCACCGACACCGCTTGGCACGAGAATATCGACCACCCGGTGGCCACCAGCGCTGACATCGACTACGTGCTAGAGCACGCCAACGCGGTGCTAGAAAAGCCCATCAGCCGCAAGGACATTATCGGCGTTTACGCCGGTCTGCGTCCGCTGCTGCAGCCTGGCGTGAAGGAAGGTGAGAGCGGCGAGACCGCCTCCACCAAGGTTTCACGTGAACACACCGTCACCGAGGTAGCCCCGGGCCTGACCTCCATTGCCGGCGGTAAGCTGACCACCTACCGCGTGATGGCTGCTGACGCCGTCGACTTTGCTCTCGGTGTGGAGCAGACCAAGGTGCACCCCACCTGCACTGAGCGTCTAGCTCTGGTGGGTGCTGCGGGCCTGGATGAGGTCACCGCCCGCTCTGGCGAGATTGCCCGCGCCCACGGCTGGACTTTGGCCCGCGTGGACCACCTGCTTTCGCGTTACGGCGCCGAGACTCAGGACCTGCTTGAGCTGATCGACGCTCACCCCGAGTACGGCCAGCCGCTGAAGTCCGCCCCCGCCTTCTTAAAGGCCGAGGTGGTTTGGGCTGTCACCCACGAGGGCGCCCTGCACCTGGACGACATCATCGTCCACCGCGTGCGCCTGGACCTGGAGCAGCGCGACCACGGCCTGGCTGCTGCTGACGAGATCGCTGAGATTGCCGCCCCGCTGCTGGGCTGGTCTAAGGACGACGTCGCCGCTGAGCTGGCTGCCTACGCTCGCCGCTGCACTGCCCTGGCGCAGGCTGAGACCGAGACTGAGGACGCCGCCGCAGCCGCTCACCTGGACGGCCTAGGCCAGGTCTAAAGTTAACTAGGCCAGACCTGAGTTAACTAATACTCATTAAGGGCGCCGCCTATTTACTTGGGTGGCGCCCTTATGTATGCCCTTATACCCATATGTCTGCCTGGTAAAGCACCTTTGTCACCTGCTGGGGCAACTCGACGTCGCCATTAGTGCCTAGGTGTGCAAGCAGCCGTCTAAAACTTGTTATGATCACTGAAGAAAAATGTTGTACTTAGCCAGGGTCCTTCATGCCGTTTAGTGTCGCTGCACTGGCAGCCGCGCACGGGGCTACAAATGCCACTGTCGCCGCTAGTCTGCCGCTTACATTCACTCCCTCAACCACTGCAGTGGCTGGCAACGTGTACCTGTCCGCCTTGGTTGGAGCCTCCCCACTGATCGCTTTTTTTGCGTTATTGGGTGGGTTTAAGGTCAAAACTCACCGCTGTGCTCTGCTGGCTCTGGCCCTAGCGGCTGTGCTAGCCATGACGGTTTTTAAAATGCCGGTATCTATGACGCTGCTGTCGGCTTCGCAGGGACTGGCGTTTGCGGTTATGCCCATGATTTTTATCGTGGTGGGGGCCGTGTGGCTGTATAACCTAACCGAGTTTTCTAACCGCTCACAGGATTTACGCGCAGTTTTCTCCACGATCGGCAAGAGCGACATTCGTATTCAAGCCCTGATTGTGGCTTATGCGTTTTGTAACCTGCTGGAGGGACTAGCGGGTTTCGGGGCGCCGGTAGCTATTACCTGTGCCATGCTGGCTACGCTGGGGCTTCCCAAAATTAAAGCTGTGCTGCTGTGTTTGCTGGGGAACCTGGTTTATTTGGCTTATGGCGCCATGGCCACACCGGTGTTGACTGCTGGCCGTATGGGCGGCGTGGATCCCGCCCACATTTCTTTACTTATGGGACGCCTAATTGCCCCCTTGGCACTGGTGGTCCCATTTTTATTGCTACTTATGCTTGATGGCCGCCGAGGTGTGCGTCAGCTCTGGCCGCTAGCTTTGGTCACCGGTCTTACTACTGCGGTGGGGCATTTATTTATGCCGCTGCTGTCTTTTGAACTTACCGGCGTGGCCACGGCGCTTTTCACCCTGGCAGCCACCTATATTTTCTTGCTGTTTTGGACTCCGACGACGCCGTCTGAGCAGCGCTCTAAAGCTTCCGTTGAGGGTCTAAGTGCTAGCCGCGTAATCCTGGCCCTAACTCCCTACCTGCTGGTGGTGACCTTGATTGCCACCACTAAACTGTGGAAGTGGGGCGTGGATTTAGATGCGCTACTTAAATCCACTGATATCAATATTCCTTGGCCGGGCCTGTATGGGCACCTGCACAGCGCCGACGGCACTGTGAACACGGCTGCGATCTACCAGCTGCCCCCGCTGTCTAATCCGGGCACGCCAATCATTTTTACCGCCATTGTGGTTACTGGCCTGTACGCCTGGTATGGCCGCAAAACTCGCTTTGCACTGCCGATTTTGCGTTCCCTGGTGGCGCTATGGCATACCATTTCTGGTTTGCGTTACACGCTGCTAACCATTGCGGCCGTGATGGCTTTGGCGTATGTGATGAACTTTTCGGGGCAAACCACCGCTATTGGCGCAGCGCTGGCTTCAACTGGCCATGCCTTTACTCTATTTGCCCCGATTTTGGGTTGGTTGGGCACAGCCGTGGGTGGCTCTACCACCAGCTCCGGGGCTTTGTTTGGATCTATGGAGGCTAGCGCGGCCCACGCGGTTGGCACCGACACCGCCACTTTGCTGGCTTCTAACACGGTGGCTGGGGGTATCGGTAAGCTAGTTTCGCCCCAGAACTTGGCGGTGGCCGCTACGGCTGTTGAGGCGCCGGGCATTGAGGCCACTGTGCTGCGTAAGATTGCCCCTTACTCGCTGCTGATGCTGTTGGCGGTGTGTTTGTACACTTTTGCCGCCTGTTCGGGCTGGCTGGATTTCTACCTGCCGCATTTTTAAAAAGATCCCTGGCCGCTTTCAGCTCAGGAAAGATTTCCGGCCGGGTATGCGCCCGGGCAGGTCAGGGCATTTGGCCCAGGCAGTAGCTGCATTAGCGCACTGGCTAGGTTGATGCGCCAGCAGGCATAGTCATGTCCGCCGTTGTAAACCATGTCTTTAACCTGCATCCCAGCCTCGCGTAGCTGGCAGACTGCTTTGGGTTGCAGGGGCGCCAAAATCCATTCTTGACTACCTACCTCTATCCAGGCCCGGGTGCCTGCTAGGGGCGTTTGCGTGGCATCTAGCGCGTTTAGTTCGTTAAAGAGCACGTCTTGCCACAGTGAGGCCGACTGGCTTATGCCCACCCCGATTAGCTGCGGATAGCCAACTAGGGTGCGTAGCACGGTTAGCGCCCCTAGACTCTGTCCAATAACTACCCGATCAGCAGGCTTAGGGCTGATGGCGTAGTGGGTTTTGAGCCAGTTAAGTAGCAGCCCACTTAAGTAGCGGCCAAAATCGCTTTCGCTGTCCCCCAACTCCTGCCAGCGTTGCTCAGTGCCACCTGAATCAATGAACACGATATAGGCCGGGGCGATCAGCCCCGCCTGCATGAGCTGGGTTAGAGCCAGGTGTAGGTGGTGGCGTTTAAGCCAGACTTCTCCGTCAAGCACCAGCAGCACCGGCCAGCTTTGGGCACGGTCAATCAGGGCGGGGGTGTAAACCCAAATTTGGCGCCCCAGCGCCTCCAAGTCGACGATGGCGTCGAGCCTGCCCGCATTGAGCCTGCCCGCATCGGCGTCATCCCTGCCCGCGCCAAGTCCGCCACCATCGAATCTGCCCGCGCCGGCGGCGTCGTCACTAAAGACGGGCCATTGCCCTAGCGGCCAGGCCGGCGCCAGGGGCAGCGACACCACAGACTGCACAAAACCACGCCGATTAGTGCAGGTAACCGGGTTGTGGGGGTCAGGCAGGCCGCCGTCTAGAGCCTGGCGCAGCCGCACCTGACTGCCCTGTAGCCAAGGCGCCTGGTCGGCGGTGGGGGCCGGCAGGAAGCAGTAGGAGGCGCGCCAATCGCCATCCATGCGGTAGGTCAGGTACCAAGTATCTGTGCCGGGCAGGCGCCGCATGTAGGAGTCGGCCAGGTTTTTCTCATCCGTAAGCCGGTTAACGAACAGCAACACGCTGTGCGCCGCGCCGCGCCATAGAAAAGTAACCAGGTATTTACCTTCCTGGGTGGGGTCCGCCTCCAGCAGGGGCGTGGAAGTTACCTGCTGCCACAGCTGTGCTTGCAGCTGGCTGGCCAGTTGCGGGCGCTCAAGTAGGTGCTGGTGCATAGCGGCCAGGGTGGGGCTGGTGGCCAGCGGGGCGCGCTGGGGGCGCGGTAGCTTTGGTGGGGTGGGCCTGGTCGACGCCGTCATAGGGTCTGCTTTCTGGGTCGCGGCAGCACTAGTGGGGCGCCGGTTTGGGGATCATGTAAAAGCTGACAGGGCAGGTCAAACACCTTTTCAATGAGCTGCTCGGTGACTATTTCACGCGGGTGCCCCTGGGCCACGATGGCGCCTTGGTGCATCACCACCAGGTGGGTGGCGTAGCGGAAAGCCAGGGCTAGCTCATGCAGTACGGCTACCACCGTGCGGCCTTGGCGCTGCAGGGCGGCGGCTAGCTCTAAAACTTCAACCTGGTGGCTGATGTCTAGGTAGGTGGTGGGTTCATCTAGCAGCAGCACTGGCGTGTCTTGGGCTAGGGCCATGGCAATCCATACGCGTTGACGCTGTCCACCGGAGAGTTCCTCAACCCGGCGGCTAGCTAGGCTAGCCACCCCGGCGCGCTCTAGGGCCTCTTGCACGGCGCGTTCATCAGCTGGGGACCATTGACGCAGCAGGCTTTGGTGCGGGTGGCGCCCACGCGCCACCAAGTCGGCCACACTGATCCCTTCAGGGGCCTGGGGAGACTGGGGTAGCAAAGCCACCTGCCTGGCCACCTGTTTGGGGCTATAGGAGCTGAGCGGACGCCCACCCAGCTCCACCTGGCCACTGCTGGGGCGCAGCACGCGAGATAGGGTTTTAAGCAGGGTGGATTTACCGCAGGCGTTAGGTCCCACAATCACGGTGAACTGGCCGCTGGGGACCGTAAAATCGACGCCGTCGAGCACCGGAGCGCCCCCATAGCCCACCACCAGGCCTTTACCGGCCAAAGTGACTTGCCCGCTCATATGCCTTTCCTCCACTGCAACACTAAGAACAACACTAGATACAGCCCGCCTAATGTGGCCGTCACCACCCCAACCGCTAGTTGGGTGGGGGCTAGAGCGCGCTGGGCCACAAAATCGGCCACCACCACTAGCGTGGCCCCCATCAGCGCGCTGTTGGTTAGATTCACGCCCGCAGCGCCGCTAGCTCGGCGCGCTAAGTGCGGGGCTGCCAACGCCACGAAAGCAATTGGGCCGGTTACCGCCGTCGCCAAAGCCACCAGGGCCACCCCCACCGCCAGCGCCCCTGAACGGGTGGCTTGCACACGCGTGCCCAGGCCGTGGGCTAGTTCATCGCCTAAAGCCAAGGTACTTAGCGGCCGCGTCAAGCAGGCCAGTGCCGGGGTGAGCACCACTAGAGCCAGAGCCAGCCAGGCTAGCCAGGCCCAGTTAGCGTCGTTAAGACTGCCCGCCTGCCACTGGGCGGCCTGCTGGGCATTAGCTAGTGGGGCGCGCACAATCAGCAGCTTGTTAAGGGCGTGCTCGACGGCGGCCAGGCCTATACCCACTAGCACCAGGCGGTTGCCGGTGATGCCGTTTTTCCAGGCCAGCATATAAACCAGGGCCGCCGCGCCGACGCCGCCCGCAATAGCTCCCAGCGACACCCCCAGCGGGGATGCCCCTACCAAAATGATGGCTACCAGGGCGCCAGTGGCAGAGCCGGTGGTGAAACCAATAATGTCGGGGCTACCCAGCGGGTTACCTGATACTGCCTGGAACAGGGCACCGGACAGACCCAAAGCAGCCCCAACCAACATAGCGGTGGCAATTCGTGGGGCCCGCACCTGGGTGACAAAGTAACGCGCGTAGTTATCTTCCTGACCGTAGCCAAAGATGGCGGCGCTGACCTGGGCAGGGCTAACTGGGTAGGCGCCGGTGCTTACGCTGGCTACCGCCACCACGGTTAAAACCACCAGCAGCGCTAAACCCACCACCAGTGAGCGCACCCCCAGCCGCAGCGAGTAGGGACCCAGGCGCAGTAGGATGTGCCGGCGCGATTTGGGGGCCGCTTGGGCCGCTTTGCCAATCGCTAGGGGTGCCGCCTGGGCTGCTGATTCGAGCGTCACTTGGGTCGCTGCTTTGCCTAGTTTGGCCAGTCCAGACTGGCTTGTAGCCACTGGCTCCACCCCCAGGCGGCTAGTTTCGCCTTTAGTTTTGCTCTGGTTTAGGTTTTTCATAGCGCCGCCACCTTTTTAGTGCGCACCATGGCAATAAAGCAGGGGGCACCTGCCAAAGCCGCCACCACCCCAACTTGCAGCTCTTGGGGGGCAATAATTACGCGAGCTAAAACATCAGCGCCCAGCACCCACACCGGCCCCAGTAGCAGGCTAGCTAAAGCCACCCAGCGCTGATCCGGGCCAAGCACTGCACGCGCCGCCACCGGAACCGCTAAGCCCACAAAAGAAATTGGTCCAGCGGCGGCCGTAGCCGCGCCAGCTAACAGTGTCACTGCCAAGGCAGTAAGTGTGCGAGTAGCCTCCACGCGCACCCCTAAACCTTTAGCGGCCTCCTCCCCCAGGGCCAGTGCGTTCAGGCTAGGTGAAAGTACCAAGCCCAGCGCCGCCCCCAAGGCGATTAGCGGCGTCGTCGCCATAGCAATATCCACGCCGCGCCCTTCTAGCGAACCAGCCACCCAATAGCGAAACTCGTTAAAAGCATCCTGATCAGCCAAAATAACCGTTTGGGTAAGTGCGCCCAAGGCCGCTGAAACCGCCACTCCCGCCAGCGCTAAACGCACCGGGTTAGCCCCGGCTCGCCCAGTGGCGCCCAGCAGATATACGGCCACCGCCGCTGCGCCAGCCCCCATAAAAGCCGCCCACATATAGGTGTTAACGCCACTTAAGCCAAACAGGGCCACACTGAGCACCACCGCCAAAGCCGCACCCGAGTTCACCCCCAAAATACCCGGATCAGCCAAAGGGTTGCGGGTAAGGCACTGCATCAGCGCCCCGGCTAGGCCCAGCGCCGCCCCCACGCTAAGGCCAATTAAGGTGCGTGGCACTCGCAGCTGCCACACCACCGTGGCGGCGCTAGCTAGCTGCGAATGCTGCTCCGGCTGCACACCCTGGGCTGACGAGTTGACAGCGTCTGGTCCAAGCCGCAAAACCTGCCACACCAAGGCCGGATCCAAAGCTTTAGAACCTACAAATAGACTCAAAGCTATGGCCCCGACCAGGGCTAACAGCGCCAGGCTGAGCGTAAATTTACGTAATTTCATGAGCCTATTTCGTTAGTTCCTGCCAGACACAGCTGCCAAACATAACTCCTCGTAAGGCGCAACCCTTTAAAGCTCAGCCTTTCAAGGCACAGCCTAATCTTTACGAAACCGGCCTAGCTGAGCAGGTAGCGCTTGACGTCGTCGAGAATAGAGTTCATCAAAATCGCCGAGCCGGTAGAAGTCCAGACGGAGCCATTAACCGGGTAGACGTGTCCAGCTTTGTAGGCCCCCAGTTCCGCAAATCCGGGCACCTGCGCGGCCTGCTGTAAAGCTTTGGTGGCGGCGGAAGTGTCGGCGCTGCCGCCGGCCTTGGGGTTGGACACTGAGGAGCCAGCAAGGAAGCCAAAGAACATGTAGTCGGCGTCGATCTGGGAGATGTTCTCTAGCGAAACCGGCTCGCTGTGCCCGTGACCTTTACGGTCTTGGCTGGCTGGACGCTTTAATCCCAGGTCGTTTAGGGCCACGCCGGCGGGTAGCTCTTTAAGGATCAGCGCAGCTGCGGTGCCCTGCCAGCGGATGATAGAGAAAGTTTTGCCGGAGTACTTGGGAGCCAGGGCGCTAGCCATTTCTTTGACCCGCTTGTCGTAGGCGGCCAGTACCTGCTTGCCTTTTTGCTCCTGGTTTAGGGCGTTGGCGATATTGGTGAAGTTGCTGCGCCAATCACCGCCGGCGTCGCCGGTGTATACGGTGGGGGCGATGGCCCGCAAAGTGGCCAGGGCCTTGGCGTTGTTTTTTAACCCTGTGCCGTCCACCAGGATCAGGTCAGGTTTTTGGGCGCCGATTGCCTCAAAGTTGGGTTGCCCAATGGACCCCATGATTGGGATGTTTTTGGCTTTTTCGCTTAGGTAGTTAGGTACGGTTTTTTGGCCACGGCCAGCGACGACGCCGATCGGCTTTAGTCCCAGTGCCAAGATAGCGTCAGTGGTGGGCTCTGACAGGGTCACTACCCGCTTGGGGTTGGTGGGCACGTTAACTGCAGAGCCATCCACGTTCTTTACGCTACGACTGGTGGCGGTGGCGGTGGCTGCCGGGCGTGAAGAATTGGCTAGACCGCAGCCACTAAGAGCGGCAGCTCCCCCTAAACCTACGGCGGTCAGGATGGCACGGCGCGATAGTTCTTTCATTTTCCCTCGCTAAGTAGTCTCGCTAAGTAGTTGTGCGTCAGCTGAATTTTGTCAGGTAGCTAAGCCTTAGTAAAGGTAAGCTCAACCATAGATATTTTTCACGACTTTACGCAGTAAAAATAGAGTTTTACGTCACAGTTAGCACTATTCGCGCAGTTTCTTGCAATTTTCATACTTGCCTTAAATGTTTTTATTAGCCTAGCCTCACTTAGGGGACCCTAACACAATCCTCTCTTTGAGCAAACAATTGACCGGGCTAATGCAAGCCCCTAAACCGCATAAGGACTCACGCATGGCACATTTCTCCATTGCATCGCGCGCCAGCTCACGCACGCTCTCAGCCCTAGCAGTGCTGGCCATGGCCGCCATGCCGGCAGGCGCCGTCGCCAACCCCACCACCCCCGCTTCCACGGTAAGCGCGACCACCACTGTTGCCACCACCCCTTCAGCCACCCCTTCAGCCACCCCCTCAGCCACCGCGCTCAACACTGAGGCTTACCAGGTCACCGGCACTGTGGTACCTAACGGCAACTACCAAAGCGTCGCCAATGCTAAGGGCGAGGTGTTCATTACCGCCTCCGTAGGCCGCCCCCCGATTAAGGAATCCACCCTGATTAAGGGCCACTATGACGCCTCTGGCAAGTTTGTGATTGACAAGCAGATCACTCCTGCCGCAGCCGCAGATGGTAAGGGTGTTAACGGGGTTTACGGCGTGGCCGTGGACGACGCTAACGGCTATGTGTGGGTTAGCAACACTCGCCAAAACACGCTGGCTGTTTACAAGCAGTCTGACCTGTCGTTGGTTAAGCAGTACCCGGCTAACACCGTCACCCACGCCCGCTCTATGCGAGTAATTGGTGACAGTGTCTACGTAACTGAAGCTGCTCGCGGCAAGGGCGGCGGTATTAAGGTTTTCAACGCTAAGCAGCTTGACGCCGCCCCTGTCACCATTGACCTGCCTGAAGGCGCTGTGCCAATGGACTTTGATGTGGATAGCGCCAGTGGGCGCCTGTTTACGGTAGACCTGAAGCTGAACAAGGCCTACGTAATTGACACTAAGAACTCTAACCAGGTCACCAGCTATGACCTGCCTGGCGCTAATGGCGCCTCGGGCGTGGCCTACGACCCGACCAACAACCGTTTGTTTGTGGCCAGCCAGAGCTCTAACAATGCGGTGGTTCTAGACCTGGGCACTGGCAAGGTTATTGCCGATATTCCTACCGGTAGCCAGGCCCTGGGCGCTGTCTACTCTAACGGCTATGTCTACGTGGGTAACCGCACCGCCGGCACAGTTAGCGTAATTAACGCTTCCAGCTTGAAGGTTGAGGCTATTTTGCCCACTGGCACTAACCCCAACCACCTGTCGGTTAACCCTGACGGCAGCGTGAATGTGTTGGATAAGGCTCCCAGCAATAACCAGATCTTCCGCATTGCCCGCAAGGGGGCTACCCCGACGCCGACCACCCCGGTGCCCGCGCCCACTAGCAGCCCCACGGCTGCGCCCACGGCAACCCCGGCGCCCACCAGCCCAGCTAGCCCCACCGCTAAGCCGAGCGTTCCGGCCTCACCGGCTCCTACCAGCCCGGCTAAGCCCAGCGCCTCAGCAACTGCGCCGGTAACCATTACCCCGCTGCCAGCTAAGGACACTGGTGCTCCGCTGCAACCCAAGGGCGCCGCTAACCAGGCTGAGGGCGGCCGCCCGAGCCTGGCCAAGACTGGCGCAAGCAGCATTGTGGGCCTGGCTGCGCTGGCATTGATCGGCGCTGGCGCCTTTATGCTGCGTTCACGCCGCCGCGCCTGAGCTAGCCCGGTATCGGGTTAACTCAGCGTCATCATTTAAGACACAAGTGGGGGGTCTAAGCTTTGCTTCGACCCCCCACTTACACTTTGGTTTCTTTACTACATACCCAAAGCTTCTTTATTGCTTTGCTAGTAGTTTGCCTAATGTTTAGGTGTTTAGCACAGTAGACCTTCGCGCTGGGCCTGGGTTAGCAGAGCCGGGCGGCTGGTTTCTTCCATGCCGTTGTTAGCGCAGGTTTGACGCCCTAGCGATGTATATCTATTCACTGTGGCCACGGTCAGGCCCAGTGCGTTAGAAGTTTCCTTGGCAGTGTGTCCCTGCGCATAGGAAAGCAGCACATCACGGCGGCGTCCCTGCAGGTTATCGGTGATGACATAGTCGATGTAGGGGCGCACCTGCACCCACGAAACCGGGCTTAAGCGCCTGCCAGTGGCCACTTCCAGTACCGCGCGACGCAGCTCAGATCCGGACACACACCGAGTAAGCACGGCCTGCACACCTAATTCACATACGCTACGCAGCAAATAGGGCTGTTCTGAGCTTTGATATGCCACTACCGGCACTTTAGCTTTTGCAAGCTGTTCTACTTGCTCAATAACTTTATTAGTGCGCTGCGCATCTAAATCAACGACCGCCACATTTATACGACGCTGATTTAAACCTAACTGCGCAATATCGTTGAGATAAATAATCTGATTGGTTTGCGCCACCTTAGCTAAGGCCGCATACAGACCTAAACGTAATACTTCGCAGTCACCAATGATAGCGATGCTATAGCGCTCAGATTGCCGAGATGGCACATATAGATTAGCCACCAGCTTCCCTCCAGACTGCGTGCCAATACGATACTAGCGCGACATAACCCAAGCAGTATTGCGACGCTATCGCAGCAATTCCTTGATGCGCACCCTACTGCGGATTAAATAAAACCAACTATGGGACATAAAAGCAATACAAGATTTAACACTTGGTAAATCAAAAATTTAATTTGGACCAGCTAAAATCGGTGTATAGCAATATTACTTCAGAAACGCCCTCATTGGCTGAAAATTCAATCACGGTTCTATTACAGTTCACTGAAAAGTTTCTAGGCATTTGCCAAGCATTTCATGAACATTACCTGTATTTAAGTGGGGTAGACTTGTGCGGTTGCCGTAATTAAATTACCGCAACCGCACAATTATGCATAACTTTTGCAAGCTTTTTACCCGAGCTGACTGGGGAACGCAGCAAACATTGATTGCGCCGCCTCCAATTCAGAGACTTCCAGTTCCAAGTTATCTACCAAAGACTCCAGCGCCGGCATCACCTCAGGCACCTGCGCTGAGCTAGTAAATAGCACTCGCGCACACAGGTCATTGCCGTGTTGGCGCCAAGCGTAGAAACCAGTTAAGCGCAAAGAGTGGTGACCGACGTCGTCGCCATCAGAAAAAGCCCCCAGCGAGCGGTAAACCACCTTGCCGCTAGCCAGTTTGTGCTCCTCAGCCTGACTAGGCCCCTGCTGCTCCTCCCCCACGGTGATCAGCTGGCTCAAAGCCTGGGCCTCATCACCTTTAGACGGGTAGGCGTACAGGTCCAGCAAAGCCGGCGCCAGCAGCTGCGAGGGCAGGTACAGGAAGCGCGCGAAGGCCTCCTCGTCGGCAGGCAGGCGGTCAATGCGGGCCACCATGTCCATAAACGCCTGCTGCACCTCGGCGTCGGCGTAGACGGGGGCTGCCTGGAGCTGCTCCACCCAGCCGGGCTCTACATAAACCCAGTTGCCGTCAGTTTGGGCGCTCCAGTTCATGGTTGCATCCTCAGGCTGCGGGCGACGGCGTCGTACAGGTGCAGCAGCGAGGTGGCCAGCTGGTCGTGCTCAGGGCTTGAGGGCAGGTTGATGTAACCGGTTAGGGTCACGATCGCCTCGGTGACATCCGGGTTAGCCAGGAAGTAGGTGATCTGCCGCGACACTATCTTCTGTGGCACCTCGGGCAGCTGCACGTTGAGCTCCTGGTTTACGGCCTCAGCGGTGGAGCGCAGTAGGTCCTCACCGTCACGTAGGGACATAGTGCGCATGACGACGCTGTGTCCATCCTCGATCACCTCGGCTTGGCCGTTGTCGCGGCCGATGGCGAGCATGGCGTCCATGGGGGCGACGTCGTCGGTCAGTGGTAGCGGCACCACGAACATGGAGGCACCGGTGAGTACCCCGGCGGTAGGCTCAACTTCCACCAGGAAGTTGGTGGCGCCCGCCTGCTTGAGGGCCTCGGCCTGGGAGCGGAATTGACGGTCGATTAGGTCGCGTACCTGCTCCGTCTTACCGCTTTGCCCCAGGTAGGTCATGAAGCGGTCACCAACCTGACGGGTCTGCTCAACTAGATCGCCGTTCAGATCAATATCAGCCCAGTTACCCGGGACAATGTAACTAACTTTCATGAGTAATCCTCCATGTTTTGCGCGTCTACCTGCGCGTCAAAGCCTTAATAACCGGCAGCTAAGCCTACTCGCCACCAACAAGAGCCTTCTTAACTCCGTGTGCTACTTCCCCGGCGCCCCTGACCCTACCAACTAGTATGTCTCCGGCACCTTTGACCGTACCAACAGCAACGTCACCCGCAGCTTGCGCAGTGCCCGCAACACCTTCTGTGACCGCACCTACATAGTCACCTTGGTTCCAGGCACCAGCAACTCGCATACCACTACTAGTAAGGTGTTGAGCGGCGTCATTAACCCCAGAAGTTATATCTGAGCCAGCATTAACGTAACCATTACCTACTTCGGCAAGGCCATTAGCGCAGCCAGTAACCACGTTGCCAGCAGCTACAGTAAGCGTGGGGGCACCCGATGCGGCAATATGATTCGCACTAGGGTTTTCATATTGGGCGTCTAGAGCCCCATACATACGCTCAACATTGTGGTTATACTCAATACCATCAGAGAAGCTTGCACCCTCACTGGCAGGAATGGTATGACGTTCCCCGTATGCACGCGGAGCAAAGATATCAAGAGGACCGGGACCAAGTAGCCCAGAGTTATGCAAACCATCTTGTGTATTATTTAGCGGGTCTAGCGCATAGCTATAAGCTTTGACATTAGAGCCATCCATAGGTGACTGTGTCCCAAAGTTGTTTAGGCAGTTAGCTCGTGCAATTGTCTCACTAGTGATTGAAACACCTGCAGCATTAAAGGTTACCGCTTGCCCGCCAGTTGCTATAGCAGCAACTGAAGCTAACTCACCACCCAGCGAGTGGCCAGTAAAGTCAAGGTTTTCAGGGCCTACCGCTTTAGCCAGTTTAGTCGACAAAGATATCGCATCGCTTACTTGGAATGACGTAACAGCGCCACCCAGAATGTCATTGCCACCGTCTAAAAAGGGTTGTCTATCTTTCTCAGTGCCACGGAAAGCCAACACATACTTACCGTCAGCATTCTGATAGACACTAGCCTGCATACCGCTTCCAGTGTCTAACTCAGACGGGTCAATACCTAGCTCCTTCAGCTCCTCAGCATCAACCTTGCGCCAACCATCAGGGATAGGGTCACCAGTTTCATAGGCAGCCTGAGCCAGACGCGCATAATCCGCGTCACGCCCAGCTTCACCCTCACGCGGCTTGCCATTGTAAGGATCCGAGCCGGAGCCACCGCTTCCGGATTTAGCTATTGAACCTACACCTTTAGCCCCACTAATTGAGCCATTAACTGCAGAAGCTTTCTCCTGCTCATCAGCCTGCTGGTTCAAACTGGTGTTACGCTCACGTAGAGAGTCCACCACATTACGCACCAACACAGTTAAGTTGGAATCCCAGTCAGACTTGAACGCATCGGCGTCTTCACCTACCCAGCCAGCGCTGTGTAGCTGCCCATTAATCGAGTTAACAACGTCTTCAAGTGAAGTCGCCTTGTCACCAAACAACTGCGCTAAAGCACGTAACTGCTCAACATCAGCACCAACACTAGCCACAAGCAACCCTTCCTAAACAAATTCACGATGCACTGTCGCCACAGTGCACTTACATCTGCCCTCAAATTACCCTGTTAGCGTTAGGTACCCCTATGGGGACAAAACCCCACTACTTCCCCAGGCCAAGAATGCTTTGAAAGTAGGGTTGTTAACTTTCCTGCGCCTACTCGCCGCCGAAAATGGCTTTCTTGAGTCCGTGTATAGCTTCCCCAGTACCCTTGACCGTACCAACTAGTACATCGCCGGTGCCCTTAACAGCACCAACCGCAACGTCACCCACAGCTTGTGCTGTGCCCGCAGCGGTTTCCGTGGCGGCACTTACATAGTCACCCCGGTTCCAGGCCTGACCAGCGCGGTCAAGACCAGAGTTAAAGTGCTGTCCGGCGTCATTAAAGCCAGAGCCTACGTCATTGACACCATTGGCGATGCCGTTACCTACTTCGCCAATACCGTTAGCGATCCCCGTACCCACATTTCCAATAGCTACAGTGGTGGTGGGCCTACCGGAAGCGGCAATATGGTTCGCGCTGGGGTTTTCGTACTGAGCGTCTAGAGCCCCATACAGGCGTGCCATCTCATGGTTATAGCCAAAATCAAGAGGATCTGCGCCTTCACTGGCAGGAATAATATGGCGTTCACCGTATGCACGTGGAGCAATAAAGTCAGTAATGGTATTACTGTGAGCAATATCTTGCCCCCCATTAAGTGGGTCGTAGGCATAGCAATAGGCTTTAACGTTCGAGCCGTCCATGGGGGCCTGGGCATTAAAACCAAAGTTGTTTATGCAGTTAGCTCGCGCGATCGTTTCACTGGTAACTGAGAGCCCCGCAGCGTTAAAGGTTACCGCTTTCCCACCGGTAGCCAATGCGCCAGCTGAGGCCAGTTCACCACCCAGCGAGTGACCAGTAAAATCAACGTTTTCACGGCCCACCGCTTTAGCCAATTTAGTAGACAAATTTATTGCTTCCAACACCTGAGGCGATGTAGAGACACCGCCCTCAATATCATTGGCAATATCCAAAGCTGGTTGTCGGCTAGGCTCAGTGCCACGGAAAGCCAACACATACTTACCGTCAGCATTTTGGTAGATAGTGGCCTGCATACCATTTGCAGTGTCTAGCTCAGAGGGGTCAATACCTAGCTTCTTCAGCTCCTCAGCATCAACCTTGCGCCAACCATCAGGAATCGGATCGCCCTCTTCATAGGCAGCCTGAGCCAAGCGCGCATAGTCTGCGTCGCGTCCCTCTTCACCCTCGCGCGGCTTGCCGTTGTAAGGATCTGAACCAGAACCACCATTTGCAGCTTTAGCGGCTCCACCCACAGCTTTAGCCCCACCCGCAGCACCATTAACTGCGGAGGCTTTCTCCTGCTCATCAGCCTGCTGGTTAAGGCTAGTGTTGCGCTCACGTAGAGAGTCCACCACATTACGCACCAAAGCGGTCAGGTTTGAATCCCAATCAGCTTTAAAGGTGTCGGCGTCTTCACCCACCCAGCCAGCGCTGTGTAGCTGCCCATTAATTGAGCTCACAACGTCTTCAAGTGAAGTCGCTTTGTCACCAAACAACTGCGCTAAAGTACGTAACTGCTCAACATCAGCACCAACACTAGCCACGAGCAACCCTTCCTAAACAAATTTCACTGCGCGCCACTGAGGCAACGCAATAACAACTGCACCCAAATTACCCTGTTTAAGCGAGCCTATGGGGACAAAACCCCATTAGTGACTCAACTCAGATCCACTAAAAGCAGGGTTTTAGCTTTCTACTGAACGCTCAGGAATCTCCACAAAATCGGTGGGATATTGGGTGCTCAGCTGGGGCAGTTCAGGCAGGTAATTGATGGGGCTAGCGCCATCACCAAAAACATGCACGCCCTGCTGCCCAAACTTGCCGCCCACAGCGATCCCGCTGACCGCAAAACTGCCACTCGATCCGGTTACGCCGGAATCCTCAAAACTGCCAGTTGAGCCGGTTATGCCGGCGCTGCCACTGCCACCGCCGCCACCAAAACTACTGCTCGAACCGGTTATACCTCCGCCGCCATAGCTACTCCCGACGACGCCGCCGACGCCGCCACCGCCGGAAGCCTGCTCCTGCTCGTCAGCGTTACGGTTTAGATCCCAGCCAGCTTGCGCCAGTGCCTGCGCAGCATTGCGCAGTTGCGGGGCTAAGACACTATCCCAGTCATCCTTGAACTTATCGCCGTCGCTGCCTTGCCAATCCGTAGCAGAAACTAAGGCTTTTAAAGCCAAGTTGACGTCGTTATCTAGAACCTGAGATTTATTGTTAAAAGTCTGTGCCAGCTGCCGCAGGCTCTCAACGTCTGCCCCATAAAGCGCCATAGAAACCCCTCAAACGGTGGTGTCAGAAAAGTTTTCTTAAAAAATCTTAAGCGAAAGTTGGGGCCGAGGCGCTTATAAAGCACCTCGGCCCCACTTTTAACACGCTAGAAGCCAATCAAGGCTGCTGCGATCAGTGACCAGAAGCCTGCTCCTGCTCGTCAGCGTTGTTGTTAGCGGTGGTCTGAGCCTGACGTAGGGCGTCAGCAACGTTGCGCAGCTGGGAGGACAGGGTGCCTTCCCACTCGCTCTTGAACTGGTCGGCGTCGGTACCCTTCCAGTCAACGGACTGGACCTGGCCGGAGATGGTGGAGATTACGTCCTCGACGGTCTGAGCCTTCTCACCGAACTGCTGCGCAAGTGCCCGTACGCCCTCAATGTCCATACCTAGGAATGCCATGGTATTTCCTTTCATGTAGTAGCTAAATTCCGTGCTTCAAGCCGGAACCTTTCGACAAGAAAATAATGCAACCTATCGCCACACCCAACAATGGGGACCAATCCCCTGCCACCCGGGTTAACTAGCTTTTGCTTGCAAAACCGCCACTATCTGGGCTTTAACTAGCCACAATTTGCACCTTGACAGCCTTGGCGGCACTGATCCAGTACCCGCGTCCCGGCACCATTTCCCCACGCTGGATGCGCGGAGTGGGGGTGCGCAGCAGGGTTTCGCCGTCGCCCGTATCAGGCTGAATCAGCAAACCAGTACGCGAATTCTTAATCTCTGCCAGCATCGGCGAGTAACCAGACCAGCCGGAAGTCTCACCCTCAGCAATCACCAAGTGACCGCTGCGCTTAGCCTGCTTAACCGCCGCCAACAGGTCCTTTTCAACCGGCGTGCCCACAACTTCGGGGTAGTGCTCCACTACCAGCACCAGCAGCGGGTGGTTGTCGGGGGCCTGCATGGCAACGTAATCCTTGATTTTCTCCAGGCCTTCCTTGATCTGTTCGTCGCCCACCATGGTCAAATCCCACAGCCCAGCCACATCGGCCAAAGCCGAGCGGCGCGGAGAAATAAACACCCGGCGCACCTTGGGATCCCACTGCTTTAGTGAGCCAGCCAACCAAAGCAGCGCCGACGTCGTCGCCGCCTGAGGCGGACCCGCCACCATCATGGCCCCGGTAGGCACAAACGTAGCCGGATCCAGATCCTGCGAAGCCATACCCAGCACCGGCCAGCCCTGGTAAACCTTAGGCAGATCAGCCTCGCTAAGCTCAGTAGGCAGGTTAGCGATAGCTTCGGGCTTGATGCGGCCCTGACGGCTCAGGTACTTACCGAAAGCCTCAATGAGCTGGGCCTGGGCCATCTCATTAGAAGAGTCACCCATAATCGCCAACTGCATTTCACGCCCGTCACCCATAATCATGGCGCGTCCAGGCGGGCTAGCAGGGCTGAGCACATCCTTGGCCACACCAAAGTTAATGTAGTCATCCATATTGGATTGGCGCAGCACCACCTTCATCAAGAAAGCAGACAAAACATTGCCGCGATAAGGCGTAGTCCAGTCACAGGTGGCCGCCACGTGCACACCCACGCTGCGTCCATCAGTCAAAATACGCTGCAAAATATCCAGGTTGGCGGCGCCGTAAACAGTCTTCTCATATTCACTACGCATCGCCCCCAAACCATCAAGCAGCAGCAAAATTCGGTGGTCATTGGTGTGACCACTAATGCGCTGATAGTCGCTGAGCGTGCCCGCACTAGCCGCCGTAAACCGGTCGGTGCGCTCATCAATAATGGAGCTGAGCTTACGCAGCAAACGCTCCACGCCTTCAGAGTCATCGCCAGAAACAATCGTGCCCACACTGGGCAGCTTCTCCAGCACCTTCAAAGAGGCCCCGGCAAAGTCCATGCCGTAAATATCCACTGCACCCGAGCGCGGCGTAATCGAGGCCGCCAAAGCCAAACTACGCAGCGCCGTCGACTTACCACTACCGGCAGCCCCAAAGAAACAAATATTGGAGTCTTTCTCAGGCAGGAAGTAAGCGGGCACCTGGCTTTGATGCACCGGATCATCCACCACACCCAACACCAGTTTGGTGTCGCGCCGCTGCGGCAGACGGTTAAGGTCATAGGCGCTAGCCAGCTCATCAAGCCACGGTTTACGCGGCACCGGCAGCCCCGCCATACGCGCCGCCTGGCCCACCGTGGCCACCACGCGGTCAATATCCTTATCGATGCTACGCCCGCTGGTTTGCACTTTAGCCACCTGCCAGGGGTTAAGGGCGCCGAAGGTCATCTCATCGACGCTCACTGACGCGCCGGTAGCCTCCGCGCTGGTACGCGCCCCCGGGTAGGCCGACTGGAACGGCGTAATACGCCCCGGGCCGGTCTTAGCCGCCCCGCGTCCAGGAATTTCCGGCGGGAAGTGCGCGGCAATCTTCTCCCCCAGCACGTCTTGGGAGTCAGACTCGTCGGCCATGCGCAGCGCCACACGCAAGTTAGTATTAGCGCGCAGGTTGTCTTTAATGACGCCGGCGGGGCGCTGGGTGGCCATGATTAGGTGCAGCCCCAGCGAGCGGCCACGTTGGGCGACGTCGACGACGCCGTCAACGAACTCAGGCACCTCACCTGCCAGGGCCGCGAACTCATCAACCACAATGATCAGCGACGGCGGGCACTCGGGGTCACCGGATTTTTCCAGCTCAGCCAGGTCTTTTTTGCCCTTTTCGTTAAGCAGGCGCTCACGGTAGTGAATTTCAGCGCCCAGCGAGGTCAGGGCGCGGCGCACCATAGCGGGCGAAAGGTCAGTCACCAAACCCACACAGTGCGGCAGGTGAGTACAGGCAGCGAAAGCCGAACCACCCTTATAGTCCACAAACAGGAAGGTTAGGCGGTCAGGTGAAACCGCCTGGGCCATACCCAGCACCCAGGACTGGAGGAATTCACTCTTACCGGCACCGGTGGTACCACCCACCAGGGCGTGGGGGCCGTGCACGCGCAGATCCAGTGCCAAGGGCGCGTCAGCCCCCTGCCCCACCAGGGCGGAGAGGGAAACGGGCCGGTCCATGGGCACCGTCTTGGTGCGGTCAATGATGGAGTTGGTGGCTTGCCAACGGGCCACCTGGGCGGAGGCGTCGTCGGCCAATTCAGCGCCGGTAAGCGAGATGAAACTAATCGAACGCGGCAGGTCGGAGTCATCATCCACGGGCACACCCGCATCCACCATGGGCGACATGTGCTTAGCTAGCGCCCGCACCTGGCTTAGCCCCAGATTTTCAGGGCGCACATTAGTGGCATTAACGCTGCGGCGCACAAAACCCACAGTGGACTCACTACCAGACACAGTCAGGTAAGAGCGGCAAGCAGCGGGCACCTGGCTGGCAGATTCAGCCACCCAAATCACGTGCACGCCCACATCCGGGCCGCTCTCCACAATACGGTTAAGTCGGGCCTGATCCACCTGGGATTGGTCAACAATCACCACCACGTCGGGCACATGCATGGCGTCTGTTTCTTCAACCGTGGGGTTGAGCGGGCCACGCGGGCGCGGGCGGGTTTGCAGGCGCTGGAAAATAATTTCTTCCAGGTGCGAGACCAGCGATGCGCCCACCGCCGCGTCAGCCGCTAAATGCAGCTCCCCTAGCGGCGAGAAGGGCGAAGCGGTGTGGGGCAGCCATTCAAGCCAGTCCCAGCGCGAGCGCCCAGCCGGGTCGGTTAGGCAGGCCACCACCAGTTCAGCGGGCGAGTGCATACACACCAGCTGGGTGATTACCGCGCGCGCCACCGGGTCAATATCGGCGCGCAGCCCGCTAATACCAAAAGCTCCGTCTTGGCGCAGGTTAACCACAATCGGCACGTCGTCGATCATGGCGTATTGGGCGCGCAGAGCCGCAATGGTGGACAGGCACTGGGGCAGCCCGTTTTTAGCTTCCTTGTCTTTTTCCATCCGGGCCACGGGCAGGTCTGTGCCCAGGCCGATACGGATTTGCATAAATTCGGGATGCTCAGGGCGGCGCGACCAAAGCAGCGGCCCACCCATTTCGGCGTGGCGCACAATGGCCTCAATGGGCGGGTATTGCTGTTTACGCACTTCGCGTTCGTTAGCAAATACCTGCTCAATATGTTTTTGGGTTTCTTTGATTGAAACCTCGAAGGCTTCCAGCTGCTCTTTAAGGGCGCGTTTGCGCCGCCACTTGCCGTCAACCCACATACCACCCATCATCATGGGGCTCATGCATACAAACATGATCGAGTAGGGGTTGTGGGTTACTGAGTACATCATCAAACCCATAAAGGCCGGTGCCAGCATGGCGATGAACGGCAGCGGGTTTGGGTTTTGCTGGGTGGGGGCCTCAGGCAGTTTGATTTCTACCGCCGGGGTGCGCGGCACTACGCGCGGGGTGCGGATGAAGTTAATGCCGGCGCTTCCGGCGGCGTCGGTGGCGCTCAGGGTGGTGGTTACCAGGGCCACCTTCACCTCAGATTTACCGATCTTGACGCTGTCTAGGGGTCCCAGCTTTAGGCGCTGGACCCGCTGGCCGTTAACGACGACGCCGTTGGAGGAGTTCAGGTCACGTACTTCTACTTCGGTGCCTACTACCACCCGCATATGCTGCTTGGAAACCATGGGGTCGCTAAGGCTGACGTCTACATTGTCGTCGCGCCCCACCAGGTTGGAGCCCTCATAGAGCGGGAAAACCCGGCCCCTATCAGGGCCTGAAACCACCGACAGTACAGCCACATGCTCGCCGGCCACATTAGTGTCTGCCGGATTTTGCATTAGGGAGACTTTAGCCCCCGAGTGCAGCCCAGAGTCTTCCAGCAGGGTGTCGCTGGTTAGGGCGCGGGCTCGCCCGCGCCCGGCGGTGTCAATAATGTTGATGGAGACTGTGGCCGGATCTATGGCCTGGCCGGCTTCACTTGGTCCCGCGCTGGCCAGTGCGGCAGCTACGTCCCCTACCGTCGCGGTGGCGTCCGTGGTGATTTGCAGGTTATGCGAGCCGTCGCCGCGCAGTAGGTTAAGACGTAGTTTCATTCGTGGGCACCATCTAATAGGGGAAGGTCTTCAGGGGTTACCAGGCGTGAGGACAGAGCGTATTCCACTAGCTGCACACGCCGGTGGGAGGCGTGAGAGCCGGCCCCACCGCGCATACCCTTGACTCCAGCCCGATCGAGCTTGTCGCAGACATTGTCTAGCTTGCGGTTGAAACGGGTGATACCCCACCCTAGGCGCGCGGCGGCGTCGACGTTACGCGGCAGGGAAACCGTGCCGGTACCAGCCCTACGCAACCACGGCTCGGCCAAAGACAAAATCAGGAGCTTTTGGCTTTCAGTAAGCACCACCATGCCCATAGTGGCCTGACCGGCGTCGCTATCTGCCTCAGCGGCCTCAGCTTCCTCCGGATCGCGGTTTTCATAGGAGGGGCAAGGCACTTCCGCCAGGATCTCATAGGTGGTAGAGCCGGCACTGAAAACCACTGCCATCTGCCCAAACACCATAGGGACGCGCACGCCGGGGGTAACCCAGGCGCGTGAGGCCCCAGCCATGTCGGCCACGGTGGCCCCCAGACGCGAACCCTGGTTGTGCACCCACCATAGGCCGTTTTGGAATTCAAACACCAAGAACTTGCGGTGTAGGAAGGGGTTGTCGCTTAAAGCTAGGTCACCTTCACGACCCACCGTGAAGGTCTGGGTGGGCTCAACCCGATAAATTTCTCCAGCGAAATCGATTACCAAGACATCTTTGCCGGTTACGTTATCGTCGGGCGTGGGCGCTACGCTCATGGTTTTACCTTCCTGTCTACGCGTTTAATAGGACTTTTATGCAATTGGGTGGCGCGGGCCGGGCGCGCTTAGTGAGCTACTGGCTAGCCGGGGTGTCGATGCAGTCAATGACTGGGTCTGATTCACGCCCTGCGCTATCGCGGGCGGCTACTTGCACACAGGTGCGCGGCGGCGTTGGCTTTAGCGTAGCGTGGTGGGCGCCGGTTTCCTGCAGGCCTTGCGGGGTCTGAGATTTTTGCGGGGCCCCCGAGTTGGTGACGCTGTAGAGGAACGTGGCGTTTTTGGCTTTATAGTCCCATGTGGCTTCCACCTGCCCGTTAGCATAGCTCAGCTTCAGGTTGGTGACAGGCTCAAGGTAGCCATTCACGTCCGGATCCATGGGGGCAGCAGTGCCTGCGGTGGTTACCGCCGGCTTGGGGTTAAGCCCGCCGCGTTGTAGGCCTCGGTAGGCTGCGAAAGCTATTACGCCTATTAATACCACTACTAAGGCGCTGATCAGCAGGGTTTTTAAGGATACGCTGGGGCCCTCTTGCGCCGCGCCAGCTGCCAGGGTGGAGTCGGGTGTCTCCGGTGAGAGCGGGCCCTGCTGGTTTGCGCTGCCCGCTAGGCCGCTTTGGCCGACGCTGCCGCTTTGGGCAGTGCCGACGCCGCCCGGGCCGACGGCGCCCTCTCCCGCCGCAGCTGGGGCGCCGCTTTGGGGGTTGAAGGGGCCGCCTGGGACAGTTCCTGGACCGGTCATGCCTGACAAGGCCGGATAGCCCGCGCCATAGCCAGAACCGGTATTGGCACCGGGACTGGTCGCAGAGCCCAGGGTCGTGTTGCGGTTAAAACCAGAAGTGTTACCGGTAAAAGTACGCGCGTCGGCTGGAGACTGGTGGGCGTTGGGGTAGAAAGTGCCCGAGTGGCTGCCTGAGCCAAGCGAATCACCCCAGCTATTGGCGCCGGCAGTGTTGATACGCGCATTGGTGTCGGCGGTGCGGCCAGTGTTTTCAGGGGAAATGGACACTACTGGACGCAGCCGGGTGGCGTCGTCGTCGCTACCGTCAGTAGCGATTACGGGCTGGTCCTCCCACACATCAATGTTGGTTAGCGGCAAGCCCAAAGAAGACTGAATCTGGCGCAAAGCCCGCGCGAACGCCATCGCCGAAGCAAAGCGATCTGCCGGGCGCTTAGACATGGCAGTAAACAGCACCCGCTCTAACGCGGCGGGCACGTCATTGCGGCCAATGGGGGCGATAGATCCGTGATGCAGGCGTTTAAGAATAGAGGCCGGGTCATTGTGCGCGCCCGGGGTCATATCCACATGCGGAGGTCTACCTGCCAGCATGGTGTAGGTGGTGGCAGCTAGTGAATAGACGTCAGAGGCGGGCGTCAAAGGCCGGTTGAGCTGCTGCTCAGGTGGCGCCCAATAGGGAGAAAACGCCGAATCAACCCGATCGGCGGGGGTGTCTTGACTGATCGCAATTCCAAAGTCAGTCAAAACCGGGTGGCCAAAGGCGGTGAGCAAAATATTGGCCGGCTTAATGTCACGGTGAAGATAGCCGGCGCGGTGAATAGTTTCCACAGCGCCAGCAATCTTAATGGTGATTTCTAAAGCCTGCTCCACCCGCATTGGCGAAGTAGTAGAAAAGCGTTTGCCCAGGTGAGGCGGCGGGCAATACTCCATGGTGAGGTAAGCACGCCCATCGCGCAGGCGTCCGGCGGCGTAAAGCGAAAGCACCGCCGGATGCGCCCCGAACTTGGCCATTAGGTCAGATTCGGCCTGGAATTTTTGTTTTTGGGCTGCACTGGCCCCCGAACGGATTACTTTAACCGCAACTTCACGCCGAGGCATGTCTTGACGGTAAAGAAAAACGTCCGCGAAGCCGCCCGCACCGAGGAAGCGGATAAATTCCGCTCCCTCCAGGTGCGGGCCAACAGGTTCACGCAGCCGAGCAGCCATCAGGGCTCCACAGACAGAACTACACCGTCACCCAGATCAATCCGGTCGCCGTAACGCAGCAGTTCACGCTGCCCGCCACCCAGGCGACGCGGCAACTGGCCTTCACGCAGCAGGTAGGTGCCGTTAGTGGAGTTCAGATCCTCCAAGTTCAGCTCCCAATCATCAATGTTGATGCGGCAGTGAGACTTGGAAATGGACTTGGTGGGGCTAGCCACCGCCATCAGGTGCACGCCAGCGCCAGGTGCAGCCTTAGGTAGGCGCCCCACAATGACGTCGGCATCTAAGGTTACTGACCCGCCGGTAGAAGCCACCAAAGTACCCAGGTTAGGGCGCTTTACGTGGACAATCTTGCCGTTTAGAGCCCCACCGCAGATGCGGCAGGAGCTGGCGTGCACCGGGTTGGGGTGACCGTTTACGCAGTTAATTGCCAGTACTTCAGGGCCATCACCATCTGCGTTGGCACTGTCAGCTACGGGCGGCGGCGGGGCCTGCACACCGCCGGTGGGGACAGCGATGGTGTAACCATCGTGCGTCCAGGGGGTACCCGGAGCCACGTCCAGTGCGCCGGTGGGGGCCTGCACACCGGGTAATGGCACCGCATTACCTACGGGGTTGATCTGGGTGGCTTGTGCCTCTAGCGGGAGCTCAGCGGATTGGGTTCGGGGATTGGGAACCGGATCCGACCCCGCAGTGGCGGGGTCACCACCAAAAGGGGAAGAGCTAAAGGGGTTACCCTCGTTGATACCCTGGATCGGGCCGGTGGGTTCCGCTTTTTTCTCCCCCTTTCGGCGCGAGAAGTCCAAGCCTTCGCCTTGTTCAAAGTTGAACTCTAGACCTGAAGCCTCATCATCGCGTAGTTCACGCACAGCAGCGTTTTCCACATCCACCCCAATGGTTTGGCCGTAGAGGTGGCCAAAGTACTGGTCTTCGGGGTTTTGCTGGCTCTGAGGTGCGGCCGGGGCAGCTGTAGCGCGGGCAGCGCGCGAGTCAGCAATAACCAGTTCACCGGAGCCAGCTGGGGCGCTGGGCACAGCCGGGGCGCTGTAAGCAGCCGGCTCCTGGAAGCTGGCAGCCGGGGCACTGGGGGCGGCCAGTGGCGCGCTAGGCACAGCCGGGGCGGCCGGCACGATCTCAGTGGGGACCGTGGCCGGGGCGTCATCCATGCGGTAGCTGGCACCCGGGGCCACCGGTGCGCTGGGAGCCACTGCCGGGGCGCTGGGGGCCACCGGAGCCGAAGCCTGGTTCTTAGCGGCACTTGAGCCACCCAGCATGGCAGCCAAAGCTGCGGCGGCCTTGGAAACCTTGGGCTGAGACGGGGAGCTGGCAGGTTCTGCGCTAGCCACAGCCTCGACGATTTCCGGGCTGGGCGCAGCCGGGGCCGGCACCGGGCCGGCGCCAGCGGGCACATCCAGCAAGCTGGTGGGGGCAAAAGCGTTAGCAGCCGCTGCAGCAGCAGCTGAGCTAGCGCTGGCTTGGCCAGGCAGGTCAACAGCTACTCGGGCAGCGTGCGCACCGCTAGGGGCTGGCGACGGCGCCGAGCTGATTGCCTCAAAATGCTCAGTGGCCGGGGTTTGAACTGCTGGGCTGGGCGCGGCAGGGCTGGAGCTAGCAGAGTTGAAGCTAGCCGGGCTGGGCACAGCCGGGCTGGCGGTGGCGATAGACAGATCCGGGTTTTGCCCAGGTACCAGCTCAGCTGCCAGTGAAGCGCTGGCGGCCACCGGGTTGGGGGCGGGAGCCGGCACTGCCGGTAACTGCGGGCTAGGCACACTCGGGCTGGGCGCGGCGGGGCTGAAGCTAGACGGGCTGAAGCTAGCTGGGCTTTCACTGCGCGCACTAGCGATAGCCTCACTAGGCTCCGGGGAAGGCACGCTGGGCAGCAGGCCAGCTACTGGCTGGGAGCTGACCTCGCTGATCGGGGTGTCTTCTAGCAGGCTGCGGGCCGCTGAAGCTTCAGCGGCGCTGGGCACCACCGAGGCGGGGCTGTAAACCGAGGCGGCACTACCGGCGCTGTAGCCAGAGTAGGCCGAGGCTACAGACTGTGCCGACCGCGTCGCCGGCGCGCTGGCTGCGCTGACTCCGCTGGCTGCCGAGTTGGAACTGTAAGCGCTGTAGACTTGACTTTTGACGGCTCCCACCAGGCGGTTAACCTCACGTAGCTGCCAGTGCAGCATGGAGGCGCGGGTAACCCCGCTACGTAAAGGTAGAGCCTCAGTACCAGCTCCATGAGCCTGAATTACCAGGGCGGCGACGTCGTCGAGACGTACTTCCTCCCACGCAATAGGGTTAAGTGCCGAGACAGTGCGCACGAAACCATTAACCTGAGTGACCTCAGCGGTGATAGAACCGCGCAGAGCCAGGTGGACGGCGCCGTCGGAGAAGACACCAGCCACAAAGTCAGGCAGGTGGAAGACGTTGTTGTTGTAGTAACCCGCCAGCACCTGCAGCAGACGCTGCAAATTAGCACCATCTTCAAGCTCGCGCCACAGGTCAAGCAACAGATCGTTGGGCCCCTCTAGGGCAACGAATCCGCTCTCGCTGACCGCACTGAGAGTGGTACCTGCGTACCAATTAACTTGAGTATTCATTCATTGTCCTTGAACATCCATGACCATTGCTCACTAGCAACCTCATCGCCGCCACGCCACGGTAGCGACCTATCCAGGGTGGGAGCATCCGGATCATAGTCCCAATCCTGCGTGCCAGGCAGGCTCTGGTGGGTCAGATCGTCATCCTCCCAAGGCGGATATGCGGCCGCAATATCCACCACGATCACCGAGATATTATCCCGACCGCCTGCGTTCCTCGCCGCTTTCACCAGCGCATCAACCACACCCTCAGGCTCACTAACCACAGCTGCGGTAGCCTCAATGAGAGTGTCGGTAACCATGGAAGAAAGCCCATCTGAACAGATGATGTAGCGGTCTCCCACACGTGCAGGCAAGACAAAATAGTCGGCGCGTACACGCGGGCCACAGCCGGCCCCTAACGCGCGCGTAATTACGTTACGACCAGGCAGGTGCTGGGCTTGTTCGGCAGAGATGAGCCCGGCATCAATCTGCTCTTGCACCTGCGAGTGGTCTTTAGTGATTTGCTCAAAGCCGTGCTTGCCTTGGTAGTAGGTGCGCGAGTCCCCAATGTTGAGTACACGCACGCACGGCATAGCCCCATTTTCGCTAAGCACCAAGCCGGTCAGGGTAGAGCCTGGCGCGGGTACACCCGGCAGGCCACTGACTGCCCGGGCTGCGCGTTTAACTGCTTTTTGCAGTTGAGAGGGGTCAACCAGATGATCCTGGGTTAGCTCAGAGAAAGCTGCCAGGGCGGTGGCGGAAGCGACGTCGCCCGCCTTGTGTCCACCCATACCGTCAGCCACTAAAAACACTGGACCGGAAGCTAGGTAGGCGTCTTCGTTGTGTTGACGCACTAATCCCACATCAGTCCCTGCGGCGTATTTGACCGCGATGCGTGTGCGCATCACTCAACCTCCAGGCGGCGGTCGCCGAAAACAATTGAATATCCCTTAGCAACTGGCACCATAGCCCCAGCAAGTACATGTGTGCGACTACCGTCAGGAGCAACCACACTAGTGCCGTTGGTTGAGCCTAGATCGGTGACAAACATGTACTGTCCATCGACGCGCACCGCCAAGTGAGTTTTAGAGATAGAGAAGTTGGGGTCAGCTACGGGCACCACGTCAGCTTGCGCCCACATGCCTGCGGGCACCGGGTTGCGCCCCAGCACCACGGCGGTGGTCACGTTAATGACGTCGCCGGTGTCGAGGCGCAGGCACTTACCTACATTGGTTTTAGCGATAGTGACATGCTCATCCCAATCCGTGCCGCTGATATCCACTTGGCCGGTTTCTTGGGCGGCGGTGGCCTCTCCCATTAGTTCGTCGGGGACTACCACCGGGATGGGACCACTAAAGGGCTTGTTTGCCCCTAGCTGGCCAGAGACAGGGGCACTGGCAGCGCTAGCTGGAGCCTGGAAGTTGTTTGGGCGCACTGGCTCCATGTCAACTTCAGTGTTGGCGCTGGGAACAATGGTTTCGTCGTAGCTGTTGCCTAGCGTCTGGGTGGAGTTCGGGGCGCTGGCACCGGGGGCGGTTTGGGCGGGAGCCTGCAGGTTCCAGTCCAGGGAAGTGATTACGCCGTCGCTGTCACGTTGGCCGCCTTCAGGGCCGGGGCTGGTTAGCTGGGGCTGGGGAGACTGGTTGGCTTGGTTTGCACTAAAACCGCCACTTTGATTGGCGACGCCGCTGGCAAAGTTGGCACTGGAGGCGGCGGGGACGCCGGGGACACCAGCGCCAGGAGCACCGGGAAAGCCAGCACCAGGGGCGCCGTTAGCAGGCCCTACGCCACCAGGTACGCCGCCAACGCCAGGGGCGCCACCAGGAACGCCAGCGCCGGGGTTGAAAGCACCATTTGGGCCTGGGGCTGGGGGCATGGTGAAAGAGTTTTGGGCCATCTGCGCCGCTGCCTGTACTCCAGGTAGCTGCGGGTGCAGCCCGAACTCATCCATATCCCCTGCCCCAGGCCCGGTTTGGGGCGCGAAAGGCTGGTTGGGAAGAGTTAGCGGGTTGCTTTGTAGACGCACCGGGTTTACGCCTTGGCGCACATTAAGCACAATCACGCCGCTAGCGCGGTCAAACCAAAAGCGGTTTAGGTGGTCGCGGCTAAGGGCGTAAATAACTAGGTTGCCGATCCCGGCAGTAACTAGGGACACCCCTAGCTGCAAGGCTAGCTTGTTGAAAGCTGCCCCACGCGGCGGGCCGCTGTTTTTAAAACCGGCCCATGCTAAACCCAGCATCCGCAAACCTGGGGTTTGCCCGCTGCGCATCAAAGCCACCAGGTAACCAATGCATAGCAGCACAGTTAGCGCAATTGATACACCTAGGCTAATCCAAAAAGGGGTGCGGTTAGATTGGTTGCCAATACCAAAAAATATTACGGCCCCACTGGCGGCACCAATGACTAGAGAAAAGATAAGCGAGTCAATTAGACGCGCAAACACCCTGGGCCAAAGCGCAGCAAGCCGAGTCCCCTGCAAATGCGCGGGGACCGGGGCCGGGCGACTATTTAGGCTCATTTCTTTCTCCTGAAGTTAGCGCGCACGGTCTGCAGCCACTGCGGCACACGCATCCCTAATGAAACTGGAGATACCGCAGCTAGCCATCGACGCGTGCGTCGCCTACTGGCACCAAGGTGCTGTTTAAGATTTTGCATCTCTAGCCATAAGGGTTCCTGGGAATCAGCTGAAAGTTGCTGCTCAGTTAGCTCCAGATTGGCGTTATTTGAACGTTTTTTAGACTTTTGTTTATCTCCAAAGCGCCCCTTGCGTTGCTTACGGTTCGCTTGGGGTGCTTCGTAACCACTTTCGGACCAAACTCCCTGGGGATCTGGCAGTTTGGCGGGGTTTTGGACGCCGTCAGTGGTAGTTAGGCTCCCCTGCCCCGACTGACCGAAAGCTACCGCGTTGACTGACAACGCAAAGTTACGCACCGAGCCTGGCGGGAAGTTGGAGCCAAAGACTGGCTCTAGGGCGTCGGTTCTAGCCTGCGCTAGACGCTGGGAGCGTTCACGGGCACGGGCCCATTTGGCTTTAAGGGCCTTAATGGGGTGACGACGGCGCTTCTGACGCCCCTTAATGGGCACGTACAGGGGCGCCGCCACTGCACCACCAACGCCACCAGCGGCTTGACCACCAGCAAACTGGGCGCCACCTGCCAAGCCCCCGGCGCCGTCGTTAGCGACGCCGTCGCCACCAGAGCCCGCCCCAACAGCAGCGCTACCAGCGGCGTTAGCGGCCGCAATGGCCTCGGCGCCACGCAGTTTAGGCGCCAAATCAACCTGCCCACCCAGTGCCTGGGCGTTACGTTTAGCCTGCTGCTTGGCGCGCTTAGCCTGCGCTGCCTGGGCGGCGGCAGCGTCATAATCAGCCAGCGCAATATCCAAGTAGCGTGCCATCTGGGTGCGGGTGGCGTTAGCGGGCAGCTTGATGCCATAGTCGCGCATCCAGTCTTCCAGCTCCGCCCAGGCCCCCAGGGCGCTGCCAAGCTCGTCGCGGTTACGACGCCGGCGCCCACGCACCGCTTTAAGCGCCAAAATCAGCGCAAACGGGGAGCTAACCAAAGCGGCCACACCCAGCCCCTGCCCCACCAACAGCAGGTAGTGGGCCCAGTCAAAGCCATGCTTTTTCTTAGTGTCGCGGTCATCAGACACATCCGGGGTTAGGTCAGCCTGCTCCTGCGGGGGCGGCGGTGCCTGCAACACCTGCGGACGCGGCTTGGGTTTAGGCTGCGGCTTGGGGTTAACCAGTTTCTTGTCACGCGGCGGGGTGGGGTCAAAAGCCACCCAATCGCCATCGAAGTTAACCTCCACCCAGGCGTGCGCCATGGTGCCCTTAACCTCTAGCGTGCCCTTGGAGTAGTGCTCAGGGTAAAAACCCAACACCACGCGGGCCGGGTAACCAGCCTGGCGGGCCATAAGCGCCATAGCCACGGCGTACTGCTCGTCATCACCCACCATGTAGTAGTTGGGTTCTAGCAGCTCATCAATGCGGGCGGTGCGGTGACCGGGGCGCGCCATCGAGTCTGAGCCGTCAGAGTAGTAGCCCTCATCATGGTATTTAGTGGTCATTGCACGCACACGAGCCAGCGGGCTGTTAGCGTTACCCACAAACTCACGCAGCCGCGTGGCCACCACCGCCGGCACATTAGTGTCTGTGCCATTTGCTACCTTCCCAAAGCTACGTTTAGATAGCTGCGCATCCGAATAGGTAGGCACACTCACCACATTTACGCTGTAGCTATCGCCTTTAACCAAGGTGCGGGTGCTAAGCAGAGCGCCCAAATTAGCTGAATAGAACAGATCCTGGGTCAACCCCTGGCCTTTACGCGGGGTGAAGCTACGCACCTGTCCCCCACCTGGCAGCCAGTTACCCTGGTAATCAACCATGGTGAAAGTCAGATTATGGGTTTTAGCGCCTTTAGGTAATACGCGCGTATCAACCTGGGCCCCAACCCGCTTAAAACCCTCACCGTTGTCTGACGTCCCCACTCGCATAACGTTTCCGTCATAGGCATCCATTGTGGCCACACGGATACGCTCACCATTTTGCAGCCCCGAAACCGTAAACAAAGTGGTGTCTTTTTGAGTATCCACCCAGTAGTGCAGGCGCGTAAGCGGAGCCTGATACTCGGCAATATTCAGCGGCGGCGTCACATAGCTACGCAAAACCTCACGGTTATTAGCCCCCGTCACCTGCGGAGCCAGCACCGCCCCCGCAGCCATAGCACAAGCCAGCATCAGCAGCGTGCCCAGGCGGGCTCGACGACGCAGCCGCCCCGCCCCCAAAGCGATCAGTCCGCGCTGGCCCCGGCCGTGACGCTTATTAACCGCCCAAGCCGCCCAAGCCAGCGCCACTAGCACCCCCACCAGCGCACTATCGCGCCCATAGGGAGCTGCAAAACCACCAAATAGCGCCCCCAGGGCAAACATCAGCCCAGCCGGAAGCAGCGCCCACAACTGGCCGCGCTGGTGGCGCAACACAATCGAAGCACCCAAGCCAGCACACACCATGGCACTCAAATACGGCACCACCGTAATACCCGCATAGGCGTTAGCCGGCGGAGCCAAAGTCAGCAAGTCACGCCAACTAGTCACCGCCCCCAACACCAGGGTTTGCACCATTTGCAAAGACGGAAACACCTTAGCGCTAGCCAAATTCGGTAAAGCCAAAGCCCCACCCAACAGGTAGGCAATCACCAAGGCCAAAATAGTTTCCAGCCGCCGCAACCCCAACGCATAAGCGACGCCAGTAACCACCACAGCCAGCAAAGCGCCGCCCATGGCCGCAATATAGCCAGACCAGTCCCCAAACACCGCCCCATGGCTAACACTGGCAGCCAACATCAGCAGCGTAAAAGCAACCAGCCCCAGCCAGTTAAAAGCCCGACGTTCACCAACCGTCTCAAGCCCATCAACACTCATAGCGCCGCCTTTCGCAATAATGCCGGAAGCTCACTAAGCGCCCCCAAGTGCAGCAAATCCATTGCCCCCAAACGGTTACGCCCCGCCCGCCCCGGGCTCACCCGCAACACATAAGAACGCGCCGACACCGGCAGACGCACCCAAGCACGCTCAATTAACGCCAAATCAGCCCCAGAACCAGTAATCAACACCGCCACCGAGGCACCCGGACAAGCCGCCACCGCCTCCTTAGTCAACTCCGGTAAGTCAGCGGCGCGCCCATCCATCTCCACCAGACTCAACGCATCCAAAGCCCGCTTCGGGTTAGGCAGCGCCGGCACCCCCGCCTGAGTCACCAAAGTAACCTCACGGCTAGCCTTGATCGTGGCCACAATCAACGACGCCGCCGCCGAAACAGCCACCTCAAACTCAGCCTCACTAGCCCAAGATGCCGCCCGCGTATCCAACACCACCAACAGGTGAGCGCGGCGCGTCTCCTCAAACTGACGCACCATCAACTTGCCGGTGTGAGCCGTAGACTTCCAGTGAATATTGCGCCGATCATCGCCGGGCACATACTCACGCAAAGTATGAAAAGACACATCCGAGCTAGACAAATCCCGGATCGTCGCGCCCTCAATATCCTTAATGAAACCAATGGCTTCACTTTCCAAAGCCACCGTACGCGGATGCACATACAGCTCAATGCGCTGACTCCAGCGGCGCTCGCGGCGCACTAGGCCCAGCCCGTCGCCGTTAACGCTGCGCACTGGGCCGATTGGCACCAGGCCGCGTCGGGCGGTGGGGATAGCTAGAGGTTGGCTAATCATCTGGCCGGCGCGCAGGGAGGGCACCAGTACGTCAGCGGTGGATTTACCTACCGGTAGTTCCATCACGGCTTTGCGGGTACGCCGGGTGCCGGCGTTGGTGGCTTGTAGCTCGCCGTAGGCGTTATCGCCCACCACCACTCGCTCGTTTTGCACATACAGGTTGATGTTGTGTTTACCCAATCCCAGGGCGCTTAGCGGGGATAGTAGGGCCAGTACGCCTAGTACCAGGCCGATCACCGCCAGCTCCACCCAATGCGTTAGCAGGGCTAGGCCTAGCGCGCTTAGCGCCACTGCGGTCACGCCCCACCACAGGGGGGTGAGCACCTGGGTGGCGCGGGTGCGCAGGCGTCGCCAGCTAGTGGGTTTTTGGCCCTTTGCGCCGGGGTTTAAGTCGACGCCGCCGCGTGGGGGCGTAGAGCTAGTTTTAGCGGTCATGGTTTAGCTGTGTGCGGTGGGCGCGGGTACGGAAGCTAGAACCTGCTCAATGACGCCTTCGGCGCTGGCGCCGGAGAACTGGGCGTCCACATCCAGCACCAGACGGTGAGCCCACACCACTGAGGCCAGCTCCCTGACGTCGTCGGGAATTACGTAGTTGCGCCCCTGAGCGGCAGCCCATACGCGCACCACGCGGGTCATGGCGATAGCGCCACGGGTAGAGACCCCCACGCGCACCTGCTGGTGTAGGCGGGTGGCTTCAGCTAGGGCCGCAATGTAGTCCAATACGGCGCCGTCGACATAGTTAGTTCCGGCCACATCCGCCAGCTGGGTGACCACAGCGGAGGAAACCACGGCCGACAATTTAGCGGAGCGGTCGGGGTTAGCTGAGTCAGCCAGCACCTGAGCCATGGCCCCACGCTCGGGGTAGCCCACGGAGGTTTTCATCAAGAAACGGTCCAGCTGGGCTTCGGGCAGCGGGTAGGTGCCGGCCTGCTCAATGGGGTTTTGGGTGGCGATAACCATGAAGGGACGCCCGGTGGAGTGGGTTTTGCCGTCCACGGTAATTTGCGACTCTTCCATAACCTCCAGCAGCGCCGACTGGGTTTTGGGGCTGGCACGGTTGATCTCATCGGCCAGCACGATAGAGGCAAATACCGGGCCCTTGTGGAATTCCCACTGGCCGCTGCGCTGATCGTAGATGGTCACCCCGGTGATGTCGCTGGGTAGCAGGTCAGGGGTGAACTGGATACGCGAGTGGGTGCCTTGGATGGTGGCCGCCAGGGCGCGGGCCAGGGCGGTTTTGCCGGTGCCCGGGGCGTCTTCGAGCAGCAGGTGCCCCTCAGCCAGCATGGTGGTGACCGCCAGGCGAATTACCTGCTCTTTGCCCAGCAAGGCCTGCCCTACGTTAAGCACCATTTTGTTAAATAGATCAGCAAACTGGGCGGCATTAGCCTGGGTGAGCGACATGGGGGTTCCTTTCAAAAGTTTTTTGCTGACGCTTATAACGACTAGGCAGCTTTATGGCTGCAAAGCTGGTTTATTGGTGTGTACCTGACTCGCATTGCAAGGCGGCGTTATCTTCTTTTTCTTCCGCCTGGGTGATGCTGGTGGCAACATATAGGGTCACTCCACCGTCAAAGGTGGTGTAGCGTTTTTCGTCTTTACCAGCAGTGGGGGCCATCGTGTAGGTTTTGCCCGCCCAGGTAATGGTGCACTTGGTGGTGGTGCCGTCCTTCCAGTCCCACAGCTTGACGCCGTAGCGGTAGCAGTTGGGGCTGGTGCTGCCGCAGCTGCCGTTTACTACCTGGGAGCGGTCCACAAAGCCCTGGTAGTTGTTGGCTGGCTTGGGTTCTGCCGCCGACGGCGCCGCTAGGTTTTGGCAGCGCGGTTCAGATTCGCGGGTGCCGGCCTCGCTGGTTACCTGCTTGGAGCTGGCGCAGATTTTTACTTCTTTACCTGCTTCAACCCCGTTTTGGAATTCCACAGTGCCGCCGCCTGCCGGTGGCTCCTGCTTATTGGTGTAGGCACCACCAGTGCTGATGTAAGCCGAGCTGGTGGCGGTGCGCCCATTGCCGTTAGCGGGGCCAACTTGGCAGCTGACCTTAGTGGCCTCAGGGCGAGTGCAGGCCAAAGTGGGCGAGATTGGGGCGCCAAAAGGCGTCACCTTACCGGCCACTACCCCTTCAGAGCACTTACCTGAAGCGTTGCAGGCACGCACATAAATAGTGGATTCTTTACCGTTAGTTAAGCCGTTACCTGTTTTATTGGCTACCGACTGCCAGGTGTTCTGATCGGTTGACCATTCCAGGTTCTGGGAATTTTTGTCCCCGCTGGTAACCGTGAAGTCTACCGCGTTATCAGCGCCAGTAGCCTTGGGGGCTGCAGACACTGAAGGAGCAGATACTTTACCCTCCAGCTTCATAGTGTATGAGACTTCCTCAGACGTGCCGCCGCGAGTTACCGCCCTAACTGAGAACTTCACGGTCCTGTCTACGCTTGCATCAATCTCATAGGGCTTACTTAACCCATAAATCACTATGGCACTAGAGGCCGTAGGAGTATCAGCGTAAGAAAGGAGGTAGTGGGAAATCGGCAGGCCACCAGTGTTAGCTGGCGGGTTCCACGACACCAGTACCCTGGTGGTGCCATCTGAACCCTGGCCCTGTTTGACTGCCGTCAAATTAGTGGGCGGGCCAGGCTTACCGTAGGGAGTCACCGGCTGGCTGGCAGCTGATTCCTGACTGGCGCCTTGGGCATTAACTGCGCGCACGGTAGCCGTATAGGCCGTGCCGTTGGTTAGGCCCGTAAAGGTAGCCGCAGGTTCGGTTACGTTCTGGCTGAGCCCACCTGGGGAGAGCGTAATTACGTAACCGGTGATACGCGAGCTGGGCGAGTTAGACCTGTTCCACGTGAAACTAGCGGTGCCGTCACCAGCCTTACCAACGGGGGCCCCGGGCGCCGTCGGCACCACACTGACTTGCACACTGGCGGTATTAGAACGCGGGGACTGACCCACCGCGTTACGGGCCACCACATAGAAGGAGTGGGTAACTCCCGGGGTGCGGCCGGGCATAATGCAGCTGGTGACCACGCCACAGTCAAGCAGGTCACCCTGCACCGTGTCGTGGACGGTGAAGTTAGTGATGTCGGCGCCATTAGAAGCCCCGGCGGTGAAGGAAACCGTCACTGCGTCGGAGCCGTTAGCGGTGGCGCTAACCCCACTGGGAGCGTCAGGCAAGCCGCGCACGCTCACCGCGATGGTGCCCGTAACTTCACGGTCGGCGTCGTTAGTTTTATCGCCCACCCGGTAGGAGATGTTGTAGGTGCCGTGCAGGCCTTCCCGAGCGCTAATGGTTAGGGACGTGCCCGAGGCACTCACGGTAATACCATCGCTGGAGCTAGGCGAGCCCACCAGGTGGATCGGGGTGTCAGTAAAGGGGTTAGTGGCGTAGTTGGCCACGTCAACCGTGGTGGATTTACCTGCATCCACGCTCACCTGAGCTTGGCTTAGCTGCACCAGCGGCTCTTTAGCGCCGGTGACACTAACCGGAATTACCGCTTTAGTGCTGGCCCCCTTAGCGTCGCGCACAGTCAGCGCCAAGTTAGCGCTGTTGCCGCGCTTAGCCCCCGTGCCGGCCTGCACCTTGAGGGTGTGGCCATCAACGCTGGCTTGGATGCCGTTGGTGGCCCCCGAAACCGTGTAGGTCATGGAGGTGGGGTCGTCGCCGTCGGGGTCACTAACCCAGCTGCTCATATCCGCACTGACGCTTTGGCCACCCACGGCCACCTCAATGGCGGTGGGGCGCACCTGCGGGGGACGGTTAGCGGCGCCCGGATCCACAATCAGCGGGATCGTAAGCGTGGCGGACAGAGCCTTATCGTCAGTGCCGTCAGTTACCGTAACCGTGATTGAGGAGGGACCTGAATAGTCAGCTTTAGCCCCAAACTCCAAGGTGGCAGAGTCTTTAACTAGCGTTGAGCCATCCCAACCGGCGGAGGCGCTAGCCTGCCCATCTTTCGGCACACTTACGCTGCGGCCACTACGCACGCGCACATAATTCTTTAGTGCGATAGCGGTTTTAGTGCCGGCTTTAACGTGGATAGGAGTCTTAGACACATTCAGCTCAGGGTTAGTTACCTGGTTGCCAGGCACCCATACCACAGCTGAAGCAGACAGGGAGTCCTTGTCGGTAACCGTGTAGAGCACGTAACGCCCCTGCGTGGCCGGCTCAATTAGCAGATCTTTACCCGAAACTTTCACGCCCGGATCAGAGCTGGTGACGCGGTCAGATTCAATATCGCCGTCGGGGTCTTCATCGTTATCAAGCACAGACACCTTCACGCTGCCTTGGGCGGCGCGTACCTGCTCAACGCTAACCTCGTCGTCGCGCGCAATGGGCGCAACCAGGGCGGCGTCGGGCGAAACCACCACGGTGACCAAGCCAATTACCGGCTCAGAGTGGCCGTCGCTGACCCCGTATTGCAGTGAATAGGTACCGGCCTTTTCAGGGGCCTTGAACACTACCCGCGAATGCTCAGCGCTGACCTCAATTGAGTCGTCGCTGCTGCGTACATCGTCTGCCACTAGTGACAGCGGATCCCCATCGGGGTCAAGGTCGTTAGACAGCACCGGTACCGAGACTTTCACGCCCGGACGCACCCGCACTGAGTCAGAGATAGCCACCGGCTGCTGGTTAGTGCCAGCTACGGCGCTTACCCCCACCTTGACCTGGCCGTTAGCGCTGCGGCCCAGGCGGTCGGTGACGGTGTAGCTAAACACGTCCGTGCCGGCCGCGCCGTTGGCGGCGGTGTAGGTCAGGTAGGTGCCGCTAACTTCAGCGCTGCCCAAGGTGGGTGAGGTGGCCAGGCCCGTTAAGCTCACCGAGTCACCTTCAGTGTCAATGCCCTGCAGCGGGATAGGAATAGTTACCTTCTCCCCGGCCACGGCCCGTGCCTGCACATCTTGCGGGTGGGGGGCAGTGTCGTTGGCAGGATCAGAGCCCACCACCGTCAAGTTAACGGCGGCACTGGCCACGTTCCCGGCGGCGTCGCGCACCGTGTAAATAAGCTTGCCTGAGCCAGGCTGGTCAGCGGCGCGGAAACGCACCACATTGTCAGAGACAAAAGCTTTACCCAGGTTGGCTGACACAGAGCTTTGCAGGTCAGGCTGCACGGTGAGCTTGAGCCCGCCCGGGGAGCGGTCATTGTTTAGCACCGAGATGCTACCCACGTCGCCGACGCGCACCACCAGGTTGTCGTCGTTTAGCTGCGGGGGTTTAGTCATGTCAGCTGCCGGGGTGGGCACAACCCGGATAGTGCCCTGGGTGGCGCCAGACTGGTTGACGGCGGTGTAGGTCAAGCTGGCCGGCTCACTTAGGCCGCTGGGCGCCGTGATTTTCACGATCCGGTGTTCCAAAACTGCGGCCACCAGCGGGGAGCCGTCAGGGGTTTTAACTGACTGGACTGACAACACGCCCCCGGTGGGGTCGGTGTCGTTATCCAAGGCGGCTACCAAAGCCGAGCCGCCTTCAGGCAGGGAAGTGACGTCGTCTTGCACAATTGGCACAGATTTTTCTGCGCTCTTAATGGCGTCAACCCTAATAAAGCCCGAGGCGGTCTTGGGGCCGTTAGAAACCTGATAGTTCAGGTAGTAGGTGCCTTCCAGACTGGGCGTGAAGGTAAGCACCCCGGTGGGCAGGTCACTGGTTACTGACAAGCCGGCAGGGGCATCAGATACCTGGGTTAGGCGCAGAGTGCCACCGTTGGGGTCAGAGTCGTTATCCATGGGGGTTAGCTGCGCGGAAACACCCACCGGAGTGACCAGGTGGTCACCGTTGGTGATGGGATCGAGGTTGCCCGGGGCTTTAACGGTCACGTTCAGGCTACCTTCGCCGTCGGCGCGCCCGTCAGAGAAGGTAACTTTCAGGCTTACATCGCCGGGGGAAGTGCCGGTGTCTTTAATGGTGATAGTGCCGTCAGCGCGCCAATTGACGTTCATGGTCGACGGCGCCTGCACGCTCTTGATGTAGATCTGGTCCCCATCTGGGTCTAGCCAGTCGTTAGAGACGTTGATTTGGCCCTGCGCCCCGGTGGCCAGGGTTAGCACAGAGCGGTTAGTTTGCTTGGGGGCTTCGTTTACCGAGTCAGGGTGCACGGTTAGCTGCACGCTGGCTTGGGCGTTGGCACGCCCGTCACTGAGGTCATAGTTGAAGGTGCTCGAGCCGGTAGCGCCGGCATCTACCCGCACCTGCAGGGCGGCGCCGTCACGCACCGGGGCCACATTCCCCCAGCTGGGTTGGCTGAGCGGGGCGGCGGTGAGCACGTCGGCGTCTTCATCAGTGTCGTTGTTGATTACCGGTAGGTAAGCGGTGCCGCCTGCGCGCACGCCATACTCGTCGTTATTGGCTTTGGGTGGGTGGTTTTCGTCCTTGTGTTCTTTGGGGGCGTTTTGGTCACGCTGGTTGGAATCGTCTTGCTCATCCTCGTTTTCCAGCTTGGATTTGACCTCTTCCCAGCCCTTTACCTCAACCATGTCTTTGTCAGGCAGCCACAGCCCACCGGTTTTGACGTCGTTGAGTACGATTACGTCGCGGTTGGTGCGAAATACTGCCTGGCTGGCCTGGTTCAATGTGGAAACTTTACGGGCCAGGTCATTGTTGGTGCCGGGACAGTCACGCAGGAAGCTACCTTGCCCACTCCAGGCCGCATACACACAGCCTCGGTGCAGCACCGGGCGCGAGGGGGAACCCTGAGCGGTTTTAGCTTTAACGGTGGTGACTTTTTTATCGTCCAGGTTTACTCGCAGCAGCGCCCCGCGCGTGCCCACCAGCACGTCTTTAGCTTCCGGGCCGGCTTCTTGCAGCTGCAGGTCGGTGCCGTTTAGGTGGACAGCGTCTCCGCTGGGCAGCACCAGCGTGTTGTTTTTGGTGTCTAGCACCACCGCCTGCTTGCCTACCGCGCTGACCTGCAATTTGGCGTTGCTGGCAAGTTTAGGCAGTTTGGTTTCACTTACGTCTAGCTGCTCACCGGCAGGGGTGAGGGTCTTAATTTTGCCGGCTTTTAGGCTTACTACGTGGGCGACGCCGTCGCTACCGATGCTTAGTACCGCACCGGGCATGTCGGTCACCACCGGGGAGGCGGTGGCAGGGTTGAAACTGGCGGCCTGGGTGGCGTCGCCTAGCCACACTTTGCCGGTTTTAGCATCCGCATAGCCGATACGTGAGCCGCCCATCTGGATTTTGTCAGCGCCAGCGAATTTAATGGCTTCTTTCAGGGCTACGCGGGCGGGATCCACGCGGGTAAAGGAGCCGCCATCAGTGTTGGCTACAAACACTGTGGCGCCGTTTTGGCGTACATCAAAGTTGTTGGAGTCGGTGCGCACGCGCCCGTCTAGGGCTTGGGCTTGGTAAGACAGGTGCCCCACCAGGCGCATGTCCTGATTGGTTACCCACACGCCGCCGTCGTTGAGGTTTACTTCTTTGGAAACAATGCCCGGGTGGGCTACTGCCAGGGCCACCACGGAGGCGGTGGCTACGGCGGTGGCCGCACCGATGAGGTTGCGAAGTTTAATGCGGGCTCCCATGCCTGCGCGTAGACGTGTACGAGCAGAGTCATCGGCACCTTGGTGCTTGGAGCGCACCAGCTTAGGCAGCTTCAATTTTTAACCTCACTGAAAATTTTGGAGCTGGCAGCCAGAGCTCGCGAGACTCTCACTGCCGGCCACTGTTCAGCCTGGTAGGGCCGGGGATTTGTAGGTTTATGTTGCTGCTAGCGCGCCTTGAGGGCGCAAGCAGGGCAACAAACACCCTAGGTCTAGCCTTCACCCTAGCGCGATGGGGAGCCTTCCCCATAAAACCTAGGTATTTAGTTAGCAATCTATCAGGGCATTTTTGCGCTTTGTCACCCCTTGGTGCTGCCTTCAGCGCTGTCCCCAACGTAGCCTTCAGCGCTGCCTTCATTGCATCCCTCAACACACCCCTCAGCGCAGTCTCAATTTTGTCCACCAGACAAACTGGTGATTGCACAGCCGCTCAGATGTGTTAGCATCAAACCACTATGAGTGTTTGGACCGAATTCGAATTCCCCCAGCGCATGCGCGTATGTGGATCGATTCGTGCTCGAATGTGTAGCTGACACTGTTGTCCGCCGCTAACCAGACCGCTCCTTCGCATCTAAACCGTATTCATTAGCCCAACTGTATCTACAGGTATATCTGTAGCTACCTAAGCGCTATAAACAGCGCAATGCACTTATGCGAAGGTACGGCCGCAAACACGAAAGTTTCATAGTGCCTTTCTCTAACGACATCTACGCCTGCCCCTGCACCCACGACCATGAGCCCACCTTGCTCTCCTTCGAGGTTATGCCTCCGCGCAAACCCTCCCTGGAGGCCCCCTTCTGGCAGACAGTGGATCAGCTGCTGCAAGTGCGCCCAGACTTCATGTCTGTCACCTACGGGGCTGGTGGCAAGGACCGCTCAAACGCCCGCGCCACCGTGCACCGGCTAGTGGCCGACACCCCCATCCAGCCCATCGCCCACCTGACCTGTGTGGGTAACTCCACCGCTGAAGTGGTTTCCACAGTTTATGACTACCTGGACTCCGGGGTGCGTACCTTCCTGGCTCTGCGTGGCGACCCCCCGGCAGGCGAGGCCAGCTGGGAGCCCGGCCCTAACGGCGTCGCCAGTGCCACTGAGCTAATCCACCTGATCCGCACCGTTGAACAACGCCGCTGCGACGCCCACCCCGGTGAGGCGCTGCGCTCAGCTTTTAAACCCCTAACTATTGCGGTGGCCGCCTTCCCGGCTGGCAACCCGGCGGCTGGCACCACCCCCGCCCAAGAAGTGGAGCGGCTGCTAGTTAAGCAGGCTGCCGGCGCTTCTTTCGCCATCACCCAGCTGTTTTGGAATGCAGAGGTGTACGCCTCCTTCGTGGAGCGCGCTCGCCGCGCCGGCGTACACATCCCGATTGTCCCCGGTATCTTGCCGGCCACCGACCCGGCGCGGCTGCGCCGCGTCCAAGACCTAACCGGCATTGAGGTGCCCGAACAGCTGCTGTCCACTTTGGCCGGCTACCAGCACCAAGAACAGCGTGACGCTTTCGGTGCCGCCTTCGGCTCCAAACTGATCCACTCGGTTTTGGATGCGGGCGCCCCTGGCGTGCACCTATACACCTTCAACAAGGCCAAGCCGGTACTGGATATTTTGTCTCTAATGGGTGTGGAGCCTAGCGCGCACCACTCCCCGCTACTTGCGCGCTAAAGCAGCGCCGTCGTCGTTAATCCGTAACCATCAACCATTAGCTACCCGCTAGCGTGCGTCTAGTTTCGTGCGCGCTAATCCAAGAAAATCAAGGAGAACACCCATGTCCGCTGCAACTACGCAGTTCCCCACCGCCACCATCTTGGCCTATCCGCGCATTGGCCGTCAGCGTCAGCTAAAGCGCGCCCTGGAGGCCTACTGGGCCGGGCGCAGCAGCGAGACTGAGCTGCTTGAAGCCGCCAGCGAGCTACGTCAGGAGAACCTGGCGCGCCTAGTTGAGCTAGGTTTGGACACCTCTGACGCCTCCCTGGCTGACGCACCTTCCTTTTACGACCAGGTGCTAGACGCCACCATTTTACTGGGTGCTATCCCCCCGCGCTTTGCCGGCCGGCAGGGCCTAGACCTCTACTTCGCCCTGGCCCGTGGGGATGAAAAGGTTGGCCCCGAGGAGATGACTAAGTGGTTTGACACTAACTACCACTACTTGGTCCCCGAGATTGGCCCCGACACTCCGCTGCGTTTTGCCGACGACGCCGTCACCCGTAAGTTCGTGCAGGCCCGTCAGTGGGGCTACGTGACCCGCCCGGTGCTGGTGGGCCCGCTGACCTACCTGGCACTAGCTAAGGCTGACCCGGCCACCCCCGACTTTGACCCGCTAACCCGCCTTGACGAGGCTGTGGCCGCCTACGAGCAGGCACTGGCCTCCCTGCACGAGGCTGGCGCCCCCTGGGTGCAGCTGGACGAGCCGGCCCTAACCTCCGACAACCTCTCTCACCCCCGCGCTGAGCTGGCCAAGCTGGCTGTGGGCGTGTATGAGCGCCTGGCTAAAGCTACTAACCGCCCCCAGATCCTAGTGACCACCCCCTACGGGGACGCCTCCCAGGCTGTAGGTGCCCTAGCTAAGACCGGGGTGGAAGCTATCCACGTTGACACCCTGCGCGGCAGCCTACCTAAGGACGCGGACCTGTCTGGGGTGACCCTGGTGGTTGGCGCTGTGGATGGCCGCTACATTTGGCGCGCTGACCTGGCTGCTCTGCGCCAGACCCTGACCGCCGCCCAAGCCCTGGGCGCCACCAAGGTGGCTGTGGCCACCTCCAACTCCCTCCAGCACGTGCCTCACGACACCGCCCTGGAAACCTGGGATGACCCCACGCTGAACGAAAACCTACACGCCTGGCTGGCTTTCGCCGACCAGAAGGTGCAGGAAGTAGTTACTCTGGCTCGCGGCCTAGATGAGGGTTGGGAGGCCATCGACGGCGAGGTAGCCGAGGCGACCCGCGTCCTAGAACAGCGCGCCGCCGCCCCCGGCGTAGTACGCCCTGAGGTCCGCAGCCGCACCGCCGCCCTAACCGACGCCGACCGCGCCCGTGAGCCCTACCTGGAGCGTGAAGCTGCCCAGGCCCAGCGCCTGCACCTGCCTCCGCTGCCCACCACCACTATTGGTTCTTTCCCGCAGACCACCGAGATCCGTAAGGCTCGCGCCGCCAATGCGCGCGGCGAGCTTTCTGACGCCGACTACCAGGAGCGTATGCGTGAAGAGATCGCTGCGGTAATCAAGCTGCAGGAGGAGCTGGGCCTGGATGTGCTGGTGCACGGTGAGGCTGAGCGTAACGACATGGTGCAGTACTTCGCTGAGCTACTTGATGGTTTTGCCGCCACCCGTAACGGCTGGGTGCAGTCTTATGGTTCGCGTTGCACCCGTCCCTCAATCCTGTGGGGTGACGTGTCGCGTCCGGCCGCCATGACTGTGGGTTGGTCCAGCTACGCCCAGTCACTGACCGACAAGCCGGTTAAGGGTATGCTCACCGGCCCGGTAACCATCATTGCTTGGTCTTTCCCGCGCAATGACCTGCCCCTGGGCGAAATTGCTGACCAGATTGGTTTGGCGCTGCGTGACGAGGTTAGCGACCTGGAAGCTGCCGGCATTGCCGCCATCCAGGTGGATGAGCCGGCTCTGCGTGAGCTGCTGCCCTTGGACGCTGAGCGTCACGCCGACTACCTGGACTGGTCGGTGGGTTCCTTCCGCCTAGCCACCTCCTGCGTGCGCCCGGACACCCAGATTCACACGCACCTGTGCTACTCCGAGTTTGGCCAGATCATTGACGCTATCAAGGGTCTGGATGCGGATGTGACCTCGATTGAGGCGGCCCGCTCCAAGATGGAGGTTGTACCTGAGCTGGCTGAAGCTGGTTTCGACCACGGCATTGGCCCTGGCGTGTGGGACATTCACGCCCCGCGCGTGCCCAGCCAGGAAGAGTTGGCGCAGCTGATCGGCCTAGCTGCCGACGCCGTACCGGTTTCTCGCCTGTGGGTTAACCCCGACTGTGGGCTAAAGACTCGCGGCTACGCCGAAACCAAGGCTTCGCTAGAAAACCTGGTGGCCGCTACCCGCCAGGTGCGCGCCGAACGCGAACTGAACAACTGACGCCGCTAGGCTCAGCACTGGCAGCCCGACTCGCTGCCCTAAATGGCAGGCGAGCCCCCAGGGGCTGAAGACAACTAGCTAAACCAAGGCTTGGGGGTGGAACGCTGTTCCACCCCCCAAGCTGTTTATTTCAGGCGTGCCATTCGGGGCGCTGCATGGTCGCGCCGCTGGCGCGCTCCACGAAAATAGGGTCGCATCCTTCGGCCTTGAGCGCGTCGATCTGCGCGGCGGGGTCTTGATCGTCGGTGCTGACGCGGGCGTATCCGGTGGTGCTCATATCAAAATCCTACGTGCCAGGTTTTGGTGCACTAGGGGTTTTGGTAGGGGTTTTTGGCGCGGCGTGTCGCGGTGATCGTCGCGCCTGGCGGTGGGGTGTCAGAAACGGTCGTTACTGGTCAGTTCGCGCGATGACGTCCAGGAAGTCCCGTATGTGAGGGGGCGGAGTCGT
>ERZ773203.9-NODE-9-length-108859-cov-4.256378_pt1 | contig 108859 bp, 99 predicted proteins | sample MGYA00580529_ERZ773203 | MGnify/ENA primary metagenome ERZ773203 (study PRJEB29015, sample SAMEA2738176) | human oral metagenome | biome: human oral; feature: human-associated habitat; material: saliva | place: China | collected 2177 ... | reverse complement strand
CATAATACGTGCGCGCAAGAGACTCAGCACCAACAGGGAGAACGTGTCGATCATCGGCATCTTGAATAGCGATCATGGTTGGATCATCAATGATGACACCGCCCCATGTCGCCTGAGAGATGGCATCGCGCAACTCGTTATCTACACGACCTTCATACTCATCCAGCGCCATTTCCCGCTCAAAGGCTTTCACGCCATCTCGCAACAGAGCATTCGCATATGCGTCTCGATCCGGCATGTCCTTGCCTACGATCGCAGCCATCGTGCCATCGAGCGTACTGGTCCACTCGTATGGTTCAAGACCATAGCGCTGCCTGATCTCGTCATTCGTCAGATTTCTATCCATCAACACGGTTGTCTCCTTCTCATAAAATATGACGGGTATTCCACTTATCAGTATACCGTATAGACGGACTAATAACGAGACGAATCTCCTGAAAACTCACACAAAACGAGCATAAAGAAGCAGACCATGCTCAGCCCTTGATACAAGAGCATGAGCATGGCCTGCTTACGTGAGTCGCTACAAGACCTTACAATTCAAAACCGCCATCAGCTTCATGCGAATCCGACCTCTGTGGCGCTGACGTGTGAGACACAGACGTTGACCGTACACGAGGTGCCTGACGACCAACAGTGATACTGCTACCAGGAAGCACTGCCGCAATAGACCCCTGACGGAAACCTTGAGATGGGGTGGACGAAGATACAGGTTGACCATCAGTGTCACGCCCCATTGAGCGCGTCCATTGCTCCAAAACATTAGCGAGCCGAACCTGCTCTTTACCATGAGCGCTTCCACCTGTGATTACCGAAAAATCAGCAATTTCCTGAGCCGCTAGTGTCGATAACCCAGGCTTCTTCTCGGCATGAGACGAAACAAGCGTTGGTACAGTCTCACGGTGGTACTTGCGTGCATCATTAAGCTCACGCAACTCGTCATATTGACGCGTCAACAATTCAGGAGCATAGGGAGTCACGTAGGTATGCTCTACCCTCTTAATAGCGTTCATCGTTTCAGCATTGATCAAAATACCATTCTCTACGGCTTCCTTGATTGAATCACGCAGATCATAACCATAGACACAAGCATCCGCTCCCATATCATTATATGTTGCGTTCTCAGCCTCAAGCCTCTCCATACCCGTCTCGAAAACGGCTACCTGATCACGCAAGAAATCATTGACACGCTGCTCCATCAACGATCCTATCCTCGATGAGCGCTTATTGATAATTGTCCTCACATCGGCTGATGTACCTGTCCATTCGTCACCTCTAAGACCATAAACAGATTTGATATATGAATCATCAGGTTTTTGATAACCTTGCTCGCGCAATTCACGACGATAATAAACCTGTACGTTGGCGTTGGGATATACCTCGTGATAAGGACGTAGCAGCGCCTTTGAAAGAGAACGTACACATGCACTATCCACATAATGGATTTGCGAATAGGTTTCATCGTTAATAGAAACACCGTTTTCTACAACGCAGGCAATAGCATCACGGAACTCGGCATAATCAATAAAGTCCTCGTCAGGTCCTGGCCGCCTATAACCCTGAAACCTTTTTCAAGAAGCACGGCATTATCACGCAGCAATGCATTGACCTGATCTTCTCGCGCCGGATCATTCTTATTGATAATCGCCATCACTCGATCAGAAAGCGAACCAGCCCACTCATGAGCCTCAAGACCATAACGACTCTTGACCCAATCTTGAGGAAACTTCGCCATCCACTCTGACATAGCTGACACAGACATAATACATATTTCCTTTCTCGGAACGGGTTTTCTACTCATATATCAGTATATCGTACTATCGCCGCCATACCAAGATACACCGGCTCATGAAGAGGAAGCGGGTTGCTTCAACCACGTGAAACAACCCGCCCCTCTCACGACTCACAGCTCGAAGCCATCGTCCTCGCTCTCGACAGCGACAGGCGCTGGCACCCGGTACTGAGCTGTCGTACCTCTGCTCACACTCGCTGTGCCCGTCTTCGAGCGAACAGGAACAGCCCATGACGTCGACTTGCGTCGACCGATGGTTTCCTCTGCTACCTCACGAGCCACGGTGTCTTCCATCGCGATGACAGGAGCCTCAGCTTGTGTCTCCACATCGGCTTCCAAAACCTCTCGCACACGAGCGGGAGCGAAGCTCTCGTTCCACTGACCTTCAAACAGACCCGCTCGCTCGTGAGCCAAAGCCTGCATCGTTGTGAAATCACCGCCGTACGCCAGGCGATCCATCGGTGAGGCCAATTTCTCGATGACCTTCTCATCTTCCAAATTGACCATGATGCCATTCTTGTCACTGAGAGCCTGAGCGACCTTTTCGATGTTCTCAGCGTTAATCGCAACGCCCAAACCATCGTCACCATAGAAGCGAGAGAACGTCTCGACCCACTGCTCCTTCGTCGCCTGAACAGGCTTGTGCTCAGCGTCGAGAACAGTGTTCCACACACCATCGTTGCCCTGAGCGATCATCTGTCCACGCCACAGGCTTCGAGCAGGACCCATGAGCAGCTCGTAGCGATGACGTGCGTCGACCGGATCGTGCTTAGCTTGCAAAATGCTCTGAGTCACCGGGTAGGTCAGCTCCAACACAGCTTTCAGTTCCTCGTTTCGCAACGCTCGAACGCCACGCTGAGAGAAGGTTCCAGCAACTCCTGTACCAAACGACTTCACAGCCGTTGCGTACATGGTACCGAGCTGATCCTCGCGCATAACCTGAGTGGTTCGCAGATCGACGTGTGTCTCAGGGTCATACCCGATGTACTTGGCGTAATCGAGCATCTTCTTGGGCGAACCCTTTGCTCCAGTCTCGATACATGCCTTCTCAACGGACTCCATGTGCTCTCGAACCGAGCCAAAGGACAATACAGCTTCACCGTACTGATGACGCAGCGCATCGTGATACATCCGAGATATATCAGCACTCACCTCACGGCTTAGATCCAAGAAATCCTTACGTGTTGACTCACCCTCAATGAAATCGTAATAAACGTCGTTTGCCATCTGGTGAACAGCGGCCATCGCCTCGCCGTGACGGAAGTCGTAGTGCTGAGACACTTTGACGTCTAGCGCATCATGCATCGCCAGAGGGTAGCAACCCTCGTCATCCATGCCTTGACCCAGGTCAAGAAGGTTCGCCTCAACACTCAGCCTCTCCATGGCTTGCTCATGAGCAGCCCCGTGACCCAGGTTGACGACAGCCACAGAATCACCATCAAAGTCACCGTCGAAGCACTTGACCATGTTCGGGTTCACACTCACACCCGTGAGACGCTCGTCAATACTCACGCGCATGTAACGAACGCCTGCATCACGCAGCACCGGATCACGCCAGATCAAAGCGTAATCACCATCGCGTAGGCGCAGTTTCTTCGCCAGCTCTGGTCCGATACCGACCTGATCGATATCGAGGCGCGGATCGCCCGTCCACACGGCTGTCGCTGAGCGAGGCAAGCGAGACGCCATCAAGCCTTCCTTGAAGACATTGTGCTTGCCCATGAAGCGGCGGCGCATAATGTCCTGTGCAATGCCGTCATAGGCCGTTTGCGCACGGTGCATGGCCTCAGCCATCGTCTGACGAGCATCAGCCAAGTCCTTACCCGTCAGCTCACCCGAGGCAGCACGGTCAGCCGCGTGCTTGTATCGCAATGCCCACTCACGGATCGTCAGATACCGATACGTGTAGTCATGGACCGTCGACGACCCATCGTCAAGGTCTTGACCCGAGCGCAAGTGCGAGCTGAGCACCGGCACACGCCACGTGGTATCCGTTGCATGGGGCGTACGCTCCCCCGTTGGCATCGTGAGCGGGAACGGAATCTCCATATCGCCACCCGCGTCACCGATGAGCGTTGCAAAGTCGCTTCGAACCTTTCGCACGTCAAACGATCCGCGCTCCGTTACAGGAACCTCGCCCATCTCGATCTGGCGGCGCTGCCCACCAACAGCGAGATCATCGTGGCCTTCACGCAGCGTTCCATCGGGTTCGATGTCAAGGCCACACACCAGAGCCATTTCACGCAGCTGTGCCAGGGCTTGCAGGTTGCCACCGTAGATCTGCTCCAACACCTTGTCGCAGCCCTGAGACTGCAACGCCCAGGCAAGCTGAGACGATGCTTTACGCCCCTGACCAGCGCGAATAGTAGCATCGTCATATGCCGCTGTTTTCGCATCAACCGTCATGTGTGTTCCGATGAACGACACCTGACCAATACCGTTCTCAACGACTTCGCCGTTAGGCAGGTACAACGGAGCGGTACTCTGCATCGCTTCACGCGCCGAGCCACCGTTGAAACGAGACACCGCGCTAAAGGGTGCCATCACGACGTCAAGATCAGGGTTTTGCCTAAACAGATCCATCATGTCGGTGGAACCATACAGATCTTCGATCTCCGAAGATGTCAACGACGCATCACGATCAACAATGAGCGAGATGACACCCTTGTTACCGTGCATGTCCGAAATCTTGTCACCAACGATGAGGTCGCGCATCCGACCATCGGTTCCACGAACGCGGTATGTACGCGCAAAATCGGCCGAGACAACGATGGAGTCTTCCATCGTCCAGCCGCCTGCCGTCATGAACGCCGTGCCCACAGGCTTCGTCACAGACGAGGCATTCATAAGGTTGGAGGTCGTCATCTGCTGACGATCGAAGGGATCATAGCTCATGAACTCAGCTTGCTTCGTGAGCATAAGCGGAGCGCGATCATCCTTATCAGAAGGGACAATCGATCCATCGGCGTTCACCTGAGCACCAGAAACCAGATAACGAGTCACTCCTTGGTTGACACCACTCGATGTCATAGTCGGATCAAAGTATCCATCGGCTTCTTCACTGAGCAACGACATGTTACGACCACCCGTGAGTACCCACGGATCCATGGTCGTATCATTTGCCGGATCTGAGCCAAAGCCTTGTTCGCGTGCACGAGACGCACGAAAATCTGCATCAATGGTTGATCCATCGCGCAGTGCGTTCGGATAGCGCACGCGACGCGCTTCAGTAGCAAGAATTGCATCGAGAATCTCTCGATCCATACCCTCTTCAAGGGCGCGTTCATAGTGATCTGCTCGGTGGCGCGTATCAGTCAGCCTACGATACACACCGTTAAGTGAGGCAGGCTCACCGACGCGAGAACGACCCGTGAGCACGTCAGCTTGAACCCGATAGCGAATCGCATCACTCATCTGCTGTTCGTAACCGATCAGCCGAGTGCGCTCTTCGAGAGACTTGTTCTCTCCGGGTTTTTGACTGACAACACGCGCCTCAAAGCCAGGCACGATCATGAGATCGTTACCAGAGTTAAAACGAGTGATGATCTCACCGTTCTCACCGCGAGCGAAGATCTGACCGATCGTTCCGCTCACAGGCTCTTCGCGTCCCGTCTGGGAACGCATGATCGAGCCGGTCCACTCGACAACACCGTTGGCATCCACGCGGATCGACCCAGGGATCACCGCGCACGATTCCAAGGTGTCGGAAACCACTTGGAGCATCGACTGAGTGAACTCATCGTCCACGACGTCCATTGTCAGAGCCGTAGACTCATCGAAAGTGATCAGACGATCCCTAAATGCGTTGGAGTAGAAAGACTCCCCAACGATCTTTTCCTTGGGCAAACGTGCAGTGCGCATCGCGGCCACAAGATCATCGTTGTTACGCCACTGACCGTATTCACTGGTCATGTAACGACCAACGCGCACGGGATCAAAGACAAACTCATCTGACTCAATCGGTGCATCAACACCGATTTGAGTATCGAGTAGATCGCGAAGATGCGCGCGAACGCGCTCTTCTGGCGTACCTGTGTATGCAACAGATCCAGCCAACATGTCGTGGACACCAGAGAGATCGCTCTCTTGGTCCATTTCGTCGAGCAACCCTGTTGCCTCGTTGTACTCAGCGCGAGTCGCATCAGGCTTGAGCAATGTGGTCTCTGCTCCGCGCAGAACGTCCCAATAGGCGCGACCCACTGCTGCAAGGTCAGGATCGCCTGAAAGCACCGGAACATACGTTCCCTCGCGTGCAGCGTCTTCATGCTCGCTGAACTGACGGATTAAACCGTCAACATCGAGCTGCTGCTCCACATTGATGCGAGCACTACGAACAGCATCGGTGATAAACGTCGATGCCTGAGCCTGCCCCTCGGGTGTATCAACAAAGAACCGAGACGAGGCAGAACGCTCCTTCATCTGACGACGAATGACCACCTGCTCACCGTTTGCTCCCGGCATGTCCTTATACGCGCTCGTGAGCGTGTCTGTGGACAAATACGACTCCTGGAGCGTCTTCCCCTTGCTCTGACGCTGACCAACGTGGCCGACAAGACCTTTACCGTCCTTGCGCTCCACAGGGCGTCCTAGAGCCACGCGCACAAGGTCGCACACCTCATCAACAGTGGGTGTGTACGCCACCTGCTTGTTATCTCGACGAGCAGTCGTGGAGAAGTACAGCGTTGCACCGTTGTCATAGACACGACCCACCCACTGCTCCTTGTCTCGGGTATCGGTCAGGCGCACCGTCATATTCGTGCCCGTGAGACGCGCGCGAATCTGACCGGGACGCAGATCCTTTTCAATCGTATAGGGGATACCTTCTTCGGCCAACATATCGAGCACAGCACGAGAACGAGCAAGTGCGTCAGTACTCATGAACTGACGGGCGTTGTAGCGTCCAGTCTCAGGGTTACGAGCACCGTCGAGCACCCACTGACGAACGTCGTTGTACTCAGCCGTCGTCATGCGACCCATGAGTTCGGTGAGACCCGAGATGTCATCGAGGCTAAGCGCCCGACCTGCTTCTTTCGCGTCACCGTCTTCGGTGAGACGATAGAGCTTGAGTTCCGAGGACGTCACCTTTTCCAGGCTGCTGGGCTTACCGTCTGCAAACGCGGCAATATCATCGTCCAAAATATAAAGAATCGACGAACCAGCCTGCTTCACGCTACGCCGGGTTCCCCACCGAGGATCATAGGGAGAAATCGGCAGGCGCGGCCCGGCTGCACCAGCAGACCCGCTCAAGCCAATCGTTGCCGTAAAGTCTTTGTACAACGCCTTGTAGCCCTTACTCGACGTATCAGCGGGCTGGAACAAAGGCTTGTACCCAGGGACGTTCTCACTCATGACGCTCTGAATAGCGTCGAGTGCTTCGGGGACACCAAGATCCCCATCGTTAAACGAACGTCCGTTTTCATTGAGCTTCTCTTCCATGAGATCTCGCAGATGACGACCCTGTGACACCAGGATCGGAGAGCCGATCAGCTCACTCGTTCGATTGATCGTACGGGCAATCATGTACTCGTACATGTACCGACGCAAACCGGCGTTGCTCGTTTGCATGGTATTCTCCTTTTCGTGTTTCGACTCAGTTGAATCGATCGGGTAATTACCCTTATATATTACCTGAAAAACTCACGTTTCTCAACGAAAACACTGTCAAAACACTTTTGTATCGAGTACAATAAATACATAGATGCCATGGCGCATACCCCGGTGTCACGGAAGCTCAGTTTCCATGTGTAATATCCGACATGCAATATGACCATCTCTCAACACAAACACAACAGAAAGGACACAACCTATGTCGCACGAACAAGTCAAAGGAACCTTCCTTGCCGTAGGTGCTACAGCAGCATCAACCATGCTCCTCGTTGGCGGAGTCGTCGGCTATAACCACGCTCAAGCCACCGCAGCAGCCGATGAACAGGCTGTTGTTTTCAATGAAGCGCACTCTGCTAATGGAGCAACCGACGCTCTCACCGGAGCAACCGGAGAATTCAGCGATCACTGCACCGTCATGCGCGAAGGTTTGCAATTCACTGTAGGCCCCATGAACTATACGACCTCAAACACGTCATTGCGCGGCACACCTGTTCCACCATCGCGATCTGCAACCGGCTTTGATTGGCAATGGGTAAACAAGGATCGCGTATCACCCACCGGAGTACGCGCCGATGTTCCCGATGTCGTCGGAACGACCCCAGAGAACGTCTCCACTCCAGAAGGTCGCACACAGGCGAACCTCAATGCATGGTATCAGCAAATCTGGGACAGCAATTTCCGTGTTGGGGACGTTGAGATCGGTTATCACCCAGGCGGTCAACCTAACCCCGCCATTCCGCAAGTTCTCGCAGCTCATTGCGAATGGGATGTCAAAGTTTCGAGTAATGCTGACACAAATAGTGAAGGCTCTACTCTTAATGACGACGTAACACTTAATGCTGTTCCCGTCTGGGATCTTGCAGAAGGTGAAACCGCACCGTGGCTCACAGTGGATGGCAAGAAAGCCCAAGTGAGCGTTCATGGTCGTGCGTATCACACAGCAACCCAGCCTGTTAAGGGTACTGATATCCCGGCAGACGCTCAGCTCGTCGGTGAAACCGATCTGAACTTCAACGAGCCGGGCACCAAAACCGCAACCATCAACAAGCCATCCAACCTTGACGGAGGCTACGTCACATGGGTGTGGAGCGTTGAAAAGAACAAGCAATCTGAGACGTGGGGTAAGTACTTAATTAACGACACTGTTTCTGACGAATGGGCCGCAGAAAACGAGGTCGTTGAACTCCCCAAGCTGCCTACTCCCGCGCCAAGCGTGGCCGCTCCTACTGTTGAACCAAGTGAAGCTCCAACACCTAATGCCACGGAGCCATCACCTTCACCGAGTACGGAACCAACGCCCAGCGTCACGGAGCCTACTCCTACGCCAAGCGTAACCACTCCTGAACCTCAACCGAGTGAATCTCAGACGCTACCACCGACGACTGCTCCGAGTACCACTCCGAGCGCTAGTAGCATCAAGACACCTGTCACTCACACGAGTCTCGCTCACACGGGTTCCACAACTCTTCCGTTGTTTGGCCTGAGCGCGACTGCATTGGCTGGAGGTTTGACTCTGGCTCTCAGGAAGCGTAACGTGGGTTAATACCTCACACAGGGCGCGAGTAGCGGCGGTTCGTATGACACATGTTGTGCGAGCCGCCGCTTCCTTTTACGCCACACCGACAAAGGAGTAATCATGGCTTCCGACCCCGTTCTGGCCGAACAACACCACTACAAACGACACATGCCCTCGATTGCGACAATCGTCAAGTACTGGCGTACCAACCCAGAACCGTGGATGAAAGGGTGCGTTATTGGATGGAATATTCCATTTTGTTTCGCATGTGGATGGATCCCGCCTGTTCAGATTCACGAGGGTTTCAAATGGAAAGGAGCCAGCCGTTTTCTCGACCGTGCCCACCTGCAAAATCATTGCGAATGCGGAAACGATCAGCCATCGAACATCGTCATGCTGTGCCCACTATGCCACAGCGCGATGCCACGGTTTAAATCCCGCAAAAAAGCGCTGCACTGGGTGTCCGAGCGGTACTCTCACCGTATGCGAACTTCCAGCACAGCGCTCCATGATGCCTCATGGCAGATCTACACAGGCACGCATCCGTGTTGTGATCGAGACGATATCCGCGAGCTGTACAAACTGTTTTTGATCAGCATCATGCTTCAGGCTCAAGAGACGGCACACCTAATGCATCCATAAGATTGTCACAGACAACGCCCATAGAAAGCAAATACTTCTTCTCAATTGCCATAAAATCAAAAAACTCGTCCAAAAACGCCGCAACACGTTTTTCTAGAGCCTTTGATCCGGATGTATCACTAATCAACTTCTCCAATTCTTCGGCGGTCGTGATGAGATTATCCCGCTTGTCAAGACACTCCGTAGTGATCATTTCCAAATCTGTCATTTCAAACACCTTTCCTTTCGTACACCAATGGATACAGAAACAATTCTACCATAACAAACGCGTATCTATGATACACTGGATCATGTAAACAACATCCCACAAAAACCCGATCTGGAGGCCCCACACCATGCCACGAAAACCATCACAAACACTTGAACAATTCAGCCCCACTCTTGCTGACCAACTCGTTGATCAATCCCTACGATCCATTGCTCGTGGATCAGACAAGAAAGTCCAATGGCGCTGCCCCATTGACCCTCGCCATATATGGTGGGCAAGCCCAATGAACCGCACCAACGCAAAGAACCCCACCGGATGCAGCGTCTGTAACGGAAAGACTGTCATACCCGGTGTCAACGACGTTGCCACCACTCATCCCGATGTGGCTGCTCTCATGGTTAATAAAGACCTGCGTACACGACTGACCGCATCGTCTAATAAAAAGGTTGAACTCTGGTGCGGTAACCCCGCGCACGATCACTGGACTGCCCCTCTGAGCAACGTTGCACGCCAAGGGACGCGCTGCCCTCAATGCTCAGGCCGCCGTGCTATCACTGGAACTGACGATTTAGCAACCACTCATCCCACCTTAGCTTCTGAGCTTGTTAATCAATCTCTCGCTACCACTCTCAAAGCAGGCTCGAACGCGTCTGTGCTCTGGCAGTGCCGGGTGAACCCCAGCCACACGTGGAATGCAACGATCTACTCCCGTACAGCTAAAAAGACCGGGTGCCCGTACTGCTCAGGCAGAATCATCGTCCCTGGTGTCAATGATCTCGCGACCACACACCCCAATCTGGCCGTGCAGCTCGTCGATCAATCCCTAGCGACGACCACAAGCAAGGGTGGAACTACGCCTGTGCTCTGGCAATGCACAGTCAACCCGGAACACACATGGATGGCCGCTCCGAGTAACCGTGTAAAGCCCTCGGGATGCCCCATGTGCTACAGGCTTCATGCCAACCCGTCTCAAACACTCCTCACCGAAATGATCCGCTCTCTTGTCCCCACGAGCACAGTCCTGAGTGACGACCATACGGTTCTCCCCTCGGGTAAAGAACTCGATATCGTCGTACCTGACCACCACCTCGCCATCGAGTTCAACGGTGTGTTCTGGCACTCTGAGGCCGCATCTGTCGAAACGCACTGCAAGCCCCATCCTCACGGCTACCACACTAAGAAAACACGTGAAGCACGCGAGCAGGGCTACCAGCTCGTTCACGTGTGGGAAGACGACTGGGTGCATCGACGCGAGCTAGTTATGCGCGCTCTTGCACACAGGCTCCACGCCGTGGATCGCTTGCCTGATGTTCTACCGGACATCAACCCGCTGGCCTGTGAGCGTCTCTATGCTCGCAAACTGACAGTTCGAATCGTTCCTGGAGACGTTGCCCGCCGTTTCTGGCAAGACAACCATCTCCAAGGGCCTGTCCCCTGCTCTGTCAACATCGGCCTCTATGACCGAGACGGTGTTTTACGCGCTCTGCTCGGTGTGGGGCGCAAGAACCACGGTTCACGCGTCTCATTGCCAGAAGGAACCTGGGATATCCAGCGGTATGCAACACTGGGAACTATCGTCGGTGGCTTCACCCGTCTCCTGGCCCACGCTGAAACGCTTCTCCCCGTCCACACGTGGACGTCATGGAGCGACAACGACATCTCTGATGGTGGGATGTACCAAGCAGCAGGTTTCACTCTGGATAAGCGTCAAGGGGCGAGCTACAGCTACGTCGGACGCAAAACCAGGTGGGAGCGTGTTCACCGCTCGACGTACACGAAGCAGCGTTTCATTGACGATCCTGATCTCGCCTACGAGCCTGGTCAAACCGAGCATGAAGCCGCTCTAGCCAACAGGCTCTATCGCATCTATGACGCGGGTAAGACCCGATGGATCAAGCCAATATCAAGATGAAATAAAAACACCACCTCGGGTACATGATGTTCCCGAGGTGGTGTTACATTATCGCAACGAACTACTCACTTTCTTCACGCGTATTCACCGTAGTAGAAGATTGATCTTCATCAGCAAACATGTCATAAGACTGTCCCAACACTTCTCTTAAAGCCTCATCAGACTCGGCATCGTAACTGTCATACCCATCATGACCCCACGACGAATCAAATTCTGCATCAAGAGCATCCCGATAATCATCAAGCAACTCACCAATTGCTTGATTGCTGATATCGCGCTTATGCAAAGCATCCATCCAGCGACCACCTAGTTCCGCTTCTATCAATTCTTCTTGAGCCAGAAGAACTTTGAATTCCGCTTGTCGCTTTCTTGATTCCCATAGCATCGAACGAAATGTATCAACATCCGCTTCTATACCACGATGACACTCTTTTGCCTCTCGAATACGAGCCTTTAACTCTTTCTGGGCTTGTGTGCTCATAACAATCATCCTTTCAGTTATTCGTTCTCTCGGCGCTCATGGATACGAGCCATAGCTCGATCAAAAGCACCGTTACCCAAATCTTCCCACGATTCACAGCTGTTCAAGAACTTGTAGAACGCGTCGTGAACCTGCCACGAGCCAAGCTCAGCAGCATTTGTGATCGACTCATCGTCCCCGTACACACCCTGGGTGCTATCAGATGATGCATCCTGGATCGCGCGCAGCTCGCTGCTCGACAGGCCCTGGCTGATGTACACCCGGCCTTCAAGCGAGCACAGTGAGCCGTTCGCATCAACCCTAAAGAACCTGGCGTCTCCTGCAAGTTCACGCTTGGTCTCACGGTACGCAGCAATGATCTCATCATCAAGACTATGGATCACAGATCCGTTGTCACCGATAAAATCAGCACGGCTGATCTGACCTTCGGCATACCGCTTCTTCGCTCGATCATCTTGAATCTTCTGCTGAACGGCCAGCTCTTGCTGCACGTCCTCATTGATCGAGTCGTCTTGACTAAAGACGTCATAACCCGCTCCCACGAAAGCGCGGTACGCGTCCTCACTCATCATGTCGTACTCTTCGGACTCATCACTTTGGCCCTGGCGTTCTGCCTCAATAGAGGCGATAAGGTCCATGACCTCAGCCGAGTACACGTCTGGGTCCAAAATCGAGATGCCATAATCATCCAGGTTATAGGCATCTTGGTACAGATTCATTGCCTCAGCAGCGTTTGCAGCCTGTTCAATACGCTTGTCCAGCATCTTGACAAAGTCAGGCTGGTTCAAGCGCACATCGAACTCTAGGGCCGACGAAAGGGTCGGAATCGTCTGGAGCGAATACGTGTGTCCTGGATGCTGAATCGTGTCTTTGAACAAGCGCCACGACATCGGCAAAATCTCCGCGTTGCGGTTCCAGATCGGTGAAATACCAGCGGAAAAGATGATCGAGTTACGCTCGGGCAAGAACGCCAGGTCGTTATACCCGATGACGCTTTCTTCCTTCGCACTGATCGTGTACGAGACCTTACCTTCGACGTTCAACCCTTCGATCAAACGCTCGGTATCCTGAGTCACCGTCTTCGAGTCACGCACGGCACGGTGGCGCGTACCAGACATTTTCGCCAGCGTCTCGATCATCGTGTCGTCTGTCGACTTCAAGAAGACGATATTGGCAACGTTTCCTTGGATGATCTTATCTACCGAGTCGCCATACACGTCTCTAGCCTGCTGCAACGTTTGAAGAATCAACGTAAATTGCTGCTCCTGGCCCAAGCCAATCGACAACATGGTTTCGAACCCGGCGATACCGTGGCCCTCAGACTGGAGGTTACCCAACTCGTCAAGCATGAAGCGCGTCTTGTACAGCGGCTTCTGACTCGACTTGGTCATATAGGACTTATCAAAGTTCAAGTCCACCAATTGCTTGACGAGGATCAGCACGAGCTTCGCGTACTTCATCAAGTGTGGTGGCGTCACCAGGAACACAGCCTTGGGCTGTTCCGAGTACCGCACCGAGGACAAGATGATGGCAGGAACGCTCTCTCGCACCGTCTGAGGCTTCCCAGCCTTGTCGAGTAGACGAGTCGTGGGGTAGTTCAGATGACCTGGAACAAGTTTTCCATCCGGCCCCTTCACCATCTCCACGAGAACACCGTTACGGATGATCTTGCTCCCCGTCACAGGGTCTTTGACGAACTTACGACCATTCAGGGACAACTGGTACCCCTTCGTGAACTGGAAATAGAACGTCTTCAAGAGCACGCCGGTATGCGGGTTAAACAAACGCAGTCGCAGGTAGGCGACATCGTGAGGGAACTTCCCATCGAAGTAGTATCGCGCCCAACCCTCTCGCACGACTGTGTCCTCGTGCTCAAAGTCTTTCCCGAGGTTGTGTGTCAACTCGGGATCGTCAAAGGCATCCCACTTCGCTTGAGCGCCGATAAGCCCGTCTCGCTTGGTGAAATTTTGTGCGAAACGGACACCGAAACGACGAGGGAACGACAACCCGCCCAAGTCAGTGTTCTGTGAGGGCGTACCGGAGGTCAGTGTCGAGATCGTCGGATCGGTAAAGAAGCTCATTGCGGTGATCGCAATACCGTACACAGACGCAAGCATCTTCTCAGCTCCCGCCATTGCACGAAGCGCGTTGTTCGCGTTGGCAATCAGCGTGCGCATCGTCGACTGGGGCAGGGCCTCGGTCGCGTTAAAGAACAAGGTGAGCAGGTCAAGTTCAGGCTTGTCTTCCCACAAGAACTCAATACGCTCAGCTTGTGCCTGATCGTGATTGATCGCTTCCTGGCGTTCGTCCTCGTCCTGAATCTGATCGTAGTACCCACCCTTGAGGCGCTCATTCATCTGAGTCATCGGAGATTTGCGCTTCTTCGAGGTAAGCTGCACGAACAGCTGATAGCAGTTATAGAGCGTCACCTTGCCCCACATGGCATCGAGCTTTTGTTCCAAAACCTTTTGGTCCATGCCATGTCGCATCGCATACTGGCGAAGCTGATGCTCTTCTTCCAGGTAATAGTCGATCAGGCCGTATGCGGCCCTCTTAAACGCATTGTTCGCAGCGTTCGGCCACACCGGGTCTTCTGCACCATCCACCGGGAAGAACACGTCAGCAATGTTTTCAACGTAAAGCGCACACTTGGTCTGGTCACCTTCGCGTGCTGCTTCCGCTGCCATTCCAAGCGGATTGTAAATGTCCGTTTTCATGGCATTGATGAGGTTGAACTGCACGACTTGGAACCCGCGCATGGTCGCGCGGACGTAATTCTTCACCAAAAGTTCGCCCTTGGGGTCATTGATGACCATGTTGTCCGGGCGCTTTTGGCGCATCCAGATATCGAGCATCGGCTCAATGTAGGTCTGACCTTTACCAGCACGAGTCATAGCAAGGATCATGGTGTTGGCAGGAGCTGTATCGACGTAATACACACCAGCCGGGCGCTGAGGCTCGTACGTCGGCAGCTCCCACTCCCCGTTCACCAAATCGGCAAGCGTAGCAAAACCTTTGAGCTTATCTCGGCTCGCGTTCCCGGGGTTGTAGGGAACAGTGCTCGGATCAAGACGCCTGCGCAACTTGTCGTTATCAGGCAAGCCCGACGCGTCCCACAGAGCCGTTCCAAAGGCTTCATCGAACATCGGAACCAGGTCAGTGATCGGGGTTCCGTGTTCATCGGTGAGAACCTCGCCCTTGAACAAAGTCACATCGCCATCGTCATCAAACTGATCTTGCTCAGCACGCTTGGCAAATGCCACTGGCTTAATACCCTTATTCGCCACCATCGAGTGTGAGATGAGCGTGGTCGCACTCACCCCTGTGTGTGCTCCCACATCGGGAACAACGTCGAAGCGCTCGCGCACCTCTTCGGGTAAGGCCACGTGCTGATCGTTCTTGTACTGGTTAATATCCGTGGTATCACGCATGAGGTTCTGAGCCTTGAGGTTGCGCATGAGCACCAGGCGCAGCGCTCCCCATGCAGCCCCGCCAGCGAAGGCGGAGACAAAGAACTTAATCCAACCAAGTGAGAAGATCCAGCCCAGAGCACTCCTAGGCTGATCAGCCAGCTGTGCATCCCGCTCGACCTTTTCTGCTGCCACAGCGTCTGTGTGCCACTGTGGTTCAGGCACATCCTTGGCTGACTCGTAACACGTCTCATCAGATGGATCAAGCGACCCATCCTCTAAAGCTGGAGAATAACACACCTCGCTGATCACAGAACGGTGCAAAGCCTTTGTCAGATCTTTATTCTCAACGGAGTAGCTTGGGACAGACGAGTGCCACAGCGAGTCTTTCACCGCTGCAATCCCCATCGAACCAAACGAGATAATCACCCAGACGGAAATGAAGACAAGTATGCCCACCGCTGCTGAGGCAATCTCACGAGAGCGCGGAGAGAGCTTTGCTTCAATCTCACTACGCTCAAGCTGCTGATCCCCGTGAACATCCTGGTACGCCAAGGAGTCCAGCTCGTCTTGCTGACCGAGCTGTGCCCACGCTTGGCTCCCCTTTTCACGAGGGGCCTGACCTCTGGCCTTTCGACGCCAACCCATATTATGACCTTCCTTTTAATTCGTTTGGTACACCAATACAATCATATCAGATATACACAGGTCGTATCAAAGACAAAAAGAGGGGATACGGCCCAGATTTCCCAGACCGTATCCCCTTCTACGCTACCAAGTGGCGCACGGGTGTATTACACACCCAATGTACCACCACCAGCAGCACTATTCATCACCCATGAGATCATCGAAGCAGCGTGTGCACTCGAACCAGTAGTGTTGTGGACGAGCATTCCAATGATGACGCCCAGTGCGAGGAACGCCAAAGCAACCAAGACAGCCAACGCAATGTACAAACGGTTAGCTCGCTTGGCAACAAGGTTCTCGCGATCCATCTGGTCCATGAGCAGCTGCTTGTCGGTTTGCAGCGACTCGACCTGGCTCTGGAACTGACGTGCGATCTCATCACGAACAACACCCACGCGCTCGGCTTCTTCCTTCACGCGCTCGTTTGCTCGTTCAATCTCGGCGCGAGCCTGAGCAAGCTGTGCAGCGTTTTCCTGGCGCATACGCTCCAAGACCTTGTTCGCTTCGTCCTGAGCCGCTAGAACGCGCTTGTGAGCCTCATCGCGTTCACGTGCGATCTGCTCGTGCAACTCCTGTTCACGAGCTGCAAACTCAGCGCTCTTTTCCTCAACAATGTTTTGACGCGAGAGCTGCTCCTGGAGAGCCTGGGTACGAGCAATGTCTTCCTTACGATTCTCATCAAGGAAGTCATTCATCTCGACGCGGAACTTCTCGATCAATTCAGCCTCGCGCTGCACCTGCTCAGCGCGCTTTTCAATGAGATGATCCATCACCTTGGTGATGGCCGCATCGAACGCACCCTGTGCCGAGGTCTTGCGAGCACGCAGGATCTCATAGCGGCGTGCCTCGTAGTCGGACTCGATGTCTAAGCGAATCGATGCTTCCAAGTCATCCATCTGGCGAGTGAGAGCAGGCTTGTGACGCTCGTCGTAACGCACGCGCTCTTCCCCGATTCGAGCCTGGATAAAGGCTTCACGTTCCTGCTGGTACCGATCGGCGAGTACAGCCTTCTCCTTCTCAGAAATCTCGATCAAATCGGCAAGAGCCTTTGTCTCATTACCATTGACCTCAGCCATGGTCTTGGCCCACGTATTATCAGCATCTTCATCAGTGCTCATCTGAGCGCTGATCTCATCACCCGTACGTGAGACGAGCGAGAAGAACAGGTTACGCAGTTCCTCGATATCACGACGACGCTGGTCAGCAAGGACGGTGTTCGCCTGCTGAGAAAGCATCTTAATCTGGCTGTCCAGCCAGTTAGCACTGTCCAGATGATCAAGCGAGAACTGAGCGGGGGTATCAACCTCGTAGCCCAGCAAGGTCTCGAAAGGCGTCATATCGACGGCGAAATCCAGGCTGTCATCAAGGAAGCGACGAGCAACGGCTGTGCGAACAGCGTCTTTGTTAAAGACTCGCTCGTCCACCGGAGCGACCTCAGATGCGACCTCTACCTCTTCGGTTTGGGTCGGTACATGCGGAGCAGGAGCCGGAGCCTCTTCGATGTCATCAAAGGGGTTCTCATCCTCATCGTCCTCGTCATACAGACCCTCATCCGAAGGCAGCTCATCAACCATCGGTTCATCCGGGATGTCATCGGGATCGAAATGAGGCAGGTTCTCAACAGCCTCAACAGACTCATTCTGAGCAGCGGTAGGCGGAAGGGTCGGAGCAGCCGGTGCTGCTTCCTCATGCACCTCTTCGGGTGCCACTTCTTCTACAGCTTCCTCTTCAACCCCGTCTCCACCAAGACGCTTCCAGAGCGTTGGGATCAGCGATGCCAGGGTAACGCTGCCTGCCGCAATCTCCTGAGCCTGAGCCAAGGTGACAGTATCGATGTCTCCATCAGGAACCTCAATGAGACCCGTTGCTTCATCGAAATGAACAGGAACAGTTTCCAGGGTTCCATCCGAGCGAGGAGTCACCGACGTGAGCAAGAACTTCGCACGGTCGAACAGGGTGTACTCCCCCATGCCATCAGGTCCAAGGGAAGCAGGGGTTGGAATAACGCCCAGGATATTGTGGCGAAGCATGTCTTCGGTCGCACACACCTGAATCTTATCGTCAGCAATCCGCTGGAGGATCGATCCCTTGTCCTCATTGCCCTTGGACGAGACCTTACCAAGACCCCCGATACCGCCGTCTTCGATCGAGGCATCAACAGGAAGCGCAAGGATCACGCCGATACCGTTTGGCAGGAGCCACTCGGTGTTCTGGCGAATAATATCAAGGGCAGCGCCGGGTTCAGTCTCATCGATGACCAAAGTCAGCGAGTCCTTCGCAGCGCGTGCATCAACGACTGGTGCCTTCGTTTCGGCCTGAGCAGAAGCGGCTACCTGAGCATCTTCGATTGCGCCACCGCCATCGGCAGCAGCCTTGTCTTTCTTGCCAAACAACATTGAAATCCTTTCGTTTGATCAAATGGGTGATGGAGCCGGTACCACCACCCCACCACGGTAATGAATGGTACCGGCATCGCGAGGTTTACACTCGTGTATCAGCATATCACACTTTTATGCACCGATGTTGATATACGAGCATATTCGCACTATTACGCGAGAACAGCATCATAAGGTTGGACCACAACACGTGCATCCGACTTCAAGATCGACACGTCTTCGCTCCGCAATGTGCCTTCAATTCTGACGGCAATATTGCGTTCATGCGGGTGTTCGTTGATAAACGCGGCGATTTCGGTTGTCACAAATCGCTGCATTCGTCGCACCATGTCACGAGCACCACCAGAATCCGAGTCACTCCGCGCCTCATCTTCCACGAGAAACTCCAACACACGTCCATCGACGGTGACATGGATACCGTGCTTACGCTTGACGTCTGTGATCATTTCGGCGAGCTTCTTCGTCATGATCTTGCGCAGCGTGGCGCGAGACAGAGGCTGGAACGGGACAATGGCATCGATACGACCCAAGAGTTCGGGTGGGAACTTCCCGCCGTCTTCACTCTTGATCGAGGTCTCGATGATCTTCTCGTAGTCTCGCATCGTCTCTTCGCTACCGTGGTCATCGGCGTTGTATTCACCGATAGTGCGATAGATCTCAGAGCCAGCGTTCGTGGTCAACACGATATACGTGTTCAGAAACGACACCTGGCGACCATCCTTATCAGACAAACGCCCATCATCAAGCACTTGAAGCAACAGGCGCACAACGAGTGGTGACGCCTTCTCAATCTCATCGAAGAGCAGTACGCAGTGGCTCGTCGCCCACACGTGACGAGCGAGTTCTTCACGGAAGAGATCAACGCTGTCGTCTCGGCCCCATTCCGACATGTCGAAACGCACGAGATGTCGCTGATCATCACCAAAGAGAATCTTTGCGAGCTGTTTCGTGACCTCGGTGTTGTGCGTAACGATGAAATCACCGGCCTGGTACAGGTGCTCGTCGTTATCGACATAGATACACGTCATGCTCTCTGCTCTATCGAGCTTTTCGATAGAACGGATACCGACGTAATCAAATCGCTTTTCACGCTGCTTCGCCACAGATTGAGCTTTAATGGCAAGACGTTTCTTTCGATCAAGGCGGAAAAAGAGATGCTTATCTGAATTATGAGCTTTCACGTGAACGTTATACTCAACTCGATCACTACCGTCTTTCTCACGTACATATTTTTTGATAGAACACGGTACCCCGAGAGAAAGCAAAAGAATACGAACATCCTCAGCAAGCCTCTCTGAGGCTGTCGAATATGAAATGTTATAGCGCTCACCGTCACACGCACCAATCGAACCATCACAGTCGAACAACCCTTGAACCAAAGCCCATCGTTGCTCAATAGATGAATGTAAATACTGCTCAGGAATAAATCGTTGAGGTGACTTCACACCAATCAATCCAGAAAGAGTCCCCGTGAAAACATCGGCAAGCTGAATCCTTCGCTTCCCGTTATTACCCAAGGTTTCCCCTGTGCGAAAGTACCAAGAATAATTACTGGTGCCCTGGTCCCAAGAAACAGCACCAACGGCTTGACCAACACGCGCAACTGTCTCCTCATCATCCGAGGAAATGCTGAGAGCTTTATCAGTAAGACACCCATTAGCAATTAAAGCTCCAAGTGCATATGGATCTACAGAAAGATCTGCTATAGGCCACTGCACCGGCTGATTCATAGGTACAACATACTTCATACCCTGACGACCATTATTCAAATTCGATACAAGACCTTTATTCATCAATGTCTGAGTCGAATAAATTGTTGGCCCTTCTTCGCGTGATCGCCTATTGGGGTAAACTGCCCACAAATGATTATCAGACACGTCAAGGGTGCGTCCGTCTCCAAACGTCACTCGATACACGTCACGTTCACCCTGTGGGAACACACCCAAAACCTTCGTCGGAGAACCATCACGGGCAAACACGTAATCACCAACAACGAGATCACCATGACGTTTCCACGCCACAGAACCATCCGCAGTCCACACAGGAACCATTGTGTGATCTACGCAACATTTCCCAACTCCAGAACTGCCCGTGAACAACAGCGATGCTTGAGGCTTATCCGGGTCATTCAACCCGGCCACACACAGCTGCAAACGCCGTGCGATCGACGTCGTGGCAAAGTCTTGGCTAAAGACGCGCTTGTCCAGCTCGGCTTTAATCGCCGTAGCATCGACGTTAATCTCGACTTCGACACCAAACTCGACTTTCAACACTGTTGCGAGCAGCTTCTTGTCCATAGGCTCACCCAGATACCTGTGACGACCCACCATAGCATCGAGCACACGGATCGACTTACGCGGCTGCACAGAGGCAGGCACGTAGCGGTTCGTGTAGTCAAAGATCTGCTCGTAGAGCGACTCACTGATCATGCCCTGATCGACGCCATACTTTTGTGCCATGGCCTTGAGAATCTCAATGGTCACCCTTCGATTCGTCTGAGGAATATTGATACGCGCAAGACGCTCGACCAGAGGCAAATTCGAGGCAATATGCGCATCGAACTCGTCATAGGTCGTTGCGGCAATGACCTTAATCCCACGCGAACCAGAGGCCGCGAGCAAAGGCTTGAGCGCTTCCACGGCAGCGGCACTAAGCTGGACCACCTGGTGGAATTCATCGATAAACAGCACGACTTCCCGGCCCTCGGCCTTAGAAAAAGCCTCGGCTTCGTCGAACAGAGCCTTGAGGCGCGCGGCCATTTCCTCGGGGTTCGACAGGTCAGAGATCATCTTCGCCATGTCAACTTCGAGGTAAATGCGCGCTGGATCATCTTCCATGCACGACTGCACGAGCACAGTGTTGTGCGTAACCACGTGACCCCGGCCCACCTGGTACAAGTGGGTATCCGAGTCCACCATGATGCACGTCATCTCAACATCGCGACCAATGTCGGACGCGAACGAGATCATTTCTCCGCTTGTCTCAAAGGATCGCTCCAACTCCGATAGATCATAGTCAACGGCCCACGGACACATCCAAGCGTCTGGTAGTACATCCATGTCAAATGGATCATTTCTCCGATACGAAATGCTTTCACGCAACGCACGTGCCATCTCTTGACGATCATGAATGCTACTCGTCATATACAGACGCGGGATGCGACGCTCCTTCTCACCCTTAACGATCAAGCTGGTGAACGCCGGATGCGTCATCACCTGTGTACCTTCGACGCGCTTACCTGTTCCCTCGTGGATAAAAATCGACCGAGACTTCTCCTTTTGACGTGTCCACCCCATGCGCTCTTCGATCGCCGCAAACACCTCATCAGGAGCCTCGTTCGGCATACTCACGTAGCCACGCTCGTCAATACACACGCCCCAGCCGAGGAACGCTCCGCACACGTACGGATCAACCGGAAGCAGACGACTTTGTCGCACCAGTGCTCCAGACGCAGGCAGCTCCCACACAAGACCCCCACGAGCATCATAGAGACCTTGGTCCATGATCTCGCGCAACGTTAATGTTTGCCACTGTCCACCATCGCGGCGCACCGTCCACAGGTGCTCATCGTTGCAATGCACAGCCCAGCCATCATTGACCTCATTGACCACAACGACATACTCGCGTTTCATCCCCTGTGGGAACACACCTGTGACAGTCACGGGATCCCCATGTTCGTCAAAGACACGATCGCCCACCTTAAGCATCCCGATGCGCACGTACCCACGTTCGTCTGCAACCGGAATCAGCTCATCGTTTGGATGAGCCTTGCCGGTGCCTGGCGGGGCAAGCAGGATCGCGTTACACATCTCGGGGCGAGCCAGAGCACTCATCAGTGAGACCTTCTCCTTTTCACGGCCCACAACCTCACGCGCTGGTTTGCCCAGACGAGACGCGAAATCTCGCAGCATGGGATAAGTCTCATTCAGGCGATCATTGTCGAACACATTAACACTCCGTTCCAATCGATTAACTTGGTATACCAACATTCTAGCACAATCACTCGACAATAAAAAATCACCCCTGCCGGATTTCTCCAGCAGGGGTAAAAGGGAGGTGTAAACCTACCAAACGATCAGAACTCCGGTTCGTCGTTCTCGATCTCAGCGACCTCTTCGACCTGGGCTTCGGCAGCAACCTCAGCCTGTGCTTCCTTTTCAGCAGCCTTGCGAGCTTCATTCGCTTCCTTAGCTGCCTTCGAGGACGCCTTCAGCTCTTCGAAGATCTTATCAGTGACCGGCAACTCCGAAGGCTCAAGAGTCTTCGTGTTAATAACAAGTCCAGTCTGCTTACCGGAAGCAGGCATCACGTCTGCCTTAACCGCGTAAACGCGTGGACCCGGATGACCGTCACGCTCAGGCATCTGAACAAAATTGTCACCAGCAGCCGCAACAATCGCATCTCGCTGAGATGCACTGTAACCAGCCTGGTGATCAAACACGGTTCGACCATCAAGCTCGCGCTTCTTCGACACCAAGTGAGGAACTTGCTGAGGGGTCACACCTTCAACAGGTCGCACCTGTGCATCCAAAAAGAAACGAACGCCGTCCTTCGAATGTGCGTTGGGGTATTCGACAACCACCAACTCAACACCCGACATCGAACCCTTACCACGCAAAATAGCCATTGCGCCACTCTCCTTCCTAATCCCGCTCCGCAGAGCGTCAGTCGAGGGTTAATCAGCCCTCTCATATACACGGGTCCCTCCCGTGCAACGCTCTTTCATCATAACAGAAGAAAACACTGAGTGTCAAGTAGAACGTCACCCAAGTTCAATATCGTCGGATGCATCCATGGTGTCAGTCTCAGGCATGTCCAAAACAGTCTCAATCTGAGACACCAAGTCTGCCGTCTCGCGCCATGTACTGTCACGAACGATGCCAGCCAAACCCTCGTCAAAACTGACTGTTGCACTACGGCGCACCCTCTTCTTCATCGGGACAACATCGCTGAGCGCGCTTGTAAGCACGAGGTCACCGCTCTTAGCACTTATCTGATTCTCCAGATTATCAGCCACCTTGTTCATCCGGCGCACGTCACCCAGAGGCAACACAGCGTCAACAATGTTGCTCTGGCCTGATTGCTCCAGGTAGGTTCGAGCCTCATCGACCAGACGTTGCCGCCTTCGCGCCCACTGAACGAAACCTTGGGCCGTGTGGCGTCCCAGGGCCATATCCACCACTGTGTCTGACCTGACGTCGTGAAGATCCATACCCTTGGTTTCAGACAATGTCCAGCGCTCCCCTGGAACCACAGTGAGGATATTCTCATCGCCTGCTGTCTGATCCTTCTGATCTGAGTCCGTCTCATCACCTACAGCCTTGATGACAAGACCTTTGCCTGACAGAGTGGACACGAGGTCTGACATACGGGTTTTGAGCGTCTCACGCGCCTTCTCCAAGCGCCGCTTGAGCGTCTGGCGACCCGCTGAGCCACCGGCCACCAGCAAACGTCCACCGCTCACGCCATGAGAAACCATCCCTAAACGCTCGGCTTCATTCGCATCCTTCATCTTCGGGATGGAACGATCCCCCAGCAGCCCCTCTAGGCCAAAAACGCCAATGCGTGCCTGATCGACAGCAGACAACGCCTCTTTCCACGTCTCATCGCTGCTCTCACCATCAACCCCTGTGGCGAGTGGCCCCAGCAGTGAACGGTATTTGCTCACGCACCGGGCGTGGTACTCTTCCTCTTCGAGATAGAGCCTGTGCATGGCCTCAGAGGTTGACGAGACGATTCCTGCTTGGAAGCCGGACTCCCATTCTGAGGCACGCTGACGCCACATCTCGCGCTGAGCGTTGTGCTCCCGCAAGCGGGTTCCATACGAGCGCAAGCGTAGGGAGAATCCCACAAGATCATCCTCGGCGCTCACGCCCCCAGCTCGTGTCTTAATCTGCTGGGCATGAGTCGCCATCAGGCTCTCCACGTCTTGGCTCATCGCGTCCAAAGTTGGCGTGCGTACATGCGTCATCTCTGGTGGCAACGAGGCAAGGACTTGATACAAGCCGTTGACACCTCGCTCCATAATGGTCTGATACCCACGCTGCACAAGCGCCTTGCGCGCCTGCTCACTCAAACCTTCTCGCTGCGCTCGACGACCAGCGTAGGTCTCGACAGCGAGCATGGCAGAAGCCATTGGTGAGCCTTCTTGTTCAAGCAGTTCACTCACCAGCTCTGTGGCAACACTATTTGCACGTCGCATCTCACTCCGGTTTGATCCAAAGCGCCACAGAGTCTTATCGGCAGGCAGGCACGCGAGCAGCAGCTGTGGAAGCGACTCTTCGAGCACCTTTTTGTGTGCCCATCGCTTAACAAACGCTGCAACATTGAGTCGTTCATACCCTACGGCACTCGACATATGCGCCACGTGTTGGTTCTCGTCTAACCACGAGTCCACCCCTCGGCGTAGAACAGAGATATCCGTGCTCGTCAGCTTGCCTTTTTGCTGAATACCTTTCCCGGTACGCACCTGCCGACCGCGCCCGGCATCAACCATTGCGAGGTGACAGTGGACATGCAAGGTATCCACCTGGATCACGCCCACGTAGCGCAGGTCATCGAAACGATGTCCCATACGCTCCAGTCCATGCATAATCGCCATGCGCAGTCGCATCTGGTCGATATGGCCCCGGTAATCGCCTTTATTCTGTGCCACGAAACCCTTGGGAACCACGCCCATCTCTTGCAGATACTCAGGGCTAAAGGACAACACGGTTTTCATCACCGTATGCCCCTCGTCGAACAGACGTTGAATATCAGCGCTTGCTCGGCGTACACCTTCATCCGAGAGCGAGGGTTGACCGTAGCCAAAGGCAACACCGCCCAAACCAGAGACATGGAGCACGCTCTCTTTGACTTCGTAGCGCGAGTGGGCCTTCTCTGTTGCGCTCTCACGAGCCATGTAGCGAAGAATAAAGTCTTCCGTATCGCGCTTGCGGATCGGCGTCACAGGTTCGGTTGCTCCTTTGCGAGCCATATAGCGCATCACGTAGGTACCCGGTGTTCCACCACGTGATCCACCTTTGCCGGAGCCTGGGGTGGGTACGCTGAACTCGTTGACGACAACGATGCTGCTCTTAAGGCTCACCATTCAACCTTTCTGTAACGTCTGAATATAAGGGCAGGGGCAGCGCAATTCCACCGCCCCTGCCGCACCACGACATCTTAGAACTCGGGTTCCTCGTCCTCGATATCAAGATCGAGAGCGTCGATCGTCTTGTCTCCCGAGCCCTTATCCTTCTCGTCGCTCTCATCCGCGACAGGCATCTTCTCACGAAGACGTGCTTCGATGTCTTCACGGATCGAGTCATCGCTGAGAGCCTCGGTGACAGCAGGGCTGTTCTCGGCAATCTGAGAGGCAACGAAGTCACCGAGCACAGACTTGAACGTCGAGTCCAGTGTGCTCTCCTTGGCAGACTCCACGCTCGGTTCGTCCTCACGCGTCTCTTCTGCTTCAACCTCGGCCTCGCTCTCCTGAGCCGCTGCCTTGTTCTGAGCGTTGCGCATCAGCGCATCAAACAGAGGCGATTCCATGACAGGCAAGGTGGTGATCGAAGCACCGCTCAAAGCCTGAGAAATCGACGCACTTTCTGCCTCGCTGACTCGACCCTCTGAGCCGTCCTCGTCGTACTCAGACAGATCCATACCGGCGAACATGTCGTTCACCTGAGAGGTTCGCTCCATGCTCCGATCCGCAGACAGGCTGTTTTCACTCTCACGAGAGCGAATCTCACTGAGGTAGTCCGGGAAGTAGTCGGAGAGGTCAAGGCCGGAGTTCTCGGAGTCAATGACAAGTCCGTCTCGGTCCACAACGTCAAGAAACACCAGTGGCGCTTCCGTTTCATTGCGAGGTGCAATTGCAATACCCTTGTAATGAGCCGGGAGCTGCCACACTTGGTTGAGCAGGTCGGCAGGGGGTTCGAAACCTTCGTTGAAGAAACCCTTTTGAACAAGGGCGACCAGTTGTTCATCGGAGAATTCATAGAATGCATCGACCGTTGAGTCACCGCCATCCATGTTCCGATCAAAAGTCACCTCGGTCACGCCGTAGGCGATCTCGGGTGAGTCATAGGGAACCAATCCAACAAGACGACCACGAACATGGAGAACGGGTCGGTAGTTAGAGGCTGGTCCATGGTTGGTGAAATACAAGGTGTCCACAAGAACCTTGATGTCGGCTTCGCCTTCCACCTCACGGGTTTCAACGTCTCGCATCGACAGGGCGCGTTGTACCCAGCGATTCGAGCGACGCATTCCGGTAACGGTACTCATATATTCTCTCTTTCCTTTAGTAGGGGTAGAACCATCGGCTCAGCGCCGACGCGACTTCTTCTTCTTTCGGTCTGGTTCAGGGGTTTCGACACGCTTTGCACGACCCATTGGTTCAGAGGCATGGTGTACACCTTCTGTCCACTCGCCCATGCCCCCTGCTCGATCAACCCATAATCTCATCGAGTCAAAACCTCGGTTCATGACGCGCCACATCCACGCGCACAGCGCAATCACACCAGCTGAGATCACCAGAGTTGTGAGCAACATCGGAGCAACCCAGTACGTGATGAACGATTCACTGTTGTGTGCATTTGCACTCGTCACACCCAGTGCATTTTGGATGAGTGATCCCATGTTTGGAACAACTTTCAGTGCTCCCCACATCGTGATCCACAGGCTGATAAACAGCCATAAGACAAAACCGATGACGCGGGCAACAACGTAGAGGCCCATACGGGCACTTCGCTTGATCGCGTCCTTTTCATCGTCAGTCATGGGAGTGCGGGACGTCTTAGCCAAAGAAGTCAGGTTCATTCGAGATTTCCTTTCAGATTATTTCAATAAAACAATGACATGTGGGACTGCACATGCTTAGTACGTCCGATCGTGACCAGGAGAACCGGCCCAACCGATGAGATCAGTAACGTTTCCATCGCTATCCACGGTGTAGCTCATCGTGGAGTACGAAGTGCTGGTTGCTTTACCGTCAACGCTTCGTGTTGTGATACCAACCACGGCAAAGTAGGAGTACTTCGTGCCGTTAATGTTCGTCACAGCGCTCGTGAACGAATCGAGAGTCGAGTTTGCACCCTCGTAGGCAAAGTACGTCTTCCCAGACGAGTCTGTGCGCCATGCACCTGCATCTTCACCCGGCATAAACACCTTGAGGAACTGAGAGTTCTCATCGAGATGCCAACGATCGATGAGGGCCTTTCGCGCATCAATGTACTGTTGCCCGCTTGACCACGTGAGCGCCTGCTTCATGATGGCTTCAACGGTTTCATCATCCTTGGCCTTACGAGCCGGGGACATACCAGTGGTCTCAGTCGAGACATTCTCTTGTGCAGTCGTAGTTGATGCCTGAGTTGAGCCAAGCTGAGAGCGCAACTGCTGAACATAGGCTTCCGTGCGTGCGTTCTCCACGCTCACAGTGTTTCCGTGAACAGCTGCAACGCCAATACCACCGCACAGGATCGCGCCGCCTGCAATGAGCGCTCCGAAACGTACAACCCACGAGGGCTTATTCTCTTGTGTCATCTCAACCAACTCCGTTCGCGTGCGCCGTGTCATCACTAATGAGCAAGCGTGCTCCAGCGCTAGTGACGCCAGTATGCAGCTTGGAGAACGTTCCAGACCCGGCGTCATAGGTGGCTGTCGTCCATGCGAGCAGCGTACCGTCACTCCCCTTGCACAGCCATGCGATCGGCAGCGCTGATGTGTCTGTCACGTCGTAAGTGACAACCGATTCCCACTTGTACTGATCGGCGGGCATCGGGTTTGCCCCACCAGACCCGTCTTTGACCAAAGGCGAGAACCATCGTCCAGCAGCCTTGCTCGGAACCAACTGAGCCAACGCCTCATACAACGACTTAGACTTCTGCGCATCCTGCTGTGCTTGCGCGGCAGCAGTGCTCGGTTGCCAACCCCTGTATTCGTTTTGAAGATCGGCAACCTTCTGACTCTTTTCTTGTAGAGCACTCACGGCCTTCTTCGCCACGTTCGCATCGGGAACAGCCTGCTCGGTGTGCTGTGCGCTAGAAATCTGAGCGTTCAGATCGTTAATCTCCGCGCTGCGGTCCACAGGCTTGGCCTGCATTCCAAACGCTGCAATACCGATGCCTAAGGCCGCAAGACCCATGCTTGCACCCACCTTGAGGCCAACGCGAGAGCGAGTGTTCTCACCGGAACCCTGCTCTTTTTCGGCGCGACGACGCTCCCATTCTTCGGCAACGTCGATGCGAGTTGTGCGCTTCGGCTTTTCAGTCGGGGTATGCGACCATTCGATCAAGTCATCAAGTTTCGACACGGCTATCACTTCCTTTCTATTCACGCGATTTCACTCGTGTATCAATATAACTATTGTAGCACAAAGTCCCGTACCAGATGCAAATATCCAGTACGGGACTTGTGACATGATCATCCCACTCACGGTCCAGGGGTCAGGCGCGTACCCTTATCCCCCTGCCCCTTCTGCATAGAAGAGGGCACCGTGACGGACGTGAACTTCGAGGACTGCTCCTTCGTCACGTTACGGAACGCCAAGTAATCCGTATCGAGACCAGTTGAACCAGTGTAGAACTGACCAACTGTTGGCGAACGGTCGTTGAGCGAACCGGAAACGATCTCGCCATGAGACTCGTAGTTTCCTTCGCCCCAGACTTCCTTCACAGAGTCTTCACCCACGTACATAACGGTGTGCGAAACGCCACCAGTTGTGCGCAAGAGGATATCTCCCGGCTGGAGCTTGGACTTGTCGCCGTTGTAATCGACCGGCTTCCACTTCGAGGAGCCTTCACCTTGGAGATAGGCAAGCTGGTTCGACACGCCACCAGCGGGATAGCTATCATCCGTCCCAGACCAGCGCACGGCTGTTGCCACAGTGCGGTCACACGAGGCAAAGAAATGATCCGACTCACCAAGTACTTCCTTGTGGAGGTACTTGTACAGATCGGTACCGTCGTTGCCCTTGCCCTCATCGTTGTACGGCCATGCGTAGGATAGCGCGGCCTTGACGAGCGACGAGTTATCAACGTGTCCAGCAAAAGACTTACACTGACTTGCCGCCTGAGCAACAGAAGCATTGTTCGCTCCTGTCACCGCGCTCCCGGACTGAGCAAGAATCGAGTCAGCGAGCGACTGATTCTTCGACCAACCGCCCATCTTGGCAAACCACGTTCCAGCAGCAGCTTCACGGGTTCCCAGCGTTCCATCATTGATACCTTCCCACTTCGTGAGGAAGTACGAGGTTGCAGCAGACACGCTGCCACCCTCAGAGTTATTGATGAGCGCCTTCACCTGACCCACACGGGTTGGATCATCCTTGGACACCATGAAACCAAGCTGAGTTTCCAGCGTGTACCACGGCTTATTGATCGACTTTGCATACTCGGTGAGCAGCGTGTTACGACCATTCGTCCACTGTCCAAGGCCAATACCCATGAGGTCAATAGCAGGGAAACGAGCAGCGTAAGCCGGATCAACCTGAGCCATCTTAAAGTTCTTAAGTTGAGCATCAGTTTTACGAGGCCCGATCGTGAACTTCTCGTCAAAGATCGTCTCAACGCTCGTTGGATCAATACCCGACTCATGCGACCAGTTACCAAGGATGCCAGCGATATTCTCATTCGACATTCCCCATGCCGAGAGCACAGAGTAAATCGTCTTGGCGTTTTCTTCTGTTTGAGCCGAAAAATCACCTTGAGCGCCCTCAGATGCTTTCACAGCGTTGTTCACTTCAACAGTGCATGAGGGGAGCAACCCATCGCGAGAGGCGGTGTCGCCATCGCGCATCGCAAGAGCGCCACCAACCACACCGACAGCTCCAACCGCTAGAGCCACAAACGAAGCAACGCCCGCTGTTGCAGCTGAAACCATGCCACCCATTGCACTTGAAATCGACGTACCAAGACCGGCAAAAAAGCCAACGACCGACTTACCAGCAGCGACGAGAGCACCTGCCGCCATAGACCACAGTGACTGAGCGGCAGCAACAGCTGTCATCATCGCAGTTTTCAGCCAGTTGAGGAACGTCGCCAAAGCAGCAGCTTGCGCAGCAACGGGGGCAGCAGCACCAGCAGCCATACCTGCCGCAGCCTTGCCGCCCTTACCCGCGCCAGAAACGCCGCCGATACCAGAAGGCGCTCCACCAGGAGCTGCCCCACCCGATCCCATCACGTCGGTACCATTAGCGCCTGTATCAACCTTTTCAGGTGCATCACTTTGAGATGAGGAACGATCAGACTTATCAATCGTCTCAGGGGTAGAAGCATCGCCCTTCAATGGGTCTAACCCACCAGCTACGCCTTTACTCACTGTCATCACAAATCTCCTTCTCTCAGTACAGTGTCAAAACGTTCGCATTCGTGTTCTGAGTCGTATTCGAACGTACGTTACGCAACTCAATCTCTAGGTTGAGCAAGTCGGAATACGACGTCACCTGATACTCCTTCTTGTGCTCGTAATATGTCTGCCACGAGGCAATAAGATTACTCCGCAAGTCAAGCAACGGCTTGATAAAAGTATCCCGATTGGTATAAACGCTCAGTGGCGTTCCATTATTCAACGTAAACTCGACTTTATCCCAGACGGGCGCAGGAGCGGTGAGTTTTGACTGAGCCTTCATAAAGTCCACATAGCTCATACCCTTGGGGACGATCCGATCGAGGTATCCCTCGCTGACGTTACTATTGCGCCAGTCAAAGTCGTAACCACCGGGAACAACCTTCTTGGACACAAGTGCCAGCGTCGATTGTCCCGTCTTGCTGCTCTTGGCGTCTTGACCCGTCACCTGATCGCCCGCAATAATCTCCGGCGCGGGCGGATCGTTCAACTTCAAGATGGTTCCACGGTCATTGACAGTGGTCGTTGCAATCTGGGAATTGTACTGATCAATCTTCGCCAAATCAGCTTGCATCTGAAGCAGTTGACCATCCATCTTGTCACGCAACTTTTGCTCAGCATCGCGGGTCACAGCCTCGTGGTAGACGTTACCGGTGTTAAAGTCACTTCCAGCAACACCCAGATTCATCTCGGTAGACCCAGTCGCCACAGGGTTAAACGCGATCCTGATCTGATCGTACCTCTCAAACGACTTACCTTTGGTGATTGAATTCTGTGTTGAATCCGACGACGGCCCAGCCTGAGCACCAGAACCATCACCCGTGTCCTTATACGAAACCTCACGGTTAATACGCACGATCATATCGAGAATGCGCAGATCAAACTTATTCGGGTTATCGAGTACGACACCCATGTACTTCGCATTATTACCAAAAGTGACATAGCGCGCCGTAATCGGCTGACCTTTGAGCGAGTGATGGCCCATCTCAGTGTCAGTGCCGGTGAGGAAGACTTGATAATCATCAGCGCTTGAAGGAAGACGGTTATCATCCTTAACCGACAACAAAACCATCGTGCGCGTCTTCGACGGATCGGTGTACACGCCCATAACAGAGCCACCTACCTGGGTACGCGAGGTGGTAAACGACTGAGTATAAAGAGCTGTTGCTCCGAGCTTTTCTTGTCCGTTTGCATACGAGGACACACCCGCTCCTGCAAAAAGAGCAATACCAGTGAAGCCAAAAATGGCAACAGCTACACCAAAACGTTCAATCGCATGGTGAGAATCAAACTTATACTTCGTCTGAAATTGCTTGAGTTTGTGGGAAAAACCTGACGGAACTTCCTCACCAATGCTTTCTACTGTGCCAGGCTGGGTAGATTCCCCCTGAGCTTTCTTTCGACGATTCCACGCCATAATAGGATCCTTTCGCATAAATAAACCGAGATCAAGGGACGCACATAAAAACAACAACAGCCGAAGCCGGTTCCCCGGCCCCGGCTGTGTTGATAGGTCGTGACCTCACGCCGTGCTTACGGCAAGAACGTCAACGCATAGGGCAGAATCATTCCACCACCGAGTTCTTCGAATGATTCCTTTGCACCCTGTGCAATATTCATCACCATCGAAACGCCACCGAACAGGAGCAAGCCACCGAACATGAATGCCAGAAGGATCATGAACCACGAGGTTTGCTGTGAACCCTGGGTCTGCATGAACTTACCAACAAGCTTGAAGATCGACCAGCCGATCAAGACGAGGCCAAAGATGCCAAGAGCCAGACCAAGATAGGTCTTTCCTTCACTGAACATCTTTTCCAAGAGAGTCTTTGCACTCCACCCGGATGCAGGCACCATGAGACGAGTCATCGCCTCAGATGCAAGAACGTTGAGAGACATAATATTAAGTCTCCTTTCTCATCAATCGTACGTACGTATCTTTGACGGCCAGAGCATCATCTGGTTGTCAGATACATCCACTCATGACCTACAACCATTGTACACAATCTCTATACATCAGGCAAGAGAAACGCCCTCGATCATGTTGGTTATCCAACACAACCGAGGGCGTTGCGTGTGTCACATACCCGTTACTTCTTCACGGGAGGAAGAGGCAAGCCACCGCTAGGCTTCATCCCTGTCCCACCTCGTGGAGCAGTCGGAGGCAGGTGGGGTGATGCCGGTGCCTGTGGGCCAGATGGCTGAGCCGCCAGACGTGGTGCACGCCCACGAGCCGGTGCAGCGGGCTGCGCCGGTGCGGGCCTTGGAGCAGGAGCCTGAGCAGGAGCTTGCGCTGGAGCACTACTCTGCTGTGGTTGCTGCACCCGGCGCACAGGGCGCGGAGCCTCGGCCACCTGACGGTGAGCCTTTGCTTCCTGACCCTTGGTCTGAGCCTGGCGCAACTCACCAACAGCCTTGCTACCGTCCTGAGCAGCACCAGCCACGTCACCAACAGATGCGCGAGCCGCTGCCTTACCACCGTGATATACAGCCTTCACACCCGAGGTCAGCTGGGAGCGACGGGCCTTGTCAGCCTTGCTATGAGCATCCATGGTTTCACGGATCGATCCGGTAAAGGCACTCACGCCATCACCTTCACCGTTTGCCACAGTGCTCGATGCAGCCGCGTCCTTTGTATCAGCCTTCGGGCCAGCTTCGAGACGAAGTGGTTCAGACAGACCACCACGGCTATCCACCTCACGAGCGAGCTGACGATCCGATGCGGAGGTTGTCAATGCTGTGGAAGGACCACCAGCAGACAAGCCCTCATCCCGAGAGGCAATACCACCGCTACCATCACTGAGCAGCAGACCACCGCCGCCGCTTCCGCCTGGGCTGCTGGGTCCAGCACCCAATGCGCCCGGTCCTGCTTCATCTGGGTTATCTGTGCCGTTGATCGACGAACCACCAGCAGCGGCTCCGCCTGCAACACCCAGGCCACGCGAGATGGCATCGCGAGCAGAATTACCTGATCCCAGGCCCCCACGACCGCTCATCAAACGGTTCGCAGCAGCGCTACCCACGCCTGCACCAACACCGCTCATCAACGGCATACCCTTGACGCCCCCACCCGGTGGCAAAACGTTCACATCGAGGAACTTATCAACAATCTTCGTTACGGCCTCATTCAGACCCTTAACGAAGGCACCCCTGAAGTGCATCATCTTCACGGTCAAAAGGAGCAAAACGACAGTTGTCACAATCGCTGTAAACAACGTGACATAGCCACTATTGCGCAGATAATCACCGAACCCACCGAGAGAGTTGTACATATGTTCCAACCCGCCCTCGAAGATGCTGGGAACCGAGACGATGAACTCTTGGACCAGTCGGTACATGAACATCGTACCGATAATCTCAGTGATCATCGTAAAGGTGTAGATCAACACCTTGGCGATAGCCGCCAAAGAACCGAGGGTGGCAAACGGAACCGCCGTAATGATACGCAACGTATTCCTCACCGCTCCCGTGAGCATACCCAGGGCGTAACCAAGACCGAGCACGACGAAGCAGAAAAGTGTCGTCGATGCATTGAGCCAATAGAGCCAGTTCACACCAGAGGATCCTACAAGGTTCACCGATGCATGATACTCACGTGTCGCTTGTGACACAGCATTACTCGACGAGTACACCGTGAGAGCATTCTTATCGAATGAAGTGTTCAGATAGTTGTACATCGACAGAGCTGACAGGTTGGCATTAACGCGTTCTCCATCCTTAACAACAAGGGCGTTTGCTGAATCACTACCCTTTGGGGTCGTAAACGTATAAACACTACCTGTTTCGCCAAGATCCGCCTTAAGACCAGAATCAGGCGCAACCGTCAACACGGGGTTATCAGAAGCCTTGAGCTTGTCACACTTCTGATTACCGCCAGACTCTCCAGCCTTTGTCGAACCATCAGTTTGGACACCAAACCATGTCGTTGCACAACTTTTGACCAGTGTGCCGTTATTCGAATTAGACGCCGCAGCTTGCCCAAGCATACCCTTAACAGCCGTCTCAAAATCCGAGGCTTCATAGCGTTGAGCTGTCGCATATCGCAACAACATACCCATTGTTGCGCCATACGTCGTATAGTTCACACCACTGTCTTGCGATTCATCTGCTTTCGCAGCTTCGGCGGTGATTGAACCAAGACTAGAAACACCCAAACTAGAAACATCCTTAAATGCCTCATGCTGTGCAAGACCATTGATAGCCGCTGTTGTCTGGCGGAGCTTATTTACAGAATAGCCTGTAGGCGCTTGGGCCGAACTATCCCATGCCAATGTCGCACCTTGGGGTACAGCAAGACGACTATGCTTCGCCCAATTCTCAAAGTCGACAAACGTTGAAACGACAACACGAGTCGCACCCATACCGGCTCCAGCCGATGCGTCCTTCATAGTTGAAAGCGTCGCTGTGTATAGCGATCCGATAAGAGGCAAGCCAAACGCAAGGAACACCACACGCACCAGTAGTTTCTTCAAACCACTAAGAGCCTGTCCCTTCTTCCACAAAAAAGCGGAAGTAACGAACGTGACCAAAAACAGCGGCATGAGTACTGTCCACGACATATTAACGAGAACCTGATACCAGTCGCTTACCCATGTGCTTAGACTCTGCATCCATACAGGAACGCCTTGCCCATCCGTCATTCCATCAGCTAGAGAAGCACTCGATACAGACACGGCTTGAAAGAACATCCTAAACGGGTTGAGCAGGTCAAGAATCCACACAACAGCCGAGAAGATCGTATCAATGCCGCCAGCAAGAAGATAAAGCAACATCATGACAAAGCCAAATATCATGTTCTCCAAATGGAGTCCAATACCCGTCGATGTTGAATCTAGGCCCATAGCATTAAGCAACGACCCATACTGAGCATACCCAAGAGCACCTTGAAGTGAAGTCTTGTTACCATTGGAATCGCTACTGATGGCGCGCAATGAATCATAACCGACAGTATTCGATGCACCTGTAGTCTTAGAGACTAACCAACCTGTAAAGCTGGAGATATTATCATCGCCGTAACCAAGAAAATCCCCACCTTCGCTAGGGTTCTTGGCGATCGTTGCCCATCCTTCATTCTCAGATAAACCCGTCTTTGCCCCCGGCTTCACGGCATCGGAGAAATACGCGGTGACGTTTGATGACAGGGTATAAAAATCATACTTTTCCGTCTTACCCGGATCAGCGTGAGTACTCCCGCCGATCATTGTCACACCAAAGGCTAGAACAAGAGCGGCAACCATCAGTGTGATCACACGGGTAAACCCTGTGAGCACACGTACGCTCCCGCGCACGTGAGCGTCCATCCCCTTCCGATGTCCCATCAACAATCCTTTCCTATCCTTTGTTCTCATCATTTTTGACCACCCGCGCGTTTCCTCATCACAGCACCACGATTACGGCCAGGTGCAACCGATCCATCATACGTAGTCCCTCGCACGTGAGCATTGACTCCGAGAGCAAGATCGCGCTTAAATACCACGTTAACAGTCCCGCGTCGCAAAAAGGTCAGCCCCTCGCCTCGGCGAGTAATGACCTTCGTCATATCGACAGGGATCCGCTTGGCGAGCTTCTTCTCGTAAACCGGAACCAGAGCATCACTCATAGCTCCCAGAGCCGTCCAATCGGCTTCGTCAAAGTGGTTGAACTCCGAGTCATCAAGCATCGCCTTCACGCCGTTGTAGCACAGGGCCACACGTGCGTTACGGCGGTACAGTCGCTCGAACTGATCAGTGACATAGGGCTTAACGCCCTCGTCGATCAGTTCTGCTCCGTGAACGATGAGAGTATCGCCTTCACCAAGGGCAGAAGCCGCAAACGCCAGCACGTTGACGAGCTGTGCCATCGCCACACCCTTACCACGGTTGATCAAAGAGGAGAAATCATAGATCACACGACGAGCATGTTGCGCTCCGTCAATTGCATCTTTCGTCACGACGTTGAACAAGTCGCCATTTGCATCAAGCATGTCCTTGAACACAGCCGAGAGCACCGAGTACGCATGGAGCAACTCATCGTCACGATTCGTCTTACCCGTCAGTGCCTTGTAGCGCTGATCCAGATACGTGACGAACAACTTGAGCTGAGGGACTTGGTCATGAGGGATCCCCACAAGACGCAAGCGATCAACATTATGCTTCGCGTTTCGAACCCACATGTCCTGATCGACATAGAATTGAGTGAGCGTGTCTTTAAGCGAAGCTCGGATAATCGAGCGATCTGCATCGGTTGGTTCATACGCCTGCTCAGTCATGAGCACGAGCTTCTCCAAGTGCGTTGAAAACAACGACAGCTGATCCTTACGTTCACCAAACACCTCAAAGGGGTTGACATCGCCTTGAGACATATCAATGCGAGCAGTGATCGTCTCCATACGAGGTCCAAGAACGCCGGTGAGATCAGCGCCATCAAGGATGATATGAACCACGCGCTTGTTATTGATGAGTGCCGCCTGGGAAATCTTCGATGCCCACATGTCAGCAACCTGAGCATTCCCCATAGCTTGAGCGCGAGACTTGTCATCGTCGGCAACCACGACGTGGTGCTTGTACATGTCCACGTCCATGAGCACGCCAGAGTTATTGACGTCGCCCACCATGTAGCCGACGAACTCGCCGCCCCGGTCGTTCAAACCGTTGGTGACGAGGTTGAAAGCACCAGCCAGTTCAGTTGAGGTGAAGTGGAAGCCTTTACCCTTCTTCGAGGCGTTCGGGGAAAAGAGCGTTGCAAGCTCCTGGCGCTGGAGACCGTGGTGCCCCGCGATCGACAAATTGCCCACAGCGTCGATGTATTTGCGTCGCAAGTCATCGATCACGTCATCGAGCACCTCTAAGGAGGGGGCTTTGAGCAAGATGCGGTAATGCACGGACAGATACGCGGCTCCGTCTTGGATCTCGGCAATCACCTGTTCGATGTCAGCAGAGACCTTCGACGCCTTACGACGCGTTGACTTTGTTCCATTCTCACTCTGCTCTTGGCTATCGAGGCGATCAAGACGTTCGGACTCTTTGATCTTGTTCGTCAGCCACGATTCAGTCACGCGAGAAACTTGTTCCAGGAGAATAGCCGTGACGTTCTGAGGCAGGTACGGGATGAGATTTACACCCCAAAACGGCGGCAGTTCATCGCGCGCACTCTCGTCATGAAAATAACTGAGGATGCATCCGACCTCGCCATCAATCTCGAAATAGTCGGAATGGAACACGTAGCCCTGCCTGGGTTTGACGGCCAAGAGATGAGCATAGTCCCTCACCTGTCCATTATTTGCCCGTGAGAAAAACGCTCTACGCTCTTTACGCGACATGCCCTTCAAAGCACGTTCGCTCGACTCGGCCCTATCGCGCGCCTCGGATGCTGCATGAGTTTCGCTCACTTCGCGTACACGCCTGGCAGCCCCGCCCCATACTGAGGTATCAACCGCTTGCGTCTGTACAGCTTGCGCTTTACCCTTCGCCATGCCACTCCTTTCCCTCATATTGAACAACTCGATTATAGTGGTTACTCAATTTATTCTACACGAAAACCAAAAGAAACGCACCCCTGAACACTGTTATTCAGGGGTGCGCCAGGTAACAATTCACGTGACTATTTCGTCATCACCACAGGCCCATAGTGGGTTGCGAGAAGATCGATCGTCTCATCATAGGTGAGCATCGACACCTGCTTAAACATCAGCGACGAGTCTGCCGCTTCTGCATCGAGCAGGTTGTGCGCCTTACGCAACTCTTCCTCGTTTCGAGCGATGAGGATCAGGTACTGATGGATGCTGAAAAAGCTCGATCCAACGTATGAGCGCAGTGACTCATACTGCTCATCCATCAGTGCGACCAGCTCAGGATCCCGTGCCTCTAAAGGCAGGGCCTGGTTACGCTTTTCAAGCGCAGCCACCTGAGCATACACGCGTTGCGGTTCCTTCGTGGTGATAAACACCCATTCCACACCCGGTTCCAACTTACGGTAGAACCGATCGTTACGGTTCAAGATCGCATCACGATCTTGATCAAAGAGCAGGCGCGAGGCTGATCCAACGACGCTATAGGCTTGTCCAACCATGCCATCAACGTACGTGATCAGACCTGTATCCTGATCAACATCCTTAATGCCGACGATGGACAAAAATGGTCCCGTGCGAGAATCCGACCGAGTGACCACCCGGCGTGACGTCTTCGGGAGATAGTCGAACAAAGCGGAAAGCTGGCTCCCTCGCATCTCTTTTGTCTTCGAGTATGCGGCGAAATAGACTGTCGCCGCAATCCACCACAAGGTGATAAGCGCGAGCAATCCAAAGTTCGCACCCTTAAGCGGTGTACTCGTCAGTACCCACATGAGCACGATCGCGCTTCCCAGGTAGGTAAAGATCACCTTCATGGGCAAGGGTTTGACCTGAAACGACTTGTTCGACAGGTTGATCTCATGATCAAGAATCGACCGATCAAGCGACACAGGTACTGAGTACCGATCTTTCGCCATACGTCGCGCTCTCCTTTCTCACACCTAAATCGACTCACGCATCAAACGAGAACGCGATTCCGCGAGTGCCATCCGGCTTATCCTCAAGGAACAAATAGGCGTCAAAGTTCTTACCAGACTTCTTGGACTTCATGCCCTTGACCAAGACCTTTTCCCCAGCTTCGATCTTTTCTCGCTGTTCATCAGTGAGCTTGACACCGAGCATCGACTTGGGGGCAACACCACGCTTTGCAGCAGAGGTCGGCTTGGTGAAATCAGGAATAAAACCAATGCACTTACGGCCCTCAAACTCATATTCTCCAAACGAACCGATAACAGTGAAGTCATCTCCCGTCCTCTTGGACGTTGCAGTAATCTCAATATCCTTACCCGCCAGAAGATCCATGCACTCCTGATCGGTGAAACGGTGCCCACTCCACGTACGGTTAAACCGCACATGCGTACCCGTCTTGTCCCAGGTTCCCTCGAAGTATTCCTTTTCCACGTAGTCGCCCATTCCTAAATCCTTTCTCATTGTTTGAGCGTTTGCCGTCATCACGGCAATGTCATCGGTTACGAGCCTAGCCACCTCAGCCAGAACATCGTCTGCTTGCTTTTCTCCCTTTGCCACAGCCTTCATGTCCGAGAACACGCGTTCCGTGATCGCCAAGTCGCCAATATGCGTCCCCGGTAGCAGGCGGTAGCTGATCTCGCCGGTTTCGGTCAGGGTAAGCCTGCCCTTCGTCTCATCCATCAAAGGGTACCGAACCTTCGAGCTTGACACCTCAGCGAACGTACTCGTGCGCGTTGCGCCTGTACCCACGTCTCGCCTCTCCAGTTGCTTCATGAGCCACTTGACAGTCGGTGCGACAGGTTGAGACGGCACACCTTCATGAACAAAAGGCTGTGCCTTAGTACCGAGACCAGTCACGTCGTTCTCATCATCATCATCTGCCATTGATGCATCGCCGAGCACAGCCTTCCAGCCCTGCTTCTTAGGAACGGAACACGATCCGACATATGCAGGGAAATCAGTGACGTGACCCTTTTGGGCCTCGTACTCATAATCTTCTGCGAGCACAGCCAGAGCCGAACGAGCGAGCAACTCATAGATCATCGCGCCGGTCTTACCGTACTTCGACTCCACCTCTGCGAGAGAAGACGGAATGTTCGGACCAGGCCGGTTCGCACCGTGTGCGCCTGAGTCCTTCACATGAGTCGAACGAGCGGCAGTGTGCGTAAGCAATGACGGGTCGATACCAACCGCGCGTGCAATAGCTGGAGCGTTGCGAACAAGCTCAGCGTACTGCTCCTTGGTAACGTGACGGTCGGATGATCTTGGGTAGCTGACTACCTGGGACTCATACATTTTTTGGTAAATTTTCAGCAAGTCTCCAGCTTTAACACCCTTCGTACTCAGCAGTGCAGAAAGACCTGAAAGATCAAGCATCCTGGGTGGACCACTTCGCTTCATAGTCTTCGAATCAACTGTGACGCTTGAGGTGTGCAGACCACGCAAATCGACGTCACTTTCATGTGCAAACCGCTGAGCATTGGAGTCAATGTACATCACGCCGTTCTCATCACGGAACCGAGACTCGTAGAACGGAACTTTCTTCCATTCGTTATGTGCCTTAAGCTGATCCCCCACGAGCACAATCATGGCCGACTTAAGTCGCCCCTGACGAACGATTGCACGCTTATCGACAAGCTCAGAAGCAATACGCGTCCATTGCATGGAGAGGAAATCCCACCGAGAACGAAGCCACGCCATGCGATACTCGTCGTGATCTTCCATCGAAGTCAAACGTTTGCGAGAGACAAACGCCTTTTTAATCGACGCTGGAGACTCATCGGTGAAGTACATACGTGAGATCGGCTTATGATCAAGTCCTAATTCAGAAATAATCTCCCAAGCAAGGAGTCCCCCCTCACCACTCGGGTCTACGTCGCACGCTATTGCCAATTCATCACAAGAACCAAGCGTTTTCTTGATATCAGCGAGTAATTTCGACGTATCTTTCTTCTTCTCACGCTCAAACGCAAAATCCTTCGGATCCCATGGAAGTTCACTCAATGACCACGACGCATAACGTCCGCGCCTCGACGGATCAACCTGATCCACCGGCTGTTTCAACTCGAACAGGTGACCACGAGCAAAGGCGATGACATAGCTCTCACCGTTGCAGGTACCACTCTGACCACCGAGAGCTTTGGCAAAGTTACGCGCAGCACTCGGTTTCTCAGTCAAAATACCAACTGTCATAAATCCTCCAATTCATCGAAAACGTTCGTTTATCAGTATAACAGAATCTTATAAAAACCGCCATCATTCGACGATCCGCAGTTGACCACGCTGCACCGACTCGGCTCGGTCCAACTCGCGAGCCTTCTCTCGAAGACGCGCCCGTGCATCAAGCACAGTCTTGTTCGTCAGATCGATCGCGGAAGATGTCACCTGGTTGAACAAAAGTGGTTCAGTCTTATCGACGAGCAACCACGTGAGCATAAGTTCCAGCTCATAGAGCTGTTTCTCAGCGCTGAGCGCCCGCCTCGTCATCGCATCGAGATCCTTTTGTACGCGCTGTTGGTTATCCAACACCTGCTCCACTTTCATCTCAATGGCTGCAACGCGGCCTTGGCCCGTGCGTAGAACTTCAGCGGCGCGACGAGTGTTCTCGTCCACCCCTGGAATCTCGATATCCAGAGAACTCATTGCGAGCGCCGTGATGAGTGCGCCATACGACAACGTTTTGCTTTGAGTCTTCGGCGTGGGTTCTGCTCCAAGCTCAGGAGCACCGAGTCTCGTGAGTTCATCACGAACGGCTTGCCCGATGACAAAAGGCATACCCTGTGGCCGCACCGAGTCACCGTCGAATGTAAAACGAACATCACCCTCGATCGTCACAGGGATCTCGCTGCCATCGCGATGACGCAATGTCATCGGAACCATCTCATGGCTCTGCTCACCGACCTCTTTCTGAGGCTCACTGGGGGTCTCACTCTCACGAGCAGACGAGTTAACACCCTCTGCTTCCGTGATCGCATCCCCCGGCTCATCGCGCTGAGGCTGTGGTGGTGTTGCACCAATACCCGACGTGGCTCCAGGAGCAGCGCTACTGTGACCACCGCTGCCACCATGCTGTCCACGCGCCGAGACCACAACAGGCTGATCGCTATGACCTCGCTCGCGCAACTGCTTCTTAATGGCAGCGCGAGGGTCAAAAATCTCAGGCGCTCTACCGTCGTAATCGTACTCAGGCATTATTCTTCTCCATCCTCGTCATCGAGCAGGTAACTGTCTCCTCGGGTGAGGCCAATGATGGTACCTGCCATCGACTCGACCATCTTGTGAAGATTGGCAACGTTACTCGCAAGAACAACCTGTGCATCAACGAGTTGAGCCAAGCGCGCCTGCTCCAAAGTCGGCAGATCGTAGTCACCATTAGCCCTGGCGATATGTCCCTCGATGCACTCAATGATGAAATCATTGGCACTTAAATTCTCTTTCTCAGCCCAATACGCAACCTTGTCACGTATGCTCTGAGGCATACGGACGTTGAGCCTAACCATCGGCTCGCCCGCATCATTGTTGCTCACCGTTAAGTTCTCCTTTCAAAGCCTTATGGCTCTACGTTTCCGTTGATACTTAAGTATAACATAGTTCTGTGGCACACTGGTGTGTGCCGATAATAATACAGATTCTTATTTCCTTCTTTTTCTTTGGAGCACCCCTATGTCACGCTTGCTCATCACAGGTTCTCGCAACCACCAATGGACTCCATATGATTCACACGCGCTGCTCATCGCCGTGCGAGAAATCCTTGAAAAAACCCATGAACTCCCTGTTCTCATCCATGGCGGCGCAACCGGAGCAGACACGGACGCTGCTCGTGCCGGACAACACCTACTCAATCTCTCGATTGAAATCCATCGAGCCGACTGGAACACGCACGGCAGAGCGGCTGGTCCCATCCGTAACAAAGAGATGGTGAATCTTGGAGCCGACCTCTGCCTGGCCTTCCCCGACCACCCCAAGGGACAAGGTTCGCGAGGTACGTGGAACTGCATCGACCTCGCGCACCAATCCGGTATCCCCGTGCTTGTGGTATGGAACCATCGCATGTGGGTCTACAACCCGTCGCATCCCGATCACGGACGTCAGTACACGCCCGCTCACTAGAAAGGAAAACATAATGGCCCAATCCATCACAGACGTAGCAGCGTATATCCTCACCCGTACAGGCACCATCGCAACGATGCAACTACACAAGCTCGCGTTCTATGCACAGGCAGAACACCTCGTTAAGCACCAGGGCACGCCGTTGTTCCCAGAAGACTTCTACGCCTGGCGCTCTGGCCCTGTGTGCCCACTTCTGTTCATTTTGCACCGAAACAAGTTCATCATCCGTCCCGGTGAACTTCCACAAGGCGACCCCGCTCGACTCAGCGACGAGGAAAAGAACCTCATCATACGTATCTGCACTGCTTTGGGCGAGACAACCGGGATCGGCACTGTCTTTTCTTCCATCAACAACAAAAGGACTCATCATGACATCGCAACCAAACACGCCACGAGATGAAGAATGTCCATCCGACCTAGTAGAAACACTTGCACTTTGTGGGCTTGTCCCCCTTGTATGGCTTTTAATAGCGATGTGTGCATGAAAGCACTAACTTAAGAAAGGCCTATCACCATGGCTATCGACATCCACAACATCACAGGTGAAAGTGCTCAGAAGGCTTTCATCGATCGAGTGATCTCTCGTAGTGACCAAACCCATCCAAACACTGACCACAACGTCATCCGAACGCTTGTTGGTCAGCTACTGGATCACACACTTGGAGACCTCGATCTGCTTGCAGACATGCTACATGTTGATGTCGAATGGTTGCTCACCGGCCATGGCTACTGCCCGCCCATCACCCACTGATTAAGGAAAAATCATGTCGCAAACAACATCTACCACTAAAGACGCAGACGAAGATCGCTTGGAGGCGTTCGCTGGATTACTCGTCGTATTCTTAATGATTTTAAGTCTCGTCACAGCCTGTGCCTACATAACCATCAATGGATATCCACCCACAGGTTTCATCACGGGACAGGAGGTCATTCTATCCAATGCCGATGATACCCACAACGATCCAGACCGCGATCGTGCCAAGCGCATGTATCAACCGGGGGATGCAGGTCACATCACATACTGCGAACCTGACGCATACGGTCGTCCCACCTGTGCATATGGCTTGCTCACTCAAGCTAACACCCAAGCAGGTGCAAACTATCAGCGTTCTGAAATCACCATTGATCCCACCGGATGGCCCAAGCACAATGATGAATGGCTCAAAACCTCTTTGATTAGCCCTGCTCTTGGCGGGGATATTCAGAAAAATACTCTGATCCCCACCACACGTCTTTTCCACAAAAATCTTGATCAAATTGAACAAGAAGTAAAAGACTATCTAGACAACCCCGGCAACGCAGGATGTCCGTTGTACTACGCTGTGACGCCTACATACACAGATGACGAACTCATTCCTCGCGTCGTAACTATGGATATAGAGTCATGTGACCATGTACTCTCCAAGCATCACACCCTCTACAACGTCATGTATTTCTGGTCAACCCAAAACGCCATTAACTACCACACTGGCGAAATCTGGAATAGGTGAAAAACTCATGTCACGCAAGAAAAAACTCACGCTCATTGCAACAATCATCTCCGCAATTGCAATCTGTGTCATCATGGTTCTTGGATACGTGGCCTTCGCACACAAGATGCACCGCCCTGAGCCTCAGCCACAAAATACTCAGCCCACGCCTCGCATCACGTACAACGCTGATTACTATCAGGTCGATGGGCAGGCCCAGCGCTCATACAAGGACGCAAAAGAAGGTCAGATCACCTACTGTGATCTTGACTCTCTTGGCAGGCCCACCTGTGCCTACGGCTTGCTCACCACTGATATGCGCAAAGCTGCTAAAGCTCGGGGCCGTCAGCACATCGACGTCAACCCCACTGGTTGGCCGAAGCATAACCAGAAGGTCACCATCACCGATGGCTCGCAGTCATACACAGGGTGGTTCTGGAATCGTTCACACATGGTTGCTGATTCCCTGGGTGGCGACCCGGTGAAGGAGAACCTTGTCACCGGAACCCGCACACAAAATGTCGGTATCAGCTCTGCTCATAACGGCGGCATGGCCTACTCCGAGACCAAGGCGCGTTCATACCTGGATAACCAAGCTCATGCGTCCTGCCCGCTCTACTACGCTGTCACGCCCAATTACACGGGTAATGAACTGATCCCTCGCACCGTGACTGTTGACATCGAATCATGCGACAAGTCGATCTCCGAGCACATCACTGTGCCCAACACCGCAAACGGCTACACCATCGACTACAACACTGCCGAGATCCGTCACTAAGGAGCATCGCGTCAACTACCGCGATGACTACCGTCAGCCCACAGAATCCTTCACGGTCTGTGGGCTGACGTATATACCACCACCCACATCTCCAGAAAGAAGGCACCCCTCATGAGCGTTCGTGATGATTACTGTTTTCTCACTACGTATATGGAATACGGCGAAGAAGATGAAGAAGAGGTGGACTGGGACTCAGTACCATCCAGCCACTTATATCCAGAAGACGTGGACTGGGAAGACTTCAACTACGACTACTGACCTAAAGGAGAACGCCACATGTCTATCTGGATCATCATCGCGCTCCTGACCACCATTTGGGGTCTTGCCTCACTCCCACGAGACATCCGCAATGAAAACAAACTTCAGATCACACTCGACATCGCTTTGATCGTCCTCGGAGCTATGGCTCTAGGTATACACCTCGCATCATAAGGAGAAACCCTCATGTACTATAGCTGCACGTGCCCCAACTGTGGTCATCACTATACCCCACCAAGTGTCCCAATCAACCTCGACTGGACGCAATGGCAAGATATCACCTGGTACAACGATCAAGGTCAACCTATGACCTACCCGAAATACCAAACGTGGTTCGACGATGGAACGCACATCTACCGCGCTCTCTTAGTAGATAGGCTATATAGGCGTGAACATAAACCATATCTATGGCTTTACAGAACACCGATATCAGAAATCACTGATAGTTACGAAAATGGCGTGTGGAAACTCACGCCCCTTCTTATCCGCAGTGTTCACTCCTATGTTAATTCTTACTCCGACGAGAGGCTCGCGCGTAATAGGCTCATCCTCGACCGTCTCTTCGGTTCCAGGCTGAACTGGGAAACCATCATTGCCGAATTCGCAGACTACTGTTCACAGTTAGTACCAGAAGATGTTGCCAAAGACTACAGCGATCAGCTAGTACAAAAGTAGAACCAATCCACGACATCTTACATCAACAAAGGAATACATATGCCTAACCGTCAAAAATTCATAGGTAACGCAGAAGCTCTCATTGAACTTCTCAACGACATGCTCAACGATGCTTTTTCCGATGAAATCTCTGAAGAAAATGAATCCGACTTCGATGTCAAGACCGATCTCGACTACGCTCTTGATTGCTTCTGCGACATCTTCAACATCGACATTGATAAGTCTCTTATCACCGATAGAGATAATGGGGATAACCCCATTGATACCCCCGAAAAGGCTGAAAAAGCAATGACAGAAGATGAGAGCGAGCCAGAAAAGCTCACTGGCGACATGTTCGAAGCCGAAGGTCCTGATGGTACTCGTCATATCTTCAAGGCGAGTAGTTTCTCCGCTGGTACGATCATTGATCCACCGGGGTGTAATACGTTCTATCACGTCCATCGACCATACAACCCCAATGAACCTTTTTGCGTTTGGGTAGACCCATTTGACAATCATTACACTAATGATGATCTCGCAGAAATTGTTCGACGTTGTAATGCCGCACATAGCCCCGATACTACAATGATCATCTCGCGCGCAAGAGATATAGCGAACAACTGACGCATGGTATATAATACTGATATACCAATCAAAATCCCTCGTGGCGAAATAGGCAGACGCGCTTGATTCAAAATCAAGTGTCCACAAGGACGTGTGGGTTCGACCCCCACCGAGGGAACCACCCAGCGGTTGGACAATGCTGGATGAATAGAAGAGGGATAGCTACCCTCTCCTGCCATTGAACTTTCCTTGCCTCGGTTCCATGGCTAGACCAACCGCCGTGATCGGGGTATCACGTATGGGGTCGCACCCCAGACGAGCACATAATTTAATATAGTGTGTGTTTCTGTCGGCTCGTCAAATAGCATCCCCCACCACATACCACCTCTCTGCACGCAGTGAGGTTTAGCGGAACGCTGATGGAATCACCTTCCTCAACGTAGACCGCATCCGGTGTGTTCTTTGTTCTGTTAACAGAGGTGATCTGGGGACAAAGAACACACCCGCTCGCAACGGAATGTGGCGCAGTTGGTAGCGCACTTGGTTTGGGACCAAGGGGTCGCGAGTTCGAGTCTCGCCATTCCGACTAAGGGTCAGTGCGCCGAACGGTGAAGGCACCCGACTGTAAATCGGACACATCAGAAACATTGCTGGTTCGAATCCAGCCTGACCCACAATATTTTATGCAATAAATTGCATCGGTTTCATCGCTGAAACAGTAAAAACTCTTATTTAGGAGAGACCAATGACAGACACTAAATTCAAATCGTACGGCCTGAACCTACGTGATTGCAAAGCAACCGAGTATACGGAGTACGACACCACCGACCTCAAAGATGGTACTGTCGTACGCATGGCGCAACATTCTTTCTTCAAAGTGAGTAACCTTGGCGGATGGATTTCTTACACGGGTAATACGCACTCCGATGAAGAGATGGCAAAAATCTTGAAGTCAACCATCGCTCCAATTCACGTATACGTCCATTGATTACTCACCCAGCCAAGTAACCCACTTGGCTTTAATCCCAGATGGTGTAACGGCAGCACACCGGACTTTGATCCCGAGAATCTAGGTTCGACCCCTAGTCTGGGAGCCTCTCTCACACCACCATAACCAACACAAAAGGAGACCACCATATGCTCGAAGATCACTCCAAAGAACAGGCACCTGAGCCAAACTCAGAAACAGACGTGCGCGCCTACTACCTTCTCGAACGAAACGATGCCGAAATCTTCGACACACTGTCCCCTAAACAGATCCAAGCGATCGCAAACACATGGGACTTCATCGAAGATTGACGGTTCGAATAACATTGAGGACATCGAAACCCGTGTCTTTATAGCCAGGTCAAAATACGATGACGTTCATCAAGAACTACACTTTGCACAAATTGCGCAGGCAAAGCTCAAAGAGCTTAGCTGAATACCCAAAACAGAACATAGTTCTGAAAGTTTTTGCATATCACAGATATGCTGGAATAGATACTGATCAAGATCATTATGATCTAAATACTAGCCGATAAAAAAGGAGAACACTCATGGCTAACATCAACGTCAACAACTTCTCTGTCACTCGTGGTCGCCTGGCCTCTGACCCTCGTTTCTTCGAGAATTCCGATGGTTCTCGCACCGTTCGTTTCACCGTTATGGCACCGCAGAACTACACTCGCCGCGACGGTAGCCGAGGCTCGGATGCAGTCTCCGTTGAACGCTTTATCCCTGCCGACCGTGGCAATGGTGTCTTCGACATGATCCACCAGGGCGATAAGGTTACCGTGACGCATCACGCGACGACTGATGTGTACACCGACGAAAGCGGTGTTACCCACTACGTTCCGAAGAACATCGTTGACGACGTTAATTTCGAAGAGTCTCAGGCCGTCACCTCGAAGCGCCTCGCTAAGCGCGTTGCTGAGCAAAACGCTGCCAACCGCGCAGCACAGCTCGCAGCCCCCGCTGCTCCTGTTGCTCAGCCGGTTGCACCCCAGGCTCCCGTCTACGACGACATGCAGTCGCCGTTCGTCGGGATCGCTGATCAGGACAATCCCCCGTTCTGACCAGCACACTATAACTGAATATTGAGTCACACAACGACACAAAACCCCTGTGGTACCAGCTAAACTGGTGCTACAGGGGTTTTTCATGCGAAAGTTCTCACAACCCAACAGAAAGAGGATATTCATGCACACACAAACAAAGAAGCTGGTCGGCGCGATCGGTGCAACTGCTGCTTTCACAGCGGCTCTCACCGGAGGTGTCACCGCCGTCCATCAATATCACGAAGATGCCGCCAGCGCAGACACTGTAGCAGGCTTCAACGACTTCCGAAACAGGATCGCTCAAGCGAAGGCCGCAGCTGCTGACAACTCCGACCACTGCAAGATCCACACCGGAGCATTCGACGAACTCTCCTACACGCCGCAGCCGGGTGAGTCTACCCATGTCAGTGGCTCATCGTTTGGTCTCATCGACTCCGCGCCAACGCTTCGAGTCGTTCCCGCTGACGATGGCATCGCAGCATACAACTGTCGCTGGGCACTAACCGTTAAGACGAATGCTGTCAAGTACGGCATTGATGGGGATGAACTCAAGGACGATGTGACCGTCGCCTCGGACCCAACCTATGGCCGAGATCCCTGGCTCGTCATCAACCACGAAATGGCCCCGGCCACAGTCCACGGTCAGGTGTACTACATGAAGAACAAGCCTGAGCTTACATACACACTTCCATCTGGTGCACAGCTCATTGGTGAAACCGATCTCGACTTTAACGAGCCGGGCACCAAGACTGCCTCAATCGCCAAGCCTGCCACCACTTTGAATAACGGCTACATCGTCTGGGTCTGGAGCGTGGATCGTAACAAGCAGCCCGGCAACTGGGGTAAGTACATGGATGCAAACTTCATCGATGGCTGGGGCGCTGAGAACGAGGTTGTCACGCTCCCCAAGCAAGAAGAACCTGCTCCTACACCAACGCCGAGTGAGACCACTCCGGCTCCCACCCCGGCACCTACGCCCGGTGAGACAACTCCTACGCCGAAGCCGACTCCATCTCTGCCTGATCACGATGGGGTAACCCCACCGCCTGCTCCGGTGCCCACTCCTGCACCGACTCCGGCTCCTGAGCCTACTCCTGGTGAAGTCACTCCTACTCCGAAGCCGAGCGAAACCACACCGGCTCCGGTTGTTCCGACTCCAGAGGAAACGACTCCGGCACCCACCCCGGTACCTGATCCGAGTACAACCACTCCTGCGCCTAGCCCAAGTGAAACCACGCCTGCTCCGGTCATTCCCACCCCTGGTGAGACGACTCCTACTCAGGCTCCTTCCACTCCGGGTGACGCTACCGTAACACCTGCGCCTGCTCCGTCAACAGGTGCGACCACTGAAACTCCGGTTCCTGGTTCTCAGGAGAATAAGCCTGGAGACCAGAACGGTACCCCGAACGCTACCGACAACGGTAACAAGGACGGCGACAAGCAGAGCAACGGACAGTCTGCAACTCAGAACGGCCCCAAATCTGCTAACGGTTCTACCTCTGTGGACCATCAGGGAGCAGCTCTGGCTCACACCGGATCGACCACTCTACCTCTACTGGGTGGAGCGGCTCTCCTTCTCATGGCTGGATCAGCTCTTGCTCTAACCAAGCGTCGCGCAATTGATGCATAAGTGTTAATTGCTCGCTGATCGCCGCAAAAGACCTCGTAGCTCAGGTATACTGACGCTACGGGGTCTTTTGTTTTATTGCGTCACCCCGTCGCAATACTCGATCGAGAAAGAGAACATCTCATGAATGGAATGACACCAGCTAAGAAGCTGGGCGCCACCATCGGCGCAACAGCAGCCTTCACTATGCTTCTCGCAGGTGGAGCAATGGCAGCAGAGGATCACCTCGGCGATACTGACTGCCGAGTTCCCACCGCCGCAGACGATGCACGGCTCTACACCCCTGGCACCAACGCAGGTGTTGCCTACGCGAACGGTCTGATCTGTGAGGAAACATCAGGCGCAGTTGGTACCTTGAGTGCAGCGGATACCACGGATGCAGCTCCAGCGGCTACTGAGACCGAAACGGCTCCTGTCACGCCCGCAACGGATCCGTCTCCTACCACAGAGCCTGGCACGCCAGCACCAGCAGATCCGCCAGCGCCTGTTACACCCGCTCCGGCGACAGATGAGACTGCACCTGTAACGCCTGCTCCAAGCGAGACAACTCCGGCTGCTCCATCTACCGAGACGCCTGGGAGCGAAAACCCCAAGCCTTCCAACGAGAGTGATTCCCCGGTAGCACCTAAGCCGGATACGAATGAAACGACGCCTGGTACACCCGGTACAACTACTGAGGATCCAAAACCGGCACCTACGCCTACTCCTGGCACAAGCGACAACGCGGGCGACAACACCGAGAGGCCGAACATCCCAACTCCAGAGGGACCGCTCCCTGATCCGACCCCAACGCCTGGTGGAACCACCGAGACACCCGCGCCTACCCCGGGTGGCACGACAACTGATCCGGCTACCCCCACTCCTGGCGAGGCAACCCCAACTCCTGGTACAACCACTCCTGGTGAAGTGACTCCTGCTCCCGCGCCTACTCCAGGAGATGCGACCACTGACCCCGCCCCGGCTCCTTCCACTGATGGAAGCACTGAAACTCCGGTTCCTGGCTCTCAGGACGGAAACAAGGCCGATGATAAGGCTGGAGACAAGGTTGGAGACCAAAGCGGTGCTGGCGATACTGCTACCGACAATAACAAGCAGGGTACCACGGACGTTAATGGACAGAGCAACACTCAGTCCGCAACCCAAAGCGGCTCCAAGTCTACTAACGGCTCCACCTCTGTGAACAACCAAGAGGGTCTAGCTCACACCGGAGCGGCAACTCTCCCACTGCTCGGCGGAAGCCTGCTCACCCTCATGGGTGGCGCAGTTCTCGCTGTGCGAAAGCGCTTCTCGCTCTAAGAGCGATTCGCATAAAGCAAGACCCCGTAGCTTGGTTCAAAACCATCGCTACGGGGCCTTGTTATACCGCCCTGAAAACCCTCAAAATCAGTGCGGTAGCTCTTGTTTGAGCGGCACAGGAGCCGCTACAAGAAACACGTTCTGTTGGTAGTATCCCTGCTTATTCACTCTACCACCACACGTGGTGAGCACAAGTCGGCGCGGCCCACTTGCACTGAAATAGTCAGGCGGGAACGCCTCATGCTCAGCGGTCCACATACCGTTCACTCGCCATGTGGACAGGGTTCCATCAAAACCCTTGGCCCAAATCAGCTGACCTTGCTTGACATCGGTCGCCATCGTGTAGAGAGCACCGCGATGTTTCTTCGTCCATGCAACATGGGAGGCAATGAACGTTGTTCCTTGTCCAAAATCAGTGCTTGAACTATTCCCCGTTCCCTGATTCTCGGAAAGGGTAGAAGAGGGGGAGGGGGCAGGAGTAGGAGCAGAGGTTGGTACAGGGTCGGAGTGAACAGTGACGTTCGTCAGCACGCCTGTATCAGACTGAGTCAAAGGCGCACCATCGGAGTACCAGACCCCACGATGCACATTCGTTGGTACGTGAATAGTCTGGAGGTCACCGTACTTCGATGGTTCAAACTTGTCGGAGCCTTGCACTTCCATGTAAATCCCGGATTCGGGAATAAACACCGATCCCGGAGCCATGCGTGCAATCGACATGGTTTGAATCCGGTGATCCTCGGTGTTGATATCCCAGGTGTTCGACCCCTGATCCGAATCTGCGTTCACAACCGGCCACTCGTGGTTCAGCATCTCGGTTGTTGCATCAACCGGGCCGTGATCCACCTGAGCATCTTGATACGTGTCACTCGGCAAAGACAGAGTGTCTTCGATCTGCGAGTCAGTGTAGGCGCGGTACACGAGGTACCCACCACCGCCCAGCAAGGCTGCAATAAGCACGCTGACAACGCCAGTTACAAGAGTGCTTCGCTTCTTGCGTGCCTTGGCTTCGGCTACCTCAGTTCCACTGCTGTGCATGATCTCATCAAAGAGAGGTAGGCCGGAGCGAGGCTCTGAGGTCGGAGCATCTTCTGCTACCGCCTCAGAAACCTCATCACTCTCGCCAGGTGGCTGAACGCCATACTGACGAGAAACGTTATCCCAGGGGCTACTCATGCCGATGCCTTCGTCTTACGGCCCGTCACAGCAGACGCCTGAGCGATCGAGTACAGACCCTCACGGTTGAGCGAGCGCGAGTACGAGGCATCCAGGTACAGAACCGGCATTGCGTCAGCTGAGTTCATCTCGGCGACCTTCGCCAAGAGCAAGGGGTAGAGTGCGTCCTTGACAGGCCCTGATCCACCGCCAAAGACGAACACAACTTCGGTGGTTGCACCAACAACACTGAGCACGCGGCCAAACTGATCGGAGACAGCGCGAGCGAAAAACTCAATCTCGCGAGCAACGTATGTGCGCACCTTCTCATAGAAATTCCGCTTCAAGGGAGATGGCTCATGCTGGAGGAAATCAGCCAGTTGCTTCCGGCTAGTAAACCCGGTGTTGAAACCTTCTGCATCCATAGATTCGAGCGCACGAGTAAGCACAGTGCCGTAGCCTTCACCGAACGTAGTCGAGGCATCGGCATTGAACTTACCGTTGGTAAACACAGGGAAATTCACGGTTCCTTCACCAATGTCGATACCAATCGTGTTACGAGCCGCGAGAACATCTTCGGCAGTAACACCCTCAAGAGCCAGACCCCGGGAGCGCACGTCAGCAAGCATAGCCTGCATGAGCGGCACACCCTTCTCAGTGATCGCCCACTGAGCAGAGGCACCTTCGGCCATCACCACCACGTCATCAAAGGTGATGCGAATCGTCACCGGAGTCTCAAAGTTATGGACAGTCACCAGGTGAACGCCGCTCATGAACTGAGCACTGTAGCTGGTGCGGTGACGCATGTACTCATCGATGGGCAGTGCAACAGCAACGCGCGCATGTACACTGAGTTCACTCGTTGGTAGAGCCTTGTTCTCAGCGACATAATCACGCAGTGCCTTCGCCGCAAAGCAGCCCAGGATCAAGACCTTGGACAGTTCTTGCTCAGCCTTCGAGCGTCGCCCTACGACGTTGAACTCATCAAACGCACCATTAGCGGTGAGCGCACGAGTACCAAACAGGTGTCGGTACGAGTTCGAGACCATGGGGGACGAGAACGACACATCAAGGTTGTTGTAGAGGTCATCGCCGCACTTCTCCTTCGCTTCCGTGTCAGGATCAGGCAAAGAGTTCGGGCGCGTCATCAAAGTGACACCGCTGGGCAGATCAACAGTATCAACAATCGGCTTACCAGCCTTATCGGTGCGGTCGGAGCGAATGAGGCCCTTCACATAGCCGTTACCAACGTCAATACCACCCACAAGATTTTGGGTTTGAGCAGTCATAGGGACAATCCTTTCGTTTCAGTCTTTTTACTAGCGCAACGTACCGAGTACGTCTTCAACGCTTGTCTGAGCCGGGGCTTCATATGCAGGTTCCTCATGCACAGGCATAGGGACAGCAGCAGAGGTAGTGGCAACCTCATCATCTGGTTCGACCACAGGTTTAATCATCTCAGGCACAGTCATGTCCTCTGCCTCATCACCAATGTTCTTCGGAGGACGGCCACGACGAGGCTGTTGCACGACGGGATAACACGTCGCATCACGGTATCCGTTGCGCTCAATTGACTCTCTAATGAGCGCTCGCACTGAATTGCTCAGATCACTTTGAGCACCGATCCATGCGAGAACTGACTCATCGGTTTCTGGAACAGAGACGCGGAACCGCTTCGGCGTAGGCCGTGGAACAGACCCCATAAAACGCTTGGGCATAGACACCCCTTTCTGTATGTGGACTACACGGACCAGATGGTTCTTATCTGGTCATCTATAAACCATCATAACACCATTCGGCTCGTGTATCAAGAGAAATGGCGCTTACCAGGTCACATAAAAACCAGATAAGCGCCAGATAAGAACAAGCATATGTCAGTGGGGTAAACGCCACGCATGATCTACAGTGCTGAGCACTCCCCGGTGCAGATCATCAATAGACCCACGGTTACACACAATGAAATCGCACCAATTGAGCAGGTGATATGTGTTCGTCTCCGACTCATGCGTGTCCCCACCGACGCGCTCGCCCTCGTTCTCCAACGCCTCGCTCAGAGAATCGAGATCACCTCGCCATACGCCGATCGTGATCCCACCCAGGCGCCGCACAAGATCAAGTTCTTCATCGAAACGAACATCGGTGAGCACGACGGACTCACCGCGCATCAGAGCCTCGTGTATATTCTGCTCAGCCAACTCAGCCCATGCCGTAGAACCAAACGTTCCGCGTACACAGTCCGTTCCAAGGGTTTGCAGCAACGTTCGTACATCAGGCACAAGATCCTTCGCCTTCTCCATACCGAGCGCGTCAACGACGTAGTGATACTGAGCGAACCCACCGCCGCGACCTATTAGACCACCACCGACAGATGGGATCACAGCGTCAAGCTCCACGCCAGCAGGGACCTGCACCCACACGCCGCGCAACTTCTGGCTCATCTCTTTGAGCGGATCAGCGAACGCCATGCGCGTCCAGCCACGATCAACCAATGCCTGAGCAGCAGTATCTTTCCCTGAGCGCTTGAGGCCAACAAAACCAACGAGAGGCGTTGGTTCCAATCCAGAGGGACGATGCAAATTTTCAGGAGAAGACGACATGTGGGGCTTGGCCTTTCGTAACGATCATTGATTCCATTGGTACATCAACTATTCTACACTATCGCGGTCACTCACGTACAACGAAACGCGCATAAAAAGTCACCCCCGCAGTTTCAACCACGGGGGTGACTTGAGTCAGTTCACATGACCGAAGCCACGTTCACTGTAACGATCAGGCAACCTTCTCCTTGCGGCGAGCGAGAACGGTTGCGCCAGCACCAGCACCAGCCAGAACCATCAGGGTGCCAGCAGCGGCCAGACCAGCGGTGTTTGCTCCCGCTGCCTCACCAGTGACAGCGCCGCGAGGTGCGGGCTTCTCAGGAGCAGGAACGGTTGCGTGCCAGTCATCGGAGTCCGAGACCTTCTTACCGTTGTGGATCGACTTGCCCTCAGCGGTAGCGGTATCGGAGTGCATGGTGCCAGTCTGAACACCAGTCAGGAAGCCGGTGCAGGTCACCGACTGACCAACCTTGAGCAGACCGATCTTATCGCCTGCAACCTTAACGGTTCCAGAGGTGGTGCCGTTCGCAACACCAGTGTTCGCTTGGTTTGCCTTGGCCTGATCAGCGGGGATCTCACAGGTGATGTCAGTGACGTTACCAGTGGTACCCTCGTGGGTCTTATCGGTGAGCGTCACATCGACGAGATCAGCATCGCCAGTGTTCTTCACAAGGAAGCCAATCTTGGTGACGTCCTCGGGAGACTTCAAGGTCAGAGCGTCCTTAGCATCGTCACGATCACCCTTTTCCAAGCCCTCATCGAGAGTGTACTTCTCAACGTCGATGGCGACCTTGGGGGTCAGAGTGAAGATCGGAGGCTCGTTGGTGGCCTTCATCTCATTGTTCCAGGTCACGTGGCCCTTGTTGATGAGAGTGCGCAGCGAACCATCGGTGTCATAGTCACGACGGAACTCACCGGAGATGACGAGCTTGACCTCACCCGGTTCAGCCAGGCGGCCAGTCTTGGCGAGGAACTCAGGCTTAGCCTTCGCAGTGGTGACACCCTTTTCGACATCGTTGGTGATCTCGAATTCCTTAGTCACGTCCTTACCCTGGAAGAAGACCTTGGGAGCCTTATCCATCTTGACGTAAGCCAGACCATCCGACCAGTCATCAACGATAGAGTACTCTTCCAGGTTGTACTGCAAGAACGGAGCGATGTGGTCGTTGACCACAGCAGAAACCTTGTCACCAGGCAGGAACGTCTCGCGGTCCACGCCCTTGGAGTTGGTACGGCTAGGATCAGCAGTGGTGCGAGCATCTGCCTCATCAGCAGTCCACACCTTGTCGGGATCCGGGGTAACCTTGCCGGTCTCAGCGGAGTTGCCCTTCAAGCAGTGGTCGCCAGCAGCGGTGTAGCACGCCTTGGAATCATCGGGGATGCGGTAGTCAGCTCCAGTGGCCTTCGTGTAGGTCGGAACAGACAGGGTGTAAGTCCCCTGCTTCTCCATGTCCTTCACAGTACCGGAGATGATGACCTTGCCCTCGGTGGAGCGGTCGATCTTAATATCGGCCTTCACGCGCTTGCCATCGGGACCAAAGACCTGGACGCGACCAGCGTCATCTGCATCCTTGCCACCGATCGTGACATCAGCGGTGTTCACGGTATCGGTGATGGTCATCTCAGACGAGTAGCCGTTCGAGTGCGCAGTGATGTTCGCGTTGTAGAACATGTTCGCAGCCAGAACATCCTTTTCGGTCAGCTGGCTACCGTTCTCGCCATTCATCAAGTACTTGACGGGGTTCTTGGGGGTCACAGCCCACGACTCTGCCTCTTCACGGTCAGCAGTGTCGATGGCCTCTTCCAAGTTGCCCTGCTTGGCAACGTGGATATCGAACCAGAACTTCTTACCCTCACCCGTTGCGGGCCACGAGGACCAGCCGAAGTCAGCGGGGGTGAACTCAGGCGACTTGGTATCACCATGGTTGGCGATCTGAGCCTGCTTGGTCACAGACTTGTTTCCTTCAGGGCCTTCATAGTTCAAAATGATATCGGCGTTCAGATTCTCATCGCCGCCCTTGTTATCAACGCGGGAGGCGTGAATCACGTCGTAAACAGGATCGGTGCTACCGGCTTCGGTCACATGCGAGTCGTGGTTCGTCGTGATGTTCAGCTTGTAGGTAGGCGGAATATCCAACGTGCGAGGCTCGTGACTGTTAACGGCAACACACACAGCTGACACAGAGTCTGCGCCGTTACGAGAAGCCTTCTTAATACCTTCGTCACCCAACCATGCAGCCCATTCCTTAAATCCAGGCGTATCCCTAGACTGTTCGAAAAAACCGCCATAGTCAATGTTATTACGCCAATAATTCATGAGATCGAAGAAGTGCTGCTGTCCACGAGCAGCTTCAATGTTCGGATTCTCCTTGTAGAGCGCATACATGATGCCGACAACACGCGACTTAGGATTATTATCGCCATTTGCGCGCGCACGATCATTTGCGTCATTCAATGCCTGGTCACATGCGGCCTGAACCTTCGCACCCATCTTGGTACCATCAAGGTGCCTCTGACCCAAGAACCAATTGATCGAGTCCTGCCCCCAACCCTGAGGCGACTCGGGACCATTAGGGCCAACCTTGGGAGCATCGAAGAACTGGAACGTCGCGCTCAAACCATTGACGGGGCTGGAGCTGAAGCCGCCACCGCCGACACCACCTGTACCGCCTTCTGCAAAGGCAGCGCTGGCACCGAGCGATCCGGTAAACGCAATCAGAGCCGCAGTTGCAGCAATTCGATTGCGTGTCCGTGACTTTGCTGTCATCATCTCGTCTCACTTTCTGTTAATAAAAGCCATACTCATCAGCGGGCTACGCCCACTTCCTCTCGCGATGAGTCCTTACGATTCAACGGTTGACTACCGATCCAGGCGATGGTAGTTGCGTCTTCTGAGAGGGAGAAGACCACTAAGAACAATAGTAGCACACATACACGCGTGTATGCGACGAATATATTCAATAACCAAGGAATCTCTTCATATGTGCCCGCCTATCTATATGAGACAGGCCACACGCTATATATAGTTTTCGTCTCTGACGCTGCACGCAGCGTCGATAAAGAAATTGAACACTTCCCTAGTGCTCGTCTCTACTCCACTCCTTATATATAGAGAGAAAGAAGTTCGCCATGTTCATCGACTGCACCGAATGCGGAAAGCACGTTTTTGCTCACGTCTCTGATAAGACTCTTGCCTGCATGGACCTCACCGAAGCTGTGTTGTGCGACGAGTGCATGGGAGCATGAGCTTCTCGCAACATCATCTCACCAATTGACGAACAGAAAGACTTCATCATGCACGCTAAAAAGATTCAAACCACATTTGGACGCAAAATCTTCGAAAAAGGTTTCATTCCTGAGCTTGGTCATCTCGGCTCATTCTGGGAAGGTAGCAAACCACTTTTTGAAAACGTTGACATTGATCTCGATGAACTGCCCGAAGGTACCATTCTTCGAGTCAACCGCGAGGTATGTGACCAAAACCCGCTGTACTTCCGCAGAGAAACAAGCACTACTGGTAAACCATGGATGCGACTTCGCAAGGAAGGCGAAACGCCCCTCGACGATCACGCTGCTGTCTCCAGCACGTGGTCAGGTTTTGATCGCGCCAACGAACTGATGATTATCTACATCCCCGAAAATTAAGGAAAGTTATTATGCCCACTACACAAGACCTACACGCCCTCATCTGGATCTTCGTCTCTGGAGGCATCGGTTTCTTCACCGGAATCGCTGTCACGCTCTCCTACGAAGACCTGCTTGACAAGAAGCGCCGTAAGACCATCAAGAAGCTCAAGGCTCGCCTGGCTGAGGCTCAGGCTCAGATCAACCAGACCAAGTAAATCGTCACCGACCCCTCTAGCCTCGTGCTGGAAGGGTTTGGTTTATCCACACATCACAACTAAAGGACTAATCATGCGACTTGAACACATAAGCGATTGCCCCGCCGATCTTCAAACTCAGATGCAAAAACTGTCACGCCTCACCACCGAGATGCTCCTTTCAACACTCGTATCAACAAATGGTGGCGATGAATTCTATCTCGACATGATGTGCATCACCGAGATGGACTGGAGTGACGCCACACATGAGGTGCGCACTCAGTTCATTCCACGAACCCGGCTGTCTGGCCCTGATCGTACGCTCCTGACCATCCTCGTCAAAAACGACATCAAAGAAAATCTAGGTACACCGCGTAAGCAGGTGCTGTTGTCAGCGTCCGTGCTTCTCGGCCACTATTACGATAAGAATCTCATTCAGTACATTCCGATGGACTGTCACCTCGATGTTATCAAAACGATCAATGGCAAGTATGCATGTGATCAACGCGAGTACCACCTCACGGGCAGAATCGCTATCGCTATGCTCCGATGCCTCGCGATCCAGCTCGGTGTCCCGCTTGCTATCAAGGATAAGTACGTCAGCCCCGCCATCCTCGACGAAATGCACACGTATGGAATGCCCGAGAGCAACGAAATGCTCTTCTTGCGTTTCGGCATCGACCATCTCATGGAGCTGGTGAAGAACGCTAGGTCCAGCGACTAACCCAACCTACGCACCCCTTTGCCCAGCGCTCATGCCTGGGTGAAGGGGTGTTGTTTCAGAGCGTCTTTCGACGCCCCGATTACCAAATCGATAGAACACCCTCTATCTCTGTCTTACTCAGAAAGAAGAACCATTATGGGAGATCGCTCCTCATTCATTCTTATCACAGGCCGCCAGGAACTACCTGAGTGCGACGGCGCAGATCTCGTCACCGGACTGTCCATGTACTCCCACTGGGGAGGCACTGTTGCCATCCTTGACGCTCTGACCACCTGCCGCGACGTGGGTTTGAACCGCGTGGATGATCCCGCCTACTTCACCCGTATCCTCGCCCGTGCCTTCACGCGCGGAGATGACGGGGAACTCGGATCAGGGCTAACGCCCTTCTCCTTCCTTATGGAGCATGGCAAGCCATTGCTTGATGCGAAGCTGGAGATCCACAGCCAGATCTACTCACACGAACAGCCCTATGTTCCCATCATTGACCTCACCGACCGCATCAGCCCCAGGTGCCCTACGCTCTACGTGGTGCCTTCGGATTTCACCTACCGTGATATCTCGAAGCGCGACGCGGCATACCCGCTCGATAAGGACGGCCTGGACAAGGTCATTTCGCGCCTGAGCGTCATGGGTTGAAATATCGTCCAAACAACCACATATGCAACCCCTGTAACACACCTGTTACGGGGGTTGCTTCACATCTCTATATAAAGGAGGCCCACACCATGGGACTTGATATGTTCCTCGACTACCGGCGCATCGCAGATAGTATCCCCGGAAAGCCCGTGCTGAACGAGCACATGTACTGGCGCAAGGCCAACGCGATCCACAAGTTCTTCATTGACACATGCGCAGACGGCATCGATGAATGCCAACCGATCCAGGTATCGATTGACGATCTCGCAGATCTCGTCTGGCGCTGTGAATCAATCCTCATCAGCGGGCCTAATGCCGATGGAACGAGCATCGACAAGAACATCGCCCACGATCTTCTGCCGACGTGCGACGGATTCTTCTTCGGTAGCACTGATTACGACGAATGGTACATTGGGGATCTCAAGGAGACCGTCAAGGCTTTGAAGCCCATCGTTGATCACCCGGAGCTGTACCCCGGTCCCTTCATCTACCAGGCATCCTGGTGATATGCCACCAACCCTACGCACCCCTTTACTGAGCACTCGCTTGGTGAAGGGGTGTGTTTTAAGGGCGTCTTTCAACGCCCCGATAACGGAATTGATAGAACAATTCTCTATCCCCCCGCTCCTATCCAAAAGGAACCCATCATGAACTACTCATCCGCAGATTTCAAAGACAAGCACACGCCCATTCTCAAAGAGATCGACGAAGCCGCCTGGGAGATCATCAATGATCGACCCGAGGGTATCATCCCCACTGCCGGAGGACGCTTCACCATCGTCCGTCACGACGCCACCGTGGGTGACGAACTCATCTGTGAGTACCGCGTGTACTCGTACCGAACCCTTGTCGCGTTCGTGACGTTCCACCCCTACTCGGTACGTATCCCCACGATCCGAGTGTGCAAGGACGCGTTCGACCACTCGCGCACGACGAGCAAGCACCTTCACCGCTTCATCACGGCGCTACTTGCACCGTTTGACCTCAAGCCCGACTGTGACCTGCACAAATGGTGCTCTAACTCCATGTGGTCGGTCACGAGCATCCCTGTCACATCCATCTGAAAAGGACACCACCATGACTATGCCCTGGACATCCTACCTCATGTGGGAATACCCACATGTCACTTCACACGTCGATGACATGACGCTATTCGACCGTTACGAGGTCATCATGGACGGTTTCATCCGCCCTCAAGTAGAAATCATGGCTCATTTCGGAACCAAACGAACCGACAAAGTTCACTACGAAGTTAATATGAGACTAGCCGAGCCGGTCGTCTACGAAATGGCCTGCGTGAGCCACAAACGTCACGATCCGTGCGAAAAGCCTGTTATGGCCTGGGAGCATATTCCTGATCTTGTTCTCGAAGCCTTAAGTGAACGCCCCGACAAGGATCAGATCAAGGAATGTCGCAGAGCCTGTGAGTCGATTCTCAACGCGACAAATGGATGGAAACGGCAACGACCCGAAAACATGGAGATCTACCACACCATCTATGCATTAGACAATCTGCTCGTGAAATGGGATCTGACAGAAAAGTTCCCACTCCGCTTCTATGCCGAGGCACCAGAGTACATCCGCCTCTACGAAATTGATACAAACAAGCTCACGCAAGGCGTACGCAAAACACCTCGCTCATACCTATAAGAAAAGACACAGAAAAGAGACCATCATGCCTCGTCGCAACAAGCGCTCGCAGATGCACACCCTCGCAGATTCTTTCGCTCTGTCAACCATGGACATCATGATCGGTGACGCCTGCCCATGCGGTCCCGGTGGCCGCGACTGCCCATGTTGCGGTGACGCACCCGGCAAAGACCGTGTCGCAGCTCGCCGCATGAACAAGCGCCGCAAGCGCCAGGAGTTCAAGCGCTCGCTCCAGGGATACTATCGTAGCGCGCGAGAGTACTACGAGTACGAATACGCTGGGTGAGGGCGCTAGAGCGCCCCGGTTGCAGTACTGGTACAGCCTCACTGCCTTGGCTGTGCTATCTCCTGTTGCTGGCAGACAATAACTGAATATGGTAGACACAGTTCACAAAAACCCCGCTCAAACGCTCTGTTTATACAGGGTGCTTGGGCGGGGTTTTCTTTTCTCTGGATCTTACACTTCTCTATCTCTGAGTAAAGGAGCGTCTATCGACGCTCCGAACTATGTATTGATCAACATCTTCTTCTCACAAAGGATGCACCATGCTGAAGAACATCAAGACCACACTCGACAACCTTCACGAGTGGATCACCGATGACACCACGCCTGGACTCAGGCTCTTCGGTGTCACGCTTGTCGTGTGGGCGACCATCATGGGAACCACCAATATTATTGCTTACTTCGTTAGCTGATCGCTAATCATCTCAACAGCTAAACCCACTTTCGCACATAGGAGAAAACCATGAGCCTTTTTAAGACCATCACGAAATGGATCGAAGCCGACGACAAGGAAACCCCTGCCGCCCGATTGATCACCTCTGGCATCAGATTAACCGAATTCAGCTTTTGCCTAGTGTTCATGATCATCGGTGTAGCTGTCGTCGCCGAGCGCCTCTTCGAAAGTATTTTCTGACCTCACACACAAGCCCCTGCGGGTTGGTACTGCACAAGCAGTGCTACCCCGCAGGGGCTTTCTTTTTACGTCACCACTCGCATAGCTCGTGATGAAGCGATCAGGCGATCACCACAGCCACACGGTGATAACCCACTTACGCAAACCCTGCCAAATGGTAGTAACCCAGTGATACCGCGAGTAGACAATCGTGGTCACTTTCCGCTCGGCGCTAGGCTTCTTCGGCTCAGGCTTGACAGGCTGAGAAGGCTGGGCGCTCGGCTTTGATGGCTGAGGCTGAGCAGGGGTAGGAACCGGCTTAACAGGAGCTGGCGTGGGCGTCACCGGAGCGACAGGCTGAGCGGGCTGGGTAGATACAGACGGCTCAGGCTTCGGTTGCTCTGGTTGCACAGGAGAGGGAGATGTAGTCGGAGACGAGGTAGGCGCAGGAGTGACGCTCGGCTCAGGTTGCGTGAGAGTCGGAGTCGGAGTCGGCGCAGGAGTCTCAGACTGAACAGGCTTGTCAGCCTCAGTCTTCGGCTCATACACGCGCACGTAGTCAACGTACATGGTCGCACCAGCGCCATTAGCATTCTTGTAGTCATCAGCATACTTGGTCGCGTCAACATAGGTCTTATCAGACCAGTTACTCTGCTTCGCCAAGTAGCTGCCGCCCACCATCTGGTTAAGCATCAGCACCAGGTTATTGTCCTTGTCAAGAAACGGGTTGTCACCCTTGATATCGCTCATCTTCACGGTGTGCGTCAGCGTGCCGTCGAAGTAGAACTCGATCGCATCAGCAGTCTTACGCACACCGTAGGTATGGAACTCGCTTTGCGACGACGCAGTGTCACCCTTCATCATGCCCTGGTGCTGGGTGGTCTTCTTCGGGTCCCCGATCCGAGGCGTGTGCACGTTGCTCATCAAGTGAGTTGGATCGTAACCCTTGGACTCGAACACGTCGATCTCGCCGTTAGCGGGATATGCACCCTTGGTGCCGGTGCCCCAAAATGCCGACCACGATGGACGTGCACTCGGCAGCTTGATACGCGCCTCAGCGTAAAAACCTGTGCCCGGCGCTGCATACAAAACCTTGCCGTCCTTCGTCTTCGTCGTGATCATGCCGGACGTGAACGGCGCATCATAAGTCACGCTGCCATGCTTACAGGTACGCGGGATCTGAGTGCCGTCCCACTTGGTCTTCGTCGGAGAGTACCTGGCAGTCAGGTTCAGATACCCATCTCGCACAGAGACGTTATCTGGGCTATCGGTGTACTGCGCTTGCGACCGTTGAGCAGGATCGAAGCAACCGTACTGATAGCCCCACTTGGTCGTATCGAGCTTGGTACCGTCGAACTCATCGTGGAACGTCATCTTGTAGTCACGTGCGACAAACGAAGGCAGACCAGCAGTACTGGTCGTGTTCTCTGCACTGACAGGCGCACCTGCATTTGATGCCGCACCTACAGGCGCTGCTGTTGCAGCAGACATGGGCATCACTGCAACAGATGCGCCCATCGCGACAGTCATCACTGCCATGAGTGGCAGACTCAGCTTGCTGGATTGACGAGGGGTCCTCATAGGAACCACACCTCTCTTTCTGATCTTTCGATTTTTGGTTATTGGCCTCTACAAGTGTATGTGTGATCAAAGCGCCGCTCCACCACAAATTCATGTGCTGTTGAACGGCAGTACACCTGGCGTTTATCTGGTCACCAAAGCGCCATTACATGGTCATTATTGACCCATTATCGCGCCATTGTTGACCCACCATTGCAACACGTTTGCGCCTGGTCAATAACGCGCCAATATAGACCCATTATGAGACCAGATAAGAACCATTCTTTGGTCACCATTGCGCCACCATAATGCATGGTCATAGAAAACCCATTATTAGACCAGCATTAGACCATTAAAGAACCCGATAAGAACCACGCAGTACTGGTGGTCATAGAAAGCCCATTAAAGAACCATTTATTGGTCTAATAATGACCAGATAAGAACCACACACGTACCGTGGCGTTTATCTGGTCTAATCGTGACCATATAACGGTCAATGGTGACCAATTTTAGGCCACCATTGCGCCACAAGATGTGCTCTCACACGCTATCTATGACCATCAATGGGCGGCGCTAACGATGATGAAACAGCCTCATCGCATGGGCTTGCTCAGGCGGCTATCACCGCCCTATCCCAGCGGCGCTTGACGCATGGATCACGGGCGCTGAAGCGCCCATTGCTCGCCCACATGCACCCCGCGAGTTGCCAACTATTTTCTGGCACGCAGCAACACGCTATGCAGGCACATGTGCCTATTTTTTTATTCATGCGGAGTGATACATATGCACCTCGCGATGCATCGCAAGGTGACCCAGGCTGATGCAGGAATCTGCATCAGGCCAAGCACATACTGCTGCTGCATACACAGCAGCAAAATGTGGCACACAGGGGTGTGCACACCCCTGTTACAGTCACGCGCTAGACGCCCGTGACAGGGCTTATGCAAGCCCCTGGTCCATGTGGCAGTGCACCACCACCAGATGAGTCCAGAGCAAGCTCTAGGGGCATGTCACGCCGCATGTGTACTACACATACGTCGCGCCATGCTGATGCCTCATCTGGTGGACCGTTGATGGAGGCTTCGCCGACATGTTCGTCTGTGTACATGAAGACATGCACCCGGGGTGTTCAGACCCGATGGATCCCCACCGGGTACTATCCACAGCCTCATCCACACTGTGGATAAGTCTGTGTATAAAGGGTCTGTGCACAGACGAATAAACGTCTCTGAAACGGCCCCTAGAAGGCCGTCTCAGAGCCTGGAATTAAGTCAACGGACCATGGTTACACCCTGGTCCTTTACGGCGTACACGGGCCTGTCCCAGGCCCCACAAGACGGGGATCACAACAGTGTGCCAAACCTACGCTCGCTCGGTTCGTCACCCTGTTTCGCGGCTGATGCCGCATGGCGGGACACCGGTGCCAAGCAAGCTCGTCACCGTGTCCTGCCTAAGTCCCGTCTGATCAGGGCAAACAGGCAGGCGTTGTCCCGCGTGTCGGAGGCTGTCCCGCCTCAACGACCCGTGGGACAACCGGGGGTGGTCCCGCCTGTTTTCCCTTTTGTTACGCCACTTTGCCCACCTTACGCTCCCTAGAGGTCGCTGGCGGTGGAGTGGGAATAAAAGGGCATAAGAGGGGCTGGCTCAGTCGTACGCAAAGCGTACTCCTTCGGTCGGCATAGCCGACAGCCCTTCGGTCGTGGTCTCGCTCCGCTTCGACCTCTCCCTCACCTCTCTACGCTATCGCTTCGAGAGGCTCTTACTGCGCCTGTTCCGCGTTGCTCCACAGGCTTGCCCTACGCACCCCCACCGGGGCTGCTCCGGGTGCCCTTCTGCGCGTCTGTTCCAGACGCTTGAAACACGACCCAGACTCCCGTCTGTGTCACCGGGTCTCGGCAATGAGACCCGCGTACCACGGCGATGGACCACATGTCGTTGCTTTGCGGGGAACACCCACAAAGCTGTGCCCCAATCGCCGTGAGTACAGATACCCAAGAGGGTCACAAAAAGCGAAACGCCCTCTTTGGTATCAGACAAGTCACGCTCTCATTACTTCGACCCTGATAGCACCGCCTGTTGACGTAAAAAGAACCCATGTTTTTGAGGTCAGCTCAAAAACACAGGCTCACGGAAGTAGCAAACAGTCGGATCAGACAATGGCACAACCAGAGGTTGCACCGAATGCCACCACAGGTATCACAAAAGTGATGCTCATAAGAAAAGTGGTGGGGCCACTGGTGGTGCATCCTCTGAAAACCCAGAGGGTGCATCACCCATATAAATTCATGTGCCCCGCCAAACAATGTTGGCATAAAACATGGATCAAGACTGTGTACATACCGCGCTCATCGCGCCGACATGACATACATACACATCTCACCATGAGGCTCATATATAGATCAAAAGAAAGGCTCCATTGGATAAAAACCAATGGAGCAAAACCTTTCTTCATCGCACCAAAAATGCCACATAAAGGAAGGAGTCGGGTGTCCCTACCGGAGACACCGGGATTCTGTTCTGAATCAAAAATGATTCCTGTAATGATTTCATCAGGTGAGAGCAGCTCGCCAGGGGCGAGCCGAGCACGCTCATAGAGACATATCGTGGTTTATAAATGACCAGATAAAAACCACAAAAACACCCGATGAAAAGACAGGAGTCCCGCATGACTCAGACCAATGATGCTGAAAAGCAACAGATGACCATCATGGTCGTCACGGAAGTAGGCACTCAAACGTTCCAACTTGGGGAAACGATTGCCGATACTATCGAAGAAACGAAGAAGGCAATCTCTTCGCCAGAGAAAGAACAAGACGTCACTATCGTGACAAACAGCCTGTACCTCAACGGTTGGGCAAACAAGCATGGCTACAATGCCACGCTCGTCAATGACGAGGAGATGCTCACGCGCATCGCGCATGAGAGCATTCCGGTCGTCGTAATGGTTCCAGCTATTGAAACCCTGGCTATCAAGCCAGAAGAAGGAATCGCTCTCGTTCCTGGCGACGAGAACATTCTCGTCGCTATCCAAGACGAACTCACGCGCCGAGATGACGACGGCCAAGCCGTCCATCCAGACGTGATGATCACACTCATGCTCCCACCCGAATACCGGATGGTCCGAGCAAACAATGATCCAGACACCTATATCAGGGTCATCGCAACCGCTAAACTTTCCAACTGAGGCCCACAAAAGATCTCAAAGAACACCCTTGATGAGGGTGATCTGACAGCCTCACCCCAACACAGACATCATCATCAAGGAGAACACTCATGATTAAGAACATCCATTTCACCAACCCCAAGCTGTGGTCTAAGCGAAACAAGATCATTGCAGCCATCGTTGCAGCAGTTCTGGTTCTGGCTAGTATCGCAGGAGCTGTTATCACCTCGCGCATCCAGCACCAGAAGGAATGCCAAGCTCGCTCCGTAGCTTTCGCTGACAAACTGACCCAGCTGGATCAGTCCACCGCAAAGGCTCACGACGCACTTGCTACCGTCGATGAGTCCGTCAAGGAAGGCGAAGGCGCACGCCTCGCACACACTGAAGGTTTCACTCTTGCTCCCGAAGGGCAGAGCGCAACCGCTGAACTGAACGACGCGATCACCAAGGCTGACGAAACCAAGACCTCTGAGGCTGCAAAGGCACACGCAGAAGAAGGCAAGTGCCTGAGCCAGCAGGATGTCACCGATGCAGAAGCAGCTGTCAAGGCTGTTGACGACAAGACTCAGTCGTTCGTTAATGCTCGTGACGCATACCGTCTGACCAAGGCTACCGACGAAGCAAACTCCACCATGGACGCTGCGAAGGCGAACCTTGCTGAGGCCCAGAAGAACGCAGACGAGCAGATCAAGGCTGTTGACGACGACTCGCAGATGGCCTCTGATGGAAACGTCAAGGGTGCATACGACGCTCTGAAGAACGTGAACAACGAGTCGCACTCCCTCTCGACCACTGTGACCATCTCTTCCTACGATGAGGCTGTTGCATCTATTGCAAAGGCAAAGGACGTTGACCAGAAGGCAAACGACATCAAGAAGGATCTAGAGTCGTTGAAGGGTGCCGTGAACACCTACCAGGAAGCTAAGGCTGCTGAGGCGGCTGCTGCCTCTCGCTCCGCTCAGCAGAGCGCATCTAATGGCGGTGGATCGTCCTACAGCTCCGGTTCCTCTAACTCTGCTCGCTCCTACGGTTCAACCGGCGGATCGCAGGCTCGCTCGTACTCTAACGGCGGCGGTGGCTCCACCTCTGGTGGCGGATCGTCCAACTCCGGTGGTGGCTCTAGCGCCTCTAGCTCCGCTGGTAACCAAAGCCAAAGCAAAACCGGCGATGAAAGCTGGCGGAAATACGTCAAGAACGGCAGTCAGATCAAACCTGGAATGCATTGCTACAATGTGGGTAAAGATCAATACATTTGCTCCTAACCCACACATACACTAAAGCCCCGTAGCTCGGTTCATCACCGCGCTACGGGGTTTTGGTATCACAACGTCAATATCAACGAAAGGAGACACCACCGAATGACTTCACAGCAAGACTCACCCCCGCTTGACATCGACGAATCCATGTTCGGCGTGAACGGCGAAGACTTGTTCAACCGTGTGCGCGAGCGGATGGGTTGGACTGATCAGTACCTCAAAGAGATCAATGACCCTCACCATCCCCTGCTCAAAGACATTGACCGTATGGTCATGGCTCTAGAAATGATGCGAGCACAGGATCAAGAAATCACGATCGTTCCAGACTTTGACACAGACGGTATTTGCGCAGGAACCATCCTGTACGCGGGCCTGAGCGAAATGGGCGTGAAAGCCAATCTCCACATCCCGGACTACCACTTGGGCCACGAGATCCAACCCTCGGTCATTGAAACTGTTATGGGGCAGTTCCCGCGCACCGCAGCCATCATCACATGTGATGCTGGAACCAACAGTCGGGATGCACTCACCTACGCCAACCACATTGGTCTCCTCACCTTCGTGACCGACCACCATGTGGAAGAAGGCAAATCGCTTGCGCATATTCTCATCAATCCCAACCGTGGCGATGAGACATACCCGAACAAAGAGATTTGCGGAGCACACGTCGCCTACCAGCTCGTCGAACGATATGCGTCCGTCTACCACCCGGATACTCTCTCATCGATCACATGGCTGAAAACCTTCGCAGGGATCGGAACGGTAGCCGACGTCATGGGTCTGGTCTATGAAAACCGAGATCTCGTGCGCGAAGCTCTCATGTTCACCCGCTTACTTATTGCAACACCTAAACCAAGCTACACACCGAGACAAAAGTCTCGTTACGAAGAACCAGATGAGTTCGATGGCCTGAGCCTCGACATCGACAGAACACCTACCTTGCTTGCTATGCTCCGCAGCCAAAACCACCACCCGGTATACATGCGGGCCTTCGAGGGTATGAACCTTCTGCTCCAAGCAATTGGCGCAACACATGACCGTGTGGACGAGCAACTCTACGGTTTCTCAGTGGCTCCGGCGTTCAACGCAACCCGCCGCGTGGACGGAGACTACACGACAGGCTTCGCGGTATTCACAGCTGACACCCTCGAAGAGCAGAAAGAAGCCGCTGAGCGTCTCGTTGAATACAACGAAACACGTAAGCAGCAAGTGCGCGAGATCTTAAGCGACATCATGAATAGTGACCAACCCTGGGCACCGTACGTGTTTGTCACAGACGCTCTACCAGGAATGCTCGGTCTCATTGCACAAAACCTCATGCTCATGCATGGGCATCCTGTGGCAGTGGTCCATATCCATGACGATGGATCATGCTCAGGATCGATGCGCTCCCCCACATGGTTCCCGATCATTGAGCAGCTCGCGTCTGTGGGTAATCCCAAGATGGGTGCTCAGGGCCACGAGTTCGCATGTGGTGTCCATGCGCCCTCTCCATCTGATCTATGTGATGCTCTGGCATATCTCGTACCAAGGCAGCGCGATGCTGTGATCGCTCAGCAAGGAATTCTCATCCAATCTGACCCAGCGGCTCTGACCCTTGGTCTCAGTGCAGACGCAGACGCACCTCTTGATGAAATCCAAGCAATTACGCAGTACATGGATCACGTCAAGAAACTCGCGCCGTTCGGTCATGGCTTCCCAGCCCCGCCCGTCGACATGGTGATCAACCTTGCGATGTGTTCGATCAATACCCTCGGTAACGACAACCAGCACCTCAAGATCACAACGCCAGAAGGCGTCGCTCTCTTGTGGTGGAACAGGGCGGACGCTGCACCAGGTCTCATGGAGCGGAAAAACAGCAAGGATATCAAAGACACCACATGTCGCTTCAGAGTGACTCTGGGTCTGAACACCTTTGCTGGACGCACCACGCTGCAAGGGATCATTGATCACGAGGTAGAAAACCCAGAGTAATAACTCTGTATTACCACATACAAAGAAGGGGGTCGTGAAATGCGACCCCCTTCGGAAAGGACATTCATGAACACAACCCCTAAACGATCATGGATACAAACGAGCAAGACAGGTGCTCTACTCAAAGCTGGTATTGCCATCACAGCATACGTGACAACCATGACAGTGCTCTACACTCTCACGCACAAAGTGGTTTTCACACTTGCGTTCACCAATGGTCTTGCTGCCACATACATCATCATCTGGCGAAAACGACAGGCGTCATCACCGCTGATTGCAAGAATTTATAGATCACCAACAAACGTCATCATGACATTAGTGATGACCATTGTGATCTATATGATCGCAGTAACCCTAGCTATGTTCGTGAAAATTCTGCTCAACGCACCCTCACCAATCCAAGGCGTTTCGAACCAAGTGCCTATCGAAGTAATTATCACCCTGAGTATTCTCGTGGTACCGATCGGTGAAGAAGCATTGATGCGAGGCTTTGTCTACCCTGTGGTCAGACAGCAATTCTCAGCTCCAGTGACAATTGCACTTTCGGCGTGTGCGTTCGCTCTCCTACACGGAAATGCCGTGCAGATCACGCTGACGCTAACTCTCGGTATCGCGTGCGGTTTCGTGTATGAGCATACACATAATCTCACCGCATGTATCGTAACGCACATGCTGTTCAATACACTCACCCTATTGCCACCACCGCTCAGTGACATCAATGCAGAACATCTACCAACCAAAATGATCGTAGAAGGGGTAGCTATCACCCTATTCTCACTCGGTATCATGTTTGCCCTATGGTGGTTGTTTATGCACTACGACAAAAAGTGCTAAAGAGTGTACAAAGGGAGGTGCGTCGGTGGGCTAATAACCCAACCGTCGCACCTCTCGGTCCGTACACAGTACGAACCGGGGTTTAGAGTGAAGAAACAAAAGTTTCTCACGATTTTTTGGCGAGGATGCCCCACCTCTTGCGGGTGGGGAGGAATCGCTTCCCTCTTTCTTTCAATAAGATGTTATTATAATAGCCGTTATTGAAACTAATGTCAGGGAAGGGAGACACGACATGCTTGATACACTCACCTATGCAGTGCGTGTCGAAACGACTCCCGACCAATCTAAGACACTCTCCGAGACGTGCTCTGCTTACCTCGACTGCTGCAACATGGCCAGCAAGACAGCGTGGGAGCATAGGACGCTCAACCAGAAAACACTCAACCAGCTTATTTACCGTAGGCTCCGCGACGAATACCATGTCGGTGCGCAAATGGCATGTTCCGCTATAAACCGTGTCATCGGGAACTACCGGACAATCCAAGCCATGCATGAAAGTCCATGGGTGGCTAGTCGACCGACATACCATTCCACCGGCTATGACCTCGTATGGAACAGGGACTACAGCATCCTCAAAGACGGGCGATTGAGCGTAAACACCCTTGAAGGGCGAATCAAAGTCCCCGTTGACTGGACTCACATACCGCAGCCCTACCGTCACGGGAAGTTCGGTACGGCCCGACTGTTGAACCGGAACGGGAAATGGTTCCTGCTCATTCCTAGCACCGTGGAGCTACCTGAACCGGCCCGACCGCAGCAAGTCGTCGGAGTGGACTTGGGCATTCGATTCCTCGCCACCAGCTACGACGGTGAAGGGCATACCGACTTCTATGACGGGAAGGAGGTGAAAAGCAAGCGCGAGCATTACAAGAGGCTACGCGCCTCTCTGCAAAAGAGGGGGACACGCAGCGCAAGACGCAGGCTTAAGAATATTGGCAGGAGAGAAAACCGTTGGATGAGAGACGTGAACCATCAAGTCTCTAAGGCACTCGTCAGTCGACAGTCTAAGCCCACGCTCTTCGCGTTGGAAAACCTTGAAGGTGTTCGTCACGCAACCGAAAAAGTCCGCGTGCAAGACCGATATGTGCAAGTCAGTTGGGCGTTTTCCCAATTGCGGCAGATGATTGAGTACAAGGCCAAGAAAGCCGGGCATTCCGTCATCGTGGTTGATCCTCGTTATACGAGTCAGACATGCCCGAAATGCGGCACAGTACGCAAAGCGAACAGGGATAAACGGCTGCACGAATACCACTGCTCGAACTGTGGCTACAGGTCTAATGATGATCGTGTGGCCGCGATGAATATTCAACGGCTCGGGTATCAGAGTCTCGTTGACTCCCAGCCGGACAAAGTCTGACTTGGGCGGGGCGTAGTCAACCGTCCCTATGATGTTCCGCCAGCCCGTAAGGGTCATAAAAGTGGAAGGGGCCGACGTTAATCAGCCCCCATTACCACCGGGCAGGGACAAGCCGCGATGCTCGTCATCGCGGTAGTTGACGCAGCCTATATCAAGGCGCGAAAGGAGTTCAGCCATGATCATTCAACACGGTCTCGTGTACGACAACCGGCAAAACGTCGTTGTTCCGCCACTGCCGAAGAATCTTGGTCCGTGGAACCCGCCAGCGCCTGACCAAGGTAGCGAGCCTATGGATGACACACCGAATGCGATCATCCGCCACGTACTCTACAGCCGTGATCCCAGCCAGACGAAAGATGAACTGCTCAGTAGTTTGGCGTATTACATGATCAAAGATCGCCTACGCTACCGCCACGCGATCCTCATCCGGGAGCGCGTCGTCTTCCTCAAGCGAGCACGCGTATACGCGGTAGAGTTCGTCTATGCGATGCCAGATGTCACCTCAGTTGAATACAAACTGTGGCGAGAACGGCAAGCGAACAATGGCTTCACGCGAGCTGAACTTCAAGCTCAGCGCCAAGCTGACGACGAACGATGGGCCGACTACCATTCTCTACGATGGAACCCCGCCAAGCATCGCGCTAAGAAGCGCGCACGTGCACAAGCTAAGGCTCAGACACAAATGCGCAAAACTACACGTTGCGCAGATCGTAGCTCACTGTGGCCGTTGCAGGCCCACAGCCTCTAGACCCGAGACCCCAAGGGGCCTCTTTCGCGAAAAGAACAAGGGCCATCCCAAACGGGGTGGCCCTTGTTTTATCATCACGTGGATCATTGTCACTACATCGCACATAAAGAAAAACGAACGGGAGCCGTCCCACCAGCTCCCGTTCGTCTGCGCATGTGCAGTCCCACATCGTCCTGAATCTCGGTGTCCCACGAACCCGAATCAACCTGACATACAAAGCATATATGATCGGGCAACACACGGCAACAACAAATTGCAAAACTGACAACGAGGCCGTTTGTGATGTCTGACACAGAACAGCTCAAAACAACCTAAAATGACAATGAAGCCGTCTGTGACGTCGAGCACATTTCATCACACCGTACAACATGTTGATAAAACAACATTTCATGCTCATGTGATGGCCGTCACTCTCAAAACCGATAAAAAGCCTGTTGTAGCAGGTGTTGCATATATAGGGTGCTACGTGCAACACCCCCGTTTCCCCTGAGATACCAACGAAAAACAAACAGCGTCGCACAAGCTGCTACACTCCAAAAACATACCTGCTACAACACTTTTCGTTCCAATTGCAACAAAAGATGCCATTTGTAGCACGCGTAGCGCGTTTTTGGCCCCATTTTGCCTAAATGCGCGTGTGTGCGCGTGTATGCGCGCGTGATACACCATACCAAACATCTCTGTCAAGTAACCATCTCAGGATATGAACAACTTCGCCCTCGGTATTGACAAGGACGACCCCATCAGGTATCACGCGTGTGCGCACACGCATACGTGTAGAGACCCTTAAATACCTGCTACATTTGCTACAAAGTGGGTTTACTGGTGATATATCAATAAAAAGTGTTGTAGCAGTTTTTAATAGAAATTATTATATATAATAATAAACCGTTGATATACCACCAAAAAGTCCTGTAGCAGATATTTTCATAGAACTGCTACAAATGAAAGAAAAACTGCTACACACCCCTCTCAAAGGCCCGCCTGCTCCCCCGATATGAGAGTAAAGCCCCGCCGAAGAAGCCCCACATCCACGAGAAGGCACCTAAGAGCCTCTCTACGGCCCGAACAGAGGCTGGGAGCTATGTGGGTGCACAAATAAATGTTCGTGGCTTTAAACAGCCGTTTAGAGCGTCCTATGCGCATCCGACTTCACCATCACCGCTGACCAAGTCTCGTCAACATAGGACTCGAACCCCACTGACGAACCTCTCCACCCACGAGAACGCACTCAGGAGCCTCTCTACAGCCCTGAGAAGGACAGGGAGCTATGTGGGTACCTAAGTCTGTTTCCATAACCTCTAAAGCTCATTTAGACGCGTTAATAACCTATGAGCTATTGCACCTCACGAATACGCGCTATCGCGCGTCGAGAGGTAGTGCCCGAATACAAAAACAGGTAGCATGATTGATGCTTACCGCCGCCCGCATAAACTTGCGAAGCGGCTCGAAATGATATACGATTCCTTTGGTGTATGAGGAAACTCCGATCATCCCACATGATCAAAGTTCCACGATTTATACCCTGACATTGCGAAAGAAGGTCCCACACATGCTGCTTCCCACGTACACTCTTTCCTCTGTCACCTCGACCGTAAAGGTGGGGTGGCAATGACGGATAATGCAACACCGCATGACGCCCCGTTGCAAACGACTCATCAGGCGATGATTCCACCGATCAATCAACTGATTAGCGATGAACTTGAACTATTCTTTGCGACCCAACACCAAGAAACGTTAAATGCGCAAGACGTGGAATTCCACCTGCTCAATCGAATTAACAACCGTTTGATCTCTGAGAATACGCAATACGGCCTTAAAGGATCGCGTGCTTACCAGACGCTACGCACACTCACTCCAGCCGTGATCGCTGGCTGTATGCTCAAGCGAAATCGAATTGTTCGCATCATGCTCTCGGAAAAGAACACCGATCCCAACTACGACGTACTTGCCGTGTACATGGACCACGGTCCAAACACTGGCATCTACATCACCGATGAGGTTTCGATCCGAGTGCTTGCTCGTGAATATAACTTCTCGATTTCGCCCAAAGAACTCGATCATGTGATCGACATGTTGGCCGATAACGCACCTCGCGTCATGGTCAGTACCAACCGTGATCTCATTGCTGTGGGCAACGGTATTTTCGACTACAAAACCAAGACACTGCTCCCATTTACCCCTGAGATCGTCTTCACGGCAAAATCAGCGGTTAATTACAATGAGAACGCCGTCAACCCCGTTATCCATAACGACGCCGATGGCACCGACTGGGACATCGAATCCTGGATGGCTGACCTGAACGATGACCCTGAGATCGTCGCACTTTTATGGGAAATTCTCTCCGCCATCATCAGGCCAAACGTTGCCTGGGATAAGACCGCGTGGTTCTTATCCGAGGTTGGCAACAACGGTAAAGGTACACTCCTGACCCTCATGCGCAATCTATGCGGTGAACGAGCCTGGACGTCCATTCCGGTTGCCGACTTTGGCAAAGACTTCCACCTCGAACCTCTCATTCGAACAAACGCTGTTCTTGTCGATGAGAACGACGTGGGCGAATACGTTGATAGAGCGGCAAACCTCAAGGCTGTCATCACCAATGATGTCATCTTGATCAACCGCAAGAACAAAACACCTATCGCCTATCAGTTCCGAGGCTTCATGGTTCAGTGTGTCAATGACACGCCTCGTTTCCGTGATAAGTCCGGGTCTTTGTACCGCAGGCAGCTCATCATCCCCTTTGACAAGAGCTTCACCGGAGCCGAACGCAAGTACATTAAGCAGGACTACATGCACCGCACTGAGGTGCTTGAATACGTCCTTTACCGTGTACTGAGCGGAAACTTCTACGAATTGTCTGAACCGGCAGCCGTCAAAGCGGCCCTGCATCAGTACAAGATCGAGAACGACCCCGTACGTGCTTTTGCCGAGGAATTCCTTGATCGCGTGGTCTGGGATCTGCTTCCGTGGCGTTTCCTCTACGCGCTCTACCGAGCATGGCTCACTAAAGATCAGCCATCTAACCCACCTCTGGGCTACAACAAATTCATCAAACACCTCACCTTGATTCTCCAAGAAGCTGTTGGTGAGGGCGAAGGGTATGGATGGTTTGTTACCCCGGCTGCTGTACGCACGAAAAACCGTATCCTCGGGGAAGAACCTTTGGCCGTGGAATACAACCTTGATCAATGGTTTGACATCCAGCCCGTAAACGGTTCGATCCGCAAGGTTGGAACACCACACAACATTCCGATCTCCACACGAGGTCTCCTACGAGCCGGTATTCGTAGTGATGATCTTTTCGACGAAATCGACGAAGACGATGAATCATCCCATGACATGTTGTCCGCATGATCATCACTTCGCGATGCGACCCCTGTCTCATCCACCGAGCAGGGGTCGCTCCCCTATCACACACCCTCATATCCAGAAAGGCTCCCACCATGACTCTTACCCATACTCAGCAATCAGGCTACATTCGTCTCGATGACGTCTACACCGATGGTGACGGCGTAGAATACACCGTTTACCAAGACATCGATGCAGAAGACCCGCGCTCATGGCTCACCCATGAAGAAGCCGCGTTGGTTGTCATCAATGCGGATCGACATACACAAACAGACAACATCAATGACTATGACGATAACCCGGTGATTGATGACCTTCTTCGCACGATGGAGCGAAACGATATTGAACCGGGCGACATCACCCCCGAATGGTGGGATGCGTACGTCGATAGACTTGCCGAGCGTCAACTTCCGTACGACGTTGTGATGACAACGCGTCACACCAGCCAATCCAGCTGGTTCACCGTGATTGCTGCTGTGAAGGACGGCTACGGATCCGCTATGGGTCACATCGACGTCTTTGAAACCTGGGCACGCGGTGACGTCTGGGTTGTCTCACCCGACCACCCGGACTACGACACCCTCTGTGGTATCTACGCCGATGACCCTGAAAGTGCCGTGGAACAGTACATCGAAAACTACCGACCCACGCAACGTCAGCTCACGCTTTTCTAACACTTGAACGAAAGGAGGCAGCTTCTATGAAGCGGACCACCTACAAACGCGCTAGGTTCCAATTTTGGGATATCGAGTCACTAGCCAACGTTTTCACTATCGCTCTTTTCGACCGAGAAACCCGCGCTCTCGACGTGTTCTATCTCGTTGATCGAGGGACCCCTGTTGGTGACGAACTCCGTCAGCACCCCCTTGACCACAAAGCGGTGCTTTCTGCTATCGCAAAGCGGAACCCAGCGTGGGCGAAGCTGTGGAAGCCTGGTGAAATTCCCATGCTCCGGTTGCATAACCTCAGCACATGGGAAGCGAACCACTTCTTGGCCCGCACCTTTGGACTCAGCGATGCATCCCCTGTAAGCGACCCCGCGTCTCGCAGTACGTACCTGTCTATGTATCGCCCTGTATGCGATACAGACCCACAGTACGACCCCGAGGTCCACCCGTTCCTGTGCGGATACAACTCGGCAAACTACGACACGACTATGCTGAGCATCTATTTGGCAAGCGTGATGGAACGAACGCAAGACCCCATCCGCAAAGCTCGCGAACTTGCTATGTTGGCATCGACAGACGAAGAAAAGCGTCGTATCGGTGAAGATTTGTTAAATACCTGCAAACTCGCTTTTGAGCGCTCGACTATTCCTGTGACAGCCGCTGAGATTCGCAGGCACAACGACATGCTGTTCGCCGATGATTACATCCGTCAAATGCCCTCATATCTGAGGTCAACAAGTGTGTCCAAAGGTAAGGGCAGCAAAGGGTCGGCGTATCTCATCAGGCAGGCTATGATCCAATCGGGTCGCCATCTCGATATCGCGCGCTTCAATGAGAAGCAGCAACGCGTGGGTCTCAAGCGTTTGCTTGGGATGCTGGGATTTCAGATTCTCGAATCTGATCGACTGAGCAACAAAACCACCATCGAAACGATGGATGATCTGATTGAACTCATTGCATACAACGTCAGCGATGTTGTCAACCTCGCTCATCTGGCTGATCACCCGACCTATTCGGGCGGATTCGACCTCAAGCACGCCTTGATGGTCGATTACCCCGAGACTGTGTACGACGCAGTTCGAGGCTCCAAATCAAAGCCAGACTGCCAACCCAGCCGCGTAAGATACGACAGGCTCACCCCTGATTCGACGTCGGCGAAGTTCGTTGCGCGCGTTCTTGCTCCGTATGAGCGATTGAGGGACATCAAAACCGTGTCCTTCATGTACCCGTCTAAGCAGCGAGCGCAAGAACTGGGTATTGAGCAGTTCGATGTTCTCGAACTGGCGAAAACCTTCTTCTACGAAAGTATTGAAAACGCCAAGGCTCGCGCAGCTTTCGACGAGGTATACGCCTATTACGCGAGCATTCGTGGGAAGAACTTTAACGGATCGGACGCATATGCATCCGACTACAGTTTCGACCCAGAATGCAACAGCGTTGACGATGATGGGGTTATCACCGCATACAAGCTCAGTGACATTCCTAAGCGACCGACGAATATCCCGTACTTTAGAAAAGACGGAACGCCGACATCGTGTTTCGCAACCTTTTCGACAGGCGGGATTCACGGAGCCGAAGCAAACCTGGCCCTTTTCGAGGACCACAATGCTGAGGCTCGTGCGCTGCAAGATCTCATTGACACCCTCATTGATACACTCCAAGTTCGCGATCTACCCGAGCCTGAGCAGGCTTTGGCGATCCGCAAGCAGATTCGCGTCACCCTGCCGAACGATCAGGTGATCCCATGGCAGCAGGTCTTGATGACGAAGTCTTCGCCCAATCCTGAGCGAGGCGCGTTCTTCAAGCCTGTGCGCAACAAGGATCTCTTCGTCATGCGTGCCGATGGATCCAACAAGTTGGATCCCGCCTATGCAATGACATCGATCGCCAAGGCTGTTCACGAGGACTTCTCGTCTTACTACCCGCTCCTGCTCACCAACTTGTCCGCGTTCTATAACGAGGCCCTGGGTGAAGACCGTTACGGTAAGCTCTACCAGGACAAAGAACGTTTCGGACGGTTGATGAAGGATCCCTCGATCACGGCTGAGGAACGAGAGATGTTCGCGTCCAAGCGAAGCGGCGTCAAACTCTTGCTCAACAGTGCATCGGGTGCAGGTGATACCGAGTTCGAAGGTTCTCCCATCCGCATGAACAACATGATCATCTCTATGCGATTGATCGGACAGTTGTTCTCCTGGATGATCGGGCAAGCTCAAACCCTTGAAGGTGCGCGTATCATCTCGACGAACACCGATGGTTTGTACTCAGCAGACATTGATATGGAGACGAACAATCGCGTTCTCGATGAGCAATCGCAGCGCATTCACGTCCTGATCGAACCCGAAGAGCTTCTTCTCGTCTCAAAGGACTCGAATAACCGAATCGAATTGTCCCTGCCACCCGCGCAGGCAGACGGCAGCGTTCGGCCCCAGGATGCAAAGATTCTCAGTGCATCTGGATCTTCGCTGGCGTGCTGGCGCAAGCCGTCTCCGACGAACTCACTAGCACACCCAGCTGCTCTTGACCGAGCGATGGCTGTGTACTTGCGCTCTATTGCTGTCTTAGACCCCGATGCGATTAACCGCACCGTTGATCCATCTGTGGCCTATGAGATCATGGAGACAATTGCGCATCAGAAAGACTCGGTGGAAGCCCTGCTCTTGTTCCAAAACGTGATCGCAGCCTCTCCGAGTATGCTGACGTTCCACTACGCCTGTGATCCGATCTCTGATGGAGAAGATGACAGTGCGCAGACTATTAGGAACCCCAGGGCGCTCCAGCACTACAACCGTGTGTTCGTGGTGAAACCGGGTACACCCGGAGCTGTCTCCTTGGGAGCAGCAGGGGCGTGGAAGGTCAGTGCAACAACCGCTGAATCTCGCCACAAGCGAGGCGATGCATCTGTCGTGCGCACCGATGCAGTAGCCAACGCGATCATGATCGCAAACGGCTATGCTCCTGATGCTATGACGGCTCACCGCCTCGGCATTCAGTTGGCTCCATCGGATCAAGACATCACCACGCGTAAGATCACGGGTATTGAACCCTCGTGGCCCATGCTCATCGTGAACCACGATCTCATGTGCCTGAGTGAGGATCAACGCCGCGCTCTCATTGATCAACTCGATCTTGAGACCTACGCGCAGATGTTCGCGCAATCCTTCGAGTCGAACTGGATGAACAAGATTCCAGAAACTGAGACCAGCGATACCGATACACCAGAATCGGAAAACGCAGAAGATACAGAAAGGAGCGACTCATGACCGCCCACAAACAGATGCGCGTGAAGGGTCACACCCTCATCGCAGAAGGGAAGCCTTTCACCAAGTGGGCAGATCGGATCTACCCCGAGGTCGGACCAGATGACCAGACAACCATCACCGGACGAGCCATGTGCTCGTGCGGAGCGATGTCTGATCCTCTGCCATCTGACCGTGCTCGCATCCGTTGGCACGCTGCCCATAAACAGGAAGTAATCGCCAATGGGACGCCCTGAGCACTACGTTGAGGGCTACCTTGTCGACGAATGTCGACGCCGGGGGTGGTGGACCGCAAAGTTCACTTCCCCCGGTATGCGCGGGGTGCCTGACCAGATCATTGTCACACCCAAAAGAACCTGTTTCGTCGAAACAAAAAGCGACGTCGGCTCCGTGCGTCGTCAACAAATCAGAATCATCACACTGATGCGCCGCGCCGGAGCACACGTCTACGTCGCTCATACCAGAGAGGATGTAGACGCTATTATCGAAGAACTATCTACATACAACCAGATTTGAGGTTTTTATATGACTACCGAAACAACGCATGAATCAATCATTGATCACGATGTGATCGTCTTTTCCAAGCCCAATTGCGTGCAGTGCGATCAAACCAAGCGACTGCTGACGCGTGGTGGTATCTCGTTTCACGAGGTGAACATTGAAGACATGTCCATCAGGCTCACCGACCAGGGCTACAAGACTCCGTACGAGTTTTGCACAACCGTTCTCGAAGCTCAGGCTGCACCCGTCGTCATGGCTCGCGTAAGCGCAGTTTCTGACAATGATCCTGAGCCGCGTTATTGCGACTACACGTTCTGGACAGGCTTTAGGCCCGACCGCATCAAGACGATTTCGCACTGACTGATCGGACACGCATATGCAGACACAAGGCCCGCTGTCATACCAAGACGTGATCAATCGTAAGAAATACTTGTCCAAGTACAGCATGTTCGTGACCACCATCGACCAAGATCATAAGAACCTCTCATTCTTTTGGCCCAGTGACCCTCTTGGCCAGGCGAACTTTGCGTTTGAATGTCACCTTGCGCCAACGTCCGTCACTGTGTATGGCGACCGTATCCAGACGGTAACTTTTCAATCGCAAGATGCAGACATCATGAACAGCGTTCTCATCCAACCGAAGGTCTCCTACAGTGAATGTGCGCAGTTCCTTGATATGTCTGAGCGCGAAAAGTTTGCACTGATCTATCGATGGAACATGAAACAGTTCCTTCTCGATATCAGGCCAGCCGTGATGCGATGGGTACTTCTTAACGTCCCTGATAACATGTGGGAACCCACCATTAAAGAGATGTTGACCCAGATTGCACACACGGTTTCTCCAGACAGAGAACAGCCACCGTTCGCGCAACTGTTGGACATGTTCTTTGTTATCGGAGACATGGCCGTTCAAGGTTCGACAATTGTTCACCCCGAAGATCAGCCGCCTTTGGACATCTCTCCTGAGTGGATGTGGACCTGCACAGCTCTTCGCCACGCCGCGAAGATGTATGTTCGTCACAACAATTCGCTGACCAAACAGGAGAAACGAGAGCTGAGGCGTCCCCGAAAGTGATGCAAACAGGCGATACAAAAAGTATCACCCCGGCGCTCTCCGCAGGTGCGCCGGGGTGATACCCGAAAGGAACAAAAACGAATACGACCAACCAACCCATCCCGAGGTGATAGTTCATATAACGAAATTGTTAACAGCTCTGGAGGACCAGTAAACCAAATCTGTTAACACTCATATTACCACACCACTCATCAATGTCAAATAAGGAGAAATCATGCACAATATGACGAATACAGTCACCTACCTCACCGATACCAACCATGATCCCCATACTCACTACGTCCTTGATGAGCACGATCAGAGAAGCGATACCTTCTTGAGGTTCTGGTTCGAAGGTGAAGATGTACTTCCCGGCGATGAGATCGCTGATTTCCGCGAAGCCCTGATCCGAGCTGCCATGCGTTTAAACGGTGAAGATCGTGAGTTCCTTGCCGACAACGGCTTTATCTTAAAGACCATCCCTATGATCTGGAACGAAGATAACCTGACGTTCCCGCTTTCGATCATGCTTGTTGGTGTTTTGCGTGAAATGAACAAAGCGTGTCTAAAGTACAAAATCACCCACAACAACAGACCCTACGACGTACTCTCCGTCCTTGAGCATATGGGCAGCGACATCATCTCTGTCATTAAACCTCTTGGATGCGAAATTAAGGATGAACCGCGTTACCAAGCGAACGGAGAAAGCTATGCGTGAAGCTAAATACATCACCCATGTCAGCAACGAACATCGGTACATTTGCGATAAGAAAGACGCAAGACATGGCGATCGCCTGGCTCAGTGGTTCGAGACGGAGCTTCCAGGTGACGACATCGTCATCTTACGTGAAATCCTAATCAACGCGGCTGCTCATTTAAGCGAGATAGATAGACGGCTTCTTGCCGACAATGGGTTTGTGGTCACGACAATCTCCATAGAACAAAGTTGGCGTGAACACATTTCAGAAATTCTGACACACATTACGTTCGGTAAAACCAGAGACCTTATTTTCGTGTCATATGAAAAATGCGGAATCACGCCAGGTTATGCGAATGCTCGCACAATAGAGCTTGTACTCAAATGCCTGCATATTGGCACTCATAGTTCCCACTGATCGATCAACCTCAAAGAAAGGACAGACCTAGCATGGCTTTCCCCACTCTCATGGACCAGCAAGCCGCCGCCTCGCAATTCATACAGACGAGGCCCTATGCTGGCGTCTTTCTGGATATGTCAGGTGGCAAGTCCCTCGCAACGCTCCATGCGCTCACTCAGATTGGACCGCGTGGTCACACGCTGATCATTGCACCGATCAAGATCGCGAGACTGTCATGGATCCCCGAGATCGAGAAGTGGGACGTTCCTGTTCGGGTACGATCATTGATCGTCGATGAAAACGACCGTCAGCTCTCCCGGGGGCAGCGCTTGGCTCGTTACGCCGAGGTTCTAGACCCAGCAACACCTCCAACCCTATGGCTCATTAACAAAGAGCTGGCCTACGACCTTGTGCGATGGCTTCCGCCTTTTGACCCCCATGATCGTAAAAAGATTCCAACTCCGATCTGGCCGTTTCCAACGGTTATTATCGACGAGTCACAAAGTCTTAAGAACCCATCGTCTAGGCTTTTTAAAACAATTCGCGCAGTGCGCCCTCAGATCTCACGAATGGTTCTCCTATCAGGCACCCCTGCCCCTAACGGTCTTGAAGACCTGTGGTCGCAAGTTTATCTACTTGACCAAGGGGCATCCCTTGGATCATCGCTGACTGCATACCGTGAGACGTACTTCCAATCCAACAAACGACTTGCCAACGGAACCCCGGTTGATTGGAGGCCGCGCCCTGGTGCAAAGGAGGCGATCTACCAACGCATCGACCATCTGGTCATGAGTGCGCCGACCGTTGCACGTAAGCCCATTCCACCCATGAAGATTCATAATCTCATGGTTGACATGGATGCTGACGCGCGCGAAGCGTACACAACCTTGGCTCGAACCCTTGTTCTTGACATCGCTCAGGTATCAGGCGTTGATCCACACGATGATCCAACGCTGAGTTCCGTCTCAGCGACCAATAAAGCGGTGCTCCGAACAAAACTCGTTCAGCTTGCCTCTGGAACCATTTACCTCGATGAAAACGAGAACATGGAAACCGAGGAAGAACTAGATGAGTTCGGCATCCATTTGGACGTATCCATGCTTCCTGCCGCGTCGCAATCGCTCACTGCCTATAACGGGCGACAATACGCGATTGTTCACAGTGCAAAGCTCTTTGCTTTGCTCGATGTCATCACCCAGCAAACAAGTCCCGTCTTGGTGGCGTACTACTTCACGTGCGATCGAGACATCATCTGGGCTTACCTGAGCGCGCATGGCTACGATACTCGCGTCTTTGATGGCACCCGTGACATGTATGAGGCATGGAACCGGGGAGAAATCCCCGTCATGCTCATCCACCCAGCATCCGCTGGGCACGGACTCAACCTTCAAGACGGCGGGCATACCTTGATCTGGTACACACTGCCATCGTCATTGGAACACTACATGCAAACGAACAAGCGCTTGCATCGAGTAGGACAAAAGCATCCGGTGAACATCTACCAGATTCTCACACGCAAAACTATTGACGAGAAACTGCCAACAGCTCTTGGAAAGAAGGAACAATTACAGCAGTCTCTCATCGACGCCGTGGAGAAAACTGTCGATGACATCGTATCCAGCGATGATTAACCATACCGCTGCCACGGCCTATATCTCTCATATGGGCCGTGCGCAGCAACACCGACTGAAAGGTGATACTCATGACTCACACGCCTGAGCCACTCGCCGTACGTGTAAGACCCACAACCTTTGATGAGATTATTGGTCAAGACGACGTTGTAGGCGAGGGTTCTCTGATCCGCCACATGCTCGACCCATTGGCTCCGCCCCTAAGTCTCATCATGTACGCTCCGCCAGCGAGTGGGAAAACCACAATTGCTCGCATCATGGCTCGTACACAAGGGATCCATTTCGTCGAACTATCAGCAACCTCTGCCAAAGTTGCTGATATTCGTAAAACCATCACTGAGGCTCGCACCCATCTTGACAGTGATGGAACACCTACCGTTGTCTTCATTGACGAGATCCACCGCTTCTCCAAATCGCAGCAGGATGTCTTGCTACCAAGTGTAGAAGACGGCACTATTCGTCTCGTAGGTGCAACAACGGAGAATCCGAGCTTCTCGGTCAACAGCGCATTGCTTTCCCGTTGTGCCATCGTTTCGCTGGGCACCTTGACCAACGATGATATCTACGCGATTTTACAACGAGCGATAAGCCATCCAGATGGACTTCCTCGCTGCACACCGGGCGTTGACATCCCAGATGACGTTCTCCGCGTCATCGCTATGAACGCCTCTGGTGACGCTCGACAAGCCCTCACCCTGCTTGAAGCCCTCGATACATCCCGAGGTGACAAGCCCGCAACGCTGGACATGCTCACCTCTCTTGCGCCTCATGCGATCCAACGCTACGACAAGGATGGCGACCAACACTACAACATCGTCTCGGCCTTCATTAAGTCTATGAGGGGATCCGACCCCGATGCAACGCTCTATTGGCTCGCCAGACTCATTGAAGGCGGCGAAGACCCGCGCTTCATCGCACGGCGCATCGTCATCCACGCAGCTGAGGACGTAGGTCTTGCTGATCCCTCGGTGCTCCCTCTGGCTGTCGCCACGCAACAATGCGTTGCACTGATCGGTATGCCAGAAGCTCGCATTCCACTTGCTGAGGCGGCGCTTGCTGTCGCAACCGCACCGAAATCAAACGCGACATACGTCGCTATTGACCGAGCTATCGACCTTGTGAGACACACAGGCTCATTGCCTGTACCCAAACACTTGGCCGATGCTCATTACAAAGGAGCAAATACGCTCTACGGCAACGGCGTGGGATACAAGTATCCGCACGACTACCCCTACCACGTGGTGGAACAAACGTATCTACCCGATGATCTGCTCGATCACCCGGACGCTCACGTGTTCCAACTCGATGGTTCTGGAATCGGTCACGAGCAGATCATCGCTAAACGGCTTCAAGCTATTGATGGCCTCATCAATGCAACCGATGATGCCCTGTAAATAGCAATCAGCACCCGGCTTCTCGCCAGGTGCTGATCATGCTGTCCAAAGTGTTTATGGCTGAGGAATCACGAGCGCAGAGCCTCGATAAATAAGGTGAACGTTACGAATACCATTAGCCTCAGCAAGCCGGTCAACGCTCACTCCTGTTGCCGCAGAAATGCTCGACAGAGTTTCTCCGTCTTGCACAACATATACCTGCTGGCCCGGCGTGGGCGCAGCAGAGGGAATTGGGATTGGTTCTGTCTTCGTCACATGTGTTTCCCCATATGACGGAGCCGAACTAGATTCTTTCGACGGTGGTACCACCGTCTGTCCATTTCCGGGGGCGCTGTCGCGTCCCGAGGGTGAATAAGAAGAAACCTGGTGCCCCACCTCGCTCCCGTGAGGTGAGGATGTTGATGCATAGTGGGGTGCAAAATAACCCCACAACATCATCGAGGCAACAAAGACACATGAACCGATAGCCCCTAATAGTGCAAAAATGCTATTAGGGTTATCCTCAAAGTCTTTGTCTATTTTCTTCTCATGTCCACCTAGCATCGTCGCCTTCCTTTCTTCCCAAAGCGTATATGAAATTCCACCACATATTAGTATACACATACCGGAAGAAAGGAAGGTGGATTACACTGGTAACACAGGATAATCCATATCCGTACCCACATATAACATATGAAAAGGAGGCCACTATTATGGCTCACACTCCACGTCAAATTTCCGCATCTCAGATCCGTCCTGGAGCGACAATCATTCTCCGAGGCCAGATCGAGTATGCGCGTGTCCGCTCCCTCTTGGGACCTGCCGACATCGAAAAGCTCAACCGGGCACGTACCAAGTCCGAACCTCTTGATGTCAACAAGCCGATCACCCGTCTTGCACTCCATCACGCTGAGGTCGTTCCCCAGGATCCGAGTGGTAAGATGACCCCCGAGGAATACTACGTCTGGGAGCGCATGTTCGAGACTCCCGATAAGCCCGAGCTTGGTCGTCGATGGAGCATCGACAACAAGGGAACCGTTCTTCCCGTTCTGCTCAAGACTGTCGATGGTACCGCACGCCAGATCACCGATGACGAGATCCCGGCTTCGCCGACCTCGCTGCCCACCGAACCCGAGCGTGATCAGCTGGTCACTGTTGTCCTCAACGTCTATGACACCAAGCGCGTCAACAAGGGTATTGGCATCCAGGCGATCATCTTCAATGAAGAGCCTCGCTGGTACACCGGATCGTCTTCGGTCAATAACACTGCTCTTGCGGCTTTGGGCATTACCCTCTCTGGCCCCATCGTCGCTCACAGCGGCATTGTCGCAAACGAGCCTGAAACCGCTGCTCCTGCTCAAGCAGCAGCTCCGGTTGCACCCGTTGCACCTGCCGTTCCTGCTGTCCCGGCTGTGCCGCAGGCAGCGCCTCAGAACACCGTGGTTGACGCAGCCTCTGGCTTGGCGATGCCCGCGCCTGTCACCCAGGCTGTTGCACCTGCTCCGGCTGCTCAGATTGCAGCGCTTGATCCCCAGGCGCTCCAGGCTCTGAACCCGCAGGCTCTCCAGATCCTGAACGCGATTACTCAGCAGCAGTCTGGTTCGGCTTTCACCGCGCCTGCTGCTCCGGCTGCTCCTACTGAGGAAGCGGCTTCTTCCCCCTGGACTATTGACTGATACCAGCCAATAACCCCTGACCCATAAACGAGACGGATGTTGTCACCACACTGAACGCATCAGTGGATGCAGCATCCGTCTCGTTTTTATGCTTAAACACCACTACGAAAGGATCTCCATATGACGATCTCTTTTGATCCACGGTTAGCCTTTCCGCACTTTTACACCAACGAGATCATCACCAATGTTCTTGGCCCGATGCCGATTTGGACCGTATCGAACCCAACGTCAAAAATGCCCATTGACATCCGTCATTTATTGGATGGTTGCAACGGGTGTACCCACCCCGAGCCTGTTCGTGGTGCGTGGGCACGCGATGAGCGCGTTCTTGTGACTCTCGATGAGCTGACGAACGGTCTACCAACAGCAGCCAACTGCGCCATGTTCATCGACGCACCCTCACAAGGATGCGTCGTTCTCGATATCGAGAAAACATGCCCGCCTGACGAGCGCGATCGCCTTCTTGCCATCGGCGCTCTCTACGCTGAGACTTCACTATCGGGCAAAGGTTATCACCTTGTGCTCCCTCTACCCTCGTCGTTCCCTGAGCTATCGATTGCGGCAAACAAAGTGGTTCTCAAAGGCCCGCACGGATGGTGGGAGATCCTGCAAAGTAACCACTTTGTGACGTACACACGTAATCCGACCCCTGTGCCCGTCTCGTCTACCGTTAATACCGAATTGTGGGATCAAGTCTGGCGCAGCGTCGCTGAACCGGCCAATAACAAACCTGTGGCCGCTCGCGCTGCAAACCTTGATGCTGCCTCTCGTCCAGACCACGAGTGGTACAGTGCTGTGTTGTTTACTTTGATCTCGCGCTCTAAGTACTTCGGGCGCACGCCTGAAAAATTCGATAACGATCATTCCCGTTACGAGTGGGCCTACGCGCAGTACATCTATGATCGGCTCACTCAGCTTCGTCTCAGCCCAGAAACCATTAACTTGCCTTCTGGCCCAACAGCTGTGAACTCCATCGTGATTGACGATACTGACGCGACATGGTTGCTCTACGACACCTTGACGCACTATCTCGCCCGCCGCGCCAAGCACGATGAAACCCGCGAAGGTATGCCTTTGCTCTTAAACCTCGCCTCTCGCGTAGTACTCACGCGGGAAACCGGCGAATAACCCCACCGATACAGCAGAAAAGAGACTTGCAATGACCCTGAAAAACCCGCACGCATACACGATCGGTACAATCAACCCTAAACGCAATTATCCAATTCGCTTCAACGAGGACACACCGTTGTATGCGCCAATCGGCGTAGTAATTGTCACTGATGGTCTTGAGCATATGCGCATTCCAAACGGTTGGATCAACGCATTTGGGGAAAAACTCACCAATGATGAAATGAGAGATCTTCTCATTAAAGATCCCACCTATAGCTACGTTGTCCGCAACCCTCATCGCGACATTGCCAGCAGCAAGTAATCTATTCCGATACATACGAAAAGAGGCCCGCAATGACCAAAACCCCACGCACGTACGTGATTGATACGCCTGACGTCCCACAGCACACGTACCCAATCCATTTCACCGAAGACACACCGCTTTTCGCCTCATTTGGCACAGTGATCCTTATCGATGGTCTTGAGTATATACGCACCCACTCCGGCTGGATCGACGCCTTTGACCGCAGATACACCAATGAGGAAATGAAAGACTACCTCATTAAATATCACGATTACAGCATTGTTGTTTACAACCCCACCCGCCCGCGCGTTTAACCCACAGAAAGGACACCCCATGCTACTCTCGCAGCGACCCAATAAGACGTACATCGTTGTTGTCGAACGATACAACTCAAAGTTAGGGATTGACGAAACCAGCAGCTACACCATTGAAGCACCAACACTAGCCGAAGCGGTTATTTACAGCGAGCCGGTTCTTCAAGGTGAGCGTCTGCGAGGCAAAAACCCCGCGCGCATTCTCTCAATTCATGAGACCAAGCCTTACCCGAAGAGCTTCATGAAAGCGACTCAAGCCACTATGCTTGACGTACTCAAAGACCTTGCGATCACTCGTCCCGAAGTCATCAACGAGATCGACGAGATGTGCGAAACATTTGAATCATACAATGACGGCCTCAGTTTTGACGAGCAAGTACGAGATGCGGGTCATCTTCTTCTACTTATCCCTGGGTTGGATGACGTGTACATCGACGTTTTCAGCGATGAAGATTATGTAGAAGTGCTCCACGATGTTCGCTCCCTTGGTGGTAGTGTTGCACTTTCCACTACATGCGGCCTTCGAAACATCACATACGATCGAAACGCAAGTGGAGCCGAGGGCCTCGCCGCACTCATGTGCGGTATTCGAGACAAGATGGAAGAAATCGCCTAACGCACGTACGTAAAAGGAAACCCCGGTACCAGAAATCCCAAATGGTACCGGGGTAACCCCAACAGCAAATTGAACAAAATGAACAGTTATCAGTCCGAAAGGAGTTGATACAGAAATAGTATCACAACTTCATCATGGACGAAACCGACTCACGTTAACAACTAACCCACACTACTAGAAAGACTAAATATGGAAAATAAAAGACAATACTGCGTTGAAGTGACATTTCGTGACGACCTTGACGATTTCCATTCCGATAACAGCATTTGCGGCGAACTAATGACATTGGAAGATGCGAATCGTGCTCTTGATCAACTCGAATACACAATGAGGAATCACCCAGTGATTAGGATCAACGAATTCACGATTAATCCGCATGACGGTACCCAACACATTAATCCCGTCCTTATCCCAATCTATGCTATTGCATACGCAAAAGTCGTAGAAGTTGGAAATTAGTTGAGAGCGCTTAATAGATGACCCACCGCGATGAAAACTATCGCGGTGGGTCATTCCTACACCAGGCTCACCACGTGTACCACGTTGCAATTCCGGCCCCAATAATTAGCACTGCAACATACACATGTTCGAGCCAAGGTACACCCTTATGATATCTCAAAACGTTACCCAAAACACCTCGTTTTCGAGTAGACACGACAATGAGCGTCTCACCTCGCTCAATCACTTTCCATGTGGATGGAAAAAATGGGTAGTACCAGATCCACCCGGCCATGCTCCCAGCATCGAGTAGATCATGAGTGATCATGCCCGCGAGCAACCAGATAAAGCCAGGCCACACCCACGCTGTCGCTGCACCGACACCAAGGAGCACCCAGAGCGTGTGTGTCCACCCTCTATGGGCGATCGGTGACAATCCACTCATACGCGACCTGGAAGAACGCCACAGTGTTCCCCAGGGCATGAAACGACCCGCAAGCGAATGAGGTAAGTCAATGTCAGGGAGCAGAGTACCGATGACAAACAACGGCAATCCGATTGCCACGTGTGTCAACCATTGATCATCAGAGGGAATAAACATCTGATGGAGCCATGTGCTCCCGAGTTGCACTACCCCACTCACCGTATCCAACGCATTGCTTATCCATGAGGGTTCACCAGACTCGATCATCGCCTGAGATTGGCCCATGCGCTCACCTACGGTGACACAGGCTCGGCCTAGTCCGAGCATCGCCAATCCACCAGCGATATGATACGTTCCCCTCATTATTGATCCTTTCGTAATATGCGTTGCATGACTACTACTATTATATTGGAAAACCAAGGTTTTGTGCAGGTTGCACACCTGAGTTTTCCATAAGCAAGCCGTACAAAGTACGGCCCGAGATCTATTTGACAGAACCAGACAGCCTGACGGCGCTGCCTGGTTCTCTATTCAATTCCTTTTTATTCAGGAGGTACCCACCATGAAGTTTGACGAGAATCTCGTTGACAACACTATTTTGTTGCTTGAAGCAGGTTTGGTTCCGGCCTTGATGGGCGAACCCGGTATCGGCAAGTCATCTTTCGTCGAAGACGTTGCCCGCCGAACGAACACCACATGCTTCACCCTTCCGTGTAACTTGCTGGCTGACAAGGCTGACCTCACAGGTGCACGCCTTGTTCTCAATGAATCTACCGGAGAATGGTCGCAGAAGTTCTTCCCCCACTCTGTCATCAGCCAGGCAATCCATTACGCCGAGAACAACCCCAATGAACAGCCGATCTTGTTCTTGGATGAAATCAACCGTACGACCTCTGATGTCACCTCGGGTACCTTGACCCTCGTGACATTGCGTCGTATCGGTGACAAGGCTCTACCGAAGAACCTGCGCATCATCGTTGCAGGCAACGACAAGGGTAACGTCACTGCTCTTGACGATGCATCCGTTTCACGTTTCGCCATCATCAACGTTGAGCCTGATGCTCACACCTTGATTGATGTCCTGGGAGACAACCTGCACCCATGGGTCAAGATGGTCTTGGAAAAGCACCCCGAAACGATCTTTGTCAAGAACGTGGATGACCAGCAGGCTGTTGAAGGATCCGATGACGACGACGAAAACGCCACTGTTTCCGTCTTTGACCTGTTTGATGGATCTGAGGAAATCCGGCCTTTCGCCACCCCTCGTACCATCGATGGTGTCTCGCGTTATCTCACAGCTCTATCCACCGAAAAGCTCATGAGTTTCATGGCAACTGCTGCAACCACCCGTGACGGACGACATGTCTCCTATCTCCAGGAGACCATCGAAGGTCTGACCGGACACACGTCTTTCACCACGCTCCTGATGGGTGTGATCAGCGAAGAACTGAGCAAGGGCACGACCCAGACAAACGCTCAGCGCGTGGTCAAGCCGCGTATCTACGATACCTTGAAGGCTGCTGCCACCACGAGCATCGACGACGTTACTCAGGTCATTTCAACAATGACCGATAACGACGCATCAGGGTGTCTCGTCTTCGCTCTCTACGAGCGCGATGACAACACTGTGATCATTCAGGCTCTCAACGACCGCTTGAGCCGTCTGGAAAAGAACCACTTGAATGATCTCATCACCTTGTGGTCGTCCGGCGCGCTGAACTCCCATAACTGCCGAGTTTTCACTGGGCTGAGCACTGGCTTTGCCCAAGCCATTACGCCCACTCTCGTTGCTATGGGTCTGGGCGACTGAGTCTTTTGTGCACACCGATCGTATTCGGTGTAACTGCCCTGTTCTCCGACAGTTGCACCGAATACGACACATACCCGATATATTCATAGAAAGGGGCATCAATGGCTACGATCCCCGTTAGCCTCATTGGACAAAAGCCAGGTCATCTTGATCCATACACGGCAATCCCCGCTTTCACCGGAGATTGCGACCCTATGTCTTTGCTCGACGCTATGGTGACCCACACGCTCTTTGAGCCACTGAACGCAAACCAAACGGTTGCTTTGACTGTGAACAATCAACCGATCGACCGCGATGGTGCAAACGAGCTTATCCTTCGATCTGTCGGTGAGGTTCTAGACCCCGTTGCCCAAGAAGTGATGAACACGCTCTTTGAGCAGGCTCTCACCAGGTGGATCCCTTCGGCATCGTCACCTGTCGATGAAGCCTTCATCACCCAGGCTGCTGCTACGTGCAAGCTCCCTGACCCGAGCAAAGCGCTGTATACCACGCAATCCGACGTGATTCCAGCCGTTAAGGACGTGCTCGCAGGAAACGCCGGAACAGACCTTCTCCTGGTGTCCTTGGGTTGGACTTTCCACCCGCACACCGTGGGGTTCTGGTTCCGCACAAACGCCGAGTTCGATGCGTTCAAGGCATGGCTGCAAGGCGAGCTTGCCAAGATCGCATCCAACATCAGCGCTGCTGATATGCGGATGTTCCAGCAGTTCGATGCGCTCACGCTCACCGATCTGACCGAGTCTCTGATCTTGCGAGCAGATGACTCACAGGCTCTGGATGAGTACTCGTTCGCACGTGTACTCATGTGGGCACTCATGACATGGACTCACAACAACGCTCCCCAGGCAGGCGCGCCCCAAACATGTGGCGTTCTCCCATTCAGCATCGCTGAGATGGTTCTGCCTCGAACCCTAGTTCTCGTCAACGTGGAGGCTCATGCGCGAGCATCCATGCGCAAGATCATTAACGAGTGGGAACTGATCAACAAGTCGTTGCACACTCCCGTTAAGCTCGTAACTCCCGGTCAGCTGAGCAAGCTCACGGCTCTTGCTCGTGCACAGCAAAAGGCATCGGCTCAAGCTGCCAACAGCTTGTCCAATGCACATCAACAAAAGGGTCGCAGTGGTCGCGTGGTATTCCACAAGCGCCCGACACGCCCCGTTGACATCTACAAGTCTGTCATGCGCGTGCTCACTCGTATGTCCAAGGTCAACCAATCGCTGAACTCGATTCGCAATGTGACGACAAGCTTCGTTCGAGCCAACAGGCGTCAACCGAACGATCCGAACAAGCCGGGTAAGGTCATTTCGCGTAAATACCTACCCGACATTCACATTTACCTTGATACGTCAGGGTCTATCTCCACCGAAAACTACGAAGATACGATCAAAATGCTCATCACTTTCGCAAAGAAAATGGGCGTTGATCTGTACTTCACGAGCTTCTCACACATCATGTCCACCCCTGTGCGTCTTCGAATCAAAGACCGCTCGGTGAACCAGGTGTGGAAGCAATTCGCAGCTGTGCCGAAAGTAAGCGGTGGAACCGACTACGAGCAAATTTACACTTTCATCAATGAGCACCCCGTCCTCAAACGCCGTTTGAACCTGGTGATCACTGACTTTGAGTGGTGGCCTGGGTCATACCACATCGATGTCCCAGAAAATCTCTACTACGTCCCGATCTCCGTTCCCTCTGGGTACTACTCATCGTTGCGTAACAGCGCCATGAGCTTTGTCCGTTCGATGGAAAAGATCGATCCGAGTACGGGGTCTCGAATCCTTGGTATGACCAACTGATTTAAGCCACACCAATCTGCTCACCCCTTCCTTCTCTGGGTTAACCACCTGGGGAAGGAAGGGCCTATTCATATCTTTCATATTCACACGGAAGGAGACCCCTATGGGTCTGTCAAACTTTACGCCCACAGACATCGGTGGCGGCGGCTCTGGCTCTTCAGGACCGAGCGTCCCTCTATCAGCCTTGTTCGGCCCCACCCTCACAGGCGGCTCCGACATTAACGATATGCTCATTAACTACAACGAGACGTACAAGAGCGCGACACCTGCTCTTTTCCGTGATGAGATCGTCACCCAGACCATGAGCATCATCTCGTCCTCTCGCAAGCCGAACGCTCTACTCGTTGGTCCAGCAGGGGTTGGCAAGACGGCGATTGTCGAAGAGATCGCCAGGCGCATCGCTAATAAAGAAGCTTCTGTGCCCCCGCAGCTCGCAAACACAACGATCTACGAGCTGCCGATTGCAACTCTCGTTGCAGGCGCAGGTGTTGTCGGTGATCTGGAAAACCGCATCACCGAAATCATCAAGTTTGCACAGGATGCAAACAACGACGCATTACTGTTCATTGATGAGATTCACCTCATCGCAGACAGCAACAATACGACCTACGCCAAGATTGCGCAGATCCTCAAGCCTACCATGGCCCGAGGATACATCCGCGTGATCGCGGCAACGACCATGGGTGAAGCGAAGAAACTCGATGACGACCCGGCGTTCAAGCGCCGTTTCTCCTCAGTCATCGTCGATGAACTCACCCGCGAGCAGACCCGTCAAATCCTGGACATTGTTCTACCCGGTATGCTAGGCCATTACCAAAACAAGGTCACGGTTGCCCCCGACGTCCTTGATGAAATCGTCATGACAGCCGACCGTCTCATGAGTACGGGACACCGCCCTGATACGGCGATTACGCTTCTCGACCGAGCACTGAGCCACTCTGTCATCAGCCACCACTCGGCGATCCAAGAAGCTCTCGCTTCTGGAAACACGACAAGCGCACAGATGCTCCAACAGATCACTCATATTCCGTTGACGGCTAAGCGACTGAACACAATCGCCATGCTTCTTGTCACGGGACAATCCCAGCCACCCCACCTTGATGTCACCGCTCTTCAAACAGAGCTATCCAGGCTCAGGGGTCAAGAAGAAGTTCTTCCTCGCATTGTCGACGCTTTACGTAGACGCGAGTTGAACGTCTTCCCGAGCACTCGCCCCACCTCATGGCTTTTCGCCGGGGCATCCGGGGTCGGCAAGTCGGAAACAGCCACGATCATCTCATCTATGGTCACTGGGCAAAAGCCCATCATCCTCAACATGGCTGAGTACCACGACTCGGCATCGATCAATCGCATCATCGGCTCACCAACCGGCTACGTCGGTTCGGACAGCGCTAAGGAACGACCTTTCGATACCTTGGCATCGAACCCCTACCGCGTGATCGTTCTTGATGAGTTTGAAAAAGCCGATATGTCAGTGCAGCGACTTTTCCTCTCTGCTCTGGATACCGGCGAGATCCAGATGGCAAACGGCCCCGCCGTTGATCTGTCGCGTTGCATTGTCATTGCAACGACTAATGCGGGTAGGCAGAAGCTCTCTGGCTCGCAGATGGGCTTTGGTGATCATAAGCACTCCGTGAGCAAGCAGTCTTTGACCAAAGAACTCCAAAAGAGTTTTGACGCAGAGCTGCTCGGACGCTTCGATGATCTCATCGCGTTCATGCCGCTTGGAGCCAACGACTACGCACAAATCTTGCGCGATGAATACGATCGCCAAGTAAAGCGTATTTGTGCCGAACGGCCAGACCTGAGCTTTGACCCAATTGATGATGACACCATCGCTCGATTGGTCGATGAGACATGGCTCGTTGACCAGGGCGCACGCCCGGCCATTCGCGCCATCCGCGCTCTGATTGAAGACATGCTGCTTGCTCAGGCAGCGAACTAACAGAGCGCATACGGTTCGCCCACGTGAATTTACCCCTCGTGGGCGAACCACCTATTCACAATCTATTTATTCAGGAGAACACAATGACTACTATGCGCACTGTTCAATACACCCTTCACGAAGCTGATGGATCTTTGACGACCGTCGTTGCTCACTACGGCATTCGTAATGACCGCGTGAGCATCACAGGGGAAGTCTATTACAACCGTGATGACCAAACCCCGCTTGCCAACTTTGATCCCGATAAGTGCGGGCAGGTATGCGATGACATCGAACGGGCATTCCCATGGCTGAAGCCTCTTATGGACCTTCACCTTGCTGACGCTTACACAGGCGCACCAATGTACGCACTTGACAATGGATGGTTCTGGCTTCATGAGGCTGAAGCCGATGGCCCGCTCATCACCACCATCAGCCGTCGTCGCGCAGCCAGGTACCTTCGCACGACACCGGACATGTTAGAGGACGTTCACACCAAAAACGACCTCGAAGCGCTGATTAACACTACGCTGGCCCCGGCGTGGAAGAAGCAGATTGACGCGGCATTGGCACTCTACGATCTGTCCACCGGCCATAAGCCACAGATCAACAAAGACCTTGAGTCTCTCCAGATCATCTACACCGATAATAAGGGGTGTCTCTACACCCAACCGCTGAGCGATTTGTCCGACATAGGAACCCTCGTCAATCCTGACGAAGACACCGATCTCACCATCGTCGGTTACACGATCGCATAACCTTTGAGACAACCCACACCATCGATCGGTCAGTACCATCACTGGCCGATTGATGGCTTATTCATACACTTATTTATATTCAGAAAGGAAGGCTTTCATGCCCATCCTCTTGGAAAGCATTGATACCGCAGCCGCTCAGATCAATACCGTTGCTGAGGCAGGTAAAGTCCGCACGATCAAGGCTGTCACCCCTAAGTTCTTTTCCTCGTCTCTGACCGGCCAGGGCAAGAAGCAGGGCGTGCTGAACTCTTCCGTTGTCCCCGGTTTCTACCCTATGGGTCTGAGCCGTGCAACGATGGGAAGCACCGACATTCGCTACAAGGAACGTCGCACCTCAAACAACGTCACCAGCCACATTATCCCCATCGGCACTGTCGTTCGACGCGCCTATGAGCAGGGATACGGCCACATGTTGGTTCCCGTTCCCTCTGAGGCGAACGCATTCTCCGTGCGCTTGACCGATGACACCTACACCTTCGATCTCTATGCATCCTGCCACGTGCAGGGCCTTGTCATGCGCGAGGATCGTAGCGGACGAGAAATGGTCAAGGATCTTGCTGTTTCGTACCGCACGATGCTTTACGTCGTTCCGCCCGTAAAGGACGAAGACGTTGACGACCTGGAAGCTCAGATGGACACTCTGTGCAACCAGAATCTTGCCTCTTGTGACATCGATGACCCAGGCTTCATCGAGGCAAGCGACGAGGACATCATGGCCTTGGACGATGAGTCTGTCGATTCACTCGTCCTGAGCGTAGACGATGACTACCGCACTCGCGCCACCCTGCTCAACATGTCGGCGTCCAACTTCCGCCACCTCTCTGCTCGCATGAGTATTGAAAGCCAGGCGTGGGCTGTTGCCGACTGGAGCTACGCGCCCGTCGAAGATTCCATCGACCTGCCGTGGAACAACATTTGCCACGCTATGGGTATCGACCCTTCGCACCAAAATAAGTTCCGTGACACTCTAAATCAGTTCTACGCTGATTACAGCGTCTACGAGAACATTAAGTACAGCGCCGAGCGTTGGACCAGCAATGGTATCGCTGAGGACATCCGAGACGTTGTTGCCGCTCTTGTACCCAAGACGCGCACCTACAATGATGATCAGTTGGCTCAGATGGTCTACCAGCTTCGCTACATGGAGCAGTACAGCGTTCCACTGCCTGCCTACCGCGAGGTCTACACGGCCATCAACACGCTCTGTGATCCTCAGACTGCATCGCGTCTGATGAAGCAGAACATGAACCTGCTGATGAACGAGACCTTGCACGAGCTGGGGTCTCACCGTGATGAGCTGGAGCGTGCGCCTCAGTCAATGGCAACCACTCCGATCCAGGGCCAGCTCTCGCCTCAGCAAAAGGCCGCTGTATGCTCGACTGAGCCTCTGTCGATCACTCAGGCAGGCGCTGGCGCTGGTAAGAGCACGGTCATCCTTGCTCGTATCAACCAGCTCACGCTGTGCGGGGTCAACCCCTCGGACATCACTGTGCTGTCGTTCACGAACGCGGCAGCGGACAACATCATCAAGAAGAACCCCAACGTTCGCTCGATGACCATTGCCCGCATGATCCATGATCTCTACATGACCTACTTCCCGACCCATGAACTCAGCTCTGTTGAAACGATCGCAAACTCTCTGGGCATCTACATGCCCGGCGATGCTTTCGCGCTTCAATTCTCTCAGCGCCTTCGTCGGTTGGAAGGTCGTGACGCACAAGGTGCCTACACCTCGCTGAACAACTTCATCGAGGCACACCTGGAGCAAACCGTTGACGCTCTGAACCTCATTAAGCAAACGTCCTTGGAACTAGAGATCATCCTCGCGTACCAGATGATTGATCGGATGCCGCTGCCTTCGGGTCTGAACATCCGCCACCTCATCATCGACGAGGTTCAGGATAATTCGGTGTTCGAGTTCATCTACCTGCTCCGACTCGTGAGCAAGCTCAAGGCATCACTCTTCATCGTGGGTAAGCATTGCTCACGTTAAACCCTACTAATTGCGGGAAACTCATACCCACGCGATAACGACCGCGACTATTGAGAAACCAATAGTGCAGCAGATGAGATAACGCTCATCGGATGGTAACACCGTTATCGCTAATGACAATCCGCAGCCAGCCACCCCAACGTCAAGCCGTGGGTGGAAGGTTCATCGACTATCGAAAGCACTGATACATCAGTCATAAACCATGGGTAATCCCATGGTGAAGCAAGTAGAGTAGCGACCACATATGCATCATGTGGTACGCGAAATGATGGGCATGTTTGGCAACCACCAAACATGAAGATATAGTCAACCAATTCACGAACCAAGGAGATTGATGCTCTCCTCACACTGCCGCTGAACGATTCGTAGAGTTCTTCACTCGTGAGAAGAACTAGGGATGCTTCCCAGACGCTCTACGAGTTCCGTTCGGCAAACCCGAAGGCCCTGAATGCTCTTGAGGCATCGGGCGTCTTCACTCCCTACAAGCTGGAGACCAACTATCGGTCGAACCAAGAGGTTCTGGACATGGCTAATGTCCACCTCTTATCTGAAATCGAAGCCAACCAGCTTGCTCAGATCCGCCTTCGTGCAAACTCCCTCGTCCCGGTCACGGCTCAGTCGTTCCAGGACAAGGTTCATGTCGTCCATGAACATTACACCTCTGATGCAAAGTTCATCACCGATCTTCCCAAGCTCCTCTCTCAGCACACCTACACCTATGTTCAGGACTGCCTGAGCCGTGGTGAGCAAGTGGCATTCTTGGCCTTTACCCGCCGAGAAGCATTCGCTGTTCAAAAGCGCTTGGAAGAGATGTTCCCAGGCCGTTCCGTCATCTCGATGATCTCGGATAGGCGTCGTGCATCGACGTTCTTCTCCGCCTTCATCAAGATGTACTGGTCTGACATCGAGGCCGTGGATCCCGCAAACGCCGCATACGTGTTTGCAAAGGAGATCATCGCACGAGGCCCCGCCAGCAATGCTCAGGCCCAACAAGCCTTGGCAAAGATGGCGAGCGAGTGGTGGACTGAGTCGGGTTCGGCCATCCAGGGATGGGTCTACGAGTACCAATCCACCATCATCACCAAGGAGACCTTCTTCGATCGCTTGAAGAAGTGCATCCTTGACTACGAAATCCGGTACAACTCGATTCGCGATGCCCTCATGCACCGCAACAACGAGGAGCGCAAGATTCGTAACCTTGAGACAAACGCTGATCTCATTGTCTCCACTGTTCATGGCGTCAAGGGTCTTGAATTTGACAACGTTGTTGTCATCTACAAGGACCAGTCCGACATGAGCGAAGAAAAGAAGCGACTGTATTACGTCGCGTTCACGCGCGCGAAGAACTCGCTGTTCGTCCTCTCTCATGGCGTCACGTTGTCTGCACGAATCCTCAGCGATTACAACCTCATCGTTGACTCGCTGACCCAACCGGGTTCTACAGACAATGAGGACGAGGATACCGCAACCGCTGTCACAGTGGTGAATGAAGATGATGTCCCCAGCGAGGATGACACCCCTTGCGCGGATGCCACCGATACCGATGGCTTTGCTGCTACTCGTGCTCTCGTCGCCAGCATCCAGACCGTTCCTGGTCTGTCTGCAACTGACGATGAGGACAAAGAGTAAGCATCGCTGTTGATATCGCCCCATGACTCCTGCCTCATCGTAGGGGTCATGGGGCACCAACACCACAAAGCTCTATATTACTCTCTTTTCGAAAGGAGCACTCATGCAAGACATTCGCCGAGGCGACATCTGGTTTATCCAACCCGCACCCGTCCCCGGAGGCGGAACTGTCGGCAACGAGATGTGGTCAGGAAGGCCGGGCGTCATCGTCAGTAACGACACCTTGAACCAACACTCTGGTGTTGTTCAGGTCGTTTACCTTACGTCGAGCGACAAGCGACGCGCGTCTGCTACACACGTGGTCGTTCATGCGAATAATCAACGTTCCATCGCCATCTGTAATCAAGTGACGAACATTGATACATCTCGTCTTTCCCAATACATCGGACGTGTATCATCTCTTGATCTCTACAACATCCAAAACAGTATTGCCTTCGCTCTTGGTTTAGGTGGAGCTAAACCGGGTGAAGCTCTGCATAAATGGGAAAAGCAACTTTCAGCTCATGGGATTGATCTGTTCAAACAAGAACTCAGTCTGAACGACGATATTAACTACTCTGAGCGCATCGAAGGTTTGAAAAAGGCTATTCTCCAGATTGCACGTGAACGTGACGCTCTCGCAACAGCCATTCGTGCGCACAGTGAGCACTCGTTGATGTATCAAGAGCTGAATAAAGTTTTTGGAACACCACCGACGCCGCCAATTCAACCCGCCCAGAAAAAGACTAAAAAGAAAAAGAAGAAGACACCCAATCGAAGAAGCAAAAGCAGTGAAAGACGGTGACCACAATGACCTCAATTTTTGATGTATCAAAGTATATTCTGGCGCATTTTGACCAACCAATCTCCCCACGCAAGCTCCAAAAGCTGACTTACCTTTCGCAAGGCTGGTCCCTGGCTCTAACGGATAAACCTATCTTCCCTGAAGATTTTGAAGCATGGAAGCATGGACCTATTAATCGCGAACTATTCAACACTCTTCGAGGAATTTATTCCATCGATGGAACGAATAGATCGTCAACACCGTCACCAGACCGAGCCAAAAGCTTTGGTCTCAGAAACAACGAGTAAAGAGGACTCATACTATGCGTATTCGAAACGGCATAATTACCACGCTCCATGCGTACAGCGCTGATAGTGAGTTCACTAACGTGCTTAAAGGTCGTTACATCACCAATGTGATCGACAATAATGTCATTGTCCTTGACAATGACATGCATCTTCACATCCAAATCGACACTCAACGCACGTTCATTCAATACATTAACGTTTGGGGTAAGCCTGATGCACGCATCAGATCCGCTTACCTTGAACCTGACGATGAAACAACAGTGAGCCTCACTTCGTCTTCGCTCGAAACCCTACAAACATACACATTATTCGTCGATATCAACGGCGTAGAATATCCAGTCTTTAAGATCGTCCAAAACGACGAACTGTACACGCCGGATATCTTTACAATCACCGTTTATGCCAATCAAGACGTTTATATGGAAACGTATGTGGATCGTTACTTACGTGGGGCACAATTTCCGTATCCTTCGTAAACACTTTAATCGCGAAAGGCTAAAAACACATTATGTATGATTCCAACATCGCTGCATGGGTTATTAGCACACTCACCGCAGTAATAGCAGTGGGAATGATCGCACCCTTGCTATCTATTTATACGTATGGACCCCACAATTCTGGTCGTATCAAACGTATCTGCATATATGTCGTATCCATTGCTATCATCGGTGTAACCGGCGTATACGGTTATTCCTATGCTCGCTTAGACATTGTGACAAACTCTTTAATCACGCAGTATTCTGATCGGCCTGTTCAAACTCAGTGGAACAATAATCTTGGACACGCCACGTATCGTCCAACCGATGCTTTAGGTCGAGCAACCGGGGCGGGCGTACATTTCAACGCATGTACGCCTGTGAGAACCCAGCAAGATGAACCTGTGAATGCTGTTGGTTTGCCTCATAGTGATGAATGGGTCAGCGCCCCTCTCATCTCACCCCAACTATGGGCTTCAACCAACGCATCAAACATCGTTCCAATGACAAAAGAGACCCAAAGTTCACTGTATAACGTCATTGAATACGATGCTCTCAAAAGATTCATGAGTAACGCAGGAGGAAATCACCCTTTCCCACCGGATGTATGCACCCACAAATCATTTGATTTCACATACACTATCATCCCGGTATATGAAAGTGACGAACTGATTCCGCGAGAGTTCATCATCGACATGTTCGCATCAGATGGATATGCCAAGCACCTCGTTGTATCCAACGATGTGCCCGGAAAAACCATCGATTATCGCACCGGAGCTATCAACTGAGTGCATCTCCCCTACTATTCACGAAAAGGATATTCACCATGGCTAATATTTCTTACGCAGAAGGTACCATCATCTTCGCTGTTCCCAATGAAGCAACGCTTGACGCGGTTATCGATGTATTCAACATCGCCAGCCGCTTTAATTATGACACCACGTTCAACCCCGACGACATCCAGATCTCGACGAACGACAAAGGTGACACCGTTGGCGTCGTGCCCTTCTACGGCTCAGGCCGATGGACATACGCCACCAATGCCGAACGCATGATCCCCTGGATCAACGAAAATCTTGACTCTATCGACGCAAAGACCCTCGATACGCTGACAAACTCGTGGTTCAACATCACGCTCACCTGGCGTGAATACGAATTCGGCCAGAGCTTCGTGGCAAGTGGCTGCGCCTATTACCACAAGCACGAGGGCCGAGATTTCGACACCACCGTAACCGTTATCGGTGATGAATCATCCGATGATCTCTCGGTCTCATCCCTAGAAGACTACGGTTTCGACGCCACGTTCTACACGGATTTCTCCCGTGAAGGTATCGAGAACTTCATCAATTACTTCTCGTGGAACGACCCAGATGCAATCGGCGATCTGGCCCTCTATTCCATCGACCAGCTCGCAGACGCCATGCGCGGCCATGAGACCGATGTGTTCTCTTCATTGGAGTACTTGAGCGAAGACGAGGACGAAATCAGGGACTACCGCGAGCGTATCCTGAGCAGGCTCCGCCAGTAACCGCACCTATCGCATACAACAATACCCCGGGCACATGACCGTGCTCGGGGTATTGTTTTTCGTCTCGCAACCTTATTCGTCTGCATCCTCACCATGATCATCCGATGCGGTAAGCGAACGATTCAGTGTCAGTGACGCCGAAAACTTCAAAACGTCATAATCAGGCACTCGACCCGAGCCTGACTTCGTGAACTGCACAGCATGACCATGCTTATGCAGCCTGTAAAAACGCCCGAAACCTGTCAGCATGACAGATCCACCTGATCGAACGGTTTCAATAATCTCATCAATCAACGCCGAATACACAGCTCGTACCGTCGCTATATCGACGTGCGTGCGATGAGAAACGCGATGCAAGAGCTTCGTCTTTGTCAGGCGACCGTCCTCTCGATTCCTATGTGTCGAAACCATAACCTATCCTCGTTTCAATCCTTCCGTTAAAACTAACGATTACATTCATACACCAGTATAACATACTGTAATAGCCCCACCATAAAGCTATAAGCTCCGTGGGGCTATCACAGTGCGCTTCGAGCCTTAGAACCCGAATGTCGGCGAGTCCTGTGCTGCATCCATCTCAGGATCGACGTTGTGAGACTGAGTGCGCGTAACAGTCGTCGTTGTCGTCTCCGTTTTCTTACTCATCGTGCCGCGCTGCTCTTCGATGTAAGCAGCTCGCATCTGTGAGGTGATGCCTGTCGCGCCAATGTTGTACATGGCCGAAGCTGCACGATTGAGCACCCCAAGCGACGGAGCACTTTGTCGCTGACGCTCCAATCGTCGCTGCCTCTCTTGGTTCCATGCATCACGATCTTCTGGCTTCACACCAAAAAGATCACCCATCAACCCATCATCTGTTGGAAAACCGAGCATTGCCCGCTCCCTTCTCTTACGTTTCTTTCACTAACCACGCATATCAATCTTACCCGAGTGACGGCTCATCACCGTCCTTAAATTGATCAGACTCACCCATCTCGAACCCATCGTCAACATCGTTGAGTTCAAAATCAGTCTCAGCTGTGAATGCCGACGTCTCATGCTCGTTGTACTCTTGGTTGTCACGAGCACGGTTATACGCATGACGACGGCGTTCCTTATCGCTCCGCATCCGCTCCGTATGAGCATCCGCATGAGCATTATCATGCCCAGGCGACTCACGTGGATCAGAATAGAACTCACCCCGCTGCCACCTGTTGTAGGTTTCCTCGGGGCTTGCGGCGAAATCCCGCATCTCCGACCTCCACTGAGAGCCATACTGTTGTGCCCAGTGGCGTTCGATATCAGGATGCGCCTTCGCGACCAATTCCATCGCATGGACAAACGACGTCGAATAGACATCACGCTGGAGATCTCGACCAAAGCCGTCAAACTCCATGGCTTCAAGCCCACGCTGAGCGCGACGGATCTTTTCACCCATTTGACCTGGGATCGCTTGGGTATCAAGAGCCTTGTCTCGAACAAACCATGCTGAGCCATACGCCATCAACGTCTCATTAAGATCGACAAGGTTACCGTTCAACGCAGCACGTTCCATCTCACGAGCCATAGTCACGCTAAGCAACATCTCATGCTGCATATCCGACTGCGGGGGTCGCACGGTAAAGGCTCCACTGATAACAGACTCGCCCGCACGTGTCGACCACTTGCCCGACCATGTACGACCCAGCTCACCTGTTCGCGGATCAATCTGCTCGGTCATATCCATATCGACCTCGCCATGGGCCGTCTCGACAAAGCGATAGGCCCACTCAGGCTCATACGCCATACGCTGGCCCACGAACATGCGACTGAGCGCACTCACGCGATTGACATCCAGCCCATCGAACTGCACATCGTCCCAGAAACGCTCCATGAGGCGATCATAGTTTTCTTGCACCTCAGCTGGATCAGCCCCAGGAGCGCGCATTTGCTCAAACGCTGCTTCACTCAGGCCAATATGGGTCAGCGCGGCGCTCATCTCGTTAAACGGAAGACGGTCGCCTCGTTCACTCGCCTCAATACGCTCCAAGCGACGCTTGAGCGACCACGGCAGTTCCCCACCGTGCTTCTCCTTGTGCTCTTGGATATCGCGGTTCACCTGCTCACGCTGGTGTTTGCGCCTGGCATTAGCCATGTCTTCAATCGCCATGCGAGCATCGCGCGTAAACGACCCTACCTGCTGACGGAAGTTCGGCGACAATAACCACATCGTCACGCCCATACCGAGTGACTCGGCAACAGCCGACATCGACACACCGTCTTTAAGGGGAACCAAGGCGCTGAGCACCATCATGGACGCATACGCCTTGTGCTTACCTTTCAGATCGTTGGCGCGAGAGGCGAGATCGGCCTTGCGCCTCTCACCTTTCAGATTCACTTGCTTCAACGCGTGCAAATACCCATCAGCATGGCTACGCATCTCACGGCGGAGCTGCTGTCCCCAGTCCAGACGCGGAACGCCTTGAACAGGGGTAGGCGCAGGATCCGGCTCGATCACCGGCTCAATGACGATCGTCTCTGTCACGTTCTCGTCAACTGCTGGCTTGCGCGGTTCTCCGCCATAGCGGGGAGCTGGAAGCTCACGAGGTGGCCGACTCATCTCATTCTCCTTTTCTACAGCTCGAAACTCGCCTCGTCCCGACGCGCCTGCTGCGGGGCAGGAGCGCCCATGCGACGAGTGGTCGAAGGAACACGCGGAGCAGAGCCAACCTTTATGCTGCTCCCTGGCAGTGCAGCCTGAATCGTCCCCTGTGTCTTCTGAGACTCAGGTGACGGAGCAAGAGGTCGGCCATCTACATCGCGACCCATTGACGCCATCCATTGCTTGGCAACGTCACCCACACGCACAGGCTGACCTGGGCCTCGCTGAGCACGAACGCTTGCCGCTGGCACTGAAGCCTGAGCAGGCTGAGGACTCACATTTTCATGCTGGCTCTGCTGCATCTGAGCCATGTTCTGACGATAATACGCACGCGCATTATTCAAATCATGCAGCTGTGCATAGTCTTGCACCAACGTAGCCTTGCCATAGGGTCGAACGTAATCACGTTCCACCTTGCTGATCTCAGCCATGGCTTCATCGTCAATGAGAACACCGCTCCAGGCTGCTTCAATGGCAGCGCCATAGAGCTTGTCACCCTCGTCGTTCACACATGGTTCAAGCCACCCCGACCGCGTATAGTCGGCTTCATAGTACTGAATCTTTTCGCCAGTACGGATAGCTCCATCACGAAGCAAAGCATTAACATGTTCATCCCTCTCAGGCTCGTTCTTATTAATCACAGTCCTGACCTTGTCGGCTAATGATCCTGTCCATTCATGGGGATCAAGACCGTAGTACTGCTTGATTTCAGCCTCTGTAGGCTGAGGGAATCGCATATCGAGCCTGAGATCGGCAAGCTTCGCATCATCGA
>ERZ773203.7-NODE-7-length-112052-cov-17.701555_pt1 | contig 112052 bp, 89 predicted proteins | sample MGYA00580529_ERZ773203 | MGnify/ENA primary metagenome ERZ773203 (study PRJEB29015, sample SAMEA2738176) | human oral metagenome | biome: human oral; feature: human-associated habitat; material: saliva | place: China | collected 2177 ... | reverse complement strand
CAGAAGTTGCAGGATGTATTTTTCATAGGTACTTATATGGAAGACAGAATAGCCGAAATCATAAATCTGACTAAGCTACTCACAGATTTTGGACTTAAAACAAATATTAATATTGTTTGTAAAAACAAAAAGAAGGTACTTAAGTATAAAGACTCACCCGTTCATTTTATCTCTCAGGGGATAAGTTTTGAGCAGAGTATCAGAAATTCGAAGTCTTCCGATATTATTTTAGATGTTGAGAATTCCATACATCTAGGTATATCTTTCAGACCATTTGAAGCTATTGGCTATGGTAAGAAGCTCATTACAAATAATTCTCTTGTGAAGAACTATGATTTCTATCATCCGAATAATATTTATGTTATAGAAAACCGCAGTTACGAGGGTTTGGAAGATTTTCTCCATAAACCGTTTGAAACCCTCCCTTCTGAAATTCGAGAGAAGTACAGCTTTACTTCCTGGCTTCAAAATATATTATCCACCTCTCCTTTTTAAGCATTCTTTGTGCTGTAGGCATTATAGTTGCCCCTCAAGTTGTAGGTGATTATCTTTGCGGATTATTTTAAAAAATGAATTTTGCAGAATGCTACAAGAAAAGAAATATATAGATGAAACCCGCCAAGGCGAAGCCTATGCTGGGAAAGAAATAAAAGGAAATACCAAAAAACTCTTCTTGGAGAGCTACGGCTGCCAGATGAATTTCTCAGACTCCGAAATCGTAGCCTCTATCCTCAGCGATATTGGCTATAATACCACAACCAAAGTAGAAGAGGCAGACCTCATCCTCCTCAACACCTGCTCCGTGCGAGAAAAGGCAGAGCAAACCGTAAGGATGCGCCTCTCCCAGTTTAAAAAACAAAAGGAATACAACCCCAGCCTCACCGTCGGTGTGCTCGGATGTATGGCAGAGCGCCTCAAAACAAAACTCCTAGAAGAAGAGCAGCTCGTAGACCTCGTCGTAGGCCCAGATGCCTACCGAGACCTGCCCAACCTCCTCCGAGAAACTCAGGAAGGCAGAGACGCCATCAATGTAATGCTCTCCAAAGAGGAGACCTATGCAGACATCAGCCCCGTGAGGCTCAGCGGGAGTGGCGTTACCGCTTTTGTAACCATTACACGGGGGTGCGACAATATGTGCACCTTCTGCATCGTACCCTTTACCCGCGGTAGGGAGCGCAGCAGAGACCCACACTCCATCATCAAAGAATGCCAAGAGCTCTGGAACAATGGCTACAAGGAAGTAACCCTCCTCGGGCAGAATGTAGACTCCTACCTCTGGTACGGGGGCGGCGCAAAGAAGGATTTCACCAAAGCCTCCCCTCTGCAGCAGGCTACCGCCCTCCACTTCGCTCACCTTTTAGAGATGGTTGCCCAAGCCGTTCCCCAAATGAGAATCCGCTTCGCAACTTCCAATCCGCAAGATATGAGCATCGATGTATTTAAAATGATGGCAAAATACCCCAATATCTGCCGATATGTACACCTCCCGATACAGTCAGGGAGCGATGCAATGCTCCGAGCAATGAACCGACAGCACACCCGCCAGCAGTATTTGGATCTGATTAAAGAGGCAAAGCTCATCGTACCCGATATCGCATTCTCACAAGATATAATGGTAGGATTTTCTGGTGAGACGGAGGCCGACCACCAGGATACCCTCAGCCTGATGAAAGAAGTGGAGTACGATTATGGCTATATGTTTGCCTACTCCGAACGGCCAGGCACCCCAGCCCACAAAAAAATGCCAGACAACATCCCCGATGAGGTGAAAAAACGAAGACTCCAAGAAGTAATCGACCTCCAAGGCGAGCTTTCCTCTGCACGGATGAAAACCTATGTAGGCAAGTACCACGAAGTGCTGATAGACGGCGAAAGCAAGAAAAATAAAAACCAATGGAAAGGGCGAAACTCCCAAAATGTGGTCGTAGTCTTCGATAAAAAACAAGGCGAGAAGCTCGGCGATTTCGTTACCGTCTTCGCTTATGATTCTACGCGCGGCACGCTCCTCGCCCGCCATGAGGCCTAACCTTTCCACACAAAAAAGAATACTCTCTCTTCAAAACAAAATTTTTTCCCTACTTTTGGCTCACGGCTTCCAGTTGGAGATTGAGTTCTTTTTCAAAAAAATATTCGTCTTTGGAGGCTTCCTGTTTTGGGAAAAGGGTAAGCAAACCATTTTATAGTCACTATTGGCAGTAAAAAAATTGAGTAGGGAGATAATGAATATCACTCATTAATGGAGAAGCAAAGTGTAAAAACTTTATGGATTCTAAAACTAAGAGAAAAGAGAACACTTATAATTTTTAATTAATTGCTTGGGGTGGGTATACTACCCACTCCTTTATTTGAAAACCAAAAAAGATGGCAGATTTACAAATGATAAAAAACCGATTTGGGATTATTGGCAACTACCCCGCACTGAACCGCGCATTAGAAAAAGCGGTACAGGTAGCGCCTACGGATATCTCCGTTCTCGTCATTGGTGAGAGTGGTACGGGTAAGGAGTTTATCCCGAAAATCATACATTCCGAATCTCGCAGGAAGCATCAGCCCTATATTGTGGTGAATTGTGGTGCCATCCCCGAAGGTACGATAGATTCTGAGCTTTTTGGGCACGAGAAAGGCGCTTTTACAGGGGCTACCAGCACGAGAAAGGGCTACTTTGAGGTGGCAGACGGCGGTACGATTTTCCTCGATGAAGTCGGTGAGCTCCCCCTACAAACCCAAGTGAGACTCCTCCGAGTGCTCGAGAGCGGTGAGTTTATGAAAGTGGGCTCCTCACAAATCCAAAAGACCAATGTGAGAATCGTAGCGGCAACCAATGTGAATATGATGAATGCCATACAGGAGGGAAGGTTCCGCGAAGACCTCTATTACCGCCTCAATACGGTGCAGGTAGATATGCCTCCACTAAGGGATAGGAAAGGCGATATTCATCTCCTGTTCAGGAAATTTGCAATAGACTTTGCCGAGAAATATAGAATGCCAGAGCTGGAGCTTTCGGAAGATGCCGTGCAATACCTCGAGAGCTACCCCTTCCCTGGAAATGTACGCCAGCTGAGAAACCTCGTGGAGCAGATGACGGTAGTGGAGCAGTCCAGAACCATCTCTGCTACTAAGCTCGCAGAATACATCCCTGCACAACCGAACCTACCCGCTGTGATAGGCAATCGCCAGAATCTGGGCAGTAGTACGACGGATTTCAGCACCGAGCGAGAGATTATGTATAAAATCCTCTTTGATATGAGGAATGATATTAATGATTTAAAATCCCTCACCTCCGAGCTTATCAAAAACCGAGGAGCGGTAGATTTCTCTACCCAAGAGCAGAACCTTATCAATAGGATTTATGCGGCAGACGGCGGTTCGGGCGCCAGCCCTCGCCTCTACTTTGAGCAGGGAATAGGGGGCAGCCCTCTCGGAGAGAATGCTCAGCCTGCGGCGTTTTATCCATCGCCCATCAGCCATCATCCCGTAGATATCAATGAGGAATATCACAATATAGAAGATATAGAACTGGAAGAAGCAAAAACCGATAGCCTCTCGCTACAAAACAACGAGAGAGAGCTTATCATAAAGGCATTAGAAAAACATAAAGGGCGAAGAAACCGTGCGGCAGACGAGCTCGGAATATCCCAAAGAACGCTCTACAGAAAACTGAAACAATACAACTTAGAATCATAATATCCCCCGAATCTTATGGCTACGCTGAACATCAACCCCGTAAATTTTAAATTCTCCCAATACCTTAGCCAAGGTTGGGAGCTTTACAAGAATAATTTTGGCAATATACTGCTGGCAAGCCTCCTCACCTTTGTGATGGCATTTATCCCCTTCTGTGCAATGCTTGCCGTGGGTAATCTCTATAAATACCTGCGAAAACTCCACAAAGGGCAAAACGCTGAGGTCTCTGAAATCTTCAACTTTGATGATTTTCTGCCTTACTTCTTCCTCCAGCTGATATTGTTTGGGATATTCTTCATATTATACATCCCTGGAATCGTGTTTTGGGTATGGGCAATTACTTCATTAGGCAAAACAGATGTGCCAAGCCTCCCCTACACCCTGTTTTATTATGCGTATGTTTTTCTTATAGCAATTATCATTATGCTCATAAGTGTTAAGATTTTCTACAGCCCTATGCTCATCTCCTTCCTTCAAGTGAAGGACATAAAGACTGCCTTGAAAGCATCTTTTATAATGACTCGTGGAGCATTCTTCCAGATACTGGGCTTTAGTTTAGTGGTAGGTCTTTTGGCATCGGTAGGATACTTTGCTTGTCTTGTGGGATTAATTTTTACACTGCCGTTCACTTATGCGTGTAATTATTTCGCCTTTGAAGATGCAGTAGAACAGATTTCTTATGACGAAATTTCAGAAATAGGAAGCTATGATGATGCGCATTAGACAGATTTTGGTTTTAGGTGCCTCCCTCCTACTCTACTCCTGCTATACCTTTACGGGCTCGTCTCTGCACAAAGATGTGAAGACGATTAAGATTAATGAGTTTGTGGATAATTCTGCGCTTAAAAATCCTACCCTCGCACAGCAGTTCTCCATAGATATGCAGAATAGATTCCTCCAAAGAACCACCCTGAAAGGCGCTACCGAAAGCCCCGATATTTTTATAGAAGGAGAAATCGTGGATTATAACCCGAGTAGCCCGGCAGCAGTCTCATCCAATACGGTGGAAAATATTTCAGGAGGCTTTACCCAAACTTCACAGAATAAAATGACCATCACCGTAAAAGTACATTACGAGAATAAATATGAGCCCCAAAAAAATTTTGATAGAACCTATACCGATGAAGCCGTGTTTAGCAGCGATTTAGATATTAACCAAATCGAGGCTCAGCAAACCAAAATCGTTATAGAAAGGCTCATCAACAAAATATTTAATGATATAATTGCAGATTGGTAAAAGATGATACAAGAACGAACCTTAGAACTCCTCAAAAACCCCCAAGCCCTAACGGCAGAAGACCTCCCAGCTCTTGAGAGCGAGCTCTTGGCTTATCCCTTTATGCAAAGCCTAAGGGCAGTGCTCCTCTACGGGGTTCATAAGTATAACCCCACCGCATACAAAGACCTCCTAAGCCTTACCGCTGCCTATACCACAGATAAAAAAATCCTCTATAAACTCATCAACCCACCAGTGGAGGTTCCACTTCCACTTATTGATGATAAAATAGAAGAGGCAGTGCCTCCGCTTCCACTTATTGATGAGGTAAAAAAAGAGGTAGAGCCTCCGATTATTGAAGAAAAAATCAATGATGAATTGCTTGTCGCTGTTGAAGAAGAAATCAATGATAAAACACCTGTGGCTGTTAATGATGAAGAAATAAAAGCAGTGGAGCCTCCACTTCCGCTTATTGATGATGAAATGGAAGAGGCAAAGCCTCCAATTGTTGAGAAAGTAAAAAAAGAGGTAGTGCCTCTAAAAATGGAAGTAGGGGAGACAGAAGTTTATATTCCAAAGGCTGAGCCTTATAGCAGAGGTGGAAGCAAAGATGGCGAGGAAAAAGAATGCAGCACCAGTAGTTCGCCAAGAAGAAGACGAAGTATCTAATACGGATATTAATTTCAGTGAAGCAGAAAGGGCATTGCAGGAGGAAACCCCTGTTTCGGAGCCATTAAAAACCGAAGAAAAGCCAAAAGACGCCCTCCCAGAGGGAGAAATTCAGGAGGAGGGTTCGGTGCCATCACCCTCAGCTTGGAAGCCATTGAGCTTTTTACAAAACACACCCGATGCGCTTATTTCAGAAAAAAAATCGGAAGAGGCAATAGCTCCTCCAATAGAAACTAAGAAAGTAAGCGATGTGCCAGAGGTGGAGATCTCTTCATCAGAAGAAAAAGCACCTTCCCCATCGGATGAGCACAAAAGCCCAGTGATAAGCATCTCATTCATTTCAGAAAATGAGGAAATTTTTCAGGAAGAGGAGCATTCCTCCGAGATTGAAGCTGTCTCATCTTCGGAAGAAGACAAGCCTCAGAGCAATATACCTGAATTTATCAATACTTGGCAGAGCTGGCTGAAATTGGATAAAATAGCTGCGGTAGAGGAGCAGGAAATCAAGGCAGCTCAAAGTATAGAGGAAATCAAGAGCAAGGCAATAGATACCTTTATAGAGAATAACCCAAAAATCAGCAAACTGAAAGAGGAGAACGATTTTATTTTAAAAGAAAAGAGCGATGATATCTCCCACCTGATGACAGAAACTCTTGCCAATCTCTACCTTGACCAGAGGCTCTATGCAAAAGCGATAAATGCCTTTGAATTATTATCAGAGAAGCACCCTGAAAAAAAGGACTACTTCCAGCAGCGAATAAAAGAAGTAAAAGAAATCAGGCAGGGGAAAGCCTAATGATGATGTTTTTTGATTTTCACCATCACGCAAAAGACAAGCAGGGGATTTATAATCTCAATTTTTTAGAAAACCCTGTAGAGACGGCTTTTTCTGTGGGGTTTCACCCTAAGGACTTAGATTTTATTACAGAAAAATCTTGGGAATGGTTTAAGAAAAGCAGTTTGAGTGCTCATTGCCTTGCCATAGGAGAATGCGGCTTAGATGCTTTTGTCCCCACAAGTGAAAAGGAGCAGGAAGAGGTTTTTAGTCGGCAGATTCTTTGGGCAAATGAAATCCAGAAGCCCGTGATTATTCACTGTGTAAGGAGGTTTTCTGAGCTGCTAAGATTTAGTAAAATCGCGAGAGTTCCTTTAATCATCCACGGATTTAATAAAAAGGAAACAATTGCCAAAGGGCTTTTGGATAAGGGTTTTTATCTTTCTTTTGGCAGAGCGGTGCTCCACAATCTCTCTTCGCAGGAGATTGTAAAGAATACACCGATAGACCGATTTTTTTTAGAAACAGATAATACGGATTTCAATATTGAGGATTTGTACCGTAAAGTTGCAGCTTTAAAAGGCATCAGCTTGGAAGATTTGCAGGAAAAAATCTTCCAAAACAGGCTGAGAATGGGCTTTTAAAGTCTTTTAAATAAATTATTTATCTATTCATTATTTATTATTCATAATCTCAAGTGCTACACGACGTGCCTCAGCATCCGTCTGCACATATACATCATAATCTGGATTGCTATCAAAAGCAACAGTTTGCATTGCTTTCTCAATAATGTCGCCCATTGCCAAGAAACTACAAGCACCCTTACGAAAGCCTTCATTAACAATCTCATTGGCTGCATTGACAATACAAGGCATATTGCCACCCTTGTTAATAGCTTCGTATGCCATTGCCAAACACTTAAACTTCTCCACATCAGGCTCAAAGAACTCTAATGGCTGACGGAAAAAATCTAACCTATCGCCGCCTAACGATAGACGTTGTGGGAATGAAAAGGCATATTGGATAGGTAATCTCATATCAGGAACACCCAACTGTGCTTTCACACCACCATCACAAAACTGTACCGCACTGTGGACAATAGATTGGGGATGAACCAACACCTGTATCTTATCAGCAGGTACACCAAAGAGCCATTTAGCCTCAATCACCTCGAAACCTTTGTTCATCAAAGATGCAGAGTCAATGGTAATCTTCGCTCCCATATCCCATGTTGGATGTTTGAGCGCATCAGCTGCAGTGACATGCTTCAATTGTTCATGGGTAAAGGTACGGAATGGTCCACCAGAACAAGTGAGAAGAATCTTCTCAATCTCGTTCGCATCCTCACCAACCAAACTCTGGAAGATAGCACTATGCTCACTGTCTACAGGCAAGATAGGCACGTGATACTGCTGAGCCAACTGAAGAATCAACTCGCCAGCTACGACAAGTGTCTCCTTATTTGCCAAACATATCTTCTTCTTTGCTTTGATAGCATGAATTGTTGGAGCAAGACCCGAATAGCCAACCATCGCTGTAAGTACCATATCTATTGATGGTGACTCAACGATGTCCTCCAAAGCTTTGCTACCTGCATACACCTTTACATCAGGCATATCAGCCAACTCTTGCTTCAAAGGTTCATAATAAGCCTCATCAGCAATGACAACCGCAGCAGGATTAAAGCGACGAGCTTGCTCAGCAAGTTCCTTCCAACGATGATTAGCAGTGAGTGCATAAGCCTCATAAAGGTCTGGATGTTGACTGATAACATCAAGGGCTTGCGTGCCAATACTACCTGTTGAGCCTAATATACAGATTTGTTGTTTCATTAATTCTTTTAGTTTATACTGCGAATCAGAGGTCAAGTAGTCCTGCTGGAATCCGCATCGTAATCGTCTTTGACGCTATGTCTGTCGCAACAATAAGTTCACCACTCGCAGGAATGAGTATTTCCTCGCCTTCAGGTGTAGTCACCTCAAAGAGCGTATTGACAGTTGTTTCATCTACAGCAACAATCTTGCCAATCACATTATTCGTTGCTTCATCTATCAAGGAATAACCGACAATCTGCGCCCATGACACATCATCTGTCCCTTCTTCTGCCAACTTACGTGGGAAATAGACAATACATCCTGTCAGTTCGCGTGCTTGTGCATCGCTATCAATGTCACAGAACTTCATCAGGGCTATCTCGTCAGAACGGAACCGATATTCCTCCATAAAGAAAGGAACAAGGATTCCGTCAATGTCCAATATCAGGTAATCGGCATCTACCACATCAAAAACGTCATCGGAGAACTGCAACTGCAACTCTCCGTGTACGCCATGCGGCTTCCCGATGCGCCCAATCTTGTAGACTTCTTCCTTCTTTATCATCTTTTCATCTTATATCAGTAGTACTGATAAAACTACAACTTATTTCAAAACTAAATTGTTTTTTCAGTAAAACAGTCAACCCTTTTGCCTAAAACCGTCTACCTTTTTGAGGAAAAAGGTCAACCTTTTTGCGAAAATAGGTCAACCCTATTTATCTAAAATTCCACAACACACTCTTTTAAAGTGCGGTTTTAGATACGATGGGACTAACAAACCTCTGCTCGCTGAATCTTTGCACCAAGGGCATTGAGACGTCCTTCGATGTTCTCATATCCTCGGTCAATCTGTGCAATATTATCAATACGACTTGTTCCCTGTGCTGTTAGTGCTGCGATAAGCAGTGCAATACCGGCACGAATATCAGGACTTGACATACGACCTGCACGGAGTTTCTTGGCATTATCATGACCAACAACTACAGCACGGTGGGGATCACAGAGGATTATCTGTGCACCCATGTCAATGAGTTTGTCCACAAAGAACAAACGACTCTCAAACATCTTCTGGTGGAAAAGTACACTACCCTGTGCCTGTGTAGCAACAACGAGCAACACAGAGATCAGATCTGGTGTCAATCCTGGCCATGGTGCATCACTGATAGTCATAATCGTTCCATCAATGAAAGAGTCTATCACATAGTGGTCCTGACGTGGAATCAGAAGGTCATCACCATCTTCGATAATCTGTACACCGAGTCGACGGAAAGTATCAAGTATCAATCCCAAGTTAGGAACTGACACATCCTTAATACGAACACCATCACCTATCATCGCAGCAATACCAATGAAAGAGCCTACCTCAATCATATCAGGCAGGATTCTATGGTCAGCAGAATGCAATTCCTTGACACCCTCGATAGTAATCAAGTTGCTGGCAATACCGCTAATCTTTGCACCCATTGCATTAAGCATCTTACAGAGTTGCTGGATATAAGGCTCACAAGCAGCGTTATAAATAGTTGTTGTTCCTTCTGCTAACACTGCTGCCATGATAATATTGGCAGTACCCGTAACAGACGCTTCATCTAATAGTATATAGGTTCCAACAAGTTTATCAGCTTGTATCTCATATACATCACGGTCTTCAACACGCCCAAAGTGTGCACCAAGATTCTTGAATCCAAGGAAGTGGGTGTCCAAACGACGACGACCAATCTTGTCACCACCCGGCTTAGCTATCGTAGCCTTACCAAAACGACCCAACAATGGACCAATCATCAAGACACTCCCACGCAGAGAAGAGCACTTCTTCACAAAGTCACTACTCTCTAAATAATCGAGGTTTACTTCGTCTGCTTGGAAAGAGAATTCATTAGGGGCAAGCTTCTTAACCTTCACCCCAATGTCTTGTAAGAGTTTTATGAGGTTGTTCACATCGAGAATATCAGGAACATTGCGTATGATAACTTCTTCTGTTGTCAACAGGGTTGCGCAAATCACCTCCAAGGCTTCATTCTTTGCACCTTGTGGAGCAATCGTGCCACTCAGCCGATGTCCACCTTCTATGATAAAGGATTCCATGTGTCGTTATATTACTTTTTCTTCTTATTACGAGGCTGAGCAAACTCTCTCGCATTAATTTTCTCAAACTTGAATGTGTCAAGATCAAGCTGAATCTTACCATCTGTATAGCGGGCAAGGTCCGAAGCTATCTTCTCATCATCACAAGTACCATGTCCCCACTGCATCAGACTACGCTTCATCTGATTAGCAACCGAACGTACGAAAGCATCCCGACGACTACCCGGCTCCATTGTCTTCAACTCTTCAAAAGCTTCAAACAACAATTTTCCATAGTGTCTTACAGGAATATTCGACATCGGATAACTCATTGGCTCTGGCTTAGTAGCAATCTTCAAAGCCTCTGACACATCGCAAGGATAGTCAATATCCAACTCAAAGTTTGCCATCAATGCCAGATGATCCCATAACTTCTCCATGTGATCAAAGTTACTACGGTTCTGGGCATTCATCCTATCCATAATGGAAATGATGGTTTCTGCACACCGCTGACGCTCTTCCTTTGTAGGGAGGCCAATGGCATAATCTACCATGTTTTGTATCTCTCGCCCATACTGTGGTAGTATGAGTCGCTCTCGCTGTGTGTTATAATCTAATCCTTCTATATTCATTGAATGATGAATGTTTCATGTTAAGTGATGACGGCAGGCCTATTATAAAGCCTTATCTACAGCAATGGCTTTGCCTGCTTAGCAACAAAGTCTTTGAGATAGAATGGAACGAAGTAAGCTACATCCTCAAACTTCTCTTGTGCAATACGCTTCTCCGCCAACGGGAACATATTCTTAGCCAAAGCATCAATACCCTTGATTAGGTGTGCATTAGGATGATTAATAGTTTCCATACACTTCTCTGCGCCATTACCAAAGAAATAAACAGGACCACGCTCAAGGTATTCCTTGTAGATATTCTCGTCTACTACATCTGCCTGAATGCCACGAACCTCTTTCAAGGCACGGTCATATACAGCAGAATAAACCTCCATACGGCGCGCATCAATCATTGGAACGAGAAGAGCATTCTCCTCTATTTCCTCATGATGAAGCAATACTGGCACTGCCAACAGCTCTAACGTAGGTACTGCCAACAGCTTTACGCCACGTCCATAGCAGATTCCCTTTGCCATAGACACACCGACACGCAGACCAGTATATGAACCTGGGCCACCACTAACTGCCACTGCATCCAATGGCAAGTTATTATTATCAATGAAGGCAAGTGCCTCATCAACAAATGTTCCTAACTTTTCTCTATGCTTAGGATCGAGCGTATCTTGCTTATCGAAAATACAAGTTCCATCCTGACTTACTGCAACAGAGCACACATTTGTACTCGTATCAATATTTAATATACAAGACATAAAAATCAATTATGTTCTAAATAACTTGCAAATATACTCTTTTTATTCCACATTTTTTGTACATTTGCAAAAAATTAACGCGAAAAGCTCATGATACTATCAATGACTGGCTATGGCAAAGCTGTTGTAGCCTACAAGGAAAAGAAAATCAATGTTGAGGTGAAATCACTTAATAGTAAGTCACTCGACCTCTCAGCACGCATCGCACCCCTCTACAGAGAAAAGGAAATGGAAATCCGTCGTCTCCTTGCACAGAAGTTAGAGCGCGGTAAAGTTGACTTCTCCCTATGGGTTGAAAAGGAGTCTACTGTTGACGCCACTCCTATCAACGCTGCTCTGATAGAGAATTATTATAAACAGATTAAGGCAATCTCTGAGTCTACTGGTATCCCAGAGCCAGAGGATTGGTTTACTACACTCCTTCGTCTTCCTGACGTAACAGCAAAGACAGAAGTTGAGGTTTTAGATGACGAGGAATGGGAAGTAGCACAGCAGGCTATCAACGAGGCTATTGAAAAGCTCACCGAATTCCGCAAACAGGAAGGAGCTGCTCTACAAAAGAAGTTTACTGAGAAGATTGACAATATTGCTAACCTTTTGAAGAGCATCGAACCTTTTGAAAAGAGTCGTGTACCAAAGATTAGAGAAAAGATTATCGATGGTCTTAAACAGATTCCAGAGGTTGACTACGATAAGAACCGTCTTGAGCAGGAACTGATTTATTATATTGAGAAACTTGATATCAACGAGGAGAAGCAGCGACTTACAAACCACCTCAAATACTTCCATGAAACAATGAAAGAGAGTGGTCATGGTGTTGGCAAAAAACTCGGTTTCATCGCACAAGAAATGGGACGCGAAATCAATACCACTGGCTCTAAGAGCAATCAAGCAGAGATGCAAAACATCGTCGTTAAGATGAAGGACGAGCTGGAGCAGATTAAGGAACAGGTTTTGAATGCGTTGTAAGGACCTCCCCCAACCCCTCCAAAGGAGGGGAGTAACAAAAAGAATATAGTCTGCAACGAGTATTAAAACCTATAAACAGATAAGTAGCTGCTATGAAAAAGATAGACAAGGAACATAGCTACTTTGGAAGTTTTCATTATCATACAAATGACGCTTCTACCTATCAGCTACTTTGTCAAAATGCAAAATATAACAGGAAGCATCCTACTAAAGCAGAAGAACTTTTGTGGGAGCACTTGAGAGGGAAACAATTAGGTGTACGTTTTCGTCGACAACATCCTGTCTATGATTATATCCCTGACTTCGTATGTCTTTCATTAAATCTTATAATAGAAGTTGACGGAGATTATCACCTCGCAGAAGAACAACAATTAAGCGATAGAGAACGAGATACTTACCTTCAACATTTTGGCTTTCATATCATAAGATTCTCTAACGAGGAAGTTCTTCAAAATCTCGATAAAGTATTAAACAAAATAAAAACAGCTATGAACAAGCTTTCATCTGAAAACCAATCTGCTAATATCACACCAGCAGCAAAGATACAGGAAGACACTTCTAACATCGCATCGTCTCCTAACACGTCCCACGACTGTCCGTTAGGCACTCCCCTCCTTCGGAGGGGTGGGGGGAGGTTACTCATCCTCTCCGCACCTTCTGGTGCTGGCAAAAGCACCATCGTACAGTGGTTGATGAAGGAACATCCAGAATTAAAGTTAGCTTTCTCTATCAGTTGTACCACCCGTGCACCACGTGGTACGGAGCAAAATGGTGTGGAATATATATTCCTTTCACCAGAGCAGTTCAAAGAGAAGATAGCTAATGGCGAGTTCCTCGAGTATGAAGAGGTTTACGAGGACCGCTTTTATGGCACGTTAAAATCACAGGTAGAGAGCCAGTCTGCAGCAGGCCAGAACGTTATCTTCGATGTTGATGTGAAGGGTGGCTGCAACATCAAGAAGTTCTATGGCGACCGTGCTTTAAGTCTTTTCATCCAACCCCCATCAGTAGAAGAACTACGCCGTCGCCTTGTTGGCAGACAAACAGATAGTGCAGAGGCGATTGAAAACCGCCTTACTAAAGCTTCAGAGGAGCTTACCTTCGCTGAGAAATTCGACAAGATTATCGTTAATGACGACCTTGAGAAAGCTAAGCAAGAGACTTATGAGGTTGTAAAGACCTTTTTAGAGGGATAAGAAAGCCTCCCCCAACCCCTCCGAAGGGAGGGGAGCTTAACCCATACTGGGAATAAGAGGGAAGCATTTACTATAAAGGTTAGTTCTTTTTCAAGAACAGATAGGAACTATAGGATTACAAGAACAACTATTCCTTTTAGGAACTCACACCACTAAACACCTCCAATGAAACCATCAAATAACGTTACCCAGCAAAACACTCCCCTCCCTTCGGAGGGGTTGGGGGAGGCTTTCCCTTCATCGGGAGAGGCTTCCATTGGCATCTTTGGTGGTTCCTTCAATCCTATCCATAATGGACATATAGCCCTTGCCAAAGCCTTTCTTGAAAAAGAAAACTTAGATGAGGTGTGGTTTATGGTATCACCACAAAACCCTTTCAAGGTGAACCAACAACTTTTAGCCGATCACCTTCGATTGGACTTAGTACGTAAAGCTACTGCTGACAACCCCCATTTTAAGGCTTCGGACTATGAGTTCCGACTTCCGAAACCTTCTTATACTTGGAATACCCTACAGCATCTCAGCCATGACTTCCCCACTCATCGCTTCACACTTCTCGTTGGTGGTGACAATTGGGAAGCTTTCGACCGATGGTATCATGCAGAGGATATCCTCACTCACTACCCTATCGTAGTCTATCCACGACACAACCAAAGAATCTCAGAAACGTCACTGCCCCATGGTGTCACTATCCTTCAAACACCTTTTATTGATATCAGCAGTACAGATATACGCCAACGAATAAGCCAAGGAAAAGCTATCGATGGTCTGGTACCTACAACGATCATCTCTGATGTTCAGCGCTTATATTAAGTTGTTTCACAAGAGCAGTTTACAATAGTAGATTATCCCTATTATATACAGACAAGCAAATAACCGACTAATAATAGGATGGTTTTACTAACATGCAATTGTCTCCTTCACCTATTATCTCACCCTTTCAACAGTCAAACATCAACTCTTTGTTACTCTAAATGCGGTAGCTGTAATTCCTGTTCTTCGCTTATAGAACTTGCACAGCGAATTCAAAGACACAACCGATGAATCTTATTTAAACTTACAATTCATTTTATTCTCCCTTATCCGCTCTATACACAAATATCATAATACTTAGACTAAAAGTTATTCTCCTCAGATAGGGAGTGATCTTACTTATCTAAATAAGGAAGATAAACGCGACTATTACTCCCAAATTAATTTTAGTTTTAGTTGCTGTCATTTTAACATTTGAACAATTCCTTTTGATTATCAGGATGTTAAACGCACACAAGGGATGACAGATGTGACAGGAAAATCATTCTCATATCAAATAGAGGTAATAAGGAAGTACAACTAACAAGAGGGCTGGGAACGCTTATTAGTCCCCAGCCCTAAGAGCTTACAAATAAAAGAATAAATATCGACAACAAGGAGGATTGAGTGAGAACATACCTCTCTAAACAATCCATCACTTTATATTATATTTCATTCTTGAGTTTCTGAAAACGTTTCTGACACCGTTTCTTATAATTGTATTTGAAGATATGCTTTTCTATTTTCCGCATATTATAAGTAAACGAGAAGCAAACCTTATCAAACCACTTTGTCTGCTCTTCCGTATATATAGAACGAGGAATCCTTACGAAGTAGAGGTCGGCTATTGTGTCAAATGCCGAGAACTGTCGATGGTTTCTCTCAAAAAGCCATACCTCAGAATAGAAACGATTGGTAGAGATAACCGCTTTATCAAAAGTTGGTAGTGTCCTTATATAAGCCGACCTTGCCCACCAGAAACTGCCAGAATACATTGTATAGTTGCGTGGTGGCCATCGATAACAGCTATAGGTATCGTAGCCTTCATTCAGAACATTCACGGCAACCTTCCATTTATCAAAGATGAAATATTCCAACATCTCTCTCCAAGCCTCTATCTTCTTCTTAAAAGAGCAGAAGAGACGGTCGTTAGAGGTTAGCGACTGGTAAGAGATACCCTTCGTATGGAAGTAATAAAAGAGACAATCCTCCCTTTCAGACAGTTGCTTAATGAACTCTAAAGCAGGGTACTCATACCGCTTAGGGTCGGTGACATTGGATATTATCACGAGTTTATCACTATTGATAATACACTTCAAACATTCCACATCTGCTTGATTGCCTGCTATACAACTCACGAAGAAAGTCGTTGTCGCATCCAGCAGACCACTCTTACGTAGATTATCAACCTGCCTTCTCACCAATGGCTCCCATCCAGTGTCTAACATGACATGATAAACACCATAGATTGGCAGCTCACTCTTCGGCTCGTCCTCCCATCTCCGCAAGTCTTTTCGGTCGTAGACATGGAAAAGACTCTCTCTTATCCGTTGCAGAAAACTACTCATACCAGTTCTTCCTCCATTGAAAGGATGAGACGACGGAACATCTCTTTTAACCCAAAATGCGCTTTCCATCCTAACGACTGAATACGCTGTGTGGCAAGTCTGAGCTTTGTTGTTGGCGAATATCCTAACCCCTCTTGTGGCTGTATCACCACCTGCACACTTTGAGGATTAAACGTCGAGGCAACCAACTCTGCCATCTCACGGATAGAGATATAAGTGTCTTCGTTTGCTACATTGTATGCTTCGCCATCCTTACCACGCAAGAGAATATATAGCATTGCCGTAACGGCATCTATCGTATAGCAATAGCAACGACTAAGCTCGCCTGTCGTATGTAGAATGATATCCTCGTTCTTCATAACACTGCGTGCAAATTGCGCAAAGACACGATTGTCATTACCATTCACACCAGCACCAAAGGTCTGTGCCAAACGTGCCACTTTCACGTGAACACCGTACTCGTCTGCATAATTATGACACAATGCCTCGGCAGCTCTCTTTGCTAACGGATAACTGCTACGAGTTGCCATTGGGTCAAGATATCCCTGCATGTCTTCTGTGAGTGGGCGTCGGTCGTCAGTGACAGTACCATAGACTTCTAACGTTGAGGCTAATACCATCGAACTTACTCCATTCTGATGGGCGTAAGACAATAGGTTTTGCATACCGCCATAGACAGTATTCATCGTCTCTACAGGGTATTCAACGAAATCTTTTGAAGCGGTAGGAGCAGCAAAATGGAAGAGGTAGTCTATCTTTTTCGTAGGTGCGAATGGTTCAACACAAGAGAAGTCATAGGAATAATAGCTGATTTCATCGCTTACCTGACCAAACATTCTCTCTGCTTTCTGCACGTTCCTTACAACAGCCACCACGTGTAAGTTGATACCTTTTTCTGTGCGTAGAGCCAACAGGCAACGTACCATACATGCACCCAACAAGCCAGTTGCCCCCGTTACAGCTATCGTCTTCCCTTCCAATGCTGTTGAGAAAGGAAACGTATCTGCAAAATAGCTTATATCTTCTTTTAGTATTCTTTCCTTCATTCTCGCCCTATAAAGTTATAAAAATCCCCGTTCCATCGACACATAACAACACCTTTACAATCCAAATATCTGCTGATCTTCATGCACCTTCACCATCGCACGCAGCACGAAGAAGTCTGTTGGGGTTGTAATCTTAATATTCTCCATTGGTCCGATAATCGTCCCTAACTTATACCCATAGTGGCTCATCATCGTACAAGAATCGATGAAATCGGCTTTTCCTTCCGCCAAGGCGCGTCGATGAGCAGTTATTATATCGATCAAACGGAAACTCTGTGGCGCACGAGCAATGAATGAATCGGCACGAGAAGGAATCTCCAAAGCGTCGTCAGCCTGCTTCACGATAAGTGTTTCTGTTGCTGGGATACAAGTGATACAACTCCCTACTTCTTCAACTTTCTTGATGTTATCTGTTATCGTCTCTTCTGTTATCAGCGGACGAACACCATCGTGAATAAGAACGATTGTCTCTTCATTACTTACACTCTTACTCTGTGCATATTCCTCTGCAGCGCACAGTCCCTTGTAGATAGACTCCTGTCCAGACTTTCCACCTGGTATAATCTTCACTACCTTATTAATCTCAAACTTACGGAGCTGCTTCTCAAGGAAAGGAATCCAACTTTCAATACATGCTACTACGATAGCATCTATGTTCGGATGGTTGTCGAACAACTCTAATGTATAGATGATTATCGGCTTTCCGTTTAGGTCAAGAAACTGCTTAGGGCGCGACTTCGTGTGCATTCGTAGTCCAGAACCTCCTGCAAAGATTACTGCTATGTTCATAATTATATTTGGATTATTGTTATTATAAGATGGCGGTATCGCCGTCTGCTGACACGTACATTACTGCACCGACTTACTACTTAAAGACAACATCTATCTTGTGTCTATCACGCTTATCCCTTGGTGGCAAGTCCATGTAGTTCCCATAGGCGATACGACATAACTCATCAGCATCGGCTGGCCCTTCAAAGGTATGACCTTCAAAGACAATATCTTTATGTGGTATCATGCAACGACGCGGGTTCTGCTCATAAAACCATGCACCGTAAGAGTGCATATAGAGGTTGGGATTACCAAACAGTTTCCCAACCAAGCGGAACATTGGAAAGACTATAACATGTAGGAACTTATAAGCTATTTGTGCCAAGAGAGGATAACGACCAGCTAACTTTGTATTCACATTGACCGATAGTTTAGCTGCCAAACGCTGTAACCAAGGAATCATATTACCCTCATAGGGGAAGATGTCTACATGAAGTCCTCTGAACTTCTGCGCCTCATGCATTCTTCGGTCAGCACTCTGCTGATTATCATGACTTCTGTTCTCGCTCTTTAAATCACGAAGACAAGCCCATTCCTTATAGAAACCAGAGTCCGTGTCGTTGTCTTGTAAGACGAATTGAGGGTGTGGATGCGCCTTCAAATAATCACAGAGACGTTTGAAATCCTTGTAGTCTACAACCATATCAATGTCGTCATCCCAAGGAATAAATCCCCCATGGCGCATTGCCCCTAACACATTTCCGCCATCAAGTCGGCAAGGAACACCTATCTTCTTCGCTGTTTCTTGCAGATAGATAGCCATGTCGAGAAGTCGCAACTGTGCTTTTCTTAGCACAGAGCCGTCTGGGTTATATTCCTGTCGGAGGCTTTCTTGTGTCTCTCCTGTGTTGAAAGTTTCAATCATTTTCCGTTAATATACTTGTTGCAAAGATAATAAAAGATTATGACTTCCCCCTCGGTCTTTCCGATAATTATATTGTTTATTCCCTTTTGGTATTGATGTTTTACATCTTAGGGGTGTATATGCAATGAAAGATGTGTAGTTAGAAGGTAACATTGTAAGGTGTTGGTGGGTAAAACATGCCAATTCATTAACTTTCCAAACAAATATTTTGGATATGAAAAGAGGCTGCATCGTGAGTTGTTATACTCTTGATACAGCCTCCAGGGTTAGTTTGAAGGAATAAATTTTATTACTTAATCATTATCTGCCCAGTTAGGATAGTCCTCTGTAGCCTCTTCTTCAAAGAGTATCTGTGGTTTGCTCTCTGCGTGATCACCCTGATCAGAGGCTTCAAGCAATAGAGACTCAATCTCTAACTGATACTTTGTAGCAAGTGGCTGAATATAAGTTTTCTTCATTTCTTTTCTTTTTACTTTACAGTTATCTTCTTTCCATTAATAATATACAAGCCAGTTGGAACAGAGAATGTACGAGTTTCGCCAGACTTTACAACGGTTCTTGTGATGTTCTGTCCTGCAGCATTGTATATCTTCAGATCAGTGTCCTTATTAGCTGTTGCAATAATGGTGTTATAGGTCGTTGTGATAGCTAATGTTGGTTCATTGGCGATGTCTGTAATACCAGTAGTTTCAGTGTTATTCTCATCGAAACTTATATTGAACATGCTGAACATCTTAGCACCAGCAGAGCCGCTGAACTCATAAGCTGCACGGAATGGCCAGAGGTAGAGAACTTCCTTACGAAGGTTGCGCAGTGCAACGAACTTATTGTAAGAGAAGTAGAATACACTTGGTTTATCAGCCTTGTTCATGCGTAAACCAGAATAGGTATGGTAGCTCTTGAAGTTAGCTGTTGCGCCATTAAGTATGTTGTTAATCATTCCGTCCTCAATGAAATTAGCATTTGATGCGGTCTTTTCAATAAGGGCAGCCTTCTCACGTACAGTGAAGAGGATGTTGTTTGAGGCATTTGCACGTGGGAGTCGTACCATGTAAGACTTGTTTGCTTCAGTTGCAGCATTGAGCTTCTCAAACTGAGCAGTAGCCTGATAGTCTGTTCCCTGATTCTGCGGAGTGCTGGTATAGGTCAAACCATTCTCCTTCATCTTACCAACTGTAAACTCAAAGAAGCCACCATTATCATCCTTATGGTCACCATTAGTGTCAACAGTGAGCTTGAATGGAAGTACGATAGAAGCATAAGTATCTGCACCATAACCGTTGTAAGTCATCTTACGCTCGTAGGTAGCAAACTTGTCGTCAGCCAACTTGATATCGTATGGTGCAAAGAATGGATTCTTATCGATGAGCTTAAACTCTACTGGTGATGTAAAGTCTGATGTGCTTCCTTGCTTCGCAACAGCAACGTTGTTAGCTGTAGCCTGTGCTGCAGAACGATAAGGGAGGTAAACGATAGCATTCTTTGCCAATGCATCACGGAAAGTATTCATACTCATGATACCTGTTGAAGCATCGTTTGTACTACCAATAACGCTGAACAACTGAGAGTTGTCTACGTAGAGTACTTGGTCAAGTGATGTAGGTGCATTAGTTCCACCAAGTGCAGCAGTCATTGCATTTTTAATCTGGCTCAGTGTCAGATAACCATAGCTGTTACCCGATTCTGTGTCGAAGCCAGCAGCAGTCGTGGTAATCTTTGCACCATACATAGCCTCCTCGTTGTCCTGATCATTATCAGCCTTATAGTAGTTGGTTTTGTCGTAGATCTTAACCCACTCAACATTTGGAGTGTACTCGCCTGGAGTCAACTTGATGGTTGCTGTGTAGTAAGCGAAAGCCTCGTGCTGCTCCTTAACAGTTGGTGCAATGTTGTAACGTGTCTCATCCTTTGTGAAGAGGTAGAGTGTCTTTGTATCGTTCATTGGCACGATAGAGTTCTGTAGGTTGAAGTTACCACCCTGTAAACTATAAGCAGCACCACTAAATGGAGTTTCAGTGAGATACAGTGTAGCTCGCGTGTTTTTGTTACGATCAAGCTCTGCAGAGTTGTTGAAGATGAATGCTTGATTACCAGCTACCTTAACATGAATCTTATCTAAGTAACTATGATTTGGATCATAATCACTTGCATACAAATCTTTGCCGTTTACAGGAGTATAAGCAGAACCTACGAAGCTATAACGAGCCTTACCATCGTGTGAATCACAGTTTAGATAAGTGTCGTCAGCAAAGAGTGACTTCAAGTTACGGAATGTAAATGTACCCTGTGCTGGTGTAGAGAAACCTGCAGGCACCTTATATTCAAAGAGGTCACCACCCATCTTAAAGTCGACAGCATTTGTAAAGGTACGAGTCATTTCCTCACCCTGCTCACCTGTGCAGACGATATCGGCTGTACTGATATAAGGGTTCAATGGCTCCATCTTTACATCTACATTTACCAAGGCTGTACCAGTTGTGTTTGCAATCTCAAACTTAACAGCATCATTGTTAAGACCATCAATGGTAATAGAACCATTTGAAGCAGATGGAGTAACTGACACTTCCTGATAAACAGTTTCACCTGTCTTGTCATACACCTTTATAGTGTAGGGCTGTGGAGTGTAGCTTGCACCGGCAGACTCACGCTTTCCGTAGAAAGTTGACTGGTTATAGTAAGAAAGAACGGCATAATCGTGATAAGTTCCATAAGCGTCATAAGCTCTATAATTCTGTAAGTAGTATCTTGTTCTATAGAGTGAGTTATAAAGATTTCCTTCACTATCGAAGTACCAGTTTCTATGAGCACTTGTTTTATATGTTGTTGTTGTAGCGTAAAAAATACCAGTTGTATATGGTACACCACTACCCATAGAAAGGTAATAGTATTTACCAGATGCATCTTTGGTGTAAACGTAACCTTCAGAATCTTGCTCCCATGTCGTACCTTGTGTACTCCATATACATTTAGGATATTGCGTGCTGTTAAAGGTTAGATATTGGTTGTTACTTCCCTTAATCTTAAATCCTTTTGTACCATAATTCTCAGATTTACCTAATGAGAAGTTAAAGGTAGCACCAGTGATACGATAACCGATAGGAACAATATTTGTAGTTCCGTCTTTGTAGTTGTTTTCAACCTTTGTTGGTCCCTCTACATAGTAAATACCACTCTTTAAAGCGTTCCAAATCTTTCCGTCGTTCTGAACAACAGAAATCTTCTCATTAGTACCATCTTTCTTCTTCCATGTTCCATTTTCCACAGCAGACTCATGGAAGAGCTTTACCTTAGCCTCCATCTGCTTAATATTCTCAGGAACATAAGCTAAGAACTTGTTACCACCCTTTGTTACACTTTTAATCTCTCCAACATCAATTCGCCGAGTTTCAAAACCATTTTCAACTAAGTTGGTATTGGTTTCAGAAACATTTGAAGGAGTCATAGAGACAGTGAACTCTACGTCTGGGGCATATTCTACCTCAATAGATTCATATTCAAAACCTGCAAGAGTATTATCATAAACGTGGTCACCAATAAAGTTGAAATACAAAACAGAACCAAGGCTGGTCTTTCCGTCACCTCGTGTGAGTACATAGGTTTTTGACGTCCCATTTGCATCATGTGTGATTTCAATAGGAGTTCCTATCCATTGGGCTTGCGATCCTTTATCTTTGTTAGCTGCTTTTTTAGCATAGGCTTCTGTAATCTCACCAAAATACCAAGGAGTACGCTGTCTCCATGTAAGCAATTGTCTTGCAGTACCAAAACGATCTTGTCCATAAAAAGCTTTATCAAGAATGTCATAGTCTGCTTCTCCATAACTACCTTTCAGCTTATTCTTAATCTTAATGGTGTACTTTGTGATACGGAACCCCTTAGGCACAGCTAAAGCTGCATAAGAATTTAATACACCAGCAATGTGTACCATTCGATTATCTTTCTCATAGAAACGAATGTTACCAGTATGGTTACGCATCATACCATCAGCAGAAAAGGTTGGTGCGTCAGTTGTGGTGTAAGTAAGTGGCGCCTGATTGTGAATAAACATAGAGCCATATCCACTTTGAGATCCTGCCTCTTGACTACTCTCAGAACGTACAGAGATAATGTTACCTGTTTGTGGGCTAATAGTAACCTTTACGGCCTTACTACCTGTTTGTGCTGAAATTCCAATATTACATAATAGTAATAATGAAATTAAAGCATAAAACTTAAGCCCATTCCGGGAGAAAAAGTTTTTTCTTTTCATCAAATAATTACGTTATTTATAAAATTAAAAATTACCTAACAATATAGTCGTTGACACTATATGCATCGTTTTTTAGCTGTGCAAATGTACGTATTAATTCGTTTTTAATACAAACATGTATGTCCATATTTGATAATATTAACTAAATATCTACACATTTCATATATATTAACTAATAATTAATACACAGCTACTTTGTTCCTTTTTAACTATAGCTTTAAAAACAAAAATCGTCTTTATAAATTTTTATTTACAAAATATAGTTTTCTTGTAAATTACTTTATATTAGCAGATAAAGTCTTTCATAGGTAGATTTTTATATGGTTTAGTTTACTTAGAAATAAATTAGAACTGATTAAACACACAAATTAAACGCATATAAATAAAGTTTAATAAGAGAGCATCTTATTGTTGTTTTTTCAGTTTTTTTGAATCTTTTAATAATGTTATTTTGTGAAAATCATCAAACTAATGTTAGTATATTAGGTCATCGCATCGTATAAAAGGGACTTTACATAATGGTTTTGCAATTTACTAATAGAAATCATTTTATTTAGAAAGTTGTATTTTGATTTCATGATTCGAACTAATATACTTATATTTGCGGAGGTAATTAGGTGTCAACTTTATTGCTGTTTGTGTTGGTGTTTGCCCTCCGCACGAGTGGTGTTTACGCTTAGCACCAATGGTGCTTGCCCTCCGCACCATATGTGCGGAGTAATTACACGCCAATTAAAAACAGTAAATGAGGTTGTTACTGATCGTATAAAACATAGAAAGAGATTACACTTATATAGGGGATGTTGACTGGAAAGCATAAGATTTATTGGATGGTCAGAAAACTACTCAGTTACTTGTTGTGGCTTGAGGTAGTGTGGTTGGTACTCAATTGCGTATCACCTTGGAAGTTAAGGAGTGATGTGGATATTATATTTGTCTACACTTTACCTTGGATATTGCTTTTCTTCCTTATCCGCTACATCAAGCGGAGGTGGAAGGAAGATGGTAATGCCGCTATCGGTTGTTTGTATACCATGTTATGGGTGAGCATTCCTTTCATTATCATTGCGCAACTACTCTTTGGTTGGTTGGGGAACTTAAAAAATGATTCAACCAAGATAACGTTTGAAGACGATAAGTATCAGGTAACAATTATTGAAGCACTATTCGCAACACAGATGGATAAAATACAGATTATGGAACACTGTGGTCCATTCTATCACAAAGTTTATTCCAGTGATCTCTATGGTGTTGATACGAATAAGTTGAAAAGTACAGCAGCTATTGAAGACTTCCTTAAAGAGCAAGAGAGGGAAAAATAGCTATCGGATAGGTTCTTTACCATTCCAAAGTATGTAGGATTTGGCTTTTCCAAAGAAAAGCGTTACATTTGCATCCTAAACGGATTCTGCCAATCAGGGTGGGAAAGGAGAAATAACATCTTCCCTTTCTACACTTATGATAAAAAATACTTTCACGAAGGAAACTTTATATAGCAGAAGACAGCTAACCTCTTTTTAAGATAGAACATACTTTGAGGAGGAGATAAGAAACAGCGTATCATAGAGATACAAAAGCTAATGGAAAAAGAAACACTCAAGGAGAAAACAGCCAAAGGACTCTTTTGGGGTGCATTGAACAATGGTACAATGCAACTGCTGAATATTGTCATTGGAATCTTATTGGCACGTCTGCTCACGGCAACCGATTATGGATTGATGGGAATGTTAGCTGTTTTTACAGCGATTGCAGGGGCATTGCAGGAAAGTGGATTTACTACTGCGCTTGCCAATATGGAACGTCCAACGGATAATGATTATAACTCTGTCTTTTGGTTTAGTGCTATAATGGGTTGGGTTTCATATATCGTTCTCTTCTTTTCAGCTCCTCTGATTGCAGCTTTCTTTCATCATTCAGAGCTTATCAGTCTATCCCGTTTCGTCTTTGCATCACTGCTTTTTTCGTCTTTAGGTACGGCCCCATCGGCTTATCTTTTTAAAAACATGATGGTCAAAGAGACAGCTTTGCTGCGTATCACCAGCCTTATTATTTCGGGTGTGGTAGGAATCATCTTAGCATTAAAGGGTTATGCTTATTGGAGTTTGGCTTGGCAGCAGGTGCTTTATATTAGTCTTACAAGTCTGTGGCGTTTCTTTATTATTCCTTGGCGACCCTCTTTTCACATCGACTTTACGCCTGTAAAGAAGATGTTTTCCTTTAGTTATAAGATTCTTGTGACGACGATTATCAACACGATTAGTCAGAATATTCTAACCTTTATCTTCGGTCGTTTATACTCAGCAAAGGTGGTGGGTAACTTCTCTCAAGCCTTCAAGTGGGACACAATGGCAAGCACGTTTGTATCAGGAACAGTGTCACAAGTAGCGCAACCAGTATTGGTAGAGGTGAATAATGACCTCAAAAGGCAAGTAAATGTGTTTAGAAAAATGATGCGTTTTACCGCCTTTTTGGTCTTTCCCGCTATGTTCGGATTAGCGATGATATCGCACGAATTTATCATTCTTCTTATATCAGATAAATGGATAGAGAGTATTCCTTTGTTGCGTATTCTTTGTATTATCGGGGCTTTCCTACCTTTTTATACAATGTATCAAAACCTCATTCTCAGTCGAGGTAAGTCTGCTGTTTATATGTGGTGTACGGTCTTATTAATCGTAGCACAGGTAGGACTCATTATCCTATGTTACCAACAAGGAATCGTCTTCATGGTGAGTGTCTATACAGCTATTACTATCCTTTGGTTGGGTGTGTGGCAGTTCTTTGCACATAAAGAGATTGGAATACGCTTCATAGATATCCTTAAAGATATATGTCCTTATCTATTAACATCCGTGGCGGTAATGATTTCAACCTATCTCATTACCTTATGGATACAGAGTCTTCTACTTCTATTGCTGACGAGAGTCGTCTTGGCAGCCCTGCTTTATTATATCGTAATGAAGATGGGAGGTTCGCAAACACTAAAGGAATGCCTCAATTACTTTCATCGTAAGAAAGGGTAATAGCCTTAATCTTAGTGGTACATGTACAACTGCATGATAGGATAAAGCATAGCACGAAGTAGTTTGACAGGTCCGCCACCTGGTGTATGAAAGAGTTTCTTGTAGTTCTTCGTTAGTAGATACTGTAAACGTAAGAAGGCAAAGACGCCCTGCTTGGTCTCCATTCGCATTACTTCGCGAGCTTCGATGAAATCGTGTATATTTGAATGTAAGCCCTCCATCAACATAAGCTTACCTTGAAAGATGGGGACAACCTTCTTACGTATCTCTTTATAATGGTTCAGACTCCACGTTAACTCAGTGAGAGCGTTCCTCCATGAGGGCAGACTACTACTATAATCATTGTAGGTAGTAGCCTCTGCATGGCGTCGGAAATTAACTAACACCTTATTACAATAAACGATACTGTCGTAGGATGCGGCAATAATACTCAACACAGCATCGTAAAGGGTGACCTTAAAAACAGGACTCTCAATGGGTGGTAAGAGATTAATCAATGCACGCTTACATAATAAAGTATGGCCCGGAAGACCTAAGAACATCATTCGAAAGATATTCACATTGCGTGGTCTATTGTCGAAATAAGCAAAGGAACCATCCGTCGAGAAGGGTCGTGAGTGTCCACTACATAGCAGCTTATCTCCTATACAACGCATCTGTGTTTCTATCTTATCCCTCTCCCAGATATCATCTTGGTCAGAAATGGCAACGTAATCACCTGTTGCACGATGCAATGCAGAAAGGAAGTTCGCATTAACACCATGTTCGCCTTCATTCTTAAAAGTACGAATAACAGCATGTTTTGACGCATACGCTTGTAGTATCTCCCATGTATGATCCGTAGAACCATCATCTTGAATGATAATCTCATGGATAGGATAAGACTGAGCGAGCAGTGAGTCTATCTGCTCCCTCACATATTTCTCACCATTGTAAGTACAGAGGACTATTGATACAGAGGCTTTACTTTCCATAACTTTACTATAGTGTGAAGATGACGAGTGCACTGTTATAAACAATGAGGTAGAAAGCTATCAAGGCTGTCAGTAGGGTGATAGCATTCCTAATCCCACCTTTCATTGACTTTATCAAGCAACCTATACACAACGGTATGACGTAAGCCCAATGCGCTGTCATTATATATACCTCGTTAATACCAAACCCTAAGCCTATATGAAGTATCATGTCAAGGGCGAAGAATGACAAACACATCCACATCAGCTTACTACGTTTACCAGCCCAGATTCCGCCTAAAAAGAGTAAGACGATAAGACCTTCAACAATATAGTTTACGACCCAGTTATAACTAACAAAGACAGGACGGTCGCGAATAACATCACATAACGTGTACTTCTGGTGTAACTGTATGGACTCACCAAAGAGGTTCTCAACGAGCGTCTCACAGCGAGAAGTAGTCACATCTGTCCAGTTCAAGAACGGTTGTTTACTCACTGGCGTACCAGAATGAGCATATTGTGGTGCGCTATACTTTGCCTTCAGCTGTGCCTTTCGGTGTTTTTTCCATAGTAACGCAAACGCTTCTGTCTGTTGTTTACTATCTTTAAGATGCGTAGTATCGCTGAACTCCTTCCACATCTTGGTCTTCTCATCCTTTACAGCCTTCTTTTCGTGTGCCTTTCGTGTATTGACACTATCGGCAACGAACGTTTTGTACTCCCAAAGACCAAAGCTCCAGATTGCTGCAGCAGGTAAGATGACAACAAAAATGAGGTTCTTAGGATGAAAGAAACGCTTTCCCTTTGAGAAAAAATCAGCTAATAACACCTTTAACCCATTATTAAGTGATACGCCAGCAGTAAGGATAAAGAAGACAATCGTCTGCCATTTTTTTAAGGGTTTATGCTCTGCCATCTGCTTACCTGTCACATAAATCACTAAGAGAATAAGAAACAACGACAAGATGAAATGGTCGGGTGAGATAGCTGCTAATAGTACGTATGCGAAGGAGAAGAGTAAAAAAGCAAGTACAGAAGACTCTCGTTGCGAGAGATGAAGGAACTCTCTTCCTATTCGTATCATTAAAAGGAACGCATAAAGGGAACTGATGAGAAGGACGATAGCAACCAAGAACTGTACACAGTTAATACCCAATAAGCTCATTAATCCCTGATTAATAAGATAGACCGGATAGTAGAAAAAAGCCAATAAAGGGTGTCTATGCACATCGTAGGCTGTTGTCCAGTCGGTAACAACGCAGTAAGTGAGTGGGTCGAAACCTGACACATGGAACCAATCGAGGATGTTTTTCCGATAATCCTTTGATATTCTTGAGAACACCGAATAGTATGGAATAATCACTGTGGCGTGCATGATGAGCTGCCACAGGAGGAATAAACAAACCGAAAGGCGCTCGTCTTTTCTTATTTTAATAAACTTCATCCACATAGCTTACGACATTAAGCTTACGACATTAAGTAATAGACTGTTTGTCCTGCATTGTAAATCCAAAGGTAGATGGTTAGCATGATTAACGCTACGCGCATCAATTTTAGCCATTTCATCGACAATCGTTTCAGTAAATAACCATAGGAGATGGGGATAATGAATGCCCATCCTGAAGTCATTATATACACTTCAGTGACGGCAAATCCGAGGATGAGATGCAAGGTGAGGTCACAAGCAAACCAAGCTAAAAGCATTTTAAAGAACCGTTGCTTGTAGCTAAACACTATACCTACGATAAATAAGAGGACTACAAAAGCCTCGATGATATAATTCACGCTCCAGTTGTACTCCACGAAGATAGGTCGTTCCCACGAAACATCTTTTAATAACGAACGCTGATGAAGCTGAATAGACTCACCAAAGAAGTTCTCTACAATGGTAGGAATACGTGGTGTAGAAACATCCATCAACTTCGTTATCACCCCATCTCCTACAGGCTGACCGAGGTGTGTTCGCTGCCATTCATCCCTTTGTTTCTTGTGTTCGAGCACCTTCTGCGGGTTCTTCTTCAGCGTTTCGCTTTCGATATGACGCACAACTGCTTGCTGTGGAACCTCCAAAAGATAATATTGAGACTGTTGAATACCGAGCAACAAGAGCAATGGCAGGACTACTCCGATAGAAATAAACTTACAGGTAAATACCTTCTTTCCATTGGTAAACAAACCTGCTAACAGGGTCTTCACCCCATTTGAAGTTGCCATTCCTGCCGTGAAGAAGGTTAGAACTAACGATTGCCAAGCTGTTAGTAATTGCCCTTTCTTCATCTTCTTTCCCGTGATGTAAAGTGTCAGAGAGAGGAGCATCAGGGAGATAACAAAATGATCGGGCACCATGCTTGGGATGAGTACGTGTCCAAAAGAGAATAACAACAAGGTAAGTATTCTTGCATCTTTCCGTCTCAACTCCAATACTTCACGGAAAACACGGTACATGAAGAGTACTGCATAGAATGCTGAAAAGACGATGATGACAGCCATGAAATACACAGCAAAGTTATATCCTACATTTTGTATGAGCCAATCATTGAGCAGATAGAGCGGATAAAGAAAAGTAAGATACAACGGATGACGTGAAGTAACGAAGTGGATACGACCTCCCGAGACCGTTATCCACGCCCAGCAATCATAGCCTGACATACGAAAATTCTTGGTAAAGACACTCCAAAATCCACCATGTGCTTCCATGGTGTAGATGTGATAGTGGCTTGCTATCACCATCGCATTGAACGTAACAAAGACTGCTAACATGGCAAAAGCCAGCCAGCGTTCTTCTTTCTTCACCTTGAAAATATTGAATATGTGCATTGAGTAGCTTTGATTATTTGGTACAAAGGTACGAATTAAAGCACATTTAACAAAGGAAATAAGGAGAAGAACTCGTTTTGCACGTAGCTATCTGCCTACTATTTCGACTTCTTTTCATGATAATAAAAGTTCTTCCCTTAAACACGTAGATTGTTAACAGAATGAGTTTAATCCACATATATGGTATGATTACCTACCAATTAAATAGTTTTAGAATGAGGGATAAACTACATGATAAACGTCATTAAGTACGAAGTCTCTCTGTATTCACATCCAACTTATTTTCTTATTAATTGAGGTTTGTAAATTATTTTCGCGCAATTCAAAACCAATACATGCTCTTTTGGCTTCTAAAAGACGCCCAATTGACTTGCAAAAGGTGCCCTTTAAGGCTCTTATTAACGCCCTTTTGAAGTCCAATTAAGCACCTTTTCGTTTACCTTTTTATAACTAATTGATTTCCTTATGGTTACAAACCTGCTTCGTATATATGTTTTTGCCATTATTTATTGACGTCTTACTCGAAATTATGTAATGATTTTTCAAACACCTATCTACAGCTTTTCGAAATCTTGAAATGAAAAGATTTTCAATGAAAGAGGATGATAATAGGATAGATAATTGACTGTCTTAGCTATATGTCTGTTTATTGAGGAACTTCTTTTCGTGAACAAAAACAATTCTTTTCATGAAAACAAGCTGCATCTGGGGCTTAATAAGGAGTAACATCTTACTTCCTATGTAAGAAAAAGCGCACTAAAAGGAAGTTGATTGGAACACAAATAGCGAACATAGGAATCAATGCTATCTGCTTGCTGAGACCTAAAAGAAGGAAAATCTTCAGGCAGACACTTTGCAAAAGGAAGTTGATGACATGCGAAAAGATGAAGCCTACGCCTCGTTTGGTAGTCGATTTTACACGGAAGGTGTAACGTGTGGAGGCGATATAGTTGAATGTGAAGCTAACAAGATAAGCAATGGTATTTGCAACGAGGGGCTGTAGCCAGCATATTAACAGCAAATATGTGCCGTATTGTATGGCTGCAGCTGACGACCCAACGATGATAAAACGTACGATTTCACCGAGCCTTTTCTTGTCCTTTATTTCATTCTTCAGCATGCTATTTCTTATTTCTGAAAGGTTTGTAAAAGCCTTTATCTGCAAAATCAAGTAGTTCTTTATCGCCTCTACTATCTCCAAAGGCGATTAAATCGTAGGCTTCACGATGTGGATAAAGTGCTGTGAGGCGATTCACCTTTTCCTGTCCATAGCAGTTTTTAGTGGTAAATTGTCCTGTTAGACGACCTCCCTTTGTTTCTATTTGCGTCCCTAATACCTGTATCTTTTTATCGATTTCATCGAAAAAAGGTCGTACCCAGTTGTCAATGCTTGCGCTAATGATAAGTACAGTGGCTTGTTCTTCTTCGATAGCCTGTCTTACTTTCTCTATCCCTGCAGGGCGAAGTAGGTGTTTGTTTTGCTCTGCAAAGTGTGTACAAAGTGCGTTGAAATCGTCAATATTCATCCCTTTGAAGAAGTAAGAAAAAACCTGCTGCTTTACCTTCCAATTAGGATAAAGATGCAGTTTCATCAGTAGGAGGAGGGGTGAAAAGAGTAGAAAACCACGAAACATTTGTCCGCTTCCTTTTGCAAAGCGGATAAATTCAAGGAGAGTGTCCTTAGTAGTCAGTGTGCCATCGAAGTCGAAAGCATATATCTTTCTCATGTCCTATTGGATATTCTTAAATACGTAGATAATGAAAAGGAAGGCAAGTCCGAAGGCTAAGACGATGAGCTGCATGAAACGATCGTGTATCATCACCTTTGTTGGGTCGCCACTCTTCTTATCGACAACTGATATTTGGATATAACGAAGTAGTCCTAAGAGTACAAAAACACTGGTCAGATAAAGGTGATCCGTGTGGAAATTTGCGATGGTTTCAGGACTCACTGTGTACATAATGTAGCATACGAGGGTGACACTCGCTGTAATCGTAATGGCTTGATTGATAAACGTAAGATTATAACGAATCGTATTCTGGCGAGGTGCATGGCCAGTCTCGTTCATCTTCACAACATCGTCACGGCGTTTTGCAAAGGACAAGAAGAGCATTAACAAGAATGTCATCAGAACAATCCACTTACTCAGATGTATGTCTGTTGCATATCCTCCGGCAAGGATACGAAGTACAAATCCGAAGGCGACAACACACACGTCAATGATTGCATAACGCTTCAAACGGAGACAATAACCTATATTTAACAGCCAATAGAAGATTATTACACTGGCTGTCTCAACCTGACGTGCATGCAACAAAAAGGTCGAAGTCATCGATAGAATAAACATCAATCCCATCAATATATAGCCCTGTGTAATGCTAACAGCCCCCGATGCCATTGGACGATGACACTTCACTGGGTGCTGACGATCATCATGAACATCGACAATATCGTTCAGACAATAGATTGACGAGGCTGTCAGACTAAATGACAGGACTGTGATTAACCCTGCATAAACCGCTTCCCATTGCAGTAAAGCACCTCCAAAGAAGACTGGAAGGAAGACGATAAGATTCTTAATCCATTGATGTGGACGTATTAACAGTATAAGGTTCTTCATTTTATTCTATTCTCTATGGGCGTTATAATCCCTTTAATTACAGTCTGTAAAAGCCATGCAAATATCAGACTGATGACAGTCGTCACAACAAACTTGTGCCAATAAGACCAATCAGTCTGCTCAAGATAATCGAGTACGAAGTGGGAATGTATCAAATAAAGTTCCAAACTCAATGCACCAAATACTTTTAGCATTTTGTTGATATACTTTGGTGTATGACGAAGGACTTGATTGAAGAGGATAATCGATGTAAACGTAAGGGGGGTATAAAGCATACGTTCAAGAAATAAAGGGAACTGTCCGTGCTTTTCTTGCTCAAGAAACAGACAAGAGGAAAGGGCGATAATGAATGTTATCACTATTATCCAAATAGCCGAGCCACCCACGATGTCTTTCCGTTTCACCGCCTCTGCAATGTTAATACCTATAAAAAAGATGGGTGCACGGCTCCAGAATATCTCTAAATGACCTACTGAATCATGCAAAGGGGTAATATATTCCACCACTACACACCACATTATCATGATAACAGGAGTCCAACGATAGATAGGATTCTTGGCGATAAGCATCATATAAAATGGACTCACAAGATAGAAAACCATAATAGCTGGGATATACCAGAACGTTAGCTCATTGTGCATCCAGAAGTCCCAGTTAATCGTTATATCCCCGATGAGATCGATGATATTCATACTGTGCCCGCTATGTCCTGTGAGATTGACGTTAAGAAAATCGGGTATATAGTAGAGGCAGGCCATGAAGAGCCAAGTAGGATAGACACGTAAGAAACGTCGAAGATAAAACTTTCGCAGGGAAGGGTGCTTTGTCCAAGAGAACCACAAGCCCATACCGCTCAAGAAGAGAAAGAAGTCTACACCGATATTACCCATTCTCTTCAAGCCAAAGAAGGCATCTTCACGTGGCAATCCCACATGAAAAAGAATAACGAAGATGATGGCCAACCCCATCAACTCTCCTCGGTAACGGCTTATATCAGCTACTTCAATGCTTTTTATCTTCATTTATTGCGATGAAATCGTGTATTTATAAGACTCCTTTACTTTAACTTTGGACTCGGTATCTTCTTCATTAACTCTTTGAACAACCATGCTAAACAAAGCGAAGAGATAACGTAAAGGAGAAGTCCCGTCCAATATTCTCCCCCTCGAGAGATTGGAATAAATATCTTTCTTGTGATAGGATGACAGACGAAAAGGGCTGCTGAGATGCTGCCAACCCACGAGAGAACATTCATAACAGAGAAGTACTTATTGCCAACTACACCTTCTATCCAACTGAGTAATCTCACAAAGGTAATAGAGGCAACACATATTACAAGTGGAACAAAATACCATGTTATATAGTTGAAACTCATCAATAGTATGGCAAATAACGAAAGGACAAAGGCTACAAGGTTTGTAGCAGTCGTCCAAGCGTGTGCGTATCTCGCATAAAGTACACCAAAGCCGAATGGCAGCATCCCCCCGATAAAGTTATATCTCCAGCGGTTCAAAGCCTCACTCTCTGGTTCACAGGATAACTGTATGGCAAAGCAAAGCACTATCAACATAACATTCCATGCCCAATGTCGGCGATAAAGGAAAAGTCGATACACGATATACAACTGTATCATAAGCCCAAAGAACCAGTAAGGACCAGGCCAAATAATATCGTCGGGATTGGGAAGAAGATTATTAAAAAGTCCCATTTGACCGATAATATCCATCACATGGTAATCGTGTGGAGCGTCTGTAATAGCGTCAACCATCGTAAAAGCTACAAAGCCAACTATCATCATACGGAAAAGTTTTACCCAATGATATTTGATAAAACCAAAGACTGGAAGACTTGATTGTGACTGCAGCATACTTGTTGGCACTGTTGGCTGTTGCTTTTCGTACTTCATCGTCAAGCCGTATGCTGATAAGAAGAGGAATACAGGTACTCCATAATGCCCAAAGAACGATAGAATATGAAAGAAAAACAATTCGTTCCACGACCCTTGTAACACTTGATAGAGTTTGTCTACATTGCGTTGAAAATACTGATATTCGTTCTCCTTTACCACTGGACGCAACCAATGGCAGTAGTTATGTAGGAAGATTCCGATAATGGCAAGCCCTCTCAACGCATCACACTCTACCCGTGTAAGCAACGCTTCTCGGCGTTCTTTCCTCTGTTCTGGTACGGATTGTTCTGTATATGTATTCCTTTCCTTATTAAACATCCTAACTTTAATGATTGATTTTGTGCGCTTTAAGCGTTTCTTTATACTGATCTAATTCGCCTCTATGCGTCCAGCAGCCACCTTGGAAGCTATCTTCTATTTTGATATAGACTTCTGCTTCGGTAAGAGATGCTTCTCCGAAGGACGAGTAAGCTTATCGTAATCCGTTGTATTCTTTAGTATTCTCGGTCTCATTTCATTGTATTGTGGACTGAGGATATTATACTCTGCATGGTAGTCTTTCGTATGAATACCTGCCAAATAGAGCAGCATGTGCGGTAGTGCATCCGTCATAAAACGACGGTTTTTAGCACCGATTATTTCTTTGTAAATGTCGGGATGCTTAGCAGCATACTTATAAGAGCAGAAGATCCAGAAAGGAATTTCAAACTCATAATGCGCTAAGTCGTAATCAATAGCAGCCGAGTGATTGCGACAGATGAATCCACGATTACCCTCATAGCATTCCTCTCCATGATCAGGCATATAGATAATGATAGCCTCCTTGTCCTCAAAACGACTAATAATAGCATCTACAATGGAGTCATTATATAAGACAGCATTGTCGTAATCAGCCAATACATTTCGTTGTTTCCCATTAAGGTCGGCACGTTTCTTCTCATAATCTTCTGCCGTAAAGTGGCGACGGTCGCTTGGGAAACGTTGGTTATATTTGACGTGCTGTCCGAGGAGATGGAAGATGATAAGATTATGATCGGTGTTGTGTTGTTGCTGATTTTTATCGTAATCATCGAGCAATCCTCGATCAAATCGGTATAATTGTTGATTACGTGAATCGAACATTGCCTCTGAAAGTTCTGGATGATTAAGGAAGAATCCACCACTAAAATCATATACAGCCTGCTTTGCCTTAGGCAAGAACTGATTAGTGATAAAGGTCACATGATAGCCTGCCTTACGGAAGAGTGAAGGGAAAAGTGGGTAATCGCACCACTCCCCTTTCTCTCCAACAACGTGTAGAGAAAAGACGTTCTTAAACACGAAACTGGTCAGATTCCATGGTGCTACGACATCACTGAACGGTACAAGTAATCCCGACTTCTCGCGCTTAATCTGACGTGGAGTCGTCGGCATGAAATAGCCATACTGTTGTGAATGCAGCTTTCCATAGCTTTCACCGATGATAAGGACGATATTTGGCGATTTAAACGAACAACTATCCACACTCATCTTGTCCTTTGCTTCGATGAGACGGTCAACTTGTTGCGATGCTAACTCATTAGAAAAAATACTGAAAGCAAGGCGATAAACAGGCAGATAGAACTGTGCACAGTCTGACGTTGTTAGCTCATGTTCTACAGAGCCAATAGTGTCTAAAGAGAACATTTGTACCATTTCTTTCTTGTTGTGAGCAGATGATTCAATCGCCCAACCAAGAAATACGAGACAAACGCCCCCAAGTATGTGGTGACTATGGTTAATGATTTGTTTCGCCACTGTAACCTTATAACTAATAGCTGGTGGCAGTTTTACCTTCTTCAGAAATGTTGTTAGGATATGAATAAGCATAACAAGCAGTAGTAATCCTACACTTGAGAAGATAAGGTCTGACGTAAAATAACTACTGAAAAACTCGCTTGCCTCACGCTCGTCAGTCTCACCAACAAGTAGGAGCATTGACGGATTCAACGTTGATTGGAACTTTACCCAACAGAAGAGGTCGGTAAGACTCGTGCAGTAAGCGATGATATACAAAAAAGCACGAATCCATCGGCGAATCTTTAGAGGGAATAGTGTAAGAATGATGCAGATAACATATAGGTCGAGAAACAACTCTAACCACAGGTTACTATATACGGCAGCATCGGGGTTGTTGGTTGGCAACTCCGCATATGATACTAATATACCGATAAGGTACATGAAGAAAAAGAATGAGGCGTTGTCCTTAATGGGCTGATACGCCTTATTCAGTAAACTGACAGCATACTTAATAAATTTCATGTAAACGTATATATTTGCTTGCAAAGTTAACACTATTTTAGTACAAGGCAAAGTTTAAATACAAAATAATACGGTGTTAGCAACTAAGTCTTGTTTCGTATGGGTTTTATAGGTCCTTCCTTTAAATATATGGATGCTTTCCCGTATAGGTTTAAACTATACTCTCATTAGCCTACAATAGGTATAATCTTGGGTTCTACAATTAAATATATAGATTGAAAATAGAATATTACAAGGGAGGATAAACTACAAGATAAAATGCAAATTGATACTATGTCATTCAGTACTCTACAAGCAACCTATTACCATACCAACGCAACTTGTAAATTATTTTCATACTCTCCGAAAGCAATACATGCTCTTTTGGCTTCTAAAAGACGCTTAATTGACTTGCAAAAGACGCCCTTTAAGACCCTTACTAACGCCCTTTTGAAGTCCAACTAAGCACCTTTTCCGACACTACTTTATAACTAACTGAATTACTGATGATTACAATATCGCTTTTCACATGTATTTTTGTTCTTATTTATAGATCGTTTACTCGAATTTATGTAATGATTTTTCAAAGCGTTATCTATTACTTTTAAAGTATTAAAAAGCAAAAGGGGCTCTGCTCGGAGGATGAGAAAAGAATAGATAGTAGCCAGCCCTAACTATGTTTTTGTTCCGTTAACGCTATACAAAAAGCATACACACATTCAACCGAAGAACTTAATTTTTACTATAGTATGGCTTCCAATTTGGGATAAAAGCCGAATTCTTCCACCCTTAAAAACAAAAGAAATAAGTATTATTCTTGGTTAACATTCGTCATTATCATACATTATGATTATCTTTACACCCAAAACTAAATACTTAGAACATGGAATATGACCTTCTATCCTTTTTTAGTATCATCTTATTTTCAATAGCATTATTGGGCTTCTTCTATCTTATCTCCAAGCTTAACCAAATAAGTAATACGCTAAACAACGTCAGTTTTGAGATTTCCACACTGAAACTTATCATTGAAAAGATGCAGCGTGAGAAACAGAAACAAACTGAAACTGCAACAGAAATAAAGCCAAAAGAAACTCTTGAACAACCTAAGGAGCAGGTCGTAGAAACTTCGAAGGAAGTTCAGAATGAGTCCGTTAGTCCTAATCCTAACTGGTGGCAACAACCTATAACGGACGAAACACCAACAACCGATAAGGCTGAAGAAACAGAGACTACGGGTGAAAACGAACAGCCAGAGCCACAGGAAACACCAGAAACTATAGAAGTTCCTATTGTACACAATGAGGATATCAGACCTTCTACTGTAGAAATTCCTATTCAAGAAACGGAGGATAAGACTCCAGAAGTTGAGGAAGAAACCCCAGAAACCATTGAAGAACCTGTAGAAGAAGAGCAGGAAGAGCCTGCAATGGCTATGGAGGAAGAGGAGGAAATAGAAGAATATGCCACTTCTGAGACCAACTTTGAGAAATATATCGGTGAGAATCTCTTTGGAAAGATTGGTATTCTTATCTTTATCATTGGTATCGGTTTCTTCGTTAAATATGCTATCGACCAGAACTGGATTAATGAGACTGCACGTACATTGATGGGCTATGCGGTCGGCGCAGGTATGTTAGTACTGGCTGAACGATTACACAAACGCTACCATACTTTCAGTTCACTGTTAGCAGGTGGTGCCTTTGGTATCTACTATTTGATTACAGCCATCGCCTTCCATTACTATGCCTTGTTCTCTCATACAATAGCATTCGTGATCTTATGCGTCACAACTATCTTCATGTCGGCAGTCTCCGTCCTATACGATAGGAAGGAATTGGCAGTCACAGCACTCGTTGGCGGCTTTATTGCACCTTTTATTATTAGTACGGACTCAAGTAGTATCATTAGCCTACAGATTTATATTACCATATTGAACATTGGTATGTTCTGCCTTGCAATGTATAAGAAATGGGCAATACTACCTATGGTTTCCTTCGCTTTCACCTATATAATATTATGGGGAACAACTGCATTAGGATCATTTTCTGATAGTGAGGCTGTCACAACTTATCCTACCCTATTTGCTTTTGCAACATTATTCTACGTCATTTTCCTATTGCCTGTTGTCTTTATTCTGCGCACACAGTATGGTGAAAATACCCGACTTGGACTATTGGGTATCATCACAGCTAATAGCTTCATGTATCTTATTTATGGCGATTTCCTCTTACAACACTTCGAGGCATCATCTGATACGACAGCTTACTTAGCTTTCTTCATAGCTGCTGTCAACCTGGCAATACACCTTTATTTGCGATTCCGCGTCGAAGGACAAGACACACTGCGCAACCTTATGTTAGGACTTGCGGTCACATTCGCCTCTATGGGTATTCCAATTCTGTTCAGCGCAGCCAATGTTCTTATGGTATGGGCAGCTGAGTCAGTACTTCTTTTGTGGCTCTTCACAAAGGAGAAAAACAGAATCTACGAGTTGGCTTCAGCAGTATTATTACTCCTAACGCTGGGAGCATTGGCATACTACAGAACAACTGACACCTTCATCCATGATACAGGAGATAGTTTATTCTTCAATGGTGCCTTCTTTGTGACTACATTTGTTAGTATAGCCTACTTTGTTGTAGCTGTCATTATGCAATATAATAAGGAACTATTCAGTGATACGAAGCGTCTAATCGCTTACACTCCATGCAATGCTATTGCCTATGCTTTGGGCTTCAGCATTCTGTTTCTTGCCTTCAGAGACAACTTCCACTTCCATCTTGAGCAACCAATATCAGAGTATGCGTCTCTACTTACAGCAAACATAATGCTCTTAGGAGGAGCACTTATCCTGCGCAAACGCTTCGAAATAAGTGAAAACAAGTTAGCATACGAGATAAGCCTCTATCTTGCAGGAATCTTATTTGCTATGACTGTATGGAATTACACTGATCCAGAAGGACTCTTACTGAGATGGTTAATGGCACTCGTAACAATCGCTTATATGGCATATTGTATGCGTGGTCAACTCCTTGTAACCTCTAATCAGCGAAACTTACATACAGAATACTCCATTATATCAACACTGATGTGGCTTACTTTGACGCGTTTATTGCTGATTACTTTCAATGAAGTAAACTTCAGTACCGCCTTCTCTTTGTCGTTAGGTATTGCAGCCTTCATCTTGATGTGTATCGGTATGCGTTACCACAGTAAGGAGATTCGTATTGTTAGCTTGGCAGAATTCGGTATTGTCATTGGCAAACTCATTCTCAATGACGTATGGGCAATGCCTGCTCTCGGTAAGATTATTGTCTTCATCAGCCTTGGAGCCATTCTCCTTATCCTCTCATTCCTCTATCAGAAGCTTAAAGATGCTCTCTTCAATGAGAAAGAACAAGAACAGGAGTAAGCCTCAACATCAGACATTAACATAACAACAATCGCCCTCATCTGTCCAAACTTCATTTCTATCTTGGACTGATGAGGGCGATTGCCATTATACGATATCAGCTTTATCCCTTATCAAAAGAGCAGCAATATCTGTAAGAAAAAGACTTTACTATTTAAATATTGAGCAACACAATGTTGTTCATAAGTAATTCTTATTGCACTGCGGATAGTGCAATTTATGCAGAATATTGCACTGTCCATAGTGCAATCTCAATTATACATACCATTAAAATACTCATAAATAGGACTATTTAGTGAAGCTTTTTCCACATATTAGTTTGCAATTAACCTCTCATTATCTTTATTATAATAGCCTTTAAACACCATTCTTCCCATCTTCAACCCATGTGCGAGTACTCCGCACATGCCGTGCTGATGGTTCGCACCAATGGTGTTCGGCCTCCGCACCAATGGTGCGGAGCACTAAACACATTATAACAGCTTACCGAAATATATTCAACTTATTGATAGAAACAAGCCATATTACCAAAACGAACTTAGAAATATGGAGTAATAGAAGTTTCACATACAAGAGAATACTATTTCAGTAATAGACAGTCACAACGCATAAACCAGTCCTTTTATAAGTTTAAAGACATCGAAAATTACCGACGAAGCATGTTAAAAGAATAAAAAAAACACATCGCTAATGTAGTTCTTCAGTAAAAAAAACGACTAATAGAATAACATTGGTCTTTTTTATTTACCTTTGTAATAAGATAATATCTAAGACAAATAACGTCTTAATGACACCTTTAAGGTGAGAAGAAGTAACATTAAATGGCAGAAAAGTATATATTTAACACATAAAACAATAAGCACATGAAAGCAAAAATCTTACTTTTTGCAGCCTCATTCATAGCTACATCAGCTATGGCACAGGGACTGAAGTCGGGTGTAGACCGCAACAACATGGACTTTAACGTGAAGCCCGGTGAGAACTTCTATGAGTATGCTGCAGGTAACTGGTTGAAGAGCCATCCGCTTGACAAGGAGCATCCAATGAACGGTGCCTTTGTTGATTTGGAAGAATTGAACAAGAAACGCATCCGTGAAATGGTTGAGGACTATGCTAAGAAGCCACAAACAAAAGGCACTGTAGCACAGAAGATTGCTTCTATCTACAACCTTTACATGGATAGTGTACGCCGCAACCGTGAGGGATATACCCCTATTAAGCCTGTATTGGCTAAGATTAGGGCTGCTAAGAATCGTAAGGAACTCATCAAACTGATGTATGACCTCGACGTGAAAGGCTATGGCACCTTCCCTGTTGGCTTTGGTATGACAGTAGATGCAATGAACTCTGACCGTTATATCATTGGTATCTCCCAAGGTGGTATTGGTCTTGATCCTGAATATTATACAAAGCCTAACGATCAACAGAAGGCTGTTATAGCAGCATATAAGAGTCTGAACAACGATTTGTTCAAGATGACTGGCAACGATGCTGCAACTGCAAAGAAGAAGATGGAGGCTGCTTTCTCTATTGAGAACCAGATTGCAAAGGTTAGCTATGACCAAGTAAAGTCACGCGACCCACAAGCTAACTATCACCCAATGACTTGGGAGCAACTCTTGAAAAACTATCCTGGTGTCGATTGGAACTACCTTTTGAAGGCTTCCGGCTATCCAAATAACGGTGGAAAGGTAGATGTTGGACAGCCAGAGCCTGTACATGAAGTTGAGAAGATACTTGCTACAGCTCCGTTAGACGCATTGAAAGCCTACATGGAACTTGCTGTTATCTCAAGTTCTGCAGGTATGTTGTCTGATAACTTCTCTGACCGTAACTTTGAATATACCAAGGTGGCATACGGTGTTCAGCAGCAACAGCCACGTTGGAAGCGTGCTTTGTCTTTCGTACAGGGTATCATGGGTGAGGCTGTAGGTAAGCTCTACGTACAGAAATACTTCCCTGAGAGCAGCAAGCAACGTATGATTACATTGGTAAAGAACCTCCAAGATGCTTTTGCACAGCGCATTGAAGAGAACACATGGATGACTGCCGCAACAAAGAAAAAGGCCATAGAAAAGTTGCAAGCATTCGACATCAAGATTGGTTATCCTGATAAATGGCAGAATATGGATAGTGTCTTCGTTATTGATGATAACAAGTCATTGATTGATAATGTGAAAGCTGTACAAGAAGCAGCAATGAAGTATCGTATTGCTAAACGCTGGGGTAAGCCTGTTGACAAGAAGGAATGGCACATGACTCCACAGACGGTTAATGCTTACTATGACCCAACTACCAACAGTATTAACTTCCCAGCAGCTATTCTCCAGCCTCCTTTCTTCGATCCAACAGTGGATGATGCAGCTAATTATGGTGCTATCGGTGCTGTCATTGGTCATGAGATGAGCCACGGATTTGACGATCAAGGTTGTCAATTTGATAAGGATGGTAATATGAAGAACTGGTGGACAGAAGAGGATAAGAAGAACTATGACGCTCGTACAAAGGTTCTTGTAGACTGGTTCAACAAGCAGGAAGTAATCCCTGGCTTGTATGTTAACGGTGAGAAGACACTCGGTGAAAACATCGGTGATAACGGAGGTTTGAACATTGCCTTCCGTGCACTTGAAAACAGTATGAAAACAAAACCATTGAGCGATATGGACGGATTCACACCTGCACAGCGTTTCTTCCTCGCTTGGGGACGTGTTTGGGCAAGCAACGTTGCTCCTCAGTTTGTTGCTTATATTGTCAATTCTGATGTTCACTCACCAAGTATCAGCCGTGTGAATGCAGCCCTTCCTATGATTGATAATTGGTACAAGGCTTTCGACATCAAAGAAGGTGACAAACTCTTCGTGCCACAACAGAGTCGTGCTCATATTTGGTAAGAGAATATTTTGATAATGTACATATCATTTGATATGCCTTATAAGCTCTGTAGTGTCACCATCTATTAAGCAATGACCACGGAGTTTTATACCTAATATAAAGGGAGTGTGTCCAACAAAAAGGATGCACTCCCTTCTTACTTTTGGACGTTTCTTTTTTAAAGTTCTACCTTCTCGCATCAAAGTAGTTTTTGTTAAACAAAAATCAAAAGTCTTCCTGTCGACAAAACTAAAACCAAAATACAAGGAATAAATAACCACAAGCAACCTTTTTGAGCACATAGAAGGATGAAAAAAGAGAAAAACAAAAATGATATTTCATAGTCATTCTTTTATCAGATTAAGCATAAAAAACGCTGATTTCACCGTAAATTAGAACTAAATATTTTACGAATAGAATAATCTTTAAGCCCTAAAAATCAAACACATTAGCCTCTATTATAGGTGTAACAACAAAGTATTTTGTCATAATTTAACAAGTACAACGAGAAACATGATACTTTCCTTAATTCTCATATTATTGATAAGAAATAGTATTATTTATCTATTAATTCAATAAAATATTGTATATTTGCACCCAACAATAATTTTAATTGTAGATAAAATAGTAAAAAGTTTTTGCATAACAGCGCAATTTATATGCATTACTGAGCATAAAGAGTATCACAGGAACATAATAAACAGATTAAGATTCAAGATTTCAAGCAGCAGTAGGTAAGCTTACAAAACAACATTCTTTCATTAAAGACGGAATAAGAAACAAAGACATCGTTCTGCAAGAAACAAATAGATGTACAGACAAACATAATAAGTCTTACCTAAATTCACCTGCTAAAATGTAATAAAAAAGGAAACATACATACTGAATCTTTTCAGATTAGCATAAATAAAAATAACTACCAAAATCCTATTTTCAATGGGATATTTTTAGTTACCAGTGGGATTTCATCGTGAGATGAGATCCCACACCTTTTTATATATAGTGGTATAAGATGATTCCTCTATTGTGCAAGTTCCCTCTTATACCCCACCTCACTATCATCTAAAAAACAGTTTTATAGAATCTTTATCCTCTATAACTGTAATCATTTCATTTCTTTTCAGTATCTTTGCGTTCAGATAAATCATCAATTAAAAACAGAAAGAATATGAACGTAGGAGATAAAGCACCAGAGATTCTGGGAACTGACCAGGACGGAAAAGAAATTAAGTTGAGCGATTATAAAGGACAAAAGATTGTTCTTTATTTCTACCCTAAGGATTCAACATCAGGCTGCACAGCGCAGGCATGCAACCTTCGTGATAACTACAAGGAGTTAAGAGATAAGGGATATGTCATTATCGGAGCAAGCATACAGGACGAGAAGTCACACAAGAAGTTTATCGAGAAGAACGAACTTCCTTTCCCACTCATTGCCGATACCGACTTAAAACTCGTTGAGACATTCGGTGTTTATGGTGAAAAGAAGATGTATGGCCGCACCTACATGGGTACATTCCGCACTACTTTCATCATCAACGAAGATGGTATCATTGAGCGCATCCTCGGTCCAAAGCAAATTAAGACTAAGGATCACGCTGCTCAAATCCTTGCAGAAGACTAAGTCTTGCAATGGAAGACATAGTAAAAGAAAGTCGATAACACGCTCATAATAATAAGAGAACGCCGATAATAAAAGAATCAAAAAAACGCTCCCTACTAAAAGAGATGTGATAAAAAAGAAACGAAACAACTATGTCTAAAGTTCAAGACGCAAGCAGTAAGAAAACAAAGACGATAAGCAAAGATAGCAAAAGTCTAAGGAATACAAAGCAACCTCACCATTCACTTCGCTCTTCACTTGGAGAGGAAGGGATGGTGAGGTCTTTTTCTAAGGATATAGAAACGAAGTCATTACGAAAAAGACTCCTTACCCTTGCTAACAAATATGAAACTTCGTCCTTTCTCAATGGCGACCCATCATGGTTTATGCACCAGGTGATTGGTAAAAGAAATCAAGAAACCATCGCTTTTATTGCTGCTTGCCTAAGTTATGGTTCACGACAAGTTTTCCTGCCTCGCATACAATATCTGCTCGATTGCTCACGTAGCGAACCCTACGAATGGATTAAAACCGGAAGATACGTACTCGACATTCCTAATGACAATCAATGCTTCTATCGCTTGTATACCAATGCTATGATATGCGACCTCTTCCATGCACTACGAAAGATGTATGAGGAGTATGGCGACATGGAAAATTATATTCGCAGCTATGCAAACCTCCAAAAGGGAAGTAAAAAGACTGATGCAATTACCGCTATTGAAGCTATTTGTGACCATTTTTTAAAACATGAAGCACTCGGAATCGTACCCAAAAACACGAATTCAAGCTGTAAACGTGTATGTATGTTCCTACGCTGGATGGTTCGAACCGACTCTACAGTAGACCTTGGACTATGGTCAGATCTTATCGACCAACGTTCGCTCATCATCCCTCTTGACACCCATGTCATACAGCAGTCTCTGCAATTAGGTCTCATCACAAGCAAGACTGCTTCTATGTCGGTTGCTCGAAAACTAACCAATAAACTGTTAGAAATCTTCCCTAATGACCCTCTAAAAGCTGATTTTGCCCTCTTTGGATATGGAGTGAATCAGAAATAGAACAATTATCCCTGTTTGATAACAGACTCAAAGGATAAAGTAAGGTTCTTCCGAAATATGGAGTACTCAACTAAAAGTCTTATATAATAGGCACACGAAGTCACGGAGGGGACGGAGGTAAACGCAATGTCACGGAGGTGCTGACAGCACAAAGAGCAACGGAGGTATAGCGTACAGATTCTTAATAACTTTTGGAATAAATGCTTTGGGCATAAAGTTACTAAAAAAGTGTGCAAACAAGCTCATCGCTCTATGCACCGACGGTGCCTCCGTGACTTCCATTGCTTTGTTTTAATAATCCTCCGTCCTCTCCGTGCCTCCGTGTGACATTTCCTCAGAAACCTAACCTTAAGTGGCAAAACTTATCACTCCAAAATCCTGAAACCCTAAAGTAAGAACTCGTATTCTTTATTACCTTTGTAATAAAAAATCAAAGACTCAAAAATTAAAGAGGCTTAATTGGACGCGAACTAAGGCTTAATTAACTTGCAAAAGGTGCCCTTTTGAGGTCTAACTAACGCCCTTTTGAACCCTTATTAAGCACCTTTTAAAACGCGATTCCATATAACGCTGATTATAAGATGGTTACAAAAGCTGAAGTGATGGGCATTTTTTTTGAATATCAGACTTCCATTACATTCTTTTTGTAAAGTTATTTCACATTCTCTGAACACAAAAACCGGTTTCCGAAAAGGAAAGAAAGGGAGTATAAACACGCGAAAGACGGTACTTAAAAACAAAGAAAAACAAAAATCCCGACTACGTTATAAACGCAGACGGGACCTTGTTACTACTCTCAAATTTCTAAATTACTTTTTAATTAGGCAGCGATGTGATTATTCAAGTTAACTGCCTTTGCTACTAATGCTGCAACTACTACAGCTGATAATACTACTGAAATCATAATCTTTTTACCTTTAATGGGGAACCTTTTTCCCCTGTTCATTAATATGTTATCCTTTAATTACGAGTGCAAAGTTAGACAAAAACAAAACATCCAACAAAAGATACAAACAATAATGTTAGGAATCTATCTTTTAATTAGCCTGTATCAAGTCGATTGATGTAAATCAAAGAAATATCACTTGCTTTTCTCAAATATTTAAACTAACTTTGCCAGCCGCAAGCAAAAATGCACAAAAAGAATGGAGAAAAACCAAGAATTACGCAATGCGTGGGACTTTGTTGAACACACTGGGATAAGTATTTTCCTCACAGGAAAGGCTGGAACTGGTAAAACAACCTTCCTTCGCACACTCAAAGAGCGCAGCAATAAACGAAACATTATTGTTGCTCCTACTGGCGTGGCTGCTATCAATGCGGGCGGTATGACGATTCATTCTTTCTTCCAGTTGCCCCTCTCGCCTTTCGTACCCAATACTAACATCAAGAATCGATTTGATTATAGCAAAGAGAAACGCAAGATTATGCGTACGCTCGACTTGCTTATCATTGACGAGATTAGTATGGTACGAGCTGATGTTCTTGATGCAATTGACTCCGTTTTACGTCGTTTTCGTGAGCCAGATAAGCCCTTTGGTGGTGTACAACTCCTGATGATAGGCGACTTACAACAGCTTACTCCCGTTGTAACTCCTGAAGAAGAGGAACTATTACGACAGTATTATGACACTCCTTATTTCTTTGGTTCAAAGGCATTACGCAGCATTAGCTATGTAACTATTGAGCTAACCCACGTCTATCGACAGCAAGATGCGACCTTCATCACCTTACTTAATAATATAAGAGAGGGAAAAGTTTCTGCAGATGACCTCCAGCGCCTCAACGAAAGATATGATCCAACATTCCAACCAAAGGAGGGTAGTGATTATATTCGATTGACAACACATAACAGAATGGCGGAAAGCTATAACGAAGACCAGCTTCGTAAACTTCCCACAAAAGCCTATACCTTTAGCGCAGAAACCGATGGTAACTTCCCTGAATACAACTATCCAACGGACTTCAACCTTACGCTGAAGACGGGTGTGCAGGTGATGTTCATACGTAATGATAACAATGGACGTTACTATAATGGGCGTATTGGACACATCACCCATGTTGATAACGAGAAGATATACGTTCTTTGCCCTGGAGAGGATGAGGAATTTGAGATTGAAGTTGAGACATGGGAGAACACTAAATACACCTTAAATGAGAAAACAAAACAAATAGAAGCAGAGGTGCAGGGTACTTTTAGGCAGTATCCACTGCGTCTGGCGTGGGCAATTACCATACATAAAAGCCAAGGACTTACCTTTGAACATGCTATTATAGATGCGCAAGCATCCTTTGCTTCGGGACAGGTTTATGTTGCATTAAGTCGTTGTAAGACCTTAGAAGGTTTGGTTTTGGCATCTCCGATTGCTAATACTGCGATTATAAATGATAATCGTGTATGTGAGTATATCTCTCATCAAACAGAAGAAGCAGAAAAGAGTATCTCCGCTTTACCTGCCTTGAAAGAAGAATACCATCGCCAATTACTTATCGAATTATTCAACTTCAACGAAATTAAAACCTACGAAACGGCTCTCTTTAGGGTATTAACAGAGTTCTTCTTCAAGTTTACAAAGATAAATGCACTGCATAAGATGGCGCTTACTGACTTAGATTCGCGCATCATCCAAGTATCGATGAAATGGGAGAATCTTATCAAAAAGATGACAACCGAGCAGCTTCACGAAGAGGATTTCAAGGAGAGAATAAAGAAAGGAGCGCTCTACTTCCATAGTGAGTTGACCGAAATCTTCAGTAGAATGATAGAGTTGACCAAGGAAGTACAGACAAATAATAAAATAGGTGCTAAACGTTTTGACAACGCTTACACTGAACTTAAACAGACATATCATGCAAAGCATGACCTACTGGAGAGCATAATGGAAGATGGTTTCTCGATTACTACCTACCTCACAGCAAAACAAGAAGCTATTCTCAACAGTATTTCCGATGGAAACGAGAGAAAAAGAAGAAAGAGAAAAGAAGATAAAGACAAGCCAAAAGAGAAGAAGATAAGTACTTCTGAACAGACATATAACCTCTTCAAAACTGGAAAAAGCGTTGAAGAGATTGCCAAAGAGCGAGGATTGACACAAGGTACAATCCAAGGACATCTCGTATCTTACATCCTAAATGGAGACATAAAGCTTGAAGAAGTGATTGATGAAAAGAAAATAAATATCATCAAACAGATAATTAAAGATGTTGGAACAGAGAGCGGAATGAACCCTATTAAGGAGTTATGCCCTTCAGATATAACCTATAATGACATACGATTAATTATGAAAACAATGGTAACTTAAAGACTAAACAAAACCTTTACAATCTTATAAAAAAAGGGATTACCATGCTTGTCAAGGTAATCAAACTATCAAAAAACGTCAAAAAAGAAAATCTAATAAAATAAAACAACCTCTGAGACGTTGTCATACAACATAAAATCCCAGCATAAACCGTACTAAAAAGGAAAGAGTGAGGTTTTCTGAGATTATTTTATTATCTTTGTATTAGACAACAACACAAATATATCATGATACTAAGTTATGCAACCTCATTGGCAGCTATAATTGCTTCGGCTATATGCTTTGCCATCATTGCATTGATGTATTGGAAGTCACCAAGTGGTCCGCTCACTTTTAAGCGTAGAATAATTATATTGGACTATGGGCTTCTTCTTCTATATCTTTGCTGTCATTTTTTACGTAGTATAAACGAGGAAACGGAGATTTTATGCGTTCCGTCGATATTATCATTATACCTTCTCTGGGAGTCTTTCCTTATCACATGCACAACATTCAGCAATGGAAAGATTTACAAGAATACGTATGCTCTGTTATTCTATAACCTCCTACCGCTATCACTACTTGTCCCACAGATGATATATGCAGCGAACGGAGACATTCATCATTACCAGAATTACAGTCAACTACAGGCTGATCTCCAGCAAACGATGCCAATACAAGCATTAATGCGTATTGCCTTTTCAGCAGGTATCCTCTTCTGCAAGCTATTGATGATTATAGAGATTGTAACACAACAGATTAAATATAAGCATCAAATTATCGATGAAAACGGAGATCTTAGAGGTATAGCACGACGCAACAAGCTCTATTTAGGGACGGGAATACTCCTCATAATGATAACGTTAGGACAGCTTATTCCGTCTACAATTTACCATGCCTTATTAAAGATTTGCATCATCTTTACTGTCATAGCAATCACACGTTTCTACGTGAATCTACACAAACACATTATGATTTTGGAGTCAAACAACTATAACAAAGGCAACTCTATTAAAGAGAAAATAGACAAGTGGCTCCATCAAGACCCATTTCCATTGGCTGATACAGAGCTTACAATGGAGAAGACGGCAGCATCTATAGGAATACAGACCGTAGCCCTCTCCTACTATATCTATGAGTTTGCAGGTAAGACATTCCTATCTTGGCAAAGCGAATGTCGTATGATTCATTGCCGTGAGTTACTCAAAAACGATGACAAAAACATCTCAGAAATCGCATACGAATGTGGTTATAGCGACCTTGCGGCTATGAGTAAAGCCTTCAAAAAGAGGTTCGGAGTAGCTCCAACCATTTATAGGAAGAGGCTTAGCGACACTAAAAGACCTCAAAACCCAGAATCGCTTGAAGATGAAGTTTAATCGATGAAATGGGCGAAAAATGACGTTTAAAAAGGGTATAAAAGGTAGTTATAATAAAAAATAAGTCTTATAACAAATATAATTTACTTGCACAGACATCTTTTTTCCCACAAAATAACTATCTTTGTATGTCAATTAAAGATATTTCTTGAGTAGCAATCAAATTACGTTTAAATAGTTATTAGTAAGTTAATAGTCAAATTAAACTAATTAGGATGGTCCTCGTGAGAAGATTGCCTAATGATTTTTTGAGTCAAATAATTTTTTGAGTTATTTAGTTAAGTGGCTGAGTGTATGTCTGCGTGAGCAGATATACACTTTTTTCTTTTCTATAGTTTGAGCTGACAAATCGCATGGTTTCATAAGAACTTCACGCATAAACAATTCTTTAGCAGCCTACCTTATAATTCACAATGAGGCAAATACAGTTTTCCCCTACTACCTTTATTCATTGTATTATAGATTGTCCCATGTCGCGTTCTTGGTAAACACCAACTGTGCGGAGCATGAGCACCAACCGTGCGAAGCACTAACACCATACGTGCGGAGGGTTAAACACCTTATAATATACAACTAAGATGAAAGGCATTTGTTGTTAACAAAGAGTTGTATAGCCCAAAACAAAATGGCATTATTGGATTAAGAGGCATCCTTTATCAAAGACAATAGGAATGAAAAGAGCATAACTATCAGCTTTAAAGTACAATTTTGATTAAAAATTATTAGGCTGTAATAATAGAGAATAATATCCTTAAATACTTTGCCAGATAATCTGAAAATAACTAATTTTGCAGATAGAACTTTCATTATAAGACAAAAGATATGGCAAATTTAAGATTTGGAGCTGTTGAAGAAGCATTCAAAAAACGCCCCTTAGAAGTCAAGACACCTACAGAACGTCCAGAACAGTTCTACGGTAAGTACGTCTTTAATCGTGCAAGAATGTACAAGTATCTCCCTGTTGATGTGTACCAAAAGCTGATAGACGTCATTGACAATGGTTCACGATTAGACCGTTCCATCGCAGATGCAGTAGCGCAAGGCATGAAGAAATGGGCTGAGGAACATGGAGCAACTCACTACACCCACTGGTTCCAACCGCTAACAGAAGGTACAGCAGAGAAACACGATGCCTTTGTCGAGCATGATGGCAAAGGAGGAATGATTGAAGAATTCTCAGGAAAACTACTCGTTCAACAGGAACCTGACGCCAGTTCTTTCCCTAATGGAGGAATCCGTAATACCTTTGAAGCACGTGGCTATTCAGCTTGGGACCCAACCAGTCCTGTATTCATCATCGAAGACACACTTTGTATTCCTACAATATTTATATCTTATACTGGAGAAGCACTCGACTACAAAGCACCATTATTAAAATCACTCCATGCTGTTAATGTTGCAGCAACTAAGGTTTGCCAATACTTTTATCAAGACGTAAAGCAGGTTCACACTAACCTTGGATGGGAACAAGAATACTTCCTTGTAGATGAAGACTTGTACTTTGCTCGCCCTGACCTTATGCTTACAGGCCGTACGCTGATGGGGCATGACTCTGCAAAGAACCAGCAAATGGACGACCATTACTTCGGTACAATCCCTGAGCGTGTACAAGCTTTCATGAAGGATCTTGAGATACAAGCACTCGAATTGGGTATTCCTTGCAAGACACGTCACAATGAGGTTGCCCCCGGTCAGTTTGAGTTGGCTCCTATCTTTGAGGAATGTAACCTTGCTGTAGACCATAACATGCTATTGATGTCACTCATGAAGAAGGTTGCACACAAGCATAGTTTCCGCGTTCTTCTACATGAGAAGCCTTTCGATGGAGTCAATGGTTCTGGTAAGCATAACAACTGGAGCCTAAACACTGACACTGGTATTCTCCTCCATGCAGCAGGTAAGACACTTAACGATAACCTTCGTTTTGTAGTCTTCATCGTAGAAACCTTGATGGCTGTCTATAAGCACAATGGTCTTCTGAAAGCATCAGTAATGAGTGCAACCAACGATCATCGTCTTGGAGCTAACGAAGCACCACCTGCTATAATCTCCTCATTCCTCGGAAAACAGATTAGTGATCTCCTTGAGCATATAGAAAAGGCTGACAAGGAAAACATCTTTAGCCTTACTGGAAAGACTGGTTTACAGATGGACATTCCAGAGATTCCAGAGTTACTTATCGATAACACCGACCGTAACCGTACATCTCCTTTTGCCTTTACAGGTAACCGCTTTGAGTTCCGTGCAGTAGGTTCTGAGGCTAACTGTGCATCTGCAATGATTGTACTGAACACTGCTGTAGCAGAAGCTTTAGAACGTTTCAGTGAGCGCGTTGATGCTCTGGTTGCGAAAGGAGAAGACCTGACATCAGCAATCCTCGATATCATTCGTGAAGATATCAAGACCTGTAAGCCTATTCACTTCGATGGAAACGGATATTCTGATAGCTGGAAGGAAGAAGCCAAGAAACGTGGACTCGATTGCGAATCAAGTTGTCCTAAGTGCTTCGACCGCTACCTTGACGAAGATTCTATCAAGATGTTCGAGTCAATGAACGTGATGAAGCGTAATGAGTTGGAGGCACGTAACGAGGTAAAATGGGAGACATACACCAAGAAGATACAAATAGAAGCACGTGTAATGGGCGATTTGGCGATGAACCATATCATCCCTGTGGCAACACATTACCAGAGTCAGTTAGCGAAGAATGTGCAGAATATGGTCAATATCTTCGGAGATGTAGAGGGGAAACAGCTCAGTGAGCGTAATATAAAGATTATACGTGAGATTGCTGAACGCACTAATATCATCGAGACGGGTGTTGAAGAACTTGTCAATGCACGTAAACAAGCCAACAAAATAGAAAGTCAACGCGAAAAAGCAATCGCTTATCATGATACTATCGCACCAAAGATGGAAGCCATCCGATATCAGATTGATAAATTAGAGTTAGTGGTCAGCGATGAGCTTTGGACACTTCCTAAGTATCGCGAACTGCTCTTTATCAGATAAAAGATTGCGATTTCATCGACAATTAACACTTTCTTCGTATCTTTACTTAACACTGTAAGGGGCGAAGAAAGTACCAAAAGAAAGGCAGGTAATCCAAACATCAACGGATTACCTGCCTTTCTTCTATCTTTTAAGAAACGTATTACTGCTCTTCTTTCTCCTTATAGATAACATTATTAGCACCACTTGTGAACTTCAGTGCCTCTGGATGCTCATCTACAAAGCTCTCAATATGACGAACACGCTTCTCTTCGAAGATCTCATCAACCGCTATAAGGATACCAGTTTCCTCTACATCGCCAAAGCCATAGTTGATAGCTGTACCGAAGAGTTTCATCGTTGGAGAAAGATTCATATAAGCATTCACTAAAGGAGGGATGTTATATCCCAACTCACGTATCTCTCTATTTAATATTCTATAGTCCTCCTTAAAACCATTTCCTTGGAAAAGAGCATCCAACTCAGTGGTTGGAGTGTCAATTTTTAACGGTTTAATCGGTATAATAAGATCATCCTTATCATCAAAATACTTCTTCAAAAAGTAAAGAATCATATCCCTACCACGACGGATATAAGAAGGATACATGGTCATCTTTCCGAAGAAATACTTACATTCAGGGTACAACACCGTCAACGCTCCAAGTCCATCCCAAAGGTTATCTAACGCAAAGATGCTCTTAGAATTCTTACGAACGTTCTGGTAATCCAATGAAACAAAAGAACGTCCAAGCTCAACTGTATAAGGAGCATACTCCTTCATGAACTTATCAGAGAAATGGAACATATGACTTGTTGCGACCTTTGGCTGTCCGTTTTTATCTATTTCCCACTCGCTACCAAAGATATAACGATATCCACCGATAATCTCTTCCGCTTCAGGGTTCCAAACAATCAACTGTCTACAACAATTCTCCATCGTGTCGAACTCATCGACATCCATCGATTTGCCCGTACCACCCCCAGCCGAACGAAAAGCTATTTCGCGCAGACGTCCAATCTCCTTCATCACGTTTGGCGCAGTCTTAGCCGTCACAACATAAATTTCATTGTGACTTTTGTTCGTCGAACGAAGCATCCGTTCAGGAGTCAACTCGCTCTTGAGTAACTCCTTGCTAATGGGTTGGATGATTTCTTCTTCCATATATTCTATCTATCTTTTTCTTTCTCTATATCTAATCGCGTGATTGAACCCCTTACTCTGTCATTTAATAAGGCTAAATCTCAGAGCTCATAAACCATGTCTTCAACATATTTCGCCCATTCCATCGATGTGCGACTCTTATCAAACGTCTGCCAAGGGATTGGCTTCCCTATTACAACACGAAACGTTTTACCAACGTTTCTGTACATCTCATCGACAAGGAATAGCATCGCTATATTCACCTTCTTAACGTATTTATCACTGAAACGTGCAATACGATAGAATCGATTAGAATTACGTCCGCCAAAGAAGATGGGAACTACATCACGCTGATACTCCACACTCTTGGCGATAAATGTCTTCTTCCACTCTAAGTCATGAATCTTCCCATTAATCTTACGACTATTCAGTCCAGCAGGGAACATCAAAATATGATTATCGCTTTTAAAGCCAGCCTCAACCATACGAGGGAAATCACGACTCTGTTTTCCAGTTTTGTTAATACCAATACTTACTGGTTTTAAGCCCGGAAGATTGAGTAATAAGTCATTAACCAGATAGCGAAATCTGCCATCATAGTGCTTACCGATAATCGATCCTAATGCTACACCATCCTGTCCACCAAGGGGATGATTTGACACAAAGGTATAAAGCTTACCATCATCCTTATCTGGAAGATTCTCTAAACCTTCGATTTGCAGCGTCATGTCAAGATATCGAACACACTCCGTGAGCCATTCTGTCCCTGACAAACCACGACTATCCCACAGAAACTGATTAACCTCATCTTCATGAAGGATTCTTTTTAGCCAATTGACAGCAAAAGAAGGAACGAATTTAGCCTTCGCCCCCATCTTATCTCTTAGAATCTTGTCTATGTCTATCGTCTTCTCTATTTCTGCACCCATGTACTCAATTCTCTCCTAACAAAATGCAAAAATAACGAAACCATTTGGAATAGCTTGCGTTTTTTGCGAAAAATATATGTTTAAACAGAAAAAAATCATGTCAACAACAGTGTTGATTACTCTCATTTAAAACCAAATGCTCCATTTTACCCCACTATTTTTTGAATCCTCCACTTCACATAATGAGTCCTAAAACCAACTTTAATACGCCAAAAAGTCAGAAAGAAAGACAACTCAAAAAGAAGGAAATAAAAGCAAAAAAGGGAACAACAAAACTCGTACTTAAAAACGTATTTTGTAATAATATTTCATAACATCAATTCCAATATATGCTCTTTTAGCATCTTAAAGACGCCCAATAAGCTTGCAAAAGGTGCCCTTTAAGACCCTTACTAACGCCCTTTTGAAGTCCGATTAAGCACCTTTTGAAAACCACCTTTACAACCCTTTGACTCTCTGATACTTACAAAGGCATTCAAAATAGTACTTTTTAGACCTAAATTAGCATTTTAAGCCCTTGTTATTGTAAATATATTTCAAAAAAACACACAACTCACTCAACACGCTTAACACACAGCAAAAATCAAGTACACCACGAAGCGCAATTGACAAGAAGACAGAAACGTCGGCCAAAGTGTTAATATTCTAAAAATAGGGGTCGTTAACAAAATATTGTGGAGCATAGTGGGGATATGTGGGGAAAAATGTGTAACTTTGAAGCCAAATACAGCTTTATAAAAAATAAACATGAGATTCTTAGGCAATATCGAAGCAAAAACAGACGCAAAAGGAAGAGCCTTCCTGCCTGCAGTCTTCCGCAAGGTGCTCAACGCATCAGGCGAGGAATCGCTGGTATTGCGCAAAGATATCTTCGAGCCATGCTTAGTTCTCTACCCCGAGTCTGTTTGGAACGAACGAATGGACGCACTCCGCAAGCGTTTGAGTCGCTGGAGCCGTCGCGACCAGATGATTTATCGCCAGTATGTCACAGATGTTGAGATGATTACATTGGACGGAAACGGTCGTTTCCTCATCCCAAAACGATATCTAAAAATGGCGAATATCGACCAGCAGATTAGGTTTACAGGAATGGACGATTGCATTGAAATCTGGGCGAACGGTGAAAATAACGAGCCATTCATGTCGGCTGAAGAATTCAGCAAAGCCATGGAAGAAACCATGGGCATGGAAGGAGCCATCTCGCTTGATACCCCTTCACAAGACAACGATTAGTCAACCACAAAAGAATCAACAGCATGATTAAGACTGCAGAATGTTATCATATCCCAGTACTCCTCAACGAAAGCATTGAAGGATTGAACCTACATGCCAACGGAGTCTACGTGGATGTAACTTTCGGAGGCGGAGGACATAGCCGAGAGATTCTTTCTCGCTTAACAGAGGGCAGTCATCTTTACAGCTTCGACCAAGATGCTGATGCCGAGCAGAATATTGACAACATGGGCTTAAGCGAGGAACAGGTAGACCGCTTCACCTTTGTTCGCTCCAACTTCAGATACCTAAAGAACTGGATGCGGTATTATGGCGTAGAATACATAGACGGACTACTTGCCGACCTTGGTGTTAGCAGCCATCACTTTGATGATGAGACACGTGGGTTCTCTTTCCGCTTCGAAGCTCCACTCGACATGAGAATGAACAAACGAGCAGGAAAAACTGCTGCCGATATTCTCAACGACTACGATGAAGAACGATTGGCAGACATACTCTACCTCTACGGAGAACTGAAGCAGTCGCGCCGTATCGCCTCAGCCATTGTTAAGGCAAGAGGACAGAAAACATATAAAACAACGAACGACTTACTGACAACCATCGAACCTTTCTTTCAGCGGGCACGCGAAAAGAAAGACATGGCAAAAATGTTTCAAGCCCTTCGCATCGAAGTAAACCACGAGATGGATGCCTTGAAGGAAATGCTTATGGCAGCAACTGAACTGCTTCGCCCTGGCGGTAGACTATCGGTTATTACCTACCACTCCTTAGAGGATAGAATGGTAAAGAACATTATGAAGTCAGGAAATATAGAGGGTAAAGTGAAACAAGACTTCTTCGGACGAATAGAAACGCCATTCCGATTAGTCAATAACAAAGTTATCACTGCAAGTAACGACGAACAAGAACGCAACCCACGAAGCCGAAGTGCAAAACTAAGAATAGCAGAAAAGAAAGCAAATGAATGACGAGAACGACAAGAAGAATCCAACGCTGACGGAGCATCCTCTCACAGAAGATCAGACTGCTTTCACCGAAGAGAGCATAAACGTCACAGAGCCACTCGTTAAGGCAGAGACTATAGAAAATCAACCAGAAGCTACTGCGAATAACGAGGTAGCAACACCACTAATGGAGGAGGAAGAAAAAAGAATAGAAGAAGAGGTTGAAGTAGAAAAGATTAAAGCAGCCATTGAGGAGCAAGCACGCGAAGATGAGCAACCACAATCATCAAACTTCACACTAAGAAAGATTCTTGGAGGTGACATCCTCTCTACACGACTCCTACGTAATAACATCTGGTTGATTATCACCGCTGTGATTTTCACTATCGTCTACATATCAAATCGATACAGTGTACAGAAGTACCTCATTGAGATTGATAAGTTGCAAAAAGAGTTAGAGGACGCTAAGTATCGTGCGCTTTCAAGTAGTAGTCAACTCACAGAGAAGACACGTGAGAGCCATATACTTGAGATATTGAAAACAAGAAAGGACAGTGTACTGAAAATGTCTGACCGTCCACCTTATATTATAGATGTACCCGAGAAATAGGATATGAGTAAGTTTGATAATAGCAAAGTAATGCCCCGCTACAGTGTTATAGCGATCATCATGTCGCTTGTAGCTGTAGCTGTTATTGGTAAGACTATCTACACCATGACTGCAGGTAGAACCTACTGGCTGGAAGTTGCTGCTTCTCAAAAGAAAGACAGCGTCACAGTAAAGCCTACCAGAGGTAACATCTTAAGCTGTAATGGGCAACTTATGGCAAGTTCATTACCTGAATTTAAGGTTTACATGGACTTCAACGCACTCAAAGCAGCAGGAAACGACACAGCGTTCGTCGATAGCATCAACTATATCAGCAAGGGATTGAATAACATCTTCCCTGAGAAATCAGCAGCCTACTTCAAGAAGTACCTCATGGAAGGCTACCACAAGGAGAGTAAGCATTGGGCAATATGGAACGAGCGCATAGACTATAACACATTTAAAGAGATACAGAGCCTCCCTATTTTCCACCTTTCTAAATATAAGAGTGGATTCCACTGGGATGAGTTCAATGCACGTCGTCGTCCGTTTGGCTCACTTGCTCAACGTACGATAGGTGATATGTTCGGCGCAAAGGATACTGCTCGGTGTGGATTAGAGCTTTCATACGACTCTATTCTGCGTGGTACAAATGGTATCATCCACCGTCGTAAGGTTCGTAACAAGTTCCTTGATATCACGGATACACCACCAATTGATGGTGCCGACATCATAACTACCATTGACGTCAGCATGCAAGACTTAGCAGAGCGTGCCTTGTTGGACGAGCTGAAAGACCCTAACGTAAATGGTAACGTGGGTGTTGCTATTGTGATGGAAGTCGCAACTGGAGACGTGAAGGCTATTGTCAACTTAGATAAATGTAGTGATGGCGAATATAGAGAGGTTAAGAATCATGCCGTAAGTGACTTGCTTGAGCCTGGCTCTGTCTTTAAGACAGCCTCTATTATGACCATCCTTGATGATGGACTCGTTGATACCATGTACACCGTTCAGACTGGACCGGGTGTGTGGAATATGTACGGACGAGACATGAAGGACCACAACTGGACACGTGGAGGATATGGAACGCTGACGTTGCCATGGACTTTGAAATACAGTTCAAACATCGGTGTCAGTCGTATCATTGACATGCACTACCACAAGAACCCAGAGAAATTCGTCCAAGGTATCTACGACTTAGGGCTTGCAACTGATTTCCATGTCCCTATTGTTGGCTATTCACCAGCACGAATCCGCATGCCACATAAGAATAGTCGTGGTCAGTATGACAACTGGAGTGCCACTGCTTTGCCATGGATGAGTATTGGTTACGAGACACAGATACCACCAATATCGACTCTTACCTTCTATAATGCGATTGCCAATGGTGGTAAGCTAATGCAGCCACGATTTGTAAAACAGATTGTAAAAAATGGCGAAGTCATCTATAACAATCCACCAAAGGTATTAAAAGAGCGTATTGCAAAGGAAAGTACCATCAAGAATATTACACGCATTCTGACGGAAGTTGTTTCTGAAGGCTTGGGTAAGAAGGCTGGCTCTGACAAATTCCTCGTTGCAGGTAAGACTGGTACTGCTCAGATGTCAAAGGGAGCCTTGGGTTATAAGACTGGTGGAACAAACTATCTCCTCAGCTTTGCAGGCTTCTTCCCTGCCGACAAACCACGTTACAGTTGTATTGTCTGCATACAGAAGACAGGACTTCCAGCATCCGGAGGTGGCATGAGTGGTGTTGTATTCCACCACATTGCGGAAGGCATTATGGCACAAAGTCTGAAGCTGAATGTTACTGATGCACACGATGCTTCGTCTGTAACAATCCCTACAGCAAAGACAGGCAACCTACTTGCAACAGACTATGTGCTGAATTCTCTCGGCTTCCAAATAACGAATGGTTGGAACGGTGCTTACCCATTTGGTAATCCTATATGGGGAACAACCACCATAAAAGGAAAATCATTGACCTTCCAAAAGGAGCAAACACCTAAAACCAACATAGTCCCTGACGTCCATGGCATGGGTGCTCGCGACGCTGTTTACTTGATGGAGAAACATGGTATTAAAGTAATACTTACCGGTAGAGGTCGTGTTATTAAACAAAGCGTTGCACCAGGCGAAAAGGTTAAGAAGGGAATGAAATGTGAATTAAGAATGGGATAAACATTCACTTCACAAAGGCAGAACACTTCGATTACAATCATAAAGAATAAGAAAAGAACAAAGATATGAAGTTAAGCGAATTACTCAAAAACGTTAAGGTTATTGCCAGCCAAGGCAATATTGACGTTGAGATTAAAGGAGTGAACATTGATAGTCGTAAGATAAAGAACGGCCACTTGTTCATCGCAATGAAAGGAACACAGGTAGACGGACATAAATTCATTAGCAAAGCTATTGAGTTAGGAGCCGTAGCAATCCTACTTGAAGATATGCCTGAGGAACTGAATGAAAAGGTAACATACGTTCAAGTAGCATCAACTGAGGAAGAAGCAGGAAAGGTTGCCACAATGTTCTATGGAGAACCATCACGCAAACTAAAGTTGGTTGGTGTGACTGGAACGAACGGTAAGACAACCATTGCCACCTTATTATATAGAATGTTCCGTGAGTTCGGTCATAAGGTAGGCTTACTCTCTACCGTATGTAACTATATTAATGATGAGGAAGTTCCTGCAAGTCACACTACTCCAGACCCAATAGAACTTAACTGTCTACTTGCCAAGATGGTTGAGGCAGGCTGCGAATATGCGTTCATGGAGTGCTCCAGCCATGCTATTCATCAGCATCGTATAGGTGGTTTAGAGTTTGTAGGAGGCATCTTCACCAACCTTACACGTGACCATCTTGACTACCATAAGACTTTCGAGAACTATCGCAATGCCAAGAAGATGTTCTTCGACGGATTACCTAAGACCGCTTTTGCCATTACCAATGCCGATGACAAGAACGGAATGATTATGGTTCAGAACACAAAGGCAACAGTCAAGACCTATTCTATCAAACGAATGGCAGACTTCCGTGCAAAGATTCTTGAATGCCACTTTGAAGGTATGTACCTTGAAGTTGACGGTAAAGAGGTTGGCGTACAGTTCATTGGTAAGTTCAATGTGAGCAATCTGCTTGCAGTATATGGTGCTGCCATCATGTTAGGTAAGAAGCCAGAAGACGTCCTAATAGCAATGAGCACACTCAAGAGCGTTAACGGACGATTAGAACCTATCCAATCACCAGAAGGCTACACTGCTGTTGTTGACTATGCCCATACACCAGACGCATTGGAGAATGTCCTCTCTGCTATTCACGATGTACTTGATGGTAAGGGCGGACATGTCATTACTGTCTGCGGTGCAGGCGGACATCGTGACAAGGGAAAGCGTCCATTAATGGCTCAAGAGGCTGTTAAACAAAGTGACACTGTCATCCTTACAAGTGACAATCCACGCGGCGAAGAGCCACAGGCTATTATCGATGATATGCTTGCAGGACTTGACACTACACAGCGCAAGAAGGTTCTCACGATTACTGATCGTAAGGAAGCAATTCGCACTGCAGCCATGATGGCACAGAAAGGCGACGTTATTCTTGTTGCAGGTAAGGGACATGAGAACTACCAAGAGATAAATGGTGTGAAGCATCATTTCGATGACCACGAGGTTATCCGTGACATCTTCGGTATTAAGTAATTCTAAAATAGAGACCCTATCGTCTATCGTAAGAACAACATAAAAGAGAAATAAAATGTTATACTATATCTTCCGTTGGCTTGACCAGTTCGGTATCAGTGGTTCTCACCTTTGGGGCTACATCAGTTTCCGTTCTATTTTGGCAATGATATTAGCACTGATTATCTCTGCATGGTTCGGAGAACGCTTCATTAAATACCTCAAGAAGAAGCAGATTACAGAGGTACAACGAGATGCACAGATTGACCCATTTGGTGTCAAAAAGATTGGTGTACCATCAATGGGTGGTATTATTATCATCGTTGCACTCTTGATTCCTGTCGTCTTGTTAGGTAGATTACGTAATATCTATCTGCTCTTGATGATTGTCACGACCATTTGGTTGGGTTTCCTCGGTGGTATGGACGATTTCATAAAGATATTCAAGCACGACAAGGAAGGACTGAAGGGTAAATATAAGATTATCGGACAAGTAACCATTGGACTTATCGTTGGCTTGGTTCTTTGGGCATCTCCAGATGTCAAAGCCAACTTGAACCTTGAGGTAGCCAATCAGAATGGGAAGGAAGTCGTCATCAAACATGAAGCAAAAGCTGTGAAGACACTGAAGACAACCATACCATTTGTAAAATCACATAATCTTGATTATTCAGAAATTGTAGGTTTCTTAGGTAAGTACAAGACTGCTGGTGGCTGGATTCTGTTTGTCCTTATGACCATCTTCGTTGTCACGGCCGTTTCTAACGGTGCAAACCTTAACGACGGAATGGACGGTATGTGCGCAGGAAACTCCGCCATCATAGGTGTCGTATTGGGTATATTAGCCTACGTAAGTAGCCATATACAATACGCAGCCTACCTCAACATTATGTACATTCCAGGCTCGGAAGAGTTAGTAGTGTTCTTCATGGCATTCATTGGGGCATTGATAGGCTTCCTTTGGTACAATGCTTATCCTGCACAAGTGTTCATGGGTGACACGGGAAGTCTCACCATCGGCGGTATCATTGCAGTAGGTGCAATTATCATTCACAAGGAATTGATGCTTCCGATTCTCTGTGGCGTATTCTTTGTTGAGAGCTTAAGTGTTATCGTACAGGTTTGGTACTACAAGTTAGGAAAACGTAAAGGTGTTAAACAGCGTATCTTTAAGCGCACACCAATACATGACAACTTCCGTACACAAGATAGCCAACTCGATCCAGAGTGTAAGTATCTCTTGAAAAAACCACATAGTGCAGTGCATGAGAGTAAGATTACACTACGCTTCATCATCGTGACTATCATCCTCGCTGCAATGACTATCATCACACTAAAGATAAGATAAACACGAGGCGTGCGAGGCGTTAGCACGATATGTGCGAGGCGTTCGCACAATTGGTGTTCATACGAAACACCACACAGCTGACCACTACCCAAGAGGCGAGTAACCGTTTACTCGAAGAGAGGTAAGCAGCCAGCAAACAAAAACATTACATAAGCAAGAGTAAGGAAAGGAAAGATATATGAAAAGAATAGTAATACTTGGTGCCGGTGAAAGTGGTGCCGGCGCAGCCGTATTGGCAAAGAAAGAAGGCTTCGATGTCTTTGTTTCTGACATGTCAGCCATTAAGGACAAGTATAAGAAGATGCTTGATGACCGTGGTATAGAATGGGAAGAGGGACAACACACAGAAGAGAAGATTCTCAATGCTGATGAAATCATCAAGAGTCCTGGTATTCCTAAAGAAGCTCCTATTGTTCAGAAACTTATCGCACAGGGTACACATATCATTAGTGAAATAGAATTTGCTGGTCGATACACCAACTCTAAGATGATATGTATTACTGGAAGTAATGGAAAGACCACAACAACGAGCCTCATCTATCATATCTTCAAAGATGCTGGTTACGACGCTGGTTTGGCTGGTAACATTGGTAACAGTCTTGCACTGCAGGTGGCAGAAGACCCACATGAGTATTATATCATTGAGTTGAGCAGCTTCCAGTTGGACAATATGTATGACTTCCGTGCCAATATTGCCATCCTTCTCAATATCACCCCTGACCACTTGGACCGCTATGACTACAAGTTTGAGAACTACGCAGACGCTAAGATGCGTATTATTCAGAATCAAACCAAGGAGGATAGCTTCATTTACTGGAACGATGACCCTGTAATCAAGAAGGAACTCGAGAAGTTTGATGTACATGCCGTATGCTATCCATTCTCTGAATTAAAGGAGAAGGGCAGTATCGGTTACATTGAAGAAGGACAGTATACGATTGAACAGCCTGAGCCATTCAACATGGAGCAGGAAGACCTTTCACTTACTGGACGTCACAACATCTACAACTCTTTAGCAGCAGGTATTGCCTCAGACATTAGCGGTATCAAGAAAGAAAACATCCGCAAGAGTCTGAGCGACTTCCCTGGTGTTGAACATAGATTGGAAAAGGTATGTAAGGTTGCTGGCGTACAATACATCAACGACTCAAAAGCTACCAATGTTGATGCTTGCTGGTATGCACTTGAAAGTATGCGCACACCAACAATCTTGATTATTGGTGGCAAGGATAAGGGAAATGACTATAACAGCATTAAGGACTTAGTTAAGCAGAAGTGTGCTGGCATTGTATACCTTGGTGCTGACAACAAGAAGCTACATGACAACTTCGACGACCTCGGTCTTCCTATCCGCGACACCCATTCCATGAAGGATTGTGTTGCAGCTTGTGCAGAGTTAGCAAAGCCTGGTGACACAGTTCTCCTAAGCCCATGCTGTGCAAGCTTCGATCTTTTTAAGAATATGGAAGACCGCGGCGAGCAGTTCAAGAGCTATGTAAGAGCATTGTAGGAAAAGACTTATCTGGCTAATTGGGCTAATAAGACTAAATTGGGCCAACAAGACTAATTGGGCTAATAAATCCCATAAGGAACAAAAAAATGAAGAATAAATCTCTCAGTAACATATTCAAAGGAGACAAGGTTATTTGGATGGTCTTCTTCTTCCTATGTATCATCAGTATCATTGAGGTATATTCAGCCTCAAGTTCACTGTCGTACACAGGAGGTAACTACTGGAGCCCTATCATCTACCATTGCAGCATCCTTGTTGTTGGCATTGCTTTGATGGTGGTTGTATTAAATATTAAATGCCGTTACTTCAAACTTATCACACCGATTGTACTGGGCATGTCCATACTAATGCTTATATGGGTGCTTGTAGCAGGACAAAGTACGAATGGAGCAAGCCGATGGATTAGTTTTGCAGGTATACAATTCCAACCTTCCGAATTAGGCAAGGGTGCATTGGTATTAGCCATTGCACAGATACTTAGTGCAATGCAAACCGAACATGGAGCAGATCGAAAAGCCTTTAAATATATCATGTGGCTATCTGGTGGTATTATTCTCCTGATTCTTGGTGAGAATCTTTCCACAGCTATGCTCATTGGTTTGACCGTAGTATTGATGATGTTTGTGGGAAGAGTTCCTTTTAATCAGTTAGGCCGTTTGATCGGTTTCATCGTCTTACTTGGAGTTTTCGTCCTATCTATGGTAATGCTTGTGGGTGATGACAAGAAAGCTGAGGACGAATTATCTGCCAAACAAAACCTTACAGAACAGACGGTAGCTGCACAGCAAGAGGAATCACCCGGATTCATTGGTAAAATTCTCCACCGCGCTGACACATGGAAGGCACGTGTCAAGAAATTCTTTAGTAACGAATATGTTGCACCAAAAGATTACGACTTAGATAAAGATGCGCAGGTGGCACATGCAAACATAGCCATCGCTTCATCAGATGTCGTTGGTAAAGGACCAGGAAACTCTAATGAAAGAGACTTTCTTTCGCAAGCCTTCTCCGACTTTATCTATGCGATTATCATTGAAGAAGGAGGTATCGAAGGAGCCATCTTTGTGGCACTCCTATATATTATCCTTCTGTTCAGAACTGGAATTATAGCCAACCGGTGTGAAAATTCTTTCCCTGCTTTCCTCGCTATGGGTATCGCCTTCCTCCTGGTTACACAGGCGTTATTCAACATGTTAGTAGCTGTAGGATTGGCGCCAGTAACAGGACAGCCACTTCCTCTTATCAGTAAGGGTGGTACTTCAACTATCATTAATTGCGTCTACATAGGCGTAATACTCAGTGTAAGCCGTTCGGCAAAGAAAAAGAAAGAAGAAAAGAAACCTTCTGAGAAAGTTTCACATGCAATAGTCTAATCTGTAGAGAAGACTAAAAAGAATGTGAAAGTTGAAAGAAGATAAAAAAAATGATTACCTTTGTAGGTTATAAAGAAGATGCAAATGGACGAAGAATTAAGAATTATCATCAGCGGTGGCGGCACGGGAGGACATATCTTCCCTGCAGTATCAATTGCTAATGCCATCAAGGCAAAACACCCAGAGGCAAAGATTCTCTTTGTTGGTGCTGATGGACGTATGGAGATGCAACGTGTTCCTGCTGCAGGTTATGAGATAAAAGGCCTACCTATCAAAGGTTTCGACCGTGCTAACAAGCTAAAGAACATTGAAGTGCTTTGCAAACTTTGGAAGAGTCTTCGTATGGCTCGCCAGATAATAAAAGACTTCAAGCCACAGGTTGCTGTGGGTGTTGGTGGTTATGCCAGTGGTGCAACGCTCTATGAGTGTGCAAAGATGGGCATCCCATGTCTTATCCAGGAGCAGAATTCTTATGCTGGTGTGACCAACAAACTATTGTCAAAGCGTGTGAAGAAGATTTGTGTTGCTTACGAAGGTATGGACCGTTTCTTCCCTGCTGATAAGATTATCATGACGGGTAACCCTGTTCGTCAGAACGTTCTCTCTACCCCACTCTCTATTGAAGAGTCACGTGAGAGCTTCGGGCTTGACCCTAACAAGAAGACGATCCTTCTTGTTGGTGGTAGCCTTGGAGCAAGAACTATCAATCGCTCAGTCATTGAACACCTTGATCTCATCAAGCAATCAGACGTTCAATTCATATGGCAAACGGGTAAGTTCTATCATCAGCAGATATTGGATTCGATGAAGGGTAAGGAACTTCCGAACCTAAAGATAATGGACTTTATCAGTGATATGGGTGCTGCATATAAGGCTGCTGACCTTGTTATCAGTCGTGCTGGCGCAAGTTCTATCAGTGAATTCCAGCTTATCGGAAAGCCTGTTATCTTGGTACCAAGTCCAAATGTGGCAGAAGATCATCAGACAAAGAATGCGATGGCATTGGTCAATAAAGATGCTGCACTCTGCGTAAAGGATGTTGATGCACCTGACACTTTAATAAAACTTGCACTCGATACCATCACGAATGATGAGAAGTTGGCAAGTCTTAGTGAGAATGTTAAGAAGATGGGGCTGAAGAACTCCGCAGAGATTATTGCTGACGAGGTTATCAAACTCATTAAGGGATAAAGCTATCTTCCAATAGATAGGGTTTAAAAAAACTATCGTAGAACGTTGTCCTATCCCCAAACAAAAGAAAGAAAAAGAATATATAACACATGGAACTCAAAGATATTAAATCAGTTTACTTCATAGGTGCAGGTGGCATCGGCATGAGTGCTATTGCTCGTTATTTCCTTCATAAAGGATTGAAAGTAGCGGGTTACGATAAAACTCCATCTGAACTTACCCACACTTTGGAGAAAGAAGGAATGGACATTCATTATGAGGAGAATGTTCAACTCATCCCTGCAGCGTGCAAAAAACCAGCATCAACGTTGGTAATCTACACACCTGCCATCCCTTCTAAGCATGCTGAACTGGTTTACTTCCGTGAGAATGGCTTTGAGATTCAGAAACGTGCACAGGTTCTCGGCACACTCACCCGAACACATAAGGGTCTTTGCTTTGCTGGAACACATGGAAAGACAACGACTTCCAGTATGTGTGCACACCTTATGCACCAAAGCCATTTGGACTGTAACGCCTTCCTTGGTGGTATTTCCAAGAACTATGGCACTAATTATATCCTCTCTGACCATAGCGACTTTGTTGTGATTGAGGCAGACGAGTTCGACCGTTCTTTCCATTGGTTGCGTCCTTGGATGAGCGTTATCACCTCAACAGACCCTGACCACTTGGATATCTATGGTACAAAAGAGGCTTACCTTGAGAGTTTCCGACACTATACAGAACTCATTCAAAAGGGAGGTGCACTCATTATCCGCAAAGGATTAGAGATGAAACCAAACGTACAAGAAGGTGTTAGAATCTATGAATACAGCCGTGACGAAGGCGACTTCCACGCTGAGAACATACGAATTGCAAACGGAACTATCACCTTTGACTTCGTTTCTCCTATTGAAAATATAAAGGATATTGAGCTTGGACAACCCATACCTATCAACATTGAAAACGGTATCTCTGCAATGGCTATGGCTCAACTCAATGGCTGTACGGCAGAAGAATTGCGCAATGGAATGAAGACATATGGTGGTGTTGACCGTCGTTTCGACTTCAAGATAAAGAACGACCGCCACGTCTTCCTCTCAGACTATGCGCATCATCCAAAGGAGATTCTGCAGAGTGCAAAGAGTCTTAAGGAACTCTATGCAGACAAGAAGGTTACTGCAATCTTCCAACCACACCTCTACACTCGAACACGTGACTTCTATAAGGAGTTTGCAGAGGCACTCAGTCATTTCGATGAAGTAGTATTGACAGAGATTTATCCTGCTCGCGAAGAACCGATCCCAGGTGTAACAAGCGAACTCATCTATGACAACCTCAGTCCTAATGTTAAGAAACAGATGATTAAAAAGGACGATGTTCTCGACTTTGTAAAGTCAAGAGACTTTGACGTTTTGGTTGTATTGGGTGCCGGTAATCTCGACAATTACGTCCCAGAGATTGCAAAGATACTCAAAGAGAAATAAGAAGAAAGAAAGCAAAAACTCTTAAAGTAAAAGAGAGAAGATATGCACATTAAGTGGAAAAAGATAATTATCACTGCGCTGGACATTGTACTGGCTATTTATCTCATCATGGCAGTTACCTCATGGAACAAGCCTGATGAGAGCAAACAGCTATGTACCAAAGTGAATATCAACATATCCGACTCTAACAATGCTGGCTTTCTTACCGCAACAGAAATCAAACAAATATTAGAGAAGGTACACCTCTATCCCCTCAATAAAAAGATAACTGACATCAATCCGCGCAACATTGAGGAGGCATTAAAAGTGGGACCATTCATCAATACAGCCCAATGCTACAAAACAAAAGATGGACACGTCAACATCTATATTACTCAACGTATGCCGATTATCCGCATTAAGAGTAGCAATGGAGCTGATTACTATCTTGATGATAATGGGGGAATACTCCCGAACTCTAAGTACACCAGTGACTTGATCATTGCAACTGGCAATATAGATAATAACTTTGCACGCCTTTATATTGCTCCCCTTGCCAAAGCTATCAGTGCTGAACCACTATGGCTGAACCAAATAGAGCAGATTAATGTCTTACCAGACAGAGGCATCGAGTTAGTACCACGTGTCGGTAATCATATCATCTTCATGGGTTACTTGCCTAAAAACAATGGTCCATGGAAGCGTAAGCACGATATAAATATCTTCGTTAAAAAGAAGTTGTCACGCTTAGAGAAGTTCTATCGATATGGTCTTTCACAGGCTGGTTGGAACAAATACTCTTACATCGACATAGAATTCGACAACCAAATCATCTGTAAGAAACGTGATGAGAAAGCTGAGAAAGAAGAAGAGGATGCATTGCTTAAGAAGGCTCAGTCTGAACAAGTAGAAGACGTACAACGTACAGAAGAGGAGGAAAGAGATAAAGCCCGTAAGGAAGTGAAACGGCAAGAAGATGCCTCAGCAGGACTTACGGAATAAAAAATATCATTTTAGAGAATATAAAATAAGGAACATAATACTTAACGAATATGGCAGAGTTCATAGTAGCCATTGAATTAGGCTCATCAAAGATTACGGGAATCGCTGGCAAAAAGAATCTTGACGGCAGTATCTCCGTGCTTGCTGTTGTAAAGGAAGACGCTACACAGTGTATTCGCAAGGGTGTCGTTTACAACATCGACAAGACCGGACAGTGCCTCACTGGCATCATCAACAAACTAAGAAAACAACTGAAGTATGAGATTTCTCAGGTCTATGTAGGCGTGGGAGGACAGTCTATACGAAGCGTTCGCAACGTTATCGTAAAGGATCTGCCTACTGATACCATCATTACCTCAGATATGATTAATGAGTTAATGGATGCCAACCGCAATATGACTTATCCTGACCAGGAGATTCTCGATGCTGCCACACAGGAGTATAAGGTTGACAACCAGTTTGTTCTCGACCCAGTCGGTATCAAAGCCACTCGCTTGGAGGGTAACTTCCTTAATATCCTTTGGCGCAAAGCTTTCTATGATAACCTCAACAACTGCTTTGAGAAGTCTGGTATCTCTATAGCCGAGATGTACCTTGCACCTTTGGCTTTGGCTGATGCCGTATTGAGCGAGGCTGAGAAACGAGGAGGTTGTGTATTGGTTGACTTCGGTGCTGACACAACAACAGTTTCTGTGTACTACAAGAACATTCTCCGTCACTTGGCTGTTATTCCATTGGGTGGTAACAATATTACAAAGGACATTGCCAGCCTACAGATGGAAGAGAAGGATGCTGAGGCGATGAAGCTTAAGTATGGTTCTGCTTTCACTGAAAACAACGATATCGACAATACATTAAAATACTCTATCGACTCAGAACGTACCGTAGAGAGCCGTAAGTTCATTGAAATCGTTGAGGCACGTATTGGCGAAATCGTTGAGAATGTATGGTGCCAGGTACCATCTGACTATGCCGACAAACTCCTTGGCGGTATCATTCTCACTGGTGGCGGTATGAACTTGAAGAACATTGAACGCTGTATTCGTAATACCACACATATTGACAAGATTCGCAAAGCAAACTTCGTCACACATACCATCGCTTCAAGCAATGCTGATATCACAGCTAAGAATGGTGACATGAACACAATTCTCGGTTTGCTTATCAAGGGAGAAATGAACTGTGCTGGACCAGAATACAACCCTGCACAGAGCAATCTCTTCAACAACGAAGACATTGCAGTAGCAACTCCTATTGACCAACAGCAGCAACCTTATACGCCATCATCTACAACAAGACAGGGACAGGGTATTGTTCCAACACCTGAAGAGAAGAAGAAGGCTGAAGCTGAACGTCGTAAGCGTGAAGAGGAAGAGCGCAAGCTGCGTGAGGAAGAGGAAGCAAGAGAGCGCGAAATCGAGGAGGAGAAGCGTCGCAATAGCTTCTGGAACAAATTCTCACGTAAGGTGAAAGAGTTCGGAAAAACCATTATGAGTGAGGATGAAGAATAATCCAACAGCTCACACAGAAAAAGAATATAGGAAATAAACATAGACAACATACTGTTATGGCAGACAACAATAATAAAATGGATATATTAGACTTCGGTGACGGCGATGTAGCTGATAGCATCATCAAGGTCATTGGTGTCGGTGGTGGTGGTGGTAACGCCGTAAACCACATGTACAGAGAAGGTATCCACGATGTGACCTTCGTACTCTGCAACACGGATGCGCAAGCACTCAACGACTCTCCTGTCCCTGTTCATCTGCAATTGGGTAAGGAAGGATTAGGTGCTGGAAACCGCCCTGAGCGTGCACGTCAGGCTGCTGAAGAGACCAGCGAGGATATCAAGCGTATGCTCAACGATGGTACGAAGATGGCATTTATCACCGCTGGTATGGGTGGTGGTACGGGTACTGGTGCAGCACCTGTCATCGCACGTGTCAGCAAGGAATTGGGTATTCTCACCGTGGGTATCGTTACCATTCCATTCCGTTTCGAGGGAGCTAAGAAGATAGATCAGGCGTTGGATGGTGTTGAAGAGATGGCAAAGCACGTCGATGCGTTGCTCGTTATCAACAACGAACGTCTCCGCGAGATTTACCCAGAACTGAGCTTGCTCAATGGTTTCCGTAAGGCTGACGACACCCTGAGCGTTGCTGCTAAGAGTATTGCAGAGATTATCACCGTTCATGGTATTATGAACCTCGACTTCAACGATGTTAAGACAGTCCTCAAAGATGGTGGTGTAGCTATCATGTCTACTGGTTACGGTGAGGGTGAAGGTCGTGTGAAGCAGGCTATTGAGGACGCACTCAACTCACCATTGCTCAACGATAATGATGTCTATAAGTCTAAGAAGATTCTGCTCTCTATCAACTTCAACACTGACGACAAGGACAACCCTGGTTTGACAATGGAGGAAATGGGCGATGTGACAGAGTTCATGAACCACTTCAGTGCAGACTTCGAGTTGAAATGGGGACTTGCTATTGACCCTGAACTCGACAAGAAGGTTAAGGTTACTATCCTTGCAACGGGCTTCGGTATTGAGGATGTTGACGGTATGGGTAGCCATATCAAGAAGCAGACACAAGAGGATGCAGCACGTCAGGCAGAGGAAGAGGAGAAGGCAGCAGAGCGTCGTGACCGTCGTGATCGTTTCTATAAGGACAACAACAGCTCACAATACAAGCATCGTCCACACATCTATCGCTTTACTGCGGATGAACTCGACAACGAGGATGTTATCCTTGCTGTAGAGAACACACCAACCTATAAGCGTACTAAGCAGATGATTAAGGACATTAAGCGCATCAGTAATCCTGAGCAAGATAATGAAGAAAACGAAAGCAACGAAGGCGCTGTTGAAGGCGTTATTAGCTTCGTATAATTGTTATATCAAAAATAAGAAAAGGCTGAACTCCGAAAGAAGTTCAGCCTTTTTTTTGCAAAATAAAAGGTTCTTCCGTTAAATATGTGGATACTTTTCTTATTGCTTTATGGAAGAACCAAAGTTGCTCATTAACCAAAAATATTTCTGAGACGGTCAACTATCCATCCTATTATCATCCTCTGACATTGAAAATCATTTCTTTTTAGACTTCGAAAATATGCAGATAAGAGTTTGAAAAAACATTACATAATCCCAAGTAAAACATCTATAACTAACGGCATAAAGACATATAAAAAGCAGGATTGTAACCAGCAACAAATCAAGTAGTTATAAAACAGTAAAGTAAAAGGTGCTTAATTGGACTTCAAAAGGGCGTTAGTAAAGGGCTTAAAGAGCACCTTTTGCAAGCCAATTAGGCATCTTTTAGAAGCCAAAAGAGCATGTATTGGTTTTGAAGAATACGAAAATAGTTTACGAACTCTAACAAATAAGAGAATACGTTGCTTGTAGAAGACAGATAGACATCGCAACTAATTATGTTTATCATATAGTTTATCCCCCTTTATAAAACCATCTTATTGGAGCTAATCATACTATGTATGTGGATTAATCTCATTCTAATAACCTGTCTACGCATTTAACGGAAGAATCAAAAAAAGGCTGGACTACGAAAGAAGTTCAGCCTTTATAGTTCTTACTACAAACTTTATTTTACCTTACTAAAAGAAAGATGATATTATTGTTGTTTCTTTAATATATTTTTACTATTTTTGCAACGTGTTCTTTAATGGACACAATACTTTTTGCTCAATAGCCTCACAATCACCACACGAGAACAGAGCAAAACAACTGTTATTGGGACCTTGCATCATACAGGTGCAGGTTTTCCCATATACAGTTGTGGTTTGTGGTGAACCGTGAGGCGTATGGAGAAGACCTGCGCCTTTTTTTTATTGGCACAGGAGAGACGGGATTTTACTTAATTTAATTCAAATAAAGATGAAAAAACTGTTTTTATGTGCCGTTATGCTTTTATTAGCTATCGGAGTAAATGCCCAAGTAATGAGGGCAGAAGAGTTGGAAAAGTATGCCAAGGAAAAGTATGGCGAAAAGTGGTATGATGCTGCAAAAAGCCTTACAAGCCAGTTACAATTAGACAAAAACAAAGCACTAACTTATACGCAAGTTATTGAGGCACCAGAAAAGACAAAGACACAACTATACGTCATCCTAAATTACTGGTACAGTAATACTTTTGGAAGCGGGAAATCTGTTATTCAATTAAATGACAAAGAAGCAGGTGTAATTATTGCTAAGGGAAATGTTGATGCCATTGCTTCACATACAGGAGGAGCAAATTCATATACAGTAAATCTGACACCAATTATAAAGACTGACATCAAAGATGGAAAGGTGAGAATAACTTACACTATACCTTTCTACAAAGTAGACAAAAAGATTGGAGGAGGTTTCCTCGGTGGGATGGGTGGCTCTCATGCGACTTTAACAGAAGAGAATTGGCCCATTGAACAATGCTTTCCATTTACAGAAAAAGACAGCCACAAGAAGACTTCAGCAAAAGCACTTGTCATGGCTCATGCTTACTCCAATGTAATTATGGACAAGATTGAAGAAGCGGTCAAGCATGGCGTAGCAGGCAACGAAAACGATAATTGGTAGTCAAAAAGAGAAATTACGATTTAATAGCAGCAAAACTTACATTATCAAGCACCTGTCTACAAAAAACAGGTGCTTTTACTTTTGAAACACATTTCATAAACAACAAATACTCAACATCACCTTCTCCTACATGTTCCCTCGAATGCGCACTTCATCATCACCCAACATTCATCACCCAAACACCAAACATGTTCCCTCGGATGCGCACTTCATCATCACCTAACATTCAACACCTAACACCCAAACACAAAACATGTTCCCTCAGATGCGCACTTTATCAACACCTAACATTCAACACCCAACAACCAAACCAACATTAACACTTCATCATCACCCAAAATTCAACACCTAACACCCATATTCAACACCCAACACCCAACATAGGCACCAAATACTTTGCTAAGCAATAACCTCCACCAATTAGCCAGCACCATAGGATTGCTGCCAAGAGGAAAGGCTTAAAGCCTGCTTTCTTAAACTTATCAATACTCGTTTCTGCACCGAGCGCAGACATAGCCATGGTGAGAAGGAAGGTATCGAGGGTATTGATAAAGTCGACAAGTTCTTTTGGAAGTAAGTTCAATGAGTTAAAACCGATGACCACAAGGAAGAGGATAGCAAACCAAGGGATGTTTATCTTGCTACTACCGCCAGCCTCATCGTCTCGCTCAGCAACATTCTTTGCAACAAAGAAGGCTATAACCAACAACACAGGTACCAACATCATCACACGAATCATCTTGACGATAATCGCTGAATTGCTCACTGCAGCACCCATGGCATTACCTGCACCGACGACATGAGCCACCTCATGAATTGTAGAACCCGCAAAGATTCCCATTGCATCGGGTGATAAATCAAAAACACCTGCACGATAAAGAATAGGATAAAGGAACATTGAAAGTGTACCGAAGATTACCACCGTCGCTACCGCTACAGCTGTCTTATAAGGTTTCGGACGAATAGCTCCGTCGACACCCAATACCGCTGCAGCTCCACAGATACCACTTCCACAAGCTGTCAAAAGAGCTATACTGCGGTCCATCTTCAAAAGTCTACCCACCAAGACACCCAAGAGAATCGTTCCGCATACAATAATTGCATCCACAATGATAGCAGGGAAACCCACAGCCACCACGTCTTGAAAGGTCAAACGAAAACCATAAAGGATAATTCCAAAGCGCAAAACACGTTTTCCACAGAAGGCAATACCGGGCACCCAAGTGTCTGGAAGGTTATTGCGCAGACTGTTGGCATAAAGCATACCCAAGATAATACCAACAACCATCGGACTCAACGAAAGTGCTTTCACCCATCCCATATCACCGATATAGAACGCTGCACAGGCAAACAAAGTAATCAGCAGTACACCATGAAGCATACTACTACGCTGTTCTGTTAAATTCATAGACTTATTTTATATATAGACAAAGTTTAAAATTTCATGCTTCGAGACCACAAAAGTAATAAAAAAACGAACCATATAAAAAGGGTATCGTATTTTTTATCACGAACAAAAGAATTTATTTTCATGAACGAAAATATTTCTTTTCATGAAGAAAATTATTTTTTTACATGAACATAATTCTCACAGAGAAGCATGTTTTTCTATCTCTATAGATTTTAACTCTTGTCAATACTGCTACAAAGCGTTACAATTTGTAACAGTTTCATTTCCTTCCTTTCTGAGACGATTCTTTAACACTCTCCAGTATGTTTGTAGATTTTTGCTATCTGTTAAGACAGCCACTACATCTACAACAGAAATCAAGCATATCATTTTAAGAAACCAATAGGCATCGTAAAGCGCATTAACTAAACAGTTCGCGCATCACCTGAAAACTTTTTAGTTCAGGCATATCAGGCACATGGATTCGATAGTAATGCAATACTATATCAGAAATACGATTGCGATTGTGACGAGAAAGACGGAAAAGGTGCATATTCTCGTAGTCCATACGAATCAACTGATTAATACCCGCGGCATCAACAGGGAGTAAATAATCAGAATGAAGAGGTGCACTTGCTGTAAAGGTTGCATTGCGAAGATCAAAACAAGCACCCGCCTGATAGGCATCGAGATTAGGGAAGAAACCTATGAAACGACTCAAACGCATCATAAAGACAAGGTGGAAGTTGGCATAATCATGTTCAGCCTCATCCAACCATTCCATACTCGCACATATATAATTATAGAGGTGGGCGTTCTGTTGCTCACCACGCGTGACATAATAAAGGAATTCAGAAAGGAAGAGAAGTATAGCCGACTTCACTGGATCAAAGGGTATAGAGCCGTAAGGACGAAGGATACGCACTTCCTTTATACGCTGCAAAGAAGTTCGTGGACGGTAATCAAATTCAAGGTCGAGTAAGGTCAGCGGTTGAAAATACTGCTTCTTAATCTTCCCTTTTGCCGTCTTAGGAATGCGCGTTATAAAAGAAATACGCCCCTCTAACTCGGTAAACATATCAATTATTAGCGATGAGTCACCGAACTTCAGAGAACGCAAAACAATAGCCTTTGACTTCAAAATCATATAAAAAACGATGCAAAAATACAAAAATACAGCCTCTTACGAAAATTTATTAGCAAAAAGTTTGGTTGATTAAAATAAATGGGCTACCTTTGCACCCGCAAAATCAGCTATGGTCCCTTCGTCTATCGGTTAGGACGAGAGATTTTCATTCTCTAAAGAGCAGTTCGACTCTGCTAGGGACTACAAGTAAAATAAAAGAAGAAAACAAAGATGGCAAATCACAAATCATCATTGAAGAGAATCCGTCAGGACAAGGTTAAGACCTTGCACAACAGATATTATGCAAAGACTATGCGTAACGCTGTTCGCAAGTTGCGTAGCATGACGGATAAGGAAGAGGCTGTTAAGCTCTACCCTGTTGTACAGAAGATGTTGGACAAGTTGGCAAAGACTAACGTTATCCACCAGAACAAGGCAGCTAATTTGAAGTCTGCTCTCTGCAAGCACGTAGCTGCATTGGGATAAAAAAATACTTTCAGTCATAGCTGAAAAGAACAATAAGAGCCGTAATCCTATTGGGATTATGGCTTTTTGCATATTATACACTTGTTAGACTTATAGAAAGTGCTTGGACAAATGGGGGCATTTCAATTTGCTGTCACTGCTGTCATCCATTGTAAGCACTTAACTTATTCGTTTACAGAGAAGTAAGCGAAGTGTTAAAAGTGACAGCAAATTAAAATAAAAAATATTACATGTAAGGCAGCTGTATTTACGATAAAGCTAAATTAATCTTCTCTGCCATATCCACAGCTTGCTTGATTCTATCCCCCATACCGATACCATCTTTCAGATTACCAATAATATGTAAACTCGGATAAGCACGTTCTACGGCATCAATAGTACGAAGGCGCGCATCCGTCTCGGGCATATATTGTGGAATAGCATGACTGTGCCTATAAATACGAATAACATCGGCTCGGGTACCTTTGGGATATCCCAACATCGTATGAAGAGACGTATTAACCAATTCTGTCAGTTCTTCATCCGTCTTATTGAGATATTCAGGATGACAAGCACCACCAATGAAGAACGCATAATTAGCTCCTTCCTTAGGCGAACGCCCCTGAAAACAAGCGGAAGGCATAAGGATTCCTAACACATTCTGTTTTTCTTTAGACGGTACTAATCCGCCAAAGGCATTCCAATGTACATCCCCCGTATTCTTCATTCCTACTCCAATCTCAATCACAGGAGCATAATAAAGATTGCTTAAATCGTCAAGTTGAACTTTAGGTAAGAAGCTCAACAACTTTGGTAAGGCATAAGCAGGACAAGTTGTAACAACCTGCTCAGCTACTATCGTATTCTTACCCCAAGATAGTTTCCACTTATCTCCTAACGGCTCTATACTTAGGTCTTTACAATTCGTTAGGATTCTCTCATCACCTATCACTCTCCCCAATGCAGAAACAAGGCTACGGAAACCTCCACGAGTAGAGAAGACAGCCTTCGTTGCACGCTTTTCCCTGTCCGTCTTTGGTTGTTTTGCAAGTGCTATAGACCCTTTGATAAAACTCCCATAACACTGTTCTAAGTCGTAGAGTTTAGGCAAAGCAAGGCGAGTTGGTAGTTGATAAGGGTTACCAGCATACACACCTGAGAGGAAAGGATCGACTGCATAGTCAACAAAAGACCGTCCCAACCGTCGTTCAGCAAGGCTTCCTACACTCTCGTTAGGGTCTGTTCCCTTTTTACGCCATGGCTCACCAAGGATGCGGAACTTATCTTTCAGCGTGAAGAGAGGAGTTGTGATAGCAGACCAAAGTCCTGAAGGTAGGGCATGGAAGCGTCCATCTTTCCATATCAAACGGCACTTAGCAGAACTTTGTGCCACCTCCAGCGTACAATCATCGCCTAACATATCGAAGAGTTCAGCCACTTCAGGGTGTTTAATAGTACCCGTACTCGGTCCTTGTTCCATCACAAAGCCGTCAACCTCCTCCGTCTGCATAAGTCCACCGATACGGTCGGTAGCCTCCAAGACCACTACATCTTGACCTTTACGACGTAGATAAGCAGCACAAGTAAGACCAGTAAGACCTGCGCCAACGACAACTATCTTTCTTTCTTCCATAATATTAATGCTATATAGATTCCCCTCCCCAGTTTCTCTACCCAACGAAAAGGGAGCGTAAAACTTTTATATCGGCTTTGAAAACTTCTTATCCGTAGCCACCATCATCGGATCAAGCACAGCAGCCACAGTACGAACAAAGGGATTCCCCTCCCCTGTCATCTCCAAGGTATTCTCTGTCAAACAAAGAATACCATCTCTTTCCATCTCTTGCAGACGTTCAACATCATAGTTGATAGCCCCTTTCACGTCAGCTACTGAAACTGCAAGATCCTCCGCGAGATGTGTCCAATCAAGATGATAGTTACACATCAAACGTTCAATTACCTCACGTACTATACGTTCTTTGGGCGTTAATTGGTAGCCTTTTCGGATAGGCAACGTACCCGCAGAGACTTCTGCTATATATTCGTCTATCGACTTTGTATTCTGTGCATAGGCAGTCTCTAATTGGCTGATACCCGTCACACCGAAGGCATACACCTGCCCCGTCGTGCGACGCGTGCAATAACCTTGGAAGTTTCGATGTAGTCGATGAGATTGCAAAGCCTCAGATAGTTCATCATTAGGAAGTACAAAATGATCCAAACCAACACTAAGATAACCCGCCTCATGCAGCACATCTTTAGCCTTTTGGAACATCAAAGCCTTCTCCTCCGTATCAGGAAGACCAGCCTTTTCAAGTATCATCTGCCGTTTAAATATCCATGGGCAGTGTCCATAACTGAATGTTGTAACACGATCAGGACGCATTGCTACAGCACGCTCTATCGTCTTCTTAAAGCTATCCGACGTCTGAAGCGGTAAGCCAAAGAGGAAGTCCATATTAATATTAACACCCGCACTACGAAGAATTGACACTATTTCCTCTGTTGGCAATTCAGAAGGCGTACGATTAACAAGCCTCAACACCTCTTCATTGAAGTCCTGTACCCCTAAACTAAAACGATTAAATCGTGCATCCAACAGTCCTTGCCAGTCCTCAGCTGTTAGATAACCAGGATGACATTCTATGGCTATTTCAGGCTGTTCTATCGTAGAAAAAAGTGACAGCAGATGCTCATTCAGTTCTTTAAGAACGCTTACAGGCATAGCCGTTGGACTACCACCGCCATAATGAATCTGCGATATACGTCTACTTTTATCCAGATGCTTTGCTACAAGATCTATCTCCTTATGCAATGCTTGTACATAGGCTTCGACATGCTCTTCCTTTGCCATAGGGTAAGAGTTGCAGCCACAATAATGACACAGACGCCGACAGAAAGGCATATGAAAATAAAAGGAAAGATTCTTCTCACGCACCTCATTGCTATAATCAACCTCCCTCAGAAACTCTTCCCCAGTAAAAAGTCGGAAGAAGTTAGCTGGTGGATAACTCGTATAACGAGGTACAGATACATTGTATTTATCAATCAGTTCTTGCTTCATTCGTCGAAATAAATTATATGACAAAGGTACGAATACCTCCTAACATAAACAATCCTCATTTATAAGGAAAGCACAATAGGCTTACAAGCCTAACTTTACTATGATATAATCTGAATAGGTCATTAGACCATAATACGTGATCGGTTTGGGGCAAAGCCACGTTCTTCTGTAAAGGAACACATGGTTTATTGTTCCTTTTTAAAGGCTGAGAGAACATAAATAAGGCTGATGATAGCCACCACTGTTTCAGCTATATAAAGACCACGATAGTCGAAGATATGCGCCACCGTTCCCGCTAATACCGCAACGAGCAGACTGCTTACATGACTAATAACAATTTGTATGGTGAAGTCAGTCCCTTCTCTACCAGGACGTACGCATCGCATGGCTGTAGTGTAAAGAACCACAGTAGCCAATCCGTAACAAGCTTGGATATAAATGATTCCAATGACAAATGCTGTCTTGTTAAAGTCGGCAAAAGTCATTGCAAGGAAGTAGATAGGTGCTAAAATAATAAGTCCTGCAATGATAATACGAGCCTTATAAATTCCGATTCGGCGTATAAGCACTCCAGAAAACCACGCCATAACGAAGGAAGCAGCAGTTCCAACGATACCAGTAAGGAATCCTATCTCCTTCATATCGTATCCCTTATCAACGAGGTAAGGACGCAACATGGAAAGAATACCAATGATTCCCATGTAATACAGCAGTAAGAAACCTATCTGCGGCCATATTTCCTTACGTCCAAAGAAGCTAAAGATGTCGGTCCACTTAGCACGCTCTCTTGGTTTCTCATTCTCTATCTTGATATGAGGATTAAACATTAAAGGAATAATCATCATACAAACAAACAAAGCTAAGCAGGGTACTACAACATTCCAGCCATAGCTTTTCAGTAAGATAAGCAAGACTCCTCCACCAATAACAGCACCTCCGAAAGCTCCCATAGACTGCATACTATTAAGCATACTATGGTCGTGCTTCTTAAAAGAAAGGATGGCAAGCGCGTCTGTGGCAATGTCTTGCGTAGCCGAAGCAAACATAGAGATAAACGCCAGAATGACCACAAGCATGATTTCTGAACGTACATTAATCAGCCCTGTGGCTAAGAGTGCAACGGCATATATCAACTCTGTAGCGATAATCGTACGTTTGTAGTCTCGCACTGTTACGCAGTGGCGGTCAACAAAAGGCGACCATAGGAACTTTATCGTCCATGGAACTCGGACAAGGTTTAGCAACCCAATGGTTGCAAGACTATATTGTCCTTCTCTCATGATAACCTGTAAGGCTGTCATAAGAAAGGATGACGGTACCATCTGTGCAATATATAGACAGAAGAACGTACCAAAACTTAGTTTCTTTGATGAAATGCTGTTGAACATGTAGTGAATTATATAAGTAGAGCAGCGTGTTACATATCATGAGAAAGGACTTTAGGAGAAGTGAGCTGAATTAGCTGCAGCATCCTTTTTCTCCTACCCTTTATCCTCTCCTTAGAATGTCATGCTGAGGGAAGTTCCAAAGGTAAGAGGCTTACCCTTCTGTGCATAGTTACCAGTTGACATCTTGAAACTGTACGCTATATAGTCAGTTCCTGTCAGATTCTTACCCCATAAATCCCATGTGAATATACCTTTTGTGAGACTAACCTTTGCATTAAGCGTCCCATAGAAGTTCTGGCGAACAACATTGTCATCAGCCCAATAGATACGACCGAGCCCTGTTAAGCCTGCATTAACGACAATCTTATCAAACCAACCTGCCTGTAGAACGGTGTAAGTACCATCTATTGAGAGCGTGTGGTTAGGCACCATTGGAAGTCTATTACCCGAGAAATCTTCTGTGGCACTCTTCTTATATTCCAAGTAACGAGCGTGGGTGTAACCATAGTTCATACTAAACTGTAAACTCTTTATTGGATGATAAGCAAATGAAAGTTCGAAACCTTTACTATCCGTATGTCCTGCATTCGCAATTAGATTACCCACAGCAGGGACAGTATAGGTAGTCTGCATGTGTCGCCAATCAATGTAGAAAAGATCTGCTTCAGCAGTCAGTCGTCCATTCAAGAACTTCAATCGTGCCCCTACCTCGTAATTCCAGCTGTATTCTGGGTCGTATGCACGCTCTGCATCGGTCTTAAAGATAGTGTTAAATCCACCTGGCTTATAACCACGAGTGACACTCGCATAGTAGAGATTGTCCCTGTTTGTAAGATATTGAAGCGTAAACTTAGGGGTGAACTGGCGGAAGTTTGCACTACTAACAAAGTCCTTTACATGTGCATTAGCACCTGTTGTTAACGTTACCTTATCTTGATTGTAGTCTATCTTCGCATGCTCATAATCGAAGCGTAAACCAACAGTTGCCGATAAACCCCTCCATATATTATAAGAACTCTGGTGATAGATTGCATAGCCTGCTGTAGGGTTCTTATAGGAAGTTGGAGTCGAGAAATCCTTTGTATAATAGCTTGTCTCAATAAATGGATTAGAATGGAGTAGCATACCAAACATACCAATAATCCACTGATAACGACCTTTATCATTCGATTTCAAGGTTAGCTCTTGCGAAAGCATATTCTGATGATAACTATTATCAGCATAGAAGAGGTCTTTTGGTGTGAAATCTTGGTCTATCCCCTGATGTGATTTGATGAATTGATAAGATGTCTGACTATTGAAACTAATACGACTATTCTCATATCGAGCATTAAGACCTGTTGTTGAAATCAGACGTTTGTAAGTGCTATTGCGGTTATAACTAATAGGTGATAACGCATCTTTCGTCAGGTCGTATGGTGCATATGGATAACCATTCTGCTTACTATGAGTAAACGTACTATTGAGATGAATAAGCCAATTCATGGTTGGTCGCCAGTAAAGTCCGAGTCGTCCTTCAACCTCATTCACCTTATCTGCCTTATTATTCAGGAACTGATTGATGAACATACCATCATTATGATGATAAGAAATAGCACTCGACAAACCAAGTTTATCAGTCAGCTTAGAATAGTTAGAAGCCTGTGCTACAACATCGTTATACATTCCATAGCCTACTTTTATACGCGTCTTCTGATAATCAAGAGGGTTATGTGTGTAGACATTGATAACACCTGCTATAGTGTTACGGCCGTATAAGGTTCCTTGCGGACCTCGAAACACATCTACAGCAGCAATATCACTAAGGTCAATATTAAATGCTGACGACTCAAAATGAGGCACACCATCTACATAGAAACCCACGGCAGAACCCTTCGTCTTTGCTCCGATACCACGAATAAAGATAGGTGTGTTAGCATATGAACCATAGTCGGGCATGTAAAAGTTAGGCATTACTGCCGTTAATTCCTTCAAGTTCACAATTTGTTGGTTCAGTAATTGCTGACTGTTAATGGTTGAAACTGCAATAGAAGTTAGGTTTCTTTTGTTCTGCTTGAAGTCAGTAACAACTACTTCGTTAAGTGATACATCTTTGTTCACTACTGAGTCTGGAGTCACTCCAGCTACCCCGCTGATAGCAAAGGATGCAAATAATAAAGTATTTAACATAAAGATGGCTTTTTGTTAATGTTTTTGTGGTGCAAAGGTACAGATAATGACTTTTTCGAACAATCCTCATTTATAAGGAAATTAAATATTACCACTAAAAAGAATAAAAGCTAATTATCAGCACAAAACAGTAATTTGATATGCTTTCTTTTGTGTTTTTTGCAGGTTTTTATTTTCAAATATAAAGGAAAAAGTGTATCTTTGCATACTATAAGAACAATCGAAAGAAAATGGCAGAAAATCCAGAAAACGAGAATAATTACTCCGCCAGTAACATCCAGGTATTAGAAGGCTTGGAGGCAGTACGCAAGCGTCCTGCTATGTACATTGGTGACATTAGTGAGAAGGGACTCCATCACTTGATTAACGAGACCGTCGATAACTCTATCGACGAAGCAATGGCTGGCTACTGTCAGAACATTGAGGTTACAATCAACGAGGACAACTCCATTACCGTTGAGGATGATGGTCGTGGTATCCCTGTTGACATGCACGAAAAACTTCACAAGAGCGCCCTTGAGGTTGTTATGACCGTACTCCACGCAGGTGGTAAGTTCGACAAGGGTTCGTATAAAGTCAGCGGTGGTTTGCATGGTGTGGGTGTTAGTTGTGTAAATGCGCTCTCTACACACATGAAGTCACAGGTGTTCCGCGATGGTAAAATCTACCAGCAGGAGTATGAGAAGGGTAAGCCTCTCTATCCTGTAAAGGTTGTTGGTGAGACTGACAAGACAGGTACACGTCAGCAGTTCTGGCCAGACCCAGAGATTTTCACCACTACAGTTTACCAATGGGCTATCGTAGCACGTCGTATGCGCGAGTTGGCTTATCTGAATGCTGGTATCAAGATTACGCTTTCTGACCTTCGTCCAGACCCTGAGACAGGCAAGACACGTACTGAGGTCTTCCATGCTAAGGATGGTTTGAAGGAGTTCGTTCGATACGTTGACCGCCATCGTCAGCACCTCTTCGATGATGTTATCTATCTCAAGACAGAGAAGCAAAACATTCCTATCGAGGTGGCTGTGATGTACAACACTGATTATACAGAGAACATCCACTCATACGTTAACAATATCAACACTATCGAGGGTGGTACTCACTTGCAGGGATTCCGTGCTGCATTGACTCGTACACTGAAGACATACGCTGACAATGATCCACAGATTTCTAAGCAGTTGGAGAAAGCTAAGATTGAGATTGCTGGTGAAGACTTCCGCGAAGGCTTGACAGCTGTCATCTCTATCAAGGTTGCTGAGCCACAATTTGAGGGCCAGACAAAGACCAAATTAGGTAACAGCGAGGTCTCAGGTGCCGTACAGCAGGCTGTTGGTGAGGCACTGACCGATTATCTTGAGGAGCATCCTAACGAGGCAAAGATGATCTGTAACAAGGTTATCCTTGCTGCTACTGCTCGTGTTGCAGCCCGTAAGGCACGTGAAAGCGTACAGCGTAAGAACGTGATGAGCGGTGGTGGTTTGCCTGGTAAGTTGGCAGACTGTTCTAACAAGGACCCAAAAGACTGCGAAATCTTCCTTGTCGAGGGTGATTCTGCGGGTGGTTCAGCTAAGCAGGGACGTGACCGTTATACACAGGCTATCCTCCCTCTCCGTGGTAAGATTCTGAATGTAGAGAAGGTTCAGCGCCATCGTGTATTCGAGGCTGAGTCTGTTATGAATATCATTCAGTCTATCGGTGTACGCTTTGGCGTTGAGGGAGAAGGCGACTTTGAGGCAAATACTGATAAACTTCGCTATGACAAGATTATCATCATGACCGATGCCGACGTCGATGGTTCTCACATCGACACACTGATTATGACGCTCTTCTATCGTTATATGCCAAAGGTTATCGAGCAGGGACATCTGTATATCGCTACACCTCCACTCTACAAGTGTACTTATAAGAAGGTAAGCGAATACTGCTACACCGAGCAACAGCGTCAGGCTTTCATCGATAAGTACGCTAATGGTGTTGAAGATGCAAAGGCTATCCACACACAGCGATACAAAGGTCTTGGTGAGATGAACCCAGAACAGCTTTGGGAGACAACTATGGACCCAAAGACACGACTCTTGAAGCAGGTTACTATCGAGAATGCTGCTGACGCAGATGAGATTTTCTCTATGCTGATGGGTGATGATGTTGAGCCTCGCCGTGAGTTCATCGAGAAGAATGCGACCTATGCTAACATTGATGCATAAGCTTCTCTAAATAGATTCTACACAGCTTCTAAAGCTGAAAACATAAAGAGACTCCCTTTCTCACAAAACGAGAAAGGGAGTTTTTATTTTCTCCTAATTATCACCTATAATCGCTTAATACCGCTTTTATTACTATGAATATTGTTCTTTTTCCCACATAAACTTTTCGAAAGAAGAAATAAATGAGTATATTTGCAAATTCAAAACAATAGGAAAATGAACAAAAAGATAAGGCTTCTCGAAGTTAATGTAGCACAAGCAAAAGCTGTCTATCCTGAAGGAAAATACATAGACAACGACCTTATTCTCTTTGAGGATATTACGCAAGTACCACTTCCTACCAAACCTTCTCGTATGAAGTCTCTCTTTCTTGCCCTCTGTACCAGCGGTCATGCACAATATACTGTTGATACAAAGATGCACGAGGTGAGTGCTGGGGACGTCATTATCATCAGCGAAGAACAGGTAGTTGCCGACTATATGCTCTCACGTGATTGCAAGGGAATTGCCCTCATCATGTCTTATGACTTCTTTCAGAACATTGTAAGCGGAGTTCACGAACTTTCTGCTCTCTTCCTCTTTGCCCGTACCCATCCTGTTTTCCACCTTGATAACAATCAGGCAAAGGCATTAGAAAACGACATTCAGCATATCAAGGAGAAGATTATTGATACTGGTCATCGCTTCCGTCGTGAGTTAGTTATGACAATGCTAAAGGCACTTATCATCGATATGAGTGATATCATCTATCGCTTCCAACAAGTAGGAGAAGCAGGGCAGACTCGTGCTGAAGCTATCTTCCGCGACTTCATTCAGACTGTGGAAAAGAACTATCGTACGGAAAGGCGTGTTAGTTGGTACGCACAACAACTGTGTATCACATCTAAATATCTCTCTGAAACCGTGCGTACTGTCAGCAGACGTACACCAAGTGATTGGATTGACTCCTACGTTACACGTGAGCTACGCGTGATGCTTAGAAACAGTACGATGAGTATTAAGCAGATTGCTGATGAACTAAACTTCGCCAATCAGAGCTTTATGGGTAAATACTTCAAGGAACATGTGGGCATGAGTCCTTCGCAGTTTAGAAAGAGTTAACGAGTAGACAAGTAAACGAGTAAACAAGTTAATACCGATATAAAACAAAGAGAATTATTCTTTGAACAAGTAACTGGTTAACTCGTCAACTTGTCTACTCGTCAACTTGTTCACTTGTTAACTGAAGAGCTACCTCACACAATTCATCATACCACTCCTTACCAAATCTACGAGTAAGGGGTTCCTTCAAAAACTTATAAAGGGGAAGATTCAGTTCTTCTCCTTTTTTTCTTGCATCAGCACAGATGCGCCAGTGATGGTAATTAATACCACAAGTACCATTCCCAAAGTCTTTCACTCTAACTGGATATAACGAACAAGAAATAGGCTTTACAAAGCCTGTCTTACCATTACGATAGGAACGTTCCAACGCACAAAGGCAACATCCATTCTCATAACAAGTGAAGACACAGTCCTTACCACCAACGATACTCGTCACCAATTCACCTTCTTCATCGGTATAAGCAACGCCCTGCTTGTCGATGACCGCCTGACCAGAGGCAGACAAATCACCCCAAACAGCATCGAGAACGCTCTCTATCTCCATTGTCTCGTCCAAGGTCACAGGTGCGCCAGCATCTCCTTCGATACAGCATTGACCATGACATTTATCAAGGTCGCAACAGAACTTCACATTGATTATATCTGGTGAGACAAGCACATCTCCCACCATGAATATATGATCATACGTATTACCCATCTTTCTTAACGCTAAATTATTTCATTGCTAACTATGTCTTGCCGTTCGCTCAACAGCATCTTCTCACTAAAACGGAACTCCCTTCCAATTTATTTTCACGTAAATAATTCCCTCCCAACATGATTTTAGAGTGTCAAAGAGCTTTGACTATTATGCTATTCTTATTAGAGTAATTAGGCTAATACGCCACATAAGCCTAATAACAACTAACTTGTCAACCCCTAAACTCGTCAACTTGCCTACTTACCATTCAATAGGTTGCGCCCCACAAGAGGTCAAATAGGCGTTACAACGTGAGAACTGATGCTGCCCAAACCAGCCTCCACGATTAGCAGAGAGTGGCGAAGGGTGTACACTCTCTATAACACAGTGTCGTTGCTGATCAATCAGTGCCTTCTTACTGCGTGCAAAACCACCCCAAAGCATAAAAACTAAGTTCTCTCGCCCATCACTAAGTGCCTTGATAGCTGCATCGGTAAAGGTTCCCCACCCTAACCGTTGATGACTATTGGCAACGTGTGCACGAACAGTAAGTGTAGCATTCAGCAAGAGAACTCCCTGCTCTGCCCAACGTGTTAAGTCGCCTGACTGACGGATAGGTGTACCTAAATCTGCCGCAATCTCCTTATAGATATTCTGCAATGAAGGTGGAAGCGGTACCCCATCAGGCACGGAGAAGCTTAATCCCATCGCCTGTCCGGGCTCATGATAAGGGTCTTGCCCAATAATCACAACCCTCACCTTGTCAAAAGGACAAAGATTAAAGGCATTGAATATCAAGTTTCCTGGAGGATAACAAGGGAACTGTGCATACTCTTGTTTCACCTGCTCAACCAACTGCAGAAAGTAAGGTTTCTCAAACTCTCCACTCAGTTGCTGTGCCCACGATGGTTCTATCTTTACACCCATAGCTATGATTATTATCTGCAAATGTAATAAGATTAAAACAAAGATATAACTTATCACATCTTACTACATGCAGTTTTGTTACTACAAAAGTACGATAAAGTTCTGATAACAACAAAAAAGTCGTGCCTTTCGACACGACTTTCTTATTTTTAAAGCTAAACTATTACTTCTTCTTTGGCTGAGCCTGCTTCTTGCAGCAGCTACCTGCCTGTGCCTTCTTGCAGTCCTTCTTTGCCTTGTCGCAAGCCTTGTCCTGCTTCTTGCAGCAGCTACCTGCCTGCTTATCACAAGCCTTCTCAGCCTTCTCATCACAAGCCTTACCTGCCTTATCGCACTGCTTGCCTTTCTCTACCTGCTCATTTGGAGCCTTATCACACTTCTTTGAACACTGGCTCTGTGCCTGTGCACTAAGTGAACATACGCTAAATGCTACTACAAATGATAATGCTATTTTCTTAAAATCCATAATCTTTTACTGTTTAAAAATTACACATTAATATCTTTAAAACTCGGAAAGGATATAATTCCTTATGGGCGCAAAGGTAATGAAAAAAGAAGTTTCAACTGCAAAAAAGATTCATTCTGTTTATAAATTTTAGATTTATTAAAATCTGCTTATTTATTTAGTGAATTTATGTAAACTACAATCTTAATCGTTCTTTTTCCTTACCGACAAACAAAAAGAGTTTCTTCCATTAAGTACGTAGACGCTTTTTGTATTGCTTTAAAGGAAAAACTGAAGTTACTCATTAAACTAAAACATAGCTAAGACAATCAAGTATCTATCCTATTATCATCTTTTGATATTGAAAACCATTTTAATTTAAGACTTCAAAATTCTGCAGACAAGCGTTTGAAAAATTATTACACAATTTCTAACGATACATCCATAAATAACGGCAAAATCACATACAAAAAGCAGGTTTATAATTAACAGAAAATCAATTAGTTATAAAGTAGTAAAGTAAAAGGTGCTTAATTGGACTTCAAAAGGGCGTTAGTAAGAGGCTTAAAGGGCATCTTTTGCAAGCCAAAAGGGCGTCTTTAAGAAGCTAAAAGAGCATGTATTGATTTCGAACTGCATGAAAATAAATTACAAAGCCCAACTAATGAGGGAGTAAGTTGTTTGTAGAAAGCAGATAGACATCGCACCTAATTATATTTGTCATGTAGTTTTTCCCCCGTTCTTAAACCATCCAATAGGGGGTAATCATACTGGTGTTGGGTGATGGTTGTTGGGTGTTGAGTCTTTATAAAACTATATTATTGGGGGAAATCATACCCTATATGTAGATTAATCTCATTCTATTAACAATCTACGCTTTTAACGGAAGAACACAAAAAGAGCCGTGAATGAACACGACTCTTTTATCTACAATTAAATAATTGTTTCTATTTAAGCAAATTATTTCTCCTTCTTAAAGAACGCTTTAACCTTCGCCTTGTCTTTGTTATAAGTGTTCTTGATTTTCTGTCCGTCCTTAGCAAGATCTTGCTTAACCTTTTTTACGCCAGCCTTAACCTTTGCCTTGTCCTTGTTATAAGTGTTCTTGATTTTCTGTCCGTCTTTAGCAAGACCTTGCTTAACCTTTTTTACGCCAGCCTTAACCTTTGCCTTGTCCTTACGATATGCGTTTCTTACTTTCTGCTTATCCTTAGCAATAGCCTGCTTTACCTTTGCCTTATCCTTACGATAAGTATTCTTTACTTTCTGCTTATCCTTAGCAATAGCCTGCTTTACCTTTGCCTTATCCGTACGATAAGTATTCTTTACTTTCTGCTCATCTTTAGCAAGACCGTTCTTAACCCTCTTTACATCAGCATTGAACTTTGCCTTATCATCCTGATAAACCTTATTTACCTTCTCCTTGTCGTTAGCAAGGTCTGCCTTAACTCTCTGCTTGTCTGCGTTGAGTTTTGCTTTCTCAGTAGTTTCAGCCTTCTTAACGGCAGCACCTACCTTATGTGCCTCAGCGTTTAACTTAGCTTTCTCCACACCCTCTGCATGTTTAACATCAGAACCTACCTTCTTTGCCAACGTGTCAACACGCTGTATGATAGTCTCATGAGGCTTTACTGTATTGTTGGTCTGTGCTTGTGCGCTAAGAGAAGAGAGTCCTGCAAGGGCTACTAATGATAATACTAACTTACGATTCTTCATTGTCTTTAATCTTAAAAATAAATACTAATACCTATATAATATTAGAGTCGAAATACGACTCACGGCAGCAAAGATACTAAAAACAAATCCCAAAAGCCATAAAAGACCTTTGGGATTTTATAAATTTATAATAATTAACAATTTACTTGTCTGAGATAAGATTCTCACCTGTCATATCAGCTGGCTGTTCTAAGCCCATAATATGAAGGATTGAAGGAGCAACGTCAGCCAAACGACCATTCTTCACTGTAGCAGAATTGTTGTTTGTAACATAGATGAATGGTACTGGGTTGAGTGAGTGAGCAGTGTTTGGAGTTCCATCCTCATTGATTGCGTTGTCAGCATTACCATGGTCAGCGATGATGATTGTCTCATAATCGTTAGCCTTTGCAGCCTCAACAACCTCCTTAACACACTGGTCAACTGCCCATACAGCCTTTGCAATGGCATTATAAACACCTGTATGACCTACCATATCACCGTTAGCAAAGTTCACTACGATGAAGTCATACTCCTGTGTATTGATAGCACCAACAAGTTTATCCTTCACCTCGAAGGCACTCATCTCTGGCTGCAAGTCATATGTCGCAACCTTTGGAGAAGGAACCAAGATACGGTCTTCACCCTCATAAGGCTGCTCACGACCACCATTGAAGAAGAAAGTTACGTGTGCATACTTCTCTGTCTCGGCTGTATGAAGCTGCTTCTTACCGAGCTTGCTGAGGTATTCACCTAATGTATCCATTACGTTCTCCTTAGGGAAGAGAACATTCACATTCTTAAAGTTTGCATCGTATGGAGTCATACAATAGAACTGCAGATCCTTAATTGTGTGCATACCTTCATCTGGGAGGTCCTGCTGTGTGAGCACAGATGTCAACTCCTTAGCACGGTCGTTACGGAAGTTAATGAAGATAACTACGTCACCCTCCTCTATCTTACCATTCACAGAAGAGTTTGTGATAGGCTTGATAAACTCGTCTGTCACACCTTCTGCATAGCTTGCCTCAATCGCCTTAACCATGTCAGTAGCAGGAGTACCCTTACCCTCAACGAGCAAGTCGTATGCTTCTTTCACACGATTCCAACGCTTGTCACGGTCCATTGCATAGAAACGACCAACGACTGAAGCGATATGTGCATCATTCGCATCGCAAACCTTCTGAATCTCAGCAACGAAACCAGCACCACTCTTTGGGTCTGTATCACGTCCGTCCATAAAACAATGAACGTAAACATCCTTGAGGTTATACTCCTTACCAATCTCGATGAGTTTGAAGAGGTGATCAAGTGAAGAGTGTACACCACCCGTAGAGGTCAGACCCATCAAGTGGAGTTTCTTACCATTCTTTTGTGCATAGCTATATGCATCAATAATATCTTGGTTTTTCAAGATATCACCGCTCTGGCAAGCCTTGTTAATCTTAACGAGGTCTTGATAAACAATACGACCTGCACCTATATTCAAGTGACCAACCTCAGAGTTACCCATCTGACCATCTGGCAGACCGACATCTTCACCTGAAGCCTGCAACTCAGAGTGTGCACTAACTGCGTTCAAATAATCTAAGTATGGAGTTGGTGTGTTATAGATTACATCACCCTTACCATGCTTACCGTTACCCCATCCATCAAGGATCATCAATAAAGCTTTCTTTGCCATAATTATTCCTTTATTTTTGTTATTATCTTCGTTTATTACCTATTATTATTTTTGTTACTGCAAAGGTACGATAAAAGAATAAGATGGGTGCAAAAAGCCATTGGAATTTTAAGGTAGAGACCGACAGAATCTTAAGTATTGTTTTATCCAAACCTACACTGTATTACTTAAAAGCATAATCCCACTTAACAGTAGATTATAAATTATGCCGATTCTATCGATATTATCTCCTACAACATTGCTTTATCTCCTCACAAAATTATCTATATCAAAAAAACAAGACTGCCTACTAAACTATTATTCATTCTTATCTCAACTGAAATTCTACAGCCTTTACCATCCACAAACATTTCTTCGGACTAACCCTCCATTTCCATTTTGGCATTAACTTTAAAACACGTAGAACTTCCTTGTCAATCAGTGGGTCGACAGAACGCACAATAGAAAAATGATCACACTTTCCTTTGGGGTTAATACAGAACTTTACTACCACCCTCCCCTGTAAACAATTCTCCTGTAAAGAAGGTGGATAATGAAAGTTGGAAAAGATGAACTCATTAAAATCTCCCGGAAAGAATGGGAATTCTTTTAGGACAAACACGGTGTCATGCCGAGCCTTTTTAGAATTTTCTGGTAAGGTAATAGCCTTCATATTACACATATGTTTCTGTTGGTATTTCATTTGGCTACTGTACGTAGCATAAATACTACCTACAGTCATCAAAGATAAAAAGAATATAATCAAAAACTTATTCATAATAATTATATACGTTTAAAAGTTCGTTTCCTTGCTATATAAATAAAAAAACGGCTTACAAAAAGTGATGACAACATGAGCAATTTAGGCTTATAATAATCTGAAAGTGACAGGCACAAGCTGCCAAACTCCCTGCTTCGGTCTTCTTTCCCACTCCCACGCTGGCATAAGTTTTAGTACGCGAAGTGCCTCTCTATCCAAAAATGGGTCTACAGAACGCATAACCCTGAACAGACAGCAACGACCAGAGGGAGTCACAAAAAACTTTATAATGACTCTTCCTGACACTGTGCTTTCTGCCAATTCAGGCGGATATTGAAGATTTGATGCGATGAATTCGAGGAGATTACCTCGGAACGAAGGCTTCAAACCCTCGGCGGTTTCAAACATCTTTGCCCCTAAGGTGTCCACATTCAAGGTGTCATTACAAGGATCAAAAGCTGGTTCAGCACAATAAGGCTGCTCTATTTGTTCCTTTTTCTTCGGTTTCATCGTTCTTTTCTGCTTCTGTGCATTAATATTACCAACGACTACAAAACTTAAAAACAGGACTAACAACAGTTTCTTCATCATAACCGTAGACTTTTATTGTTGAACTTTTTGCTTCTTAAAATAAATAGGTAAAACATACCAAGTACCATTTCCTTCCATAGAGTTCATATTCCATTTTGGCATTAATTTCAACACTCTTAATGCCTCAGCATCAAAAGGTCGTTTCAACGAACGGAGGACCTTAAATTGAGAACAGCTACCGTCGCGGTCTATATAGAACTTGACAATCACCCTCCCCTCAACGTTCTTGTTCTTACGACCAGCTGGCCATACAAGGTGAGTACGGAGGAATTGTTGGATGTTACCTGGGAAAGATGGCATTGGAGGAATACAACAGATAATCTTCTCAGGCATTTCTTTTTTCACTTTTAAGGTATCGATTGTATCTTTCCGAACCTCATTTTCATAAGATTTCATCGACATCTTTTCCTGTTGAGCATTTACAGTTGCTGCCATACAGATACTAAGTGACATTGCTAACAAAATTCGTTTCATCATATAAACCTTTTGTTTTATTCTCCTTTACAGCTACTAAACGCAGCCTTTCGAGAGATTATTATAAACAAACTCTTTGCTTTGAAGAGTCTTTCGAATATTCTTAATTTAAAACCTGCGCCAACGCTTAAACGCAATCACGCCGCCGCAGGTTTATGAAATGCAGATGACATATATTGGAACTTATTGTCGATGCAAAGGTAAAGAAGAATATAATGCAATGCAATAGCCCCATTAGAGTTGACACATGTAAAACAAGTTAACATTTGACTATCAATAATTTACGACTAACAACTTCACTTCTTTGACACAATAAAGCTTATAAAAGTTCCCTCGTTTTCGCACTTTACCAACCTTTAAGATAGCTTTTCGTTCCCTTTCCTCCCACCCTAATTTGGCAATACGCAGTAGAATGTGTATCTTTGCAAATATGAACAAAAAACCGATTTTACTACTGCTTAGCATCTTGGCTTTGCTTTCATGCAGCCAAAGAAAACTACCTAACTATCCTGCAACAGACGAAGGAATCACTCGGATGAGGCTCGATAGCGCTGCTTTCTTCATGGCTAAGCATGACACAAGGAATGCGATGTATCAGCTAAAATCGGCAGAAAAGCACCTTTTCAACGTAACAGAAGACTCTTTGAAGTTTGCTACATACTATCGTATTGCTCTATTGAATGCCCAAAATGGTGCTTATAAATTGGCACTTGACTACTTCGCCCATACTGCTCGCTATGCAAATGATAGTAAGAAGAGTCACAGACTGACGGATATTTACCTCGGTAAAGCCTCTGTTTTCAACCAAATCGGACAACGTGACTCTGCCCTGCTGTACGTAAAGAAGGCTGAATCCTTCAAGCCTCGTATTCGTAAAGACCAAGAGAAGAGTATTAATCAGCTGCGAACACGCATTGAAAAACATCAGATTTTATCGGTTTCACCGGAGAAAGATATTGAGATTATACAGATACAAGACCGTTATGAAGTGGCTATCGCACAACGTAAAGCCTTGCAACTTCAACTCTATATTGCTCATCTTGTTATCATCTTGATACTCCTTACAACGGGTATCGTAGTATGGTTTCGCCGTCGTATGCGCCAACAACTACATGCCTATCGCAGACAACAAGAGATGACAGAGCAGAATATTCAGCAGTTGCTCCGCCGAAAAGATGCAACGATAGATGAGATGAAGGCTGAAGTTGACAGTAAAATCAATGAATTAGAACAGTTGAAACAGAAAACTCCTACACATAATGGAGATACAAGAACAGCCGATTCCATCGAACAAACTAAGTTGGGAATAGATGCGCTCTATACCATTTTAAAAGGTGGAAATATCTCACAGATGGGTAAACGTGAACAGCAGGCTCTCAATGCTATTATGCCTAACTTCGATTACGACCTTGCTTATATCCTCAATAATCCTCGATATGCGTTCACTCCTAAGGAGACATTCTACTATATAATGGAACACAACGGGATGACCGACGAGCAGAAAGCCGATGCCTTCTGTTGTACGTCACAAGCCATCAGATCGATTAAAAGTAGAATGAAAAAGAAGATGGAAAAGTCACAAGAAGAACTTCCTGAAGCAGATATAGAACTTGCAGCAGAGGATAAATCAGCCTTATGCCTAACACGACGTCATCATTAACTTGTAATGGACAAAGGTACACAGGTGACTATTTGATGAAGGTAGGTTTGATGGTCCTCTCTGCCAACGAGGGTTCAAGTAGAGTCCTCGAGCTGACTGCAGAGTAAGCCTTTCTTATTCTTTAGATAGGTATTATTCCCATGCAGAGTAGAAATCTATAATCGCAATAATGTAAGTGTGTGTGTGGCATATCACGAATCATAATTAAAAAGAAGAATATTTAATGATGAGTAAGTTATCGGTAATTCTATGGTTATTATTGTTTGCGACAACATGTGTTGGGCAAGATAATTTAGGTAATAATAGTGACAAGGATTCTTTAAGATATAAGCGATTTGATATTGAGGAGTATAAGAGGTTAGTAAGAAAAAATCCTACTGCTTATCGTATACGCAAAGAAGGAAAGTTGGGTGAGCTTATAGAATTAAGTGATGAATACGTAAATAACTCCTTTGCTGGCTTTCGAGAGTCTCATACATATAGAGACTCTCCATACGAATATATCTATCTGTATAACACAGTGGGAAATATAACGGCATATTGTGCATATCTTTATCAAATGCCAGTAGGTAAAGGATATGAATTCGATGGTCATGGACATGAAATAAAATGTGTAGATTATGATTTGCCTTATAAGTTTAGCATAGATTCATTAAAAATAAAAATGTTGCACCAATATGGTATTAATCTCATGGATAAGAAGGAAGTGTTTAGTGTAAGACGTTATGAAGAACGAGAGTATATTAAGCGACCGATTTATATAGTCTGTGCTCATTGGAAAGATAATCGGAATGACATTTATCTCATTGATGGGATTAATGGAGAAACATTATATACCCAGAAGGCTGTTGAAATAATTCGGGATGATTCTCCTACTGATTGGAAGAGTATAGAGGAATTATATCACGACTCTAAGAGTTCCTCGTCAATACCAATGCAGCAATAATGTTATTGGGTTGTATTTCCTAATAAAAGAATAAGTTATGGGTATATTTGATTATTTCTTTAGCCATGCTAAACAGAAGCAAGATAAAGTTATTAGGGATAAAATAAAGAATAGGAAATTCTTTAGCAAGATGTTGATAGAAATCGCGAAAAATAAAGGTGAAACCGAGAGATTAATATTGGAAGCGAATACCAACAAAAGGTTAGATACCGTATACTTACATTGGTCATTAGGGGAACAGTACATCTCTGAAATAGAAATAAGGTATTCTATGGATGCGAATATGATGGAATTAAAACGAATATATTCAAATTCTTTGGAGTATTTTATAACGGGTCTTGCTATTGAAGACCCAATATATTTTGAAATCCTGAAACGAGTTTCGTTAGGTATTCTACTAAATGTTTCCCGTGCAGAGTTTCAGCAGCTTATTGATTATGTGGAACGGGTAGATAATCAGGCAAAGCCAGCTGATTGGACTCCAGACCTTTTACTCTGGTTTATGCTGAACTCTCGAATGGGCGAAGATAAGAAACAAACGCATGCAAACAAGCTTGCCTTCCCTAAATTGTATAAAGGGCTTTTCAAATTAACACAATTGTCTGATGCGCAAGCAGCGAAGAAAGCTTTGATAGATTACATCGGGAAATGGTATAACTTGAATAAGGATGCCCCTTGGTATAATAATCATTTGAAAACAAGCTGTTATCGTGGTTACTGGGCTTGGGAGGTCGCAGCCGTAGCAAAGATACTACAGATAGATGATTCCGACCTAAAGGATAATCCATATTATCCTTATGACATGGTACATTGGGAAGAAGACGATACAACTAACGATGAGTAATAATGATCAGATACTGCTTTCACCTTGTAATATACGAAGCAGTAGACTTTTCTAAATTAGGAAGTGATAGCATCTATTATGATCAGAATATAGTACATAATATTACAAAAATAGTTTTATTTTCTTTTGCTGTTATATTTAACATTTCGTGTAAGTCCACTGTAAATTAACAACTTAGATGGCTCTGATGAATGACAGATATGACAGGAAACTTTATTTGGAGTTATTGCTTTCCCATAAACAGAGAATGTCTATCATTCTAAAGTGGTACTTCACTTTCAATAAGAATGATAGACATTATCGTAGACGATAGGTGGGGAAGAAATTACTTCCTTTCTATTAATGGTCGTTGATTGGAGGGAGTTGGTACATTCATCTCTTCGAGACTCTTGGCAGCATATTCTCCCATCATCTTATACCCTTTAGGGTTAGGGTGCAACCAGTCACCAATCTGCCACTCTTTACGCAAGCGGTCGGGTGATGATGGATCACGCATGAGTGCATCAAAGTCGATGAAACCGTCGATTTCATGGTTTGTTCTTATCCATTCGTTTACCGTCTTACGTGCAGCATCACGTGCTTCTGTAAAGTAACCTTTGCAGCCATTGAAAGGAGTTATCGTACCCATATAAACCTTCAAGCCACGTTGGCGAGCCTTCTTAATCATCACTTGGTAGGCTTCAATCAACTGGCGAGCAGTTTCTTCTGGATTGGTTGACGTACCGATATCATTAATAGCCTCGAAGATGATTACGGCACGAAGTCCTCTTTGTCCCAAAATATCACGATCGAAACGCTCCTTTCCTGGCTGTCCTAAACCCACGGAAAGGATACGATTATCCCCAATACCAAGATTCAATACACCCGTTTTCGGACTCTTCGACTCATGTTCTCCATTCAGTACGGCAGACATAAAATCGGGCCAACGGTCTTGTGCATTTGTCACACACCCCTTTCCATCGGTAATACTATTACCAAGGATAGCCACACTGGAAGCAGAGGTATCAAGAACATCAATAGCAGAAATATTAAACCAATGGTCCTCTTTGAAAGCTGTTGAGAAATCAGTATTAGCATTTGTCACACCACGTAATATATAGGATGTAGTACGTGAACCCATGTGAACAGTAGGTTCTTTTGGTGCTTTCAGATAGTTAATCGTAATTGACAAACGCTCCAATGGTTTTAAATCGAATTTCAACGCATCTGAAAAGGCAGCCTTACCAGCAGGTATCGTTACCCGACGTTTATTATTAAAACGGAGATATTTAGCTGAATTCTTCTGTATCTCTGACCCTTCTCCAGCCTTTGCAATATAAACACTGGTAATCTCAACAGGCTCAGAAGACAGTTCATTACTCAACTGCAAACGAATAACAGGACCACCGATACTCACCTTCACCACCTGTCGTACGGAGCGATTCGTCATCTGGTTATTATAAGGCATAAAACCCTTATCAACTGTCTGTGGCGCACAAGCCCATGTACCTACCCAACGTTCTTGCTGTGCATAAGCGTTGAATGTGATAAAAAACAATAAAACGAATAAAATCTTACGTGTAAACATTGTCCTGAATTTTAAACCTCCCAAGTCTCTCTCACTATCTCCAACTAAAAGAGAACATATTTCTATTAATGGAAGGTTGATGATAAATAATGATATTTTGAATGAATAATAGAATAAAGAATGAACTTCCTACTTCTGTAATAGTTGGTTTGACGAATCAATAAGGCTTTCTATTTCTGCTCTCAGATATGCCTTGAAACCATCACCTTCTATGATTTCTATATCTTTAAAGAGTCCGAGAACGAAACGACCTAAACCACGATAATCGCATACTTCTATATCTAAAAGCCACGAGCCATCCGCATTCGGAGTAATATAATGCACACCTTGTGGATATTCTTCCTTAAAGAGATTGTGAGATAACTGTCCTAAACGCAACTTCACACGATATCGTTCCTCACTACTAAACATAAAGATATCCGTAAACACCTGTCTATGCTTGTCTTCATGTAGCCATGGTGTATCCAGTATCTCCACACTCGTCATGCGGGAAATCTTAAATGTCTTATTTTGTTTTGACACTAATTCATGACAGCGTACATCCTCATTATTATGCAATAAGAGGAAAGGCTCTACAAGACGATCCTTAACAGAGTGACTATGTGGACTTGAATAACCAATTAAACGTACCGTCTTCTTCTCTGCCATGGCCTTGCGTAACAGTTTCAGGTTACTCTCCATTTGGCGACGAATGGGTGACTCTGCAGACACAGAGAAGTTATAAGAACTTTCCAACTTCTGCCTTAGCTGGTTCACCATCTCACTATCATTACCAGCCATTGTCAGTACACTATGTATCGTCTTCACATCCTTATCTGTAAACTGAATCGTCTGTAACAGCTGTGTGAAGAAAGGAGAGCGACGATCAATATGATAATAGCCCTGATTCTTAAATACGATAAAACCAGCATGCTTGATGAAGTCGAGTAGATAATAGAAATTCCTACGCGACAAGTTCATCCGCTCACACAGTTCTTCTACCGTATAGTTGCGTCCATCAGACAATAGAATCAAGAGTTCTAACTGCTTCTTTAATTTATCGAATCTCATTCTTACAATGAATAGACATATGATATATAACGCAGAAACAACACTTTTATTAATCTCTACAGCACTTTTTTATGCCGAATCATATCTAACCACTGACACTATCCTCTATAACAAAAGACTCTTCTCATAGCAAGATATAATGATTCCCTACCAAGAGTGATATATTTATGCAACGTACAAGAATAGTTTTATTTTGATTTGCTGTCACTTTTAACATTTCACATAACTCCATTGCAAACAAACGAGTTAGACAAGTACTTTGGATGACAGGAATGACAGGAAAATTAGTTTTAGATAATCTCTATCTCAACAAATAGAGATAGAAGCCTATAGGAACCATTCTCTTATAACAGAGATAAAAAGCTGTTAGGGAGTAACTAAAGACGAACACAATAAAAGAATAATAGTTTATTACTCTTGAAGTTGGATAAACATAATAATTTAACGCAAGATGGGGAACTAATTGCTTTAGACAATTAGCTCCCCAAATATTGATCTGTAAAGAAAGTTATTTATTAGTTACTATAACCAGTGTTCTGCTGATTTTTGAGATTAGAGTTTGCATCAACCTCATAACCAGGAATTGCAGGATATGCCTTATAATAATCTCGGTTGTAACTACGAGCCTCTGTCGTTAATACGTCATGCCAACCACGCGATGCATCACTTGTATAACGAGTGATAGTCTCATTATTACGGAGAGCATCGAAGAAACGTTGTCCTTCACCTACAAGTTCTTTTCGACGTTCCAACAATATGCGCGCTAAAGTAACATCAGAAGCTGTAACCTGCTTAGTGGTATCACTTGTACGATTTTTGATAATATCATTCAAGTACTGAGCCGCTTTTGTAGTATTTCCTAATCTAAAAGCTGCTTCTGCTGCATTAAGATAAACTTCAGAGAGACGAAGTAAAGGAATATTCGAATAACGAACATCTCCGTTATATGCAGGCATCTTATTCAGATAGACCTTAGCACCATTAAATACTTTCTTTTTATCAGCAGATGGGGCTAAGAATACGTTAGCTCTAACATCCTGTGGATCTTCTGCAAGGAGTTCTACAAAGCTTTTTGTTGCACATACATCCCCATAGCCAGGAACATCGGGGCGATTCTCCGCATACATATAAGCAATACCCTCTCTGTCATTCCAATCTTGTGAATTGGTAACTGAAAGCTCAAAAAGCATCTCATTAGAATGATTCTTATCGTCCTTTTTCCAAGCTTGAACATACTCATCAGCAGCCCAAAGTTTATTACCAGAATTATTAATAACATCTTCGGCTGTTGAAAGTGCATTTGCCCAATCACCTTTTGTTAAGTAAACACGTGATAACAAAGCCTTAGCTGCATAAAGACTCATATAACCAGTTTCTGGCTTTGTTTCTAAATTACCAGAGCTTATAGCCTCATTCAAATCTTTGATTACTTGAGTATAACACTCTGCAACCGTACTACGGGAAGGTTTTTCCTCTGTTGACATTACCTTTGTAACCAATGGTACGCCTAAAGATGCACCATTATCCTCGGTGTAAGTCTTTCCATAGACACGTGTTAAATCAAAAGTTGCCATAGCTCTTAAGACTAAAGCTTCAGCACGGATTTGACCTATCAATGCCTTTCCGTCTGCGTCATCCTTATCTGTCAGTTTTCCACCATCTGCCGCTTCTATGATATGATTTGCGGTTTGAATTACAACATAAGGTGACTGCCATATCGCAGTAGTATTACTAAAATTAGAGGCTGTAGTATATTCCATCTTGTAATAGAACGAAGCACGATTACTACCATACTTATAATTATACTGCAAATCCTCTCCGTGCATTTCTCCATAAAGAAACATCTGTAAGCCATAATAATCCTTGGCTTGGGACGAACCTTTCAAAGCCGCATACATACCTGTACGTGCTGTGACCATATCAGAACTGTTATTGATGGCAGTTCCTTCTGAAACACCATCGCTCGGTCTCTGATCGAGAAATTCATCACCGCATGATGCCGCACCAGTCATTACAACTACAGCAAGCATAAGGCTATATATTTTCTTATAAGTTCTTTTCATAAACAATATTTTTAATTAATAGACATTAAAAACCAAGTTCAATACCGAAAGTAAAGGTGCGGAGTGCAGGTGTCTGGAAAGTACATACACCATCGACACGCATTTCTGGATCAACATAAAGATCCTTTGATTTCCATGTCAACAAGTTACTTGCAGAGAAGAATGCACGTGCCTTACTCAAACCAATATGTGTAACCCAGTGTGATGGAGCTGTAAATCCGAGTGTCAAACTCTTCAGACGCAGGTAATCAGTTGGCATCAACCAACGAGAAGATACTTCACTTGAATTACCATACTGGAACACTGGCTGTGAGGCATTCGTATCGCCAGGACCTGTCCACATCTTATTGATGTCATAATAAGTTGGTAACTGACCACCGAAGGTATAGTTTCCATTATTATGTTGCCATGTAGCTGCATCAAAAGCCTTACCTCCAAGAGAGAATGTAAAGTTCAGACCGAAATCAATAAACTTCCATGTGATATTATTACTGAAGCCACCTTCTATCTTTGTTTCGTGATTTCCTATAATAACTTTTTTCGCTTCATTAGGATTGACTGTTGTGTTACGTGCATTGCTTGTTCCATCATTGATGTAGTAAGATTCTCTACCAGTATTTGGGTCAACACCAGCATACTCATAGCCATAGTAGCTATAATAAGGTTCACCTACTTTATGAATGCGAACACCACTGATAATCTGATTTTCTTCACCATAAATCTTAGTAAGTTCATTATGGTTATGTCCGAAGTTCAGCATTGTTGTCCATGTAAGGTCCTTTGTTTGGAGGTTGTTACTTTGAATAGTTATTTCATAACCTCTATTACGTAGTGAACCTACATTAACAGCTTTCTTGGAAAATCTATCACTATTATAATAACCAGGCACTGCTGATATTGGTAAATCAAAGATTAGGTCAGACGTTGTACGTACATAATAATCGAAAGTCACAGATATGCGATCAAGTAACGTTAAGTCAAGACCCAAGTTGACAGAACGGTTTTTTTCCCACTGTAATTCAGGATTACCAATACCAACAATAGCCATACCAGATTTTCCATTATAATATTGACCATATTTGTACCAGTTTTGGTAACCATAGAAACTACTTGGTAGCGTACCATTCACACCATAACTTGCACGTAACTTACCATCGCTAACAACCTGCTTGATAGGCTCCATGAACTTCTCTGAACCAAAACGCCATGCTGCAGAAACTGACCAGAAGTTACCCCATCGATTGTCTTTTGACAAACGACTACTACCATCACGACGGAAACTCACACCAGCATAATACTTATTATCATAGTTGTAGTTTACTCGTCCTAACCAACTTGCAAGAGTGTAACCACTTACTTTACTCTCTGCACTGGTTGTACCAGCATTACCAAATTCGTAGAGGTCACCAGGATAATCTTTACCACTAATGTAATTATACCTTGTGACATACTTCTCAGTTTCATAGCCTAAAAGGGCATCAATATTGTGTAGACCAAAAGTTTTCACATATGCCAACTGTGTCTGACCATTTAACTGGCTGATAGATCCATTGTAGCGTTGCAGATTACCAGAAGGACTACCGTCATTTGACAAACGGTCCCAAAGTACATCTTCATTATTTGAAGTATAATCGTATGTTATCTTCTCACTCAGACGGAGACCATCCCATATATTCCAATCCAACTTCAAAGAGTTAAAGGCACGCTTGATATCTGTTTTATCATACGTATGCAAAGCCTCATAGATTGGGTTTACACTAGTCAAACTATTTGTTTCACTTCCACGAGCCATGGTTCCATCAGGTAAGTAAGCGACAGAAGATGGACTCTGAATAAATGCGTAATTGGCTATAGGACTTGAGAAAGAAGCTCCTCCATCGTTGGTAAGGTTTTGATTAATCTTTGAGAACAAAGAAGAATATGTCAACGTAAAATGACCAAACTTATGTGTTACATTAGCATTACCAGTGAAACGCTCCATACCTTGATTAGAGAATATACCAGTTTGCTTCATATAAGAAAGTGAGGTATAGAAACGTGTACTCTCACCACCACCACTCAAGCTAACCTGATAGTTTTGGTGATGTCCCCTCTTAATGAGAAGGCTCTTCCAATCTGTCCACTCTTTAATAGGCTTACCACTTTGATCATATCCCACTATAGGCTTTGATGCAAAGTCTTCAATATTATTATTAGCAAAAGTCTCTGCATCTGTTTCAGACTTACCCTCTTTATAAAGAGCATAGTTCTTCAAACCAAGTAACAACAGTTCACGTCGTTCATCTCCTCCCAATACTGGGCGATAATTAATAGCTACATTAGAGAAACCCCAGTCGCTACGAAAATCGACATGTGTTTTTCCTTTCTTACCACTCTTTGTTGTAATTACAATTACTCCATTTGCCGCACGTGAACCATAAAGGGAAGCTGCTGCTGCATCTTTTATAACAGTAATTGACTCAATATCATTACTGTTAAGAGTCGCAAGCACATTTGTTCCAGATTCATTATAGTTGCCTTGACCGAAGCCATTGACATCTCCTGATATCATAGGCGTACCATCAATAACATACAAAGGTTCATTACCAGCGTTAATTGAACCCATACCACGAATACGGATATTACTTACAGAACCAGGAGCACCAGATGCACTTGTCACAGTAACACCAGGAACCGAACCTGCTATCTTGTCTTGGACAGAAGCTACAGGCACATCAGACAATTTACCAGGGTCAACGTTAGCAGCAGCTCCTGTAAAGCTTGATTTCTTAAAGTTACCATAACCAGTAACAATAACTTCTTCAAGTGAGCCTGCGTCAGGTTTCATTACCACCTTTATGCCGTCTGAAACTGGTACAAGCTGAGTTTTTAGACCAACATATTGCACACGTAACTGATTCTTTCCAGCAGGTACAATAAGGTGGAATTTACCATCAATGTCTGTGACAGTACCCATCTGTGTGCCAGCTACAAGAATAGAAGCCCCAACGACTGGTAGCCCATCTTCTGAGGAAACTACAGTTCCGCTAATCTCTGTCTGCGCCAGCGCTGTTCCTAAACTTAGGAATAGACCGACTAAAAACATCATTAGTCTTTTTTCCATAAATTCTCTCTTTAATTAATATAATAAATAAACTATTTCAGACTCAAACTATTAATACGTAAGGTATTACAAATTGCATACAATCATGGTACAGATATTTTTTAACACAGCACAAAGATAGTACACCACTTTTAAAGTTCCAAGTGGAAGTGAAATTTTAATTGATATTTTCACATTTATTAATATTTTGTTTTTACGAAACGACATATTATTGCATGAAAATAAATTAATTATTATTTATAACGGTACATAAAACAGCATATTGTAAGTACTACACTTCCATTCCTTATTAAAGATTAAAATATAATTAAGTATAGAGAGATAAAGTAACTTTAGAGCCAAATCTGCCATTAAATCGTAATAGCGATTATTAATATTAATGCAAACAAGCAATATCACCCGATTTTTAGAAGAAGTAAATAACTTAACAAACCAACTTCCTAACAATAAAATAAGCCTTTTCTGACAATGAGTTACGCACAAACAACTGACATATTACAAGGTGTTTAGCACTCCGCACCATTGGTGCTAAGGCTTAACACGGTTGGTGCTAACCCTTCGCACCACATGTGCGCAATGACATATGTTTAGCCCCTAATGACCGATTGGGGTTCAAAAACAGAAAGAAAAGAATCCTTATAGCATATTATAAGGTATAAAGAATATCTTTATTAGGGAATTGTTTACAAGACAGCATAAACAATATATAAAAAAATAAGGACTTAACCTTACATTTACAATGATAGAACTACAAATAATTTAAAGTAATCCAATTAGAATAATGTAAATAAAAGTCGCAACTCAATTCGTTGAGGAGAATGAAGTCTAAACAGATGAATCTCAGATTGGGTCATTAAACAATACCTAATATGATATCATTTTTAAACCGAATTTAGGCTCTTATTAGTATCTTGTCTGTCTTTGTAACTTGATGTTAGTACACAATGCTGGCGTTACAATAACAGACAAGATGCTTGACAATACAACAAAACCTGTTTAGAATCATATACTCAATTAGGTTTAGAAGTCAAAAGAGAGCTGCCCGTCACCCAAAAGGTTATAACTTTTGCGATGATAAGGTGTGATACCATGTTCACGAATAGCCTGACGATGCTTCTTCGTTGGATAACCCATATTTGACTGCCAGTCATACTGCGGATATTCCTCTGCCAAGGAGAGCATGTAATCATCACGATAAGTCTTGGCAAGAATTGAGGCAGCTGCAATAGAAAGATACTTCCCATCACCTTTAACTATGGTTGTTGAAGGTAGATCTTGGTAAGGCTTAAAACGATTACCATCAACGATAACCGCTTCTGGACGTACCTTCAACTGGTCCAATGCTCGATGCATAGCCAAGAAAGAGGCGTTGAGAATATTTATCTTATCTATCTCTTCAGGCGTAACGATACCCACTGCCCATGCAATAGCATCTCGCTCAATTTCTTCACGAAGTGCATAACGCTTCTTTGCCGTCAGCTTCTTTGAGTCATTTAACAACTCATTCTGATAATCGGGTGGTAGGATAACGGCTGCAGCATAGACACTTCCAGCAAGGCATCCTCTGCCTGCTTCGTCGCAACCAGCCTCTATTAGGCTTTCATAATAATGACTTTTCAGCATGAGCAATAGGTTTTAAAAGTTAAAGAACCTTTCATTTTAATCTTATATAACAAATATTTTTTACAGAGTGAACATTCCTTGCACAACATACAACTACTTTTGCAAACGTAAACCAAAGAATGTTTTACACATCATTTATATATAGCAACAATTAAAGAACAAAGAATATGAAAAAAGAATTGATTCTCACAGAGCGTAACGCATCGTACAACGAGCTTAGTCGTTTCTTCACAGACGCAGCTGCATGGTTCCAAACTCCAGTGGAGTGGCTACGTAATTATTACAGCTCTGTCCTCGAACGGGAAGTGAGTAGCAAGCAGGCTTCCTATATCACGCAAGCTCAGTTGGCTTTGATTCTGACTATATTCCCGATTGTTTCATCATTACTATTACAAGGAGTCTTCCTTATTTGGTTTGTCTTCAGCCTTTATAAGTGCAAGAAGGGATAAGAACCTCGGTGTATACCTTGTATATCTGCAAGAAAACAGGCGTTCATAAGCGTAATGAAACGCATATAAACGCCTGTTTGAATCTACTTATTTCCTTAAAACATCATTGCAATACGCTTGATACCTGCTACCAAAGCATCCACTTCCTCACGTGTGTTATATAATCCGAAGGAGGCACGAACAGTACCAAGGATACCAAGGCGATCCATCAAAGGTTGTGCACAATGATGACCCGTGCGGACAGCAATACCTAACTGGTCGAGCAATGTACCAAGGTCCATGTGGTGAATATCACCGACATTGAAACTGATAACAGCATCCCCGCTGTCATTACGATGTCCATAGATGTGCATACCCTCTATCTCACGAAGTTGCTGAAGTGCATAACGTGTGAGGTCCTGCTCATGAGCAAGGATGTTATCCATCCCCAAGGAAGTAACATAATCGAGGGCGGTTGCAAGTCCATGCGTTGCAATATAATCAGGAGTTCCTGCTTCAAACTTCAAAGGTGGACGCTCGAAGGTTGTCTTCTCAAAGCTAACACGCTCTATCATTTCACCACCACCTTGATATGGAGGTAGTCGGTCGAGCCACTCTTCTTTACCATAAAGAACACCCACACCGGTAGGTCCATACACCTTATGACCACTGAAAGCAAGGAAATCGCAATCTAAGTCTTGCACGTCAACGGCAAAGTGAGGAACACTTTGCGCACCATCCACAACAACAGGTACGCCGTGTTCGTGGGCGATACGGATCATCTCCTTTACAGGGTTGACAGTTCCAAGGACATTACTTACCTGCGTTACACTAACAAGCTTTGTGCGCTCGGTGAAAAGTTTTTCATATTCTTCAAGCTGAAGTTCGCCCTCATCGGTCATTGGAATGACCTTTAGCACAATTCCCTTACGCTGTTCCTGTAACTGCCAAGGCACAATGTTTGAGTGATGCTCCATGGTAGAAACAATCACTTCATCACCCTCCTTCATACAACCTTCTACAAAACTGGAAGCAACGAGATTCAAACTCTCTGTCGTACCACGTGTGAAGACAATCTCAGTTGTTGAACGAGCATTGATAAACTTCCGCACTGTCTCACGTGCTGCCTCGTGCAAGTCGGTAGCCTGTTGTGACATCCAGTGTACACCACGGTGCACATTGGCATTTACATTGAGGTATTCTTCCCGCATAGCATCCAACACACAGAGCGGTTTCTGTGTGGTGGCACCATTGTCAAGATAAATTAGGGGTTTACCATAGACGGTGCGGGAGAGAATTGGGAAGGATTCCCGAACTTTCGTAATATCGTACATCTTTTATTGGGCTTATTGGGCTAATAAGGCTTATTGGGCTAATAAGGCTAATAAGCCCAATTAGCCTAATACCAAATTACTTACACAAATCGCAACCTTCACACTTATCAAGCTCACCACGGAAACGCTTCTCTACCAAATGGTGGAGACGGTCGCGCAATGGCTCGAGCTCCATCTTATCAATTACCTCATTGATAAAGGCAAACTCAAGGAGGAGCTTTGCTTCTTTCTTATCAATACCACGCTGCTGCATGTAGAAGAGCGCAGCATCATTAAGCTGTCCTACCGTTGAACCATGATTACACTGAACATCATCAGCATAAATCTCAAGCATTGGCTGGGTGAACATACGAGCTGTCTTGCTGGCACAAAGGTTACGGTTGTTCTCTTGTGAAAGCGTCTTCTGCGCGCCCTTGCGAACAAGCACACGACCTGCGAAAGCACCAACTGCATTATCATCAAGTACATACTTGTAAAGTTCGTTACTTGTGCAATGAGGTACTTGATGGTCGATAAGCGTATTGTTGTCAACATGCTGACTCTTATCAGCTATCACACAACCATTACAGAAACATTCGCTACCCTCTCCCTTGAAAACAAGGTCGAGCATATTGCGAGTAACTCCGTTATGCAATGTAATGACATTGTGGCTTGCACGTGAATCACGCTGCTGCTCGATATATACATTCGACACGCGTACATTCTTTGCATGCGTTTCCTCAAGACAGTTCAACTCAAGATTGGCATTCGCTCCTACGTAGGCTTCGATTACCTGTGTAGCAAGGAAGTTACGGTCGTCAGCAGCGTGGTCACAGAAGAGGAACTGCGCCTTAGCACCTTCTTCAAGAACAATGAGAACTCGACGATTGACCATCAAGTCAACATCTGAACGAAGGATATTGATTACTTGTATGGTACGCTCAAGCTGTACATTCTTAGGCACATAGATAAAAAGACCATCTTGTGCAAGCATTGTATTCAAAGCTGTTATCGCATCAGCCTCAGTATTGGCAAGACGACCATAATACTTTGCAACCAACTCAGGACGCTCAGTTGCTACATGATTCAAGCTGTCAACAATGACACCATCATTAAGCTTTGCCTTTGGAAGTGACTTACTGTAGAACTGATCATTCACTATGAAATAAAGAGAAGTGCTGAGATTTGGAACATCGCACTTGAAAGTATCATAAGGATTAACAGGAATCTCAAGACGGTTGAGATTCAATCCATAATCAGGTTCAAAGAGCTTCTGCATATCCGTGTACTTATAGCGTTCCACCTTCTTGGTAGGAAAGCCCTGTCGACGGAAGTCTTCAAAAGCCTTATCGCGTACCTCATTGAGCACAGGTGCAGCATGCTCTTTGATGAGTTGCTGCGCCTCTGTATAGAGGTCTATATATTGTTTTTCGCTTTGCATTGTAATTTCTTTTTGGAGGTTTTATCTAAAGGATAGCGGGACTAATACCACTCGTAATACTATTTTTATTAGAACTACAAGACACTCTTAAGCCACCGATTATTCCTCTGCGTCAACCTCTTCCTTAATCCAATCGTATCCGCGCTGTTCAATCTCCTTTGCAAGTTCAGGACCTGCAGTCTTCACGATACGACCCTTATAAAGCACATGGATAACATCTGGCTTAATCATCTCTAACAGACGCTCATAGTGCGTAATAACAATAGCTGAAGTCGTTTCATTGTGCATCTTGTTTACACCCTCAGCTACAATACGCATAGCATCAACGTCAAGACCAGAGTCTGTCTCATCAAGAATACTAAGCTTTGGCTCCAACATTGCCATTTGGAAAATCTCGTTGCGCTTCTTCTCACCACCAGAGAAACCCTCGTTTACACTACGGCGAGAGAGCGTTGAGTCCATACCAACTAACTGGCGTTTCTCACGCATAAGTGCCATAAACTCAGCAGCCTTCATTGGCTCTAACCCTTCATAGGCACGCTTTGCATTGATAGCAGCCTTCATGAAGTTAGTCATACTTACGCCAGGTATCTCTACTGGATACTGGAAAGACAAGAAGAGTCCCTCATGAGAGCGGTCCTCAGGCTTCATCTCCAAGAGATTCTTGCCATTAAACAATGCCATACCATCAGTTACCTCATAGAGAGGATTACCTGTAAGTACTGCACTCAGTGTTGACTTACCAGATCCATTAGGACCCATAATAGCATGAATCTCACCATCTTTAATTGTGAGGTTGATGCCTTTTAATATTTCTTTTCCTGCGATGGTTGCATGCAGGTTTCTTACTTCTAACATATTATCTTTGCTTTATTTTTTCTTCACTAAAAATATATTAACGAAATCTAACAACATGTCGAATACGAAATCAGAGGTATGATACTCACCACGAGCCATCTTATCTGCTCTTTCTTGTTCTCTCTGCTCTTCAAAGAGCGAAGGCGCAGAGTCATTATAACCAAGGAAGGACTTTGATTTCTTCTTGTAACGTGGTACGTTACCTATCATCTCCGAGCCCGTAACTGTACGGTAGAGACGAGTTTCAAAGGGCTTGGGTGTCGATGGCAACCCCATCACTGACTGGCATGTAATCGCTGTATCCTGCTTCACATGCTTCTCAATAAGATACTTCTCCCATGGTTTTATCTGCCATGATTGGGCTTGAAGCATTGTTGTAAGCAGCAAGCCAGACGTGATAAGAATGACCTTTCGCATATTCTTCGTTCAGTTATATTATCCTACCGTTCCTTCAAGTGTTACAGAGAGAAGCTTCTGTGCCTCAACAGCAAACTCCATTGGGAGCTTATTGAGTACGTCCTTAGCATATCCATTGACGATCAAACCAACGGCATCTTCAGTAGGAATACCACGCTGATTACAATAGAAAAGCTGGTCTTCACTAATCTTAGAAGTAGTAGCCTCATGCTCTACAATGGCTGTATCATTGTGGATGTCCATATAAGGGAAGGTGTGAGCACCACAATCGGAACCTAAGAGAAGAGAGTCACAACTTGAGTAGTTACGAGCGT